>Ga0193696_1000144_pt1 | contig 29572 bp, 26 predicted proteins | sample L3m1metaG_FD_145074 | JGI IMG/M metagenome (GOLD analysis project Ga0193696, IMG submission 145074) | Soil microbial communities from a riparian zone of the East river system, Colorado, United States - L3m1 | ecosystem: Environmental > Terrestrial > Soil > Riparian zone | place: USA: East River... | reverse complement strand
TCGAAGTCTGGACGAACGGCGCGGTCTCCCCGCAGGAAGCGGTCGGCCTCGCCGCCGACCTCCTCGGCGATCACCTCCGCATCTTCAGCCAGTTCGAGACGCGCGGTGAGCAGATCGAAGAGACCGCCGCTCCGGAAGTCGATCCGCGCCTCGCGGAGATGCTCTCCAAGCCGATCGAGGAGCTCGACCTCTCCGTCCGCTCCGCGAACTGCCTCAAGAACGCGAACATCCGCACGCTCGGTGATCTCGTTCAGCGTACCGAGCGCGAGATGCTCTCGACCAAGAACTTCGGACGCAAGTCGCTCGACGAGATCAAAGACGTTCTCGCCAGCCTCGGTCTGTCGTTCGGCATGACGAAGCTTCCCGCCTCCCGCGCCGCCGAGATGCGCGATTAGTAAGAAACGAGGTCACTCGAAATGAGACACGGAATGGTCAACCGCAAGCTGGGACGCACGAGCGCGCATCGCAATGCGATGTTCCGCAACCAGCTCGCGTCGCTCATCGATAAGGAGCGCATCATCACCACCCTGCCGAAGGCGAAGGAGCTTCGTCCGCAGATCGAGAAGCTCATCACTCTCGGCCGCAACGACAGCGTCCACGCCCGCCGTCAGGCCTTCCGCATCGTCCCTGACAATACGCTCGTGGCGAAGCTGTTCGGCACCCTCGGACCGCGCTTTGCCGAGCGTCCGGGCGGCTACACCCGCATCATCAAGCTCGGCGCCCGCCGCGGCGACGCCGCCGAGATGGCGATCCTCGAGCTCGTCGGCTTCGAGCTGAAGTCCGAGACCGAAGCGACTCCGGAACCGGAGAAAAAGGCAAAGGCGAAGAAGGCGGCTCCGGCCGCTGAAGCATCGGCCGAAGAACCGGCCGGCGAAGAGAAGCCGAAGAAGAAGCCGGCAGCGAAGAAGGCCGCTCCGAAGAAGGCTGAGAAAGCCCCTGCGAAAGCTACGGAAGAGAAGCCGAAGAAAAAGCCCGCCGCAAAGAAAAAGAGCGAAAAGTAATCGAATGAATCGGCCCGCCACCCGGCGGGCCGAATTGTTTACAGCCGCTTCCGCAGGCTTATTCGCTTTACTTTCCTCAATTCCGGACTTAAGTTCCTCCCATCAACACATATGGGCGTAAAAGATCCGAGGCGTCTCCGGACGTCGTTGAGGTATTTGTCCGCGCTCCTGATACTGGCGGCGGGATCCGCTGCTGGCGCAGGCTTGGATCGGCTGACGATCGGCAGCGTGCCGGTCGTTCCGAGCGGCACCGCCCGCCTGCCGGTGTTCATTCGCGACGTCGGCGGCACACAACTGAACGTCAACGGCGCTGCGACGATCCAGATCCTCCAGTTCCGCATCACCTTTCCGTCGAATGCGATCGCCGGCTGCACTTCGGGCACGTTTCCGAACTGCCAGGTTGCGTTCACACCGGCCGGCGTTTTCGCCGGGTTGAAGCCCTCAGCCGCCGAGCTGACGAAGAGCGCGGGGAGCATCAGTGTTCGCTATGAGTTCACTGACACCATTCCCTTCGACCTCGACGCCTCCGCTCCCGGCAATCTCGTCGCATACCTGTCGGTAACGTTGTCTCCTTCGGTGAAGAGCGGCGACTCCGTCGTGCTCGCGCTCGATCACGACGGCGACGCGACGTTCCTCGGCCACAAATTCTCCGGTGGCGGATCGGTCATCGAGACCGACGGTGACGATCTCGAGCTCGTCGACGGAACGATCTCGGTCAGCTCCTCCGCTGCTTCATGCGCACACCTGACGGGCTCGAACAGCTCGCTCAACTGGCTCGGGGAGACCAGCGGCTGCACGCCGCTCGGGGCTGACTGCGGAGCGGGAGAGAACATCGCATTCAGCGTCGTGCCGTTCGGCTATTCGTTCACTGGATGCGAGGCGTTCCGCTGGTCCTTCGGAGATGGCTCTGTCGGCGTCGGTATGCCGGCGAAGCACGTCTACACATCGCAAGGCACATTTCCGATCCAGGTCGCCGTGACCACGCCCGATGGAGTTACGGTTCTGACGGATGAGATGCGGGTCGGCTTGTCCGCGGTCTGCCCTCCCGAGAACTGCTCGGCCAGCGCTCCGACGTCGGCGTTCGTGTTTTCAGCCGTGCTCTTTTCCGCTGCGTCGCTCTGTTCCTCCGCGTCGTACTCGTGGAATTTCGGAGATGAAGTCACTTCATCGTTGGCGAATCCGGCGCACAAGTTCACGAAAACCGGCGTCTTCGCCTGGACGCTGACCGTCACCACGAGTGCCGGCAAGTGCGTGCGCAGCGGAACGATCGTCATCGCCGGCGGTCCGTCGACTCCGCCGACGTTTCGGCGCCGTCCGGTGCGGCCATGAATCGGCGCGTCACGATTCCGCTGCTTCTGACGCTCGCATGGGCGTTGCCGCTCCGCGCCCAATCGAGTGCCGAGATCAATGCGGGACTGGAATTCAACTTCGCCAGTCCCGGCGCGCGCAGCCTCGGCGTTGGTGGGGCGTTTGTCGGGATCGCTGACGACGCGATGGCGTCCTACACCAATCCGGCAGGCCTGCTGAACATCTCCCGGCCGCAGCTGGCGCTCGAACTGCGCGGCTGGAGCTTCACGAATACCTTCACGGACAGCGGACGGGCGAGCGGCAAGCTGACGAATCTCGGCACCGACACTTTTGCGGGACTGCGGGACGGTCAGTTGACGCGCCGCGTGGCGAATCTCTCGTATGCATCGATCGTCTATCCGCAGAGGCGCTGGGCAGTCGCGCTCTACCGTCAGGAGCTTGCTCGCTTTCGGGCTTCCGCGCAGACCGCCGGTGCGTTCTTCGAAGCGGTCGATCCGATCACGCACGAGCGGTTCGCCTCGCGCTTTTTCGCCGCTCGCGGCGGGCTCGACCTTCGCGTCATCAGCTATGGCGCAAGCGCCGCGGCCTCGGTCAACGATCATCTTATTTTCGGAGCCACGCTGGCCTATCAGAGCTTCCAGCTCGACTCCACGACTGTGCGCTTTTTCACGGACGAGAAGGGGCCGGCGTCGTATACGGATCCGGTCAACCTGCAGGAGCAGCACGGAACCGACGATCGTCTGGCGCTCAACGCGGGCATGTTGTGGCAGATCGATAGCCGCGTGACCCTCGGCGCCGTCTACCGTCAGGGATCGTCATTCCGTTTGAAGGTGTGGAGTGCGGCGCCCGGCGAGACCGAGATCGACAAGAAGCCGGCGCAGTTTCACATCCCCGACGTCGCAGCGATCGGCGTTGCGATCCGGCCTCACGAAGACGGACGAACGATCGTCTCCATCGACGTCGATCGCATCGGCTACTCGAAGCTGACGCGCGGCTTCGTCCCGCTCGTCGGCGAGCCGGATCTCTATCGCGTTGACGACGGCACGGAAGTTCATCTGGGATACGAACGCTTTCTGGCGCCCGGCGAGCAGCATCTTCTGCGCTCGAAGTACCCGCTCGTCGTACGGCTCGGTGCGTGGCGCGAGCCGGACCACCGCCTGCGCTACACCGACCCGCTGAATCCCCAGGCGTTGTTGTTTCGTCGGGGCAAGGCCGAGTATCACGTCAGCGGGGGGCTAGGCATCGCGGTCGGTTCGACATGGGAGGGTGACGCGGCGTACGACTACTCCCGCCGGCAGCGCATTCTTTCGTTTTCGTTCGGGAGATCGTTCTGATGCGCGCGATGACGCTGCTCATGGCGTTGTCGATGTTCGCCGTCGCCCATCTGGACGAAAAAGGGATCGCGCAAGGCATCGTCCGCGTATTGATCAAAGCCGGCGTACAGCGACGGCTTTCGGATGACGCCGTCACCGTGGTCGTCCTGCACATGGAGGGCAACGCGGCGGACGCCGCGCGACTGGCGCACAAGATCGAGGATGCAGCCTTGCTGCTGAACCTGAAACCGGCGAAGTGCTCGACGACGTCGTTGGGCATCGGGTCGGCGCGCTTCGAGCTGGAAGTTGTTCGGCGCGCCGCACCGAGCAGCGTGGTCGCGTACAACCTGCCGGCGACAGTCGTGAGCGATCTCTCGACGGTGATGGGCAATACACGCATTCTCACGATCACGACGCGGCCCGACGACGTGGCGATGAATCGCGTCAGCATTGCCGTCACTGGCGCGAATGCGATCGTCAGGTCGAATCCTGCACTCGCCCAACAGGGGTATTCATCGCTGACGATCGGGGCCGACGTCGCGACGCCGGTCGCCGGACGTGACTGGCGCCTCGCATACGAGCACGGACGGCGGGCACTGGAGACATTTCGTCCCCGGCCCGCTGACTGGGAGCTCGCCGCGCGCTACATGCAGGACGCGGTGGCGGCGCGTTCCCTTGAAAGGGAGGAAAACACCCGTCGCGAGGGCGTGAGCAGCGATCCCGTTTATGTCCCTCATTTCTTCCTCGGCGTCGCCTATTTCCATCTGGGACGCTGTGACGACGCGCTGCGCGAGTTTACGGTGTCGGAGAAATCGGGAGCGATCAAAGCCTGGAGCGAGAAGTACGACGAGTTGCAGCGGCTGAAGGAAGAGTGCCGTAAGCGAGGACGAGGGTAATGGCATACGAATTCTTTCTCAGTTACGCGCGGCTCGACGACGGACGGCAACTGGTGGAGCAGTTCTGGAAAGATCTGCAAACGCGCGTCATCGAAAAGATCGGCCGGGGAAGAGATATCTGCTTCTTCGACCGCGAGTCGATGCCACTCGGCTCGAAATGGCGGGAGGAGATCGAGCTCGGTCTTCGCACGAGCAAGGTATTCGTCGCGTTGATCTCTCCCGGTTACATCGAAAGCGAGTACTGCGGGAAGGAGCTCGCGGCGTTCCTCCGGCGAGTCGAGCCGTTCGAGGCAGCGCTTCGGAAGTCGGGTTCGCCGCCGTCGTTGATCATCCCTCTGATGTGGACGCGGCCGGTTGACCACCTGCCCGCGGTGCTGGCCGCACGGCAGTATGACCATCGTGCGTTGCCCCAGTCGTACCGCGACGAGGAGCTGTCGATCCTCATCGACAACTCACGCTACAAGGACGATTACAAGGACGTGATCACGCTCGTCGCCGAGCAGATCGCTGCGGTGATCAAGAAGAACCCGATGCCGGAGGCGAGTGCGTTGCCGCGGCTGGATGGGATCGAGAGCGCGTTCCGCTCCGAGGGAACGCCACCGCCAGCTCGGCGAGGGCCGAACAACGCCCGCTTCGTCTTCGTTGCCGCCACTCCGGAGGAGATCGCCGCGTTCCGCACGCTCCAGGCGCCTGCTGCCGCACGCCTCGCCATTCGCGAGCATGTCGAGGATCACTATGGATTGGAAGGCGGCTACAGCTGGAGGCCGTTCCTCCCGCCGGAGAAGACCATGTCGGCCGGCGCGATCGCGCGCAATCTGGCAGAGAAGCTCCGCCTTCACTTCAGCGAGATGCCGGTGGCGGCCGATCTGGTGCGCCGCGTCCAGGATGCGGCCGCGCAGAACAACGTCATCGCCGTCGTCGTCGACCCCTGCACGCTGGAACTGCCACAGTACCGGCAATGGATGCAGGATCTCGACGCCTGGAACACCGTCAGCTGCTCTGTGGTGGTGCCGTGGAACCCGCAGGACGAGACGGTGACGCGTTTCGCCGAACGGCTCGATGCGCTCATCCGGCAGTCCTTCCCCGCGCGATCGCTGAACAGCAACCCGACATACTTCCAGCGCATCGGTTCGCTCGACGACATGCACGAGCGGATGGAGCACGTTCTGACCGAGCTGCGGCTGAACATCATCCGTAACGCCGAGGCGGCGCAGATCATCGATGGTCCTTTGCAACCGCCGCCCAGCATCAGCAACACGAGCGGGACGGTGTAGCGTGGCTGCTTCCGAGCAGGGTCAGATCATCACGTTCTATTCGTACAAGGGGGGCACCGGACGTTCGATGGCCATGGCGAACGTGGCCTGGATTCTGGCCAGCAGCGGCAAGCGGGTGCTTGTCATCGACTGGGATCTCGAAGCGCCGGGGCTGCACCGCTACCTGCATCCATTTCTCCTCGACAAGGAGCTCAAGACCTCCGACGGCGTCATCGAATTCGTGGTCAATTTCGCCGCTGCCGCGATCACCCCGCCTCCTGACGGGAGCGAGATGCGCAACAAATGGTACGTTCCGCTGGCCAACGTGCTCCGCTACGCGAAGTCACTGAACTGGGATTCGTTCCGGGAGCCCGGATCGATCGACTTCATCTGCGCGGGCCGGCAAACGCCCTCCTACGCCACGGCCGTCAATTTCTTCAACTGGCAACAGTTTTACGAGAAGCTCGGCGGCTTTGCCTTCATCGAAGAGGCGAAGAAGAAGATGCGCTCCGTGTACGACTATGTGCTGATCGACAGCCGCACGGGCGTGAGCGACACATCCGGAATCTGCACCGTTCAGATGCCGGACACGGTAGTGATCTGCTTCACGTTGAACACGCAGAGCATCGAGGGGGCGGCGGCGGTCGCCGAGTCGATCGATCGCCAGAGAACGGAGGGGACGAAGAAGACGATCCGCATTTTCCCCGTGCCGACGCGCGTCGACGATCGCGAGCGCGACAAGCTCGAGCGCGCCCGCAACGTCGCCTGGCAGCGATTCACGCCCTACCTCTGGCATCTGCCGAAGGAACAGCATTCGTCGTACTGGGGAGGGATCGAGGTCTATTACCGCGCCTACTACGCGTTCGAGGAGATCCTGGCGCCGTTCGGCGACCGGCCGGAAGAAATCAACTCGATGTTGTCGGAGATGCAGCGCCTGACGTCATTCATCACCAATGGCGAGGTGACCGGATTGCAGGCCGTGACCGAGTTGAAGAGACAACAGACCCTTGCGCAGTTCGAGCGGCGAACGAGCACCGGCAACGAATCGGTCGATTCGCTGCTGAAGAGCGTCGAGGACGTCTATGGCAACCTCGCCCGCTCGGAGCAGCGCGACGCGATGCGTCTGTTCAAGCGGCTGATCCGCGTGCCGGGTCCGAATGAGAACGCTCGCGAGTCGGCGCTCGCCGTCCCGATGGATCAGCTGGCCGACATTCCCGAGAGCGTGATCGCGAAGTTTGCGGAGCGACATGTGGTGATGGTGTCGGGGGAAGGCGATCAACAGATCGTGGCGCTGACGGACGCCGCGCTTGCGGTGGCGTGGACGCCGCTGCGCATCGAGATCGACGGCACCCGCGATTTCCTCCTCTGGCGCCAATCCCTCGGCGCCGCCGAGTGGGCGGGGAGCGCTGACCGCGATGCGCTTCTGCGCGGCGCACGCCTGACCAGCGCCGAGGCGCACGAGCGTCGTTCAGGCGATGAGTTGAATGCGATCGAGCGCCGCTACATCGAGGTCAGCCGGCGCGCGCGTTCGCGCAAGAGGATGGGTCTCGCGGCGGCGGTCCTGCTGCCGCTGCTCGTGCTCGTGCTGTTTCTGGCGACGCGTGACACGACCTTCTACCTCGTGGGCAGCATGATCCGCAGTGCGCCGCGAATCGAGAACGACTCCGGATCGAACGCGGCTGTCGATGAGTGGATCCATTCGCTGGTCGATGCGGGACGTGTCGACGACGCCCTGTCGATCGCACGAAGCATCAAGAATCCGGGTCGACGGATTGCGGTCCTCGCACTCGTCGTCGCCGGAGCGCCGCGGGCGGGACGCGGTGCGATCGTGCAGGAGATCGTGGCCCTCGCTCCGCGCGTTGGAACTGCAGCCGATGCCGCAAAGGCGCTCGTCGGTGCCGCTCATACGATTCGCGGAGACGATGCCGAGGCTGCGCGCACCGTGATCAACAGCGTGCAGCCGATGCTTCCCGCACTCGGTGCCGGTGCAGAATCGGTGCGGCTCCGCGCCGATATCGGTTACGAGATGGCGCGGCTTCAGGTACCGGACGCAGGAAATCTCTTCGATCAGGCTGTGGCGGTGGCCGAGCGTGCACCGGCGTCGGAACGGGTCGACCTTCTGCTCGAAGTAGCCGAGAAGCTGGCGCAAGTGTCGGATCCCGCTCTGATCAACCGCGTGCCGGAGGTTCGTGCCCGTGCATTACCCGCAATCACGAAAATCGACAATCCTTCACTTCAGCTTCGGGCGCTGAACGCCACCTCCAGGGCGATGACCCTTGGAGCTGACCCGCAGCAGACGCTCAGGTTTGTCGACTTTCTGAACCGTGCATCGCTCGGCGTCCCGAAGCAGGAGGCCCTGACGACGGTGCTGCAAAACCTGGGGAAATCCGAAGCGATGAACGGCGATCTCGATCTCGAGATCCTCCGCCTCATCGATCGCGACTTCGCAGGCGCCGAGCGCTGCCGGCTCGAGGCCGCCTACGCCAGCGCCCTCGCTCTCTCGGGACGTCCCCATGGAACCAACGACAAAACTGCTGAAACGTGTGCCGTCGGTCTGAAAGACCCGACCTCCGCGATCTACACGCTGGCGGCGATCGCGGAATTGGAAGCGGTCAAGGGACGGAAGCCCGCGGATGTATTGATGCTCGCTCTGAGCATGTCCGAACACATCAATCAGCGCGACGCGGCGGGTCCGCGTATGGCCATTGCCACGGCGGCATTGCGCATCTCCGCCCCCGAGATCGCCGATGCCGTTCTGCGTGATTTGGGCGCTTTGCCCGCGGGCGAGCAGGCGAAGGTGCTCGTCGTGGAGATGGCCCGGCACGACGCGGTGCGCGCTGTCGATCTCGCGTCGAGGATCGACGACGATGAGGCGCGCAGCGAGGCGGAGCTTGCCGCTGTCGAAGCCCTTGTCGCCGAGACACCGACTGAAGGGAGCAAGACGGCAATCATCAAAGCCACCGAACAGATCACGCCGGCCACGACGAAACAGGATGCCTACTCTCGCGTCGCCTCATGGCTCGCGCCGAAGTTCCCGGCCGACGCCGCGGCCATCGCCCGCCAGCATCTGTACGACGATCAGCCACTGGCCAGAGTTCTTCTTCTTGCAGGAGGTGCGACCAGCGTAGCGGATACGAAAGCCGCGCTGGCCCGCGAAGCGCTCCTCCACGCCGCGCGCGTCGGTTCCGTCGACACGCAATCGACGCTGATGGTCGATGCCGCGCGCCTCCTCGCCAAAGCGGGTCATTACAAGGAGGCGCGTACGACCGCAGATCTCATCCTTCTTCCGGCGCAGAAGCTTCGCGCCTACGCCGCGATCCTCTCATGCGTGCACGCCGGTGCCTCGTGGCCGCTCGCTTCGACAAAATCGGCCCGCCACCCGGCGGGCCGAATTGTTCAGATCTGAAAATCAGAGCGTTTCTATTTCGCGAGACAACTCCGCATTTCGAAATCGCTCACGCGTAGGTCTCATCCAACGTCTACTGTATGCGGCAATCGTTTACGACCTGCCGGTGACATGAAGAGTGCGTTCGCGGACACATTTCCCTGTCGTAGAACCGCTTTGACAGGGGAAAAGGATCTGTCTGAAACGTTTTGCCGTCTCCCGTCACTATCATTCCATCCACGGTGGCATCACTGTCATCCAGATATCCGTATGGCAACCAACCTTCTGCTACTAGAAAGGATTTAGAAATGTCCAATCCTCACACTCTCGCAACGACAGCACTCAAGCTAGCGCGGTATCCCATGGGCAACGATGTGCTTCTCATCGTACGCAGGTGTCGGTCCGCCACAAGATGGAGGCAAGAATGTCTACTCTTCACACCCTGACAACGTCTGCACGTCAGCTCGCACGGAATCCTCTCGGCATCATTGCGCTCTTCATTGTATTGATCTATGGATTCGCGTCGTCCATTGTCGGCCTCAGTAACCTTAACGGGGCTGAGCGCCTTCCGATCATCTGGTTCCTCGTTGTATTTCCAATCTTCGTTCTAGCTGTTTTCGCATGGCTTGTCAGCCGACATCATGCCAAGCTTTATTCTCCATCGGATTATCGGCGCGATTCGGCCTTCATCAAGGCTTCTGGCGAACAATTCGAAGTGGTAGCAGCTCCTGGTGCAGCAACCGCCCGTCGAGAAGAGGCTGTTGCCAGTCAGGACGAGACGGCTTTTGAGGCCCGTAGAATGGCCAAGCATCTCGCAAAACTGACGCCGGCGATCTTGCTTGCTGCTCGCACGCGAAAGATTCTGTGGGTCGATGACCGCGAGGAGAGCCGCGTGTTCGAGCGTCAGGCGCTCCAGTCGCTCGGTTTCGCGATTGTTGTTGTTGAAACGACAGGCGACGCAATCGCAGCGATCGAGCGAGAGCAATTTGATGTCGTTATTTCCGGGATGGGCAGGCAGACAGACGCGCGGGCTGGATTCACATTGCTTAGTCGCGTGCGAAACTACAACGTCACTGTTCCCTACATTCTCTATTTTCAAGCGCCGACGGCAGACCAGCAGACTGAGGCGTGGAATCGCGGCGCACTCGGAATCGTGAGTAGTCCTGGTGATCTTGTCACCTTGATAGTCAATACTGTTGCGTCGGCGACAAGACGCGGCCTAACTCGAGGTAGCACCTGACGCAGCCCGGCGGCCGAGCTGCCTCGAAAAGTCAATAACAACACGGCGGCGCGCGGCCTGCATCGCGCGACTCATATGCAGGCAGGCCGTGCGCCGCTGCCGTAACCACGTGGGACTTGGCCGCGCTGGTGAACCTCTAACCGTTCGCTTCGCGGTTGGAGGTCAGTGCTGGAACGATCAATCGCGACGTTCCGGAGAGGCGGCATCCGGGCGCAGATTCCCGAGTACGCAAATCGCCATCCCCGATGCAAAGGTTTAGAGCCGCTTCCGCACGAGCGTCTGCGTCGCGTCGCCGTCATCGCTCGTGATCGCGTTCGACGCGTCCCTCGCTTTCGCCAGCTCAAGGCCGAAGTCGGGGATGCCGTACGTCAGATCGGTGGCCACCGCGTTGACCGGCATCGTTCCGCGCGTGACCAGCTCGACCGTCGCGTCTCCGCCGCCGTAGAGCGCGATGCGATGCCAGCCGTTGGCGGTGAGCTCGTAATAGTGCGCCGGTTTCGGCGGCGGCGCGACGCCGTTGATCTTCATCGACTCGATCGTGGCGCTGGTCTGGAAGAAGAGGGTCACGCGCGCTGCATTGCGCCGCGAATGAAGCTGCAGGACGCGATGCCGCCGTCCGCGCTCTTCCGTATCGCTGATGACGTTGAGCTCGACCTGCGGGATGTTGATCGCCGGCGCCGGTGCCTCCAGCGCATTCCGGAATGCCCATGGCCACATGAAGCGCGAGAAATGCGCGACTTGGCGCATCTCCGGCGTCGCCGAGCCGACGATCCAACGCGAGAGTGATCCCTCGGTCATATGTACGAGCCGGATGCTTCTCGGCCGATCGTGCGTGGTGTCGGGCAAAACAAGCGCGACGACGGTGAACACGAGCGCGGCCGCGAAGGCAGTGACCGCGATCCGCCGCTCGTCGAGCGCGAACGCGACCGGCGAGAACGCCATCGCCACGACGGCCGCAATCACCGGCAGCGCCGGATTTCCGAGTCCGTCGTAAAGGGCGATCGCCGCGGGGAGCAGCGCGATCGACATCAGCGCCGACGCGATCAACGCCCCCCATCCGTGCGAGAAGCCGGTGAAGGCGTGGATGAACGCGCGGACGATGAGCACGACGGCCGGGACGATCGCCAGATAGCTCGCCCCGGGAAGCACGAGCGCAAGCGTCAGCGCGAGCGCGGACCAGGTCAGCGCCTCGCCGGCGAGCATGCCGCTGTCGGTCGTGTAGTGGCGCAGCGTCGACGGGATTCCGATCGCCGCCGCGATGCCTGCCAGCCACATGGCGATCTGAATCGGAATCGGATGCGCGATCCAGACCTGCGTCGCGCGCAGCGTGCCGAGCCGCGCCAGCGCGTAGCCGAGGATCGCGGCGACGACGATCGCGCCGAGGAGCGCCAGCGCGCCGTGGATCACGCCGCGCAGCGTCGCCTCTTCTTCGCGGATCAGCAGCGCCGCGGCGGTGATCGACGCGATGAGTGCGATGACTGCGATCCAGACCGTGAAGTGCGCGCGCCAGGAGATGACGAAGAACGCCAGCACGTCGAACCAGACGGCGTTCTGATCGACGCCATGCCGCAGATCGCCGTTGCTGAGCGCGCGGACGGACGCGAGCGCGTTGTCGCCGTGATGCTGCAGCGTGCGCAGGCTGACTCGCCCGAGGTTGTCGTACGGCGTGTGGTAGGCCCACTGATCGCCGATCGCGGCGAAGTTCACGCCCGACTTTCCGGCGCGCTTGAAGACCGTGAAGTCGCTGTCGTGCGGCATCAGGTCGTAGATCGTGGAGAAGAGCGACGACGTCACCGGCCACGGCAGCGCGTGAATGACGCGCTGCAGGATCCGCCGGTCGTTGCTGCTCGTCTCGTACAGCAGGCTCGCTTTGTCCGTGCCGCGGTTGTCGATGTTCACCACCGCCGCAACCTGCGGCACGTTCGCATCTGCGGCGAACGCCTCCGCTCCGAGCAATCCGCCTTCTTCTCCTTCGGTGAACACGATGAGCAGCGGGTTGTGGAATGCCTCGCCGCGTACAGCGCGCGCGACTTCCAGCAGCGTCGCGACACCGGTGCCGTCGTCCGACGCGCCCGGTCCGGCGGGAACGGAGTCGTAATGCGCCATCAGCAGGATCGCGGGCCGCGAGGGCATCCCCGGCGCGTGCGCGATGACGTTGCGGACTCTGGCGCACTCCGCGTGCGCGTCGCATCCGAAGGCTTCCTCGATCTGCGTCTCGTATCCGAGCGACTGCAGCGTCGCCACGATGCGCGCGCGGACGGCGTCGTCCGCCGGCGAGCCGATCGGATGCGAAGTGATGCTTGCGAGGATCTGCTTCTCGACGGCGTACGCGCGCGCGGCGGAGAACTCGTTGGCAGGCGCGTTTGCCGGCTTCGGGGCCGGCCCCTGCCATCGGATCAGAAGAATGACGAGAACGAGGAGCGGCCCGATCCACGGCAACAGCACGCGCTTCATCTGTCGATTCTACTTGACGACAGTGCCGCACTGTATTAAGTTACTAGTACAGTGAGGTCGAAATGAAAAAATACGCAATCATCCTTTCTCTCTCCTTCATGTTTGCCTATCAGCCGAGCGACGCGGAGCGCGCCCGCTGGACGATGAGCGATTTCCGCACCGTGGCCACGGCGGCCGCAGCTTACAAGGTCGATCACAACGCGTTCCCCGCGGCCAAATCGATGGCGGAGCTGCAGAAGCTCGTGCAGCCGACGTACGTCAAGAGCCTGCCGCTGCACGACGCGTGGGGAAACGAGCTTCGCTACTCGTCGGATGGCAAGACGATGACGATCGTCAGCGCCGGCGCCGACGGCAAGTTCAAAGAGGCGTCGTGGGGGACGGCAGCGAAGTGGATGTCGTCGTTCGACGAAGACGCGGTCTGGACGGACGGCGGCTTCACGCGGAACTGGGAGTACAAGTAGCGATCGCTACCTGAGCACCAGCGCCACTCTCGATCCCGCGCTCACGCCGTCCTGCACGGCGACCGGATCGCCGGGTGTCTTCGTCGCGGCGTCGCCGTCGGTGTCGAGGCGAACTTCGAGGCGCACCTTCGGCGGGATCGGCTGACCCATCATCGAATCGGCGGAGCCGAAGTCGACGTCCATCGGGAAACCGTTCGACAGCAGGCGCTTCACCGCGACCGGCGGTCCGGAGGTCACGCCCGCCGCTCGCGCGATGATGTAGATGATCGCGTGCTGCGGTGCGCGTGCGGCGGCGGCGTTGTCGAGGTTGATGGTGAGATGAATTGAGCTGGCGTCAGCCGCTGCCGTGGGGGCGGCCTGCGTTGATCCCGGCGCCGGCAGCGCGGGATGATCGCTGGGCAGCTGCGCCGATGCGACCGGCTTCTGCTTGCGCATCTCCGCCAGGATCTGCTCCAGGCGCGCCTGCTGATCGGGGCGCTGCTTCATCGCCTGCTGCATCGCGTTCTCGCCATCGTCGCGCTTGCCCATCTGGAAGGCGAGCCACGCTCTGCCGACCCACGCATCGGTGAGCTTCGGATCGCGTTTCGTCGCCTCTTCCAGCATCTTGCCGGCGACGTCGGTCTGTCCCATCGCCATGCGCACCAGCGCCTGATACGTCAGCGCGCGCGGCTCGTCGGGCGACTTCGCCAGCACGGCCTGCGTCTGCTCGAAGACGCCCATCATGTTCTCGTGCTCGAGGTACGCCTTCGCCAGGTTGATGCGCGCGTTCACGTCTTCCGGCGCGTTCGCGACCGCGGCTTCGAGCTGCCGCACCGCTGGATCGGCTGGTTGTGCCGGCTGCGACTGCGTCGGGGCGGGCTGCATCGCGCTCGGCTGCTGCGCGTCGCGGTCGGTGGAGGATGAATAGACGAACCAGCCGAGGAATCCGAGCGCGGCGATCGAGCCGACGCCCCAGAGAAAACCTTTGACGGTGGGGTTCATGCCTGGCGAGGGGGCAGGGGGCGGGGTGGCGGCAGGCAGGGGAGTGCGCGGCGATTTTCCATCCAGTGCCCGCAGCACCTTCGCCGCTTCGCGCTCGAGCCGCGTCCGTTCCGTCGCATTGGCAGGCACGTCTTCCAGATCGCGCAGTTGCTGGATCAGCGCGTCGCGGCGGGCCACGAGGTCGCGCAGCTCGATATCTTCGCCGCCCGATGCCGCGGCCGTCTGCTGCTTCCGGCGCATCGAGGAGTAGATGAACATGAAGCCGACGATGAGCCCCGAGAGGAGCATCGCCGTGGCGCTGAGCCAGTCGGTCGAACCGGTCATGATTGTCTTCCTGTCAGCTTTCGCACTTCCGCGAGGTACGGATCCTCTTCCGCGGTGGCCACGGGCGGTTCGTCAACAGGTTGACTACCGCTCTTGCCCATCATGGAGAAGATGGCGAAGGCGCCGACGGCCAGGGCGATGATCGGGAGGATCCACACCAGCGTGTTGACGCCCTGGAACTTCGGCTTGAGCAGCACGAACTGTCCGTACGAGCGCTCGAAGTAGCGGAGGATCTGTTCCTGTGTGTAGCCGCGCGCGATCAGCTCGCGCACCTGATGCTTCATGTTGACCGCCATCTCCGACGGCGAGTCGGCGATCGACATCCCCTGACACACGGGGCACCGCAGCAGCCCTCCGGTTTCGTTCGTCCTTTGATCGAGGAGCGCGCCGCTGACCGGCTGTCCCTGCGGCTTGCCGACGAATTGCTCGGCGTCGGGGATTTTGACTTCCTGTGCGACGAGCGACGTCGCGAGCATCAGAAGCAGGATCAGTCGTTTCATTGCGTCATCGCCTTTCGGATGTTCGTCTGCAGCGACTCCGAATCGATGGGGCCGACGAACTTGTCGACGATCCTGCCGTCCTTGTTCAGGAAGAAGGTCTCGGGCACGCCCCCGACTCCGTACGCGATGGCGGTCTTTCCGGCCTGATCGACGAGCGTCGGATACGCGGTGCCGCGCTCGTTGAGGAACTGCTGGATCTTCTCTTCCTTGTCCTGGAAGACGACGCCGAGGAACTGCACCTGCCCCTGCATCATCTGGGCGTTGGAGACGAGCACGGGATGCTCCTCGTAACACGGCCTGCACCACGTCGCCCAGAAGTTCACGACCAGCGGCTTTCCTCGGAATTGCGTCAGGTCGATCGTCTCGCCCGTGCCGACCGCTTTCAGCGCGAAGTCAGGCGCCTGCTTGCCGATCAGCGGCGAATCGATGTGCTGCGGATCTTTCCCCAGTCCCGCTGAGAGGATGGCCACCAGCGCGACGGTGATGAGGATTCCGGCGATGAGGACGACGCGGTTCAATTGGCACCCACCTCGTCACCCTGCAGCACCGGCGTTTCGCTGCGCGCCTGCAGTGCGACCGCGCGCGATCCCGGGATCAACGCGATGATTCCGCCCGCGCCCATCAGCAGCACCGCCCACCAGATCCAGCCGACCATCGGCGTCAGGATGACGTTCACGCCGACCGCGTCGCCTTCGATGTTCATGATCGAGAGATAGATGTCGCCCTTCAGCGTGGTGTAGACGTCGGGCGTTCCGAGCGGATCGCGCATCGCCGTGTACTGGTTCATGCGCGGCGCGAGGTGAGTGATCTTCGTGCCGCCGCCGGGACCGCCCGGGCCGCCGCCCTTGAAGATGTCGAAGTTCGCCAGCGTCGATACGCGATGCGGCTCGTTCTTCTGCTCCGTGCCCGTGAACACGAACGTGTACCCGCCGACCGTCGCGCTTTCTCCGCGCGTGAGCCGCACTTCCTGCTGCGTGCGCATCGTGCTCGACACCGCGATCGAAACGATCACGATTACCGCGCCGGCGTGGATGAGATACCCGCCGAAGCGGCGGCGTCCGCGGCGAAGTTGCGAATCGATGATCGCAGGGCCCGCGGCGTCACCGCGCCGGATGCGCTGGATGACCGGGAGCCACATCTGTCCGAGCGTGACCTGCGCGGCGTATCCGCCGAACGCGAGCGTCACGAGCGTCCATGGAGCGCGCACGCCGAGTGCGTAGCCGATAATCGCCACGATCGCCGCGCCGATGAGCGGCGGCAGCAGCGCGCGCCTGGCCTGATCGCGCGTCGCGCGTCCCCACGGCAGCGCGGGGCCGACGCCGAGGATGAAGAGCAGCGCCGCGCCGATCGGCACGACCATCGAGTCGAAGTACGGCCTGCCGACGCTCATCTGTTTCCCCTTCACCGCTTCGACCAGCAGCGGGAAGACCGTGCCGATCAGAACAGTAAAAGTGAAAAGGACGAAGAGGAGGTTGTTGATGAGGAAGAACCCTTCGCGGCTGACCGGACCTTCGAATCGCGAATCGGATTCGAGCGAGTCGATGCGCATCGCGAGCAGCGTCACGGAGCCGATGAGGATCGCGGCGAGGAAGACGAGGATCGTCGGGCCGATCGAGCTCTGCGTGAACGAGTGAACGGAGTTGAAGACGCCGGAGCGCGTCATGAAGGTGCCGAGGATGGTCAGGAGGAAGCTGGCCTGCACCAGCGTCACGGTCCATCCCTTCAGCGAACCGCGGCGCTCCATCACCAGCGCGGAGTGCAGCGCGGCGGTGGCGGTGAGCCACGGCAGCAGCGATGCGTTTTCCACCGGATCCCAGGCCCAGTAGCCGCCCCATCCGAGCACTTCGTACGCCCACCAGCCGCCGAGCATGATGGCGATGGTGAGGAAGATCCACGGCAGCATCAGCGCCGCGCGCATCGGACGGAGGAACGCCTGACCGAGACGGCCGCGCAGCAGAGCCGCGGTGGCGAAGCCGAACGGGATCGTCATTCCGACGTATCCGAGATAGAGGAACGGAGGATGGATCGCCATCAGGACGTGATTCTGGAGCAGCGGATTCGGTCCCGGGCCGTCGAGCGGCGGAATGGCGACGGTGTGGAACGGCGACGCAGGGCCGGCGATCAGGAAGCTGAAGAACGATCCGCAGAACAGCCACGTGCCGATCGTGTACGCCATGTAGTCGAGGTGCTCGTTGCGGGTGAGCCACGTCGCGCCGGCGATGTAGATGCCGAGGATGAAGCCCCAGAAGAGGATCGATCCCTCGAGCGACGACCAGAGGCTGACGATCGTCACCCAGAGCGGGACGTCGCGCGAGCCGACCTGCGCCACGTAGCTCACGCTGAAGTCGTGGGTGATGAGCGCGTACTCCATCACGAACGTCGCGGCGATCATCAGCAGCGCGAAGGCGAAGGCGAAGCGGCGCGCCCACTTGAGCCCGTCGGCCGATCTCTTCCAGCCGGCGGCGTATCCGAGGACCGCGCCGGTGGTCGACACGAGGAGCGACAGGAGAACGAGGATGCGTCCGAGGCTGGCGGTCATTGTGCGTCCTTGATGTACTTCTCCATCTGTTTCTTATCCACGGGATGACCGTTCTTCGGCGCGCGGTACTCGTTGTTGTGCGAGACCATCAGGCGGTTGCACTTGAAGTAGCCGCCGCGGACCATCGTTCCTTCGACCACCACGCCGATGTTCTCGCGGAACATCTGCGGCGGCACGCCGGCCGATTTCACGTGGACGACTCCACTGCCGTCCTTCACGTCGAACTCCAGCGCGGAGATACCCGGGTTTTTCCTGATCGATCCGGGAGCGACCATGCCGCCGAGGCGGATCGTCGCGCCGTACGCCTTGTCGCCCGCGGCCTGGAGGTCGGTCGGAGTCCAGTAGTAGACGAGATTCTTGTTGATGCCGCCGGCGGCGATGACGATGAAGGCGATCGCCGCGACGGCGAACGCGCCGGCCATGAACCAGCGCGAGCGGCGGCGCATGGCATCACTTGCAGTTGGATGATTCATCACGGTGCTCATAATGTCTTCGCCTCCTCGGCTGCGCGGGACCGCTCCTCACGAAACCGGGTGATGATGCTCACGCCGTAGATGAACAGCACTGAAAACGTGACCGCATACGCGGCGACGACGAAGTTCCATCCGCCGGTTACGACTCCTCCGCTCATACGGCCTCCCCGAGCTCGGCCATCTCCGGCAGCGGCGGCGCCATCTCCGACTTCAGGCGCAGCGACGCGAGCCGTGCTCGCAGCATGATGAATGCAACCATGAGGAAAAGGATGCCGAACGCGTTGAGGCGCAGCGGCAGCCAGAATTGTTTCGAAACCGTGCCCGGGCTCGACTGCTGCTGATGCAGCGAGTTCCACCAGCGCACCGAGAAGTAGACGATCGGGACGTCGACGTACGCGATGATCGTCGCCACCGCCGACCAGATCGCGCGCCGCGCCGGATCTTCGACGAACTTGCGCAGCGCGAGGATGCCGAGAAACGCGAAGAGCAGCACCGCGGTGGTCGTGAGACGCGGGTCCCAGTCCCACCAGACGCCCCACGTCGGCTTCGCCCAGATCGCTCCCTGGCAGCAGAGGAGGAACGCCAGCACGACGCCGGTCTCGATCGCTCCCTCCATCCGCGAGTCCCATTTGTAATCGCCGCGGAAGAGGAAGATGACGGCGCACGCGAACGCGAGCGTCATCGCCAGCAGCGCGTTCCATGCGGTCGGCACGTGCACGTACATGATCCGCTGCACTTCGCCCATGAACTGCTCGGGCGGCGCGACGAAGAGGCCGTAGTACGAGCCGGTGAGGAGGCAGAGGAGGGCGAGCGCGATCATCACCTGCGATGGCACCCACGAATCGACCTCGTCGTTCGCGAAGAGGAACCAGATCGCGCCGGCGACGCCGCAGCCGGCGGCGAGCGTGGCGATCACGCCGGACGGCAGTCCGAGCGAGAACGCCGAGATGCCGTGGAACTGGGCGACCGCGACGACGAATCCGAAGTAAGCACCGATGGCGAGAAGGATGGCGCTGGGAGCGGTTTTTCTCATTCTTTACTCTGACAATTACTCTTCAACCACGCGGCCGAAGAGCAGGCCGCACAACGACCAGTAAATCGCATCGAACGCGGTCAGAAGGCTGATCCACGACGGCAACTGATGCATCGGATCCCCGAGGATGACGAGCGACGTTGCTTTGACGGAAGCCAATAATGCCGGAACGATCAACGGGAACAACAGCAAAGGGAGGAGAGTCTGTTTCGCCCGCGCCTGCGAAGTCATCGCCGCGTACAGCGTGCCGGGCGCGGAGAGTCCTGCCGTCCCCAGCAGGATGATCGCAAGCAGACGCAGCAGATCGGTGGTGCCGGCGTCGTAGAGCACGACCATCACCGGGACGAGTCCGACGCCGAGGAGTGCAAGCTGGAACCAGTTCGCGATCGCCTTGCCGTAATAGAGCGCGCGCGGATCGCTCGGCAACAGCAGCAGCCCTTCGAGCGCGCGATTCTCCATCTCGGCGTGGTAGCTCTCGGCGAGCGTGAGCGTCGAGGAGAGGAGCAGGCCGAGCCAGAGGAAGCCGGCGGAGTAGAGCCGCAGCGCCTCGGAGTTCGGACCGACCGCGAAGCTGAAGAGGAGAAGCGAGGTCGCGCCGAAAACGAACACAGCCATGAACTGCGTGCGCGTCTTCCATTGCAGGAGGAGCTCTTTGCGCAGAGCGGCGGCTAACACGAGGGACATTCCTTCGCGTCTCCCGACCAGATCAATCGCCCCTGCTCGAGCACGTACGCGTCGTCGGCGAGCCGTCCCCCGCGTTCCAGTTGATGCGTGGCGATCAAAACAGTCACGCCGAACGAGACCAGCTCGTGCACGACTTCATCGACGAGCGCGAACCCCTCGGGGTCGAGTTGTCCGTACGGCTCGTCGAGCAGCACGATCCGCGGTTGCTGCAGCAGCACGCGCGCGAATGAAAGGCGCTTGCGCATGCCGGCGGAGAAGGTGTGGACCGCGTCGTTCGCGCGATGTCCGAGGCCGACGCGATCGAGGATCTCTTGTAATCCCTTGGTGCTCATGCCGCGGTGTGACGCGGTGACCTGCAGGTTTTCGGCGGCGGTCAGCGATTCGTAGAGGTACGAGTAGTGGCTCAGCAGCGCGACGTCTTTGCGGATGTCGTAGCGCTGCTTCACGAGGTCGAATCCGAGGACGCTCGCGGAGCCGTGGTCGGGGCGGATGGCCGTCGAGAGGATGCGAAAGAGGGTCGATTTGCCCGAGCCATTCCGCCCCGCCACCATCACGACACGCCCATGCGGGATCCGGAGGGAGACGTCCGCAAGCGCCCACCGCCGTCCGTAGCGGCGGGCGAGGTTCTGTGCATCGATGGCGAGCGTGTCCTGCATGCAACGTGAAGTTTCAGGTAGCAGGGTAATCGCGACAAGCGTCACCGCGCACAGAAGCATGTGCGCGCTGTCACACGTGGTGTACGACAGGCGCCCCCGCCTGTCCTACACTGCTCGCCATGCGCAGGTACGCCCTTCTCGCGCTCCTCCTTTCCGCATGTGCCACCACGCCCCCGCCACCCCCTCCCAAACCGGCCCCTCCACCCATCCCCGAGGTGTACGGATTCACCATCGAGGAAGAGGCGCGCATCCTGCGGCTGGAGGACCGGCGCGAGCTCGATCCGGCGCTGGTCGATGCCTGGATCAACAACACCAACCCCTTGCATCGCAAGCGGATGGCGCTCGCGCTCGGACGCATATGCCCGCACACGGAGAGCCGCGCCGGAGTCGACGCACTGCGGAAGCTGGTCAACGATTCCGATCGCACGGTCCGCGAGACCGCCGCTTTCTCCCTCGGTGAGATCGGCGACACCGAGGCGCTCGATCCGCTGTTCGTTCTGGCCGACGATGCCGATTCGAGCGTCGCCGCCGAGGCGGTGGAGGCGTTATCGAAACTCGCGCCGAAGACACCGTTCGCGCGCTACGCACCCTTCGCCGCGGAGTCGAAACCGGATGGCGTGCGGACGCGCGCGATCCGTTTCCTCTTCCGCTGGAGCTCGGACGAAGCGAGCGCCGTCGCCGCAAACGCACTCGCCTCATCGTCGTCCGCGATCCGCCAGGCCGCGACCTACGCGCTCGCGCGCCGCGCATTCGCGCCAGCCCGAGAGCGGCTCGAACTGCTCGCGAACGACGAAGACGTGCTCACCCGCGCCTACGTCGCCTCGGCCCTCGGGCGCATCGGCTCACCGCAATCGGTGTCGCCGCTCACGACGATGTTCACCGACGCGCATCCGTGGGTGCGCACGAACGCCATCGTCGCCATCGCCCGCATCGCGGCGAAGGACGCGAAGGCGATCGCGACACCTGACTTCGCGCAGGACGCCGTGCGCGTCATCGCCATGACCGACGATCCCGATCCCGCGGTCCGCGCCTCGACCATCGACACGCTCGGCTGGTACGCGGCGAAGAACGCCTCGGCCAAACGGCGCCTGCAGGAGCTCTTCGAGCGCGGGTCGCGCTGGGAGCGCGAGCTCGCCACCGGCGCGATCGTGCGCAACGATCCGCAGGCGTTTACGACGATGTCAAGTCTGACGTCGTGGCAGAAGGTGCGCGGACTCGAGGCGCTGCCGCCCGACGCCGATGCGCTGCGCGCGTCGTTCGTGAAAGACGACGATCCGATGGTGCGCGCGACCGCGCTGAGCACGATCCCCGACGATCGCTGCGACGTGAACGCGTCGTGGATCCGTCCGATGCTCGACGATCGCGACGTGATCGTCCGCACGAACGCGATCGATCGCTATATGCACGTGAAGAACGCCGATCCCGATCTCTTCTCCGCCGCGGAAGCGCGCGCGCGTGGCGACGCGATGAACGATGCGCGGCTCGCCGCGATCACCGCGCTGGCAGCGGTCGGCAACGAGACCGCCGTCAGCTGGGCGGTGAGCGACAGCGACCCTGTCGTCCGCCGCATCGCGGCCGATCAGATCGCGGAAAAGTTCAAGAAGCCGCGCCCGTCGTACACCCCGCTGCCCGTCGAGCGAAGCGACTACAACGACATCGTGGCGTGGTCGCGCGAGCCGCACACCGCGACGATCCATATGACGCGCGGCAAAATCGAGATCCAGTTGCTGACGCAGGACGCGCCGATCACGACGTGGAACTTCGCGCAGCTGGCGAAGGCGCATTTCTTCGACAACACGTCGTTCATGCGCGTCGTCCCGAACTTCGTGATCCAGGGGGGCGATCCGCGCAACGACATGAACGGCGGTCCCGGCTACGCCATCCGCGACGAGATCAACCTGCAGAAATACACGCGAGCCGCCGTAGGCATGGCCCTTTCGGGCCCCGACACCGGCGGCTCGCAATTCTTCATCACCCACTCGCCCCAGCCGCATCTCGACGGCGGCTACACGATCTTCGGCCGCGTGACGGACGGCATGAACGCGGTGGTCGATCAGACGGAGCGAGGGGACAAGGTGGAGACGATCACCATCGATTGAGAGCTATTTCGGCAGCTTGTACAGGAGTCCGAAGTGGGTATTGAGCTTCTTGTCGACCGTGCCGAGGTTCGCCGCGTGATTGGCGTAGATCAGCGAGACCGGGAAGCTGAATGAGTCGTTGATCTTCTGCGTGTAGGTGATCGAGCCGATCGCGCGCGACCTCACGTTCTTCGTCGCGTCGCTCGGATTCCGGACGTCTTCGTATCGGAACGAGAGATCGATGCGGCCGTTGTTCGGACTCGTCGCCGTGCCGCGCAGAGTCTGTCCGTAGGTCAGTTCGAAGGCGAATTCGTGGGCGCGCGGGTAGCCGAACTCGAAACCGCCGAGGTTCGGATCTCCCTTGATCCAGCGCTGGTTCGTGCGGTGGTATTCGAGCGAGATCGCGAGGCGGTCGTCGGCCGTCGCTGCGGAGCCGGCGAAGGTCTGCAGGCTGTGCGCGCACTGGGCGGCGGTGGCGGTGGACGCAAGCGAGGTCTCGTTGCAGACGGTGCCGAACCGGCGGCGGAAGGCGTTGAGGTTGTTCGCGCCGATTTCGTACGTGAACTTGGCCGTCCACTCGTTCGGTCCCACGACGTTCTTCCGCACGTCATAGAGCGCGGTGGCGTAGAGCTGCGGCTGGTTGTTCAGGAGCAGGGCGAATTTCTCGGCGAAGCCGCCGACGGCGCGGAGGAAGGACTGCTGGCTTTTGGCGGCGGTTTCGATCGCCTGCATCGCGGAGAGCTGCTGGTCGCTCGAGAGGCTGTCGAAGGTCTGATTCGAAGTGAGATTCGGCACGTTGGCGACCGCGGTGGCAAGCGCGACCAGCCACTGATTGCGATTGGGTACGAGCGAATTCAGCATCAGCCGGAACATCGGCCGGTGCGGGACGATGCTCCGTCCCCAGCGCTCGCTCGTCGGCTGAAAGGTCGCACTCATGGCCACGTCGTCGGTGTTCGTCAACGCCTTGTCGAACGGTTCGAGCGCTGCCGTGTTGCCGGAGAAATGCGCCGTGAGTTGATCGTTCAGCGGCGGCTCGACGAAGACGGCCTGCAGTTTGAGGGCGTGGTCCATGCCGAGGATCTGGATCGGAGGGTTGTAGTCGAAGGTGAGCGCCTGGCCGTTCGTGCTGAGCGATGACGATTCGAGCGACGCGCTGAGCAGCGACAGAAAGTCCTGCACCGCCGAACCGGACGGCGAGATGAAACTGGAGATACCGGTGTTCGCCGCGGCGACGACCTGCTGTGTCGCGTTTTCGGTCGGCGTGGGTTGAGTCACATCGGTGCCGGCGGCGGGATTGAAACGCATCCAGCAGGCGAGGACCGTATCGGTGAGCTCGCACTGCTGTGCCTGAGCGGTGATGGCGAAAAAGGAGACAGTGAGAGCGGCGAAGATCGGGATTCTCTTCATCACGTCCTCCTACGCCACTGCCACGACGACGATGCCGACCGGATTGGCGCCGGTCGGTTGGGTGAACTGCGAAGCGCATTGCGCCGGCACCGTGCCGCCCTTGCCGTCGATCACCTGCACGATCTTGCCGGCCGCATCGACGATGCGCAGATCGACGACGACCGGCGTGCCCGGGAGCGGCTCTCCCGTGATGTTCAGCAACAGGTCGAATGCGCCGTGATCGCCGGCGTTGATCGGGATCTTCGCCGGTCCCGGCACGAGCATTTCGTGCGGAATCGTCTGCGGAGGCTTTCCCGCAAACGCGACGTCGAGTTGCACGTCGAACACGTTCTCATCGCCCGCCACACTCGCTTGAAAAAAAGACTTGTCGGGAACGGGACGCCAGATCATCAATGGATCGCAAGCCATGGACTGCCTCCTTCTCTCTCGTATAGGAGGTCCATGAGTCCGCTGTTTCCCTACCTCTTGAAGCTAATTCGCCCCCGTCCAATGCCCCGCAACGGGCAGACCTTCGGTGACGCCGAATTCGAAGACGATGTCGGGCGGGAAGGTGAGCCGCGTGCCGAGCAGCATCGTCCTGCTCACAGGATCGAACACGCCGACTCCATCGACACTGCTGCCGAGCCAGTCGCCGGCGATCGGACGATCGCCCGCGAGTCCGAAGGGGAAGACGAACGTCGGCTCGGCGAAATCCGCGGTCAGCGAGAACTCTGCGAGCGTGGGGTTGTAAGTCCCGATCTCATCTTTCCCGTCATTGTTCCAGTCGCCGGCCAGCGGCAGATTTCCAGCCGAGCCGAAGGGGACGGTTTTCGTCGTGAAGATCTCCGGCGGGCAGAACTGGCAGATCGGCTCGAACAGCGGCACACGGAGAAGAAACGTTCCGAGCTTGGTCGGCCGGAAGACCCCGATGTCGTCGACGCCGTCGCCGTTCCAGTCGCCGGCGACCGGCAGATCGCCCGCTTCGCCGAATGCGACCTCGTCGAGCGGATCGGCGACGAGGAAGGACTGGCAGGCGAAGCATGACGCGAACGGCTTCAGAAGTGCGCGAACGAATTGTCCATCGCGGAACACGGCGATGTCGGTCCGCCCATCCCCGTTCCAGTCGCCGGCGACGGGGAGATCTCCCGGCCGCCCGCCGAACCTCACGATGAAGTCCGCGTCGCCCGCGGTGTTCAAATTGCGCAGGAGCCACTGGCCGGTCGATGGAACATGATCATGACGTCCCTGCGGACGGAGACCGCCGTCTCGAATCGCTCGAACACGATCTTCCTTCCGTCCGGCGAAAACGATGGATTCAGGTCGACCCCGCGACGGTTTTCGGTCAGAGCTCGAATCCCGGTCCCGTCCGGGTTCATGACACAGATGCTTCCGGGCCCCAAGGGGGCATCGACCTGGCAGGTGAAGGCGATGGAACGACCATCAGGCGACCACGCCGGACCGAAATTGCTTCCATCGTTCTCGGTCAAGCGCGTCTGGTTCGTTCCATCCGCGGCCATGATGTAAATCTCCGTCGCGGCCGTGATGTCCTTGTCGCGAAAGGAATCAAAGGCGATCTGCTTCCCGTCGGGCGACCAGGCCGGCCGCCTGCTGCCCTGGAAGGCGAGCGCGGTGTCGCCGCTGCCGTCGGCGTTCATCACGTGGACCGTTCTGACCGCTCCGTGACGGTCCAGACGCGCAAACGCGATGCGCGTCCCGTCGGGCGACCACGCCGCGTCGATGTCCTCCGCGGGATCATCGGTCAGCCGCGTCTGCGCGCCGCCGTTCGGATTCATGACGTAGATCTCCGAGTTCCCGTCGCGCGTCGACGTGAATGCGATCCTGCCGTTGACGAAGTGCTTCGCGGCGCCGGCCGGAAGGGCCGCGGCAGCGAGGAGGATGGCGGCGGCGAGCAGACGAATGATGCTCTGACGGATGGACATCGCTACTCCGTCCCCGACCAGTGCCCCGCAACCGGCAGGCCTTCGGTGACGCCGAACTTGAAAATGATGTTGGGCGGTAAGGTGAGCCCCGTGCCGAGCAGCATCCTCTTGTTCACAGGATCGAACACACCGACTCCATCGACACTGAGGCCGAGCCAGTCGCCGACCAGCGGACGGTCGCCGGCGAGTCCGAAGGGGAAGATGAATGTCGGCTCGGCGAAATCCTCGGTCAGCGAGAACTCTGCGAGCGTGGGGTTGTAAGTCCCGATCTCATCTTTCCCGTCATTGTTCCAGTCGCCGGCCACTGGCAGATTTCCAGCGGAGCTGAAGGGGACGGTTTGCGTCGTGAAAGTCTCCTCGCCCAGCGGAACGCGGAGAAGAAACGTTCCGAGCTTGGGCGCCCGGAAGACTCCGAGGTCGTCGACGCCGTCGCCGTTCCAGTCGCCGGCGACCGGCAGATCGCCCGCTTCGCCGAATACGATCACGTCGAGCGGATCGGCGACGAGGACGGGCTGGCAGAAGAAGCACGACGGTTTCAGAAGCGCGCGAACGAATAGCCCATCGCGAAACACCGCGATGTCGGTCCGCCCATCGCCGTTCCAGTCGCCGGCGACGGGGAGATCTCCCGGCCGCCCGCCGAACTTCACGATGAAATCCGCACCGCCCGTGGTATTCGAGTCGCGCAGCAGCCACTCGCCGGTCGATGGAACGTACACGCCGGTCGTTTCGGGGAGGAACTTGCGTCCCCAGCTCGGGTCATCGTCGGCGAGACCGTCCGTCGGAGTGGGGAAGTCGATCGGATTCTGCGTGAGCGCGATCTGGTTGCTGCCATCCGGATCCATCGTCCGGATATTGGTGTTGTCGCCGAACCCGGGATCGCTGCCGAATGCGATCCTCTTTCCGTCAGGCGAGAAGACGGGATGAGCCTGGGAGGTGAGGACGTCATTCGTTCCGTTCGCGATCTTTTGCACGTCCGAGCCGTCGGCATTCATGATCATGACGTCCCTGCGGAGGACCTCCCCCGAGCGCTCGAAGACGATCTTCCGTCCGTCGGGCGACCACGCGGGATCGATGTCACGCCCGCGAAGGTTGGCGGTCAGGGCCTGGATCCCGAACCCGTCCGGGTCCATGACACAGATGCCCCCGTTCCCGTCAGCATCCTTCTCCCCGCAGGCAAAGGCTATGGAGCGGCCGTCCGGCGACCAGGCGGGAGCGGAATTGGACTCGTCGTCGCCGCCCGTCGTGATGCGCGTCTGGTTCGTTCCATCCGCCTTCATGATGAAGATGTCGCGCGCGACGCCTGCCTTGTCGCGAGTGGAATCGAAGGCGATCAGCTTCCCGTCGGGCGACCACGACGGACGCCTGTGGTGGGCCGGGTCGGTGAGCACCTTCTCGGTGCTGCCGTCGGGACTGATGATGAGGATCTGTCCGTCGCGGACAAACGCGATGCGCGTGGCGTCGGGCGACCAGGCCGGATCGAGGTCCTCCGCCTTGTTGAACGTCAGCCGCGTCTGCCCGCTGCCGTTCGGATTCATGACGTAGATTTCCGAGTTCCCATCGCGAATCGACGTGAAGGCGATCCTGCCGTTGATGAAGTGGTTCGCGGCGCCGGCCGGCATGGCCGCGGTGGCGAGAACGATGGTGGCGATGATCAGACGAATGGTGCTCTGGCGGATGGACATAGGGCCTTCTCCTATCCGAATGCGGCAGTAGAATTCAGCGGGAGTTACCAAGCTAAGGCCGCGGTGGGAAGAAGTCCTGAGACTTCGGTGAATCGCCGCTGAAAGTTCGATGAAGCCCTCCGCACAGCGCCAGGCGGTCTACCGGTTCGGCGCGTTCGTGCTCGATCCGGCGCAGGGACTGCTCAGCACGCGGGGCCGCGAGCTTCCGCTTCCCGGAAAGGCGTTCGACACACTGCGCGTGCTCGTCGAGAACGCCGGCCGCGTAGTCTCGAAGCAGGAGCTGATCGACGAGCTCTGGCCCGGCCTGCACGTCGAGGAGAACAACCTGGCGCAGCACGTCTCGCTGGTCCGCAAGACGCTGGCGTCGGTCGACTCCGCGACCGAATACGTGCAGACGATGCCGCGCCGCGGCTATCGCTTCATGGTCGATGTGGAGAACGCGATCTCGACAGGCGAGGGCGCCAGTCCCCCCACTGTCCCGCGCACGCGGTACGCGCGCAGCGGCGAGGTCAACATCGCCTACCAGGTCGTCGGCGATGGTCCGATCGATCTGATCTTCGTCATGGGCTGGGTCTCGCACGTGGAGCTGTTCTGGGCCGAGCCGTCGTTCGCGCGATTCCTCGGCCGCCTCAGCCGGATGTCGCGCCTCATCGTGTTCGACAAGCGCGGCACGGGACTCTCCGATCGCGTGGCGACGTCGCAGCTTCCCTCGCTCGAGCAGCGCATGGATGACGTGCGCGCGGTGATGGCGGCGGTCGGATCGCGCCGCGCGGTGCTGATGGGCGTTTCCGAGGGAGGACCGTTGACCGTGCTGTTCGCGGCGACGTATCCCGACGTCGTCGCCGGCGTCGTGATGATCGGCGCCTACGCGCGGCGGTTGTGGGCGCCCGACTATCCGTGGGGCCCGACCGCGGAGCAGCGCGAAGAATTCATCGGCGCACTGGAACGCGAATGGGGCGGGCCGTTCGGCGTCGAGGCGCGCGCGCCGAGCCGCAGCGCCGATCCCGAGTTTCGCGACTGGTGGGCGACGTACCTGCGGATGGGCGCCAGTCCGGGCGCGGCGGCGGCGCTCACGCGCATGAACGCGGAGGTCGATATCCGCCACGTGCTGCCGACGGTCCGCGTTCCGACGCTGGTCATTCATCGCCGCGGCGACCGCTGTCTGCGCGTGGAGGAGGGACGCCTGCTCGCGGAGAAGATTCCGGGCGCGCGCCTGGTCGAGCTGCCGGGAGAGGATCACCTGCCGTTCGTCGGCGATCAGGACGCGATCCTCGACGCGGTCGAGCGCTTCGTCGAGGAGCTGCGCGAGACGCCGCGCCAGTACACCCGCGTCCTCGCGACGTGCCTGTTCGTCCGGACAGACGGCGACGCCGAGAGCCTGGCGAAGCTGGACGAGGAGGCGACGCGGGAGGTGGCGTGGTTTCACGGACGGAAGTTCGGGCACCTGGCCGACGCGCTCGTGGCGACGTTCGACGGTCCGGCTCGCGCGATCCGCTGCGCGTGCGCCATTCGCGATGCGGCGCTGCGCGCCGGCGTGCGTCTCGCGGCCGCGCTGCACACCGGCGAATGCGAGAGCGACGGCGAGAGCGTGAGCGGCACGGCGGTGGAGATCGGCGCGCTGCTCACCGAAGCGGCGGCGGCCGGAGAGGTGCTCGTCTCCAACACGGTGCGCGATCTGGTCGCAGGCTCCGGTCTGGACTTCGTCCCGCGCGGAGAGGCATCCCTCGGCAGGCTCGGCGTCTGGTCGCTCTTTGCGCCTGTCGACGCCTCAGGTTGAAGCGTCGTTCTCGTATAAGCTCCCTCGCCGTGAGCGCGTTCTTCGGCCGCTTCTTCCAGCTCGTCGGGATGGTGATCCTGCCGATCGGTTTGTACATCGGCCTTGTGCGTGATGACGTGCCGACGGAGGTGCGCATGCTCTTCATCGGCGGCGGCTTTTTTCTCGTCGGCTGGCTGATGGCGCGCGCGAAAAAGCCGTGAAGTACCTA
>Ga0193696_1000143_pt1 | contig 29640 bp, 22 predicted proteins | sample L3m1metaG_FD_145074 | JGI IMG/M metagenome (GOLD analysis project Ga0193696, IMG submission 145074) | Soil microbial communities from a riparian zone of the East river system, Colorado, United States - L3m1 | ecosystem: Environmental > Terrestrial > Soil > Riparian zone | place: USA: East River... | reverse complement strand
CGCGGCGCTCATCGAGCTCGGCGCCGGATTTCATCCCGAGATCACGGGACGCGAGAACGTCTACATCAACGGCATCATGCTCGGGCTCACGCGGCGGGAGATCGACGCGCGCTTCGATCGCATCGTCGAATTCGCAGGCATCGGCGAGTTCCTCGACCAGCCGGTGAAGACCTATTCGTCCGGCATGTACGTGCGTCTCGGATTCGCTGTCGCCGTGCACGTCGATCCCGACATCCTGCTGATCGACGAAGTGCTCTCCGTCGGCGACGAGGAGTTCTCGCAGAAGTGCATCGCCAAGATCCAGGAGATGAAGTACCGCGGCGTGACGCTGATCTTCGTCACGCATCAGCTCGAGCAGGTGCGCAACCTCTGCGACCGCGCGCTCTGGCTCGATCACGGCGAGGCCGCGGCGATCGGCGATCCGACTCGCGTCGTCGATGGATACCTGCAGCAGGTCTCCGGCACGCATGCCGCGCCGCTCCCGGTCGAGGAGAAGAAAGAAGTCGCGAAGTCGGAGGAAGCGCCGGAAGAGGAGCGCTGGGGCTCGGGCGAAGTGGTCCTCCGGCGCGTGGCGCTCACCGATGACAAGGGGCGCGAGCTGGTGGCCCTCGGCGCGGGCACGCCGGTGACGGTGGAGATGGACGTCGAGGTCCGCTCGCCGCAGACCGACTTCGTCTTCGGCATCGGCATCTACCACGCCGACGGCACGTGCGTGTACGGCACGAACACCGACCTCGAGGGACTCGCGCCGCAGAAGCTCGACGCAAACGGACGCGTGCGATTCGTCATGCCGTCGCTCGATCTCGTCGCCGGCGGCTATCGCGTCGACGCCGCAGTGCACACGCGCAACGGACGCGCGTTCGACTACCGACGCGGATGCATCCGCTTCGTCGTCGGCTCACGCGTGCACGACACCGGCGTCTATCGCCCGAAGCACTCGTGGAAGTTCGACGGAGGCATCGACGTGCATGCGATCGACACGATGACAAAGAACGTGCCGGCGTCGATCGCCGAGGCGCTGCGAGAGACGGAGAAGAAGAAAAAGACGTAACATCAGGCCATGCCGCTAGCACTGATCGCCGCCGTCATCTTCGGTCTCTACCTGCTCAGCTCGATCAAGATCCTCCCCGAGTACGAGCGAGGGGTCATCTTCCGTCTCGGACGCCTGCTCAACGAGGCGAAAGGGCCGGGCATCTTCCTCGTCTTCGCGCCGATCGACAAGATCGTGCGCATCTCGCTGCGCCAGGAAGCGTTCGAGGTGCCGCCGCAGGACATCATCACGCGCGACAACGTCACGCTGAAGGTGAACGCGGTCGTCTTCCTCCGCGTCATCGAGCCGCGGCGTGCGGTGGTCGAGGTGTTCGACTACCGCTACCAGACGTCGCAGTTCGCGCAGACGACGCTCCGCTCGGTTCTCGGCGAGGTCGAGCTCGACGACCTGCTCGCGCATCGCGACGCACTCAACGCGCGCATCCAGACCATCCTCGACACACACACCGAGCCGTGGGGCGTAAAGGTGGTCAATGTCGAGGTCAAGCAGGTCGATCTGCCGGAGTCGATGCTCCGCGCGATGGCCAAGCAGGCCGAGGCTGAGCGCGAGAAGCGCGCGAAGCTGATTCACGCCGAGGGCGAGTACGCGGCTTCGCAGCGACTGGCGGATGCGGCGAAGGTGCTGGCCAGCGAAGGCAGCGCGCTGCAGCTTCGCTACCTGCAGACGTTGACCGAGATCGGCGTGGAGAAGAACACGACGATTGTCTTCCCCTTGCCGATCGACATCATCAAAGGATTGATCGACCTCTCCGCGAAGAAATGACGGAGCTCGTGATGATGCAGGCCGCGCTCTTCAATCTGCGCGCGGCGATCGAAAGCATCGACGATACGTTCATCCAGCCGCAGATCCGTCTCGCGGCGAATGTCCTCGGCGGCGCGATCGACAACGCCGCCGCGGGCATTACGCCGGCGGTGGTCAACGACATCGAGTTCGCGCTCAACGACCTCTCCGGCGCGGCCGACGAGCTGGGCGCCGCCGACGCGGAGCTCATCTTTCCGTTCATCGAGCAACTGCGCGCCGACGTCTCCGCGCTGACCGCCGCCACCGCCCTCCCGCCGCCGCTGATCGCCGCGATTCAGGCGTTGCAGACGAAGCTGAAGGCGCGACGGAAAGCGATCGAGCGGCAGACGTACGTCGAGGGAGGCGCGGAGCCGCTGCCGCATCCGCCTTCGGAGTTGAGCGCCGAGGCGCTGCCGATCCGCGAGCAGCTCGCAGCGGCGGGATTCGCGACGCCGGCGCTCGATGCGTTGCTCGCCGATCCGGAATCGTTGCGCATGCACGGGATCATCGCGATCGTGGACGAGCTGGAAGTGATCGCTCCCTGATCAGGGGGACGTGATCTCGATCGCCACGAACACCTGCCGTCCCGGTTGCGGCAGCAGCGAATTGAAGTAGCCGCCCGACCCGATCCACTGGCCGTTCTCGCTGAAGAAGCCCGGCGTCGTCCCGGCGTTCGCGTCGCGGACGCCCGGTTGGAAGTAGACCTTGTCCGTCAGGTTCGTCGCCTTCACCGATAGCGAAACCCCCTTCGCCAGCACGTCGTCGAATCGCAGCAATGCGTCGAGCGTGGCGTATGACGGCACGCGATCGACCGGATTCGTGTCGACCGTGTCGCGCGAGTCGATCCACCGCCCGCGTAGCGTCGCGGTCCAGCGCTTGCCGGACGAGGTGATGCCGAAGTGCAGCTTGTTCATCGCCAGGTCGCCGATCGGGCCTTCGCTCTGGCCGGCGAGCGCGATGCCGAAGATGTCGAGCTTCTTCTCCGTCTCGCGGAAGATGTGCGAGAACGAGCCCCACGCCTTCAGCTCCCGTCCCTTCGTCGAGGGCAACAGCCACTGCGTGATGTAGTCGGCGCCGATCACCTCGCGGTCGCCGAGGTTCTTCGCGCTGTGCACCGTGTTCACGAACGTGTTGTAGTTTTTGACGCGATAGACGCTCACCCGCGACTCGAATTCGCGTCGTGTGTACGAGCCGCTCAGCTCCGTCGTCGTCGATCGCTCGGGGCGCAGCTGCGGATCGCTCCCCGAGCCGTCCCAGCCGCCGTACAGCAACCGGTTGTTCGGCTCCTGGAACGCCTGGCCGAACAGCGCCTTCAATCCCCACGGCCCGCTCGTGCCGACGTAGCCCATGCGCAGCGTCGTCGCGCCGCCGTAGCGCTTGTCGTGATCGTTGCGGATGCCGACGTTGAAGCGATGCCGCTCCGACATCCGCCACCAGCTCTGCAGATACACGCCGATGCCTTCCGTCGACAACTGATTCGGCGCCTGCGGCGTGGAGTTCGGCGGCTGCGGATACGGATAGGTCGTGCCGTCGATCGCCGACGGCGGCAGGTCGGGTCCGTATGTGATGTCGTACGCCTTCTGCAGCTCCTTCTGCTCGTAGCGCGCGCCGGCGCGGAGCTGCAGCCCGCTGTTCACGTTGATGTCGAAGTCCTGCGTCAGCGTCGTGCTGTTGTTGTTCGCGCTCCAGTACGAGAACTCGGCGGTCTGCCGCGGCTCGTCGAACGTGCCGGGAAAGCTCTGCACGAAGAACGAGTCGTTCGACACGCCGCTGGTGCGGTAGCGGATGAACGACGTCGACGTCAGCCGCTCGCTCAGTTTGTGCTTGTAGCGCGCGTACGTGCTGAAGTCGGGACGCGACCAGACGGTGTGATTCAGCGAGCGGTCGCCCGCGTACTCCAGGCCGTAGCCGGCGTTGAGGCGAAAGTACTGCAGGCCCGCCTCGAGCTCGCCGGCCCAGGCGCGGAGATCGACCGCGCGGTTGCGGCGCGGCGCGGCGAACGTGTCGCCGATGGCCGGGTTGTCGAGGAAGCCGCCCCACAGCCGGCGGTCCTCGAAGTAGTGATGCTTCGTGTACTCGTACGCGTCGGCGTGCGAGTCGTCGAGATTGCCGTCGTCGATGCGCGCCGAGACCCGCACGCGGACGTCGCCCGCCTTGAACATCGCCGTGGCGTCGGCGAGACGCGTCTGCGAGGAGCCGGCGCCGAACTTTACCGTCGCCGATGTCCCGTTCTCCAGCGCGTCGCTCTTCGTGATCACGTTGATGACGCCCATGAACGCATTCGCGCCGTAGACCGACGATGCCGGTCCGTAGACGACCTCGACCCGCTCGACGTCGCTCAGCGGAAACGTCGCCAGCACGTCTGCGGTGTTGAAGTAGAGGTGATTGAAGATCACGCCGTCGATCATCACCAGGAACGGATCGCCGACCGTGTTCCGGTAGCCGCGCCAGTAGTTCTTGAAGTAGGTCGCGCCGTACGGGCGGACGACGTCCATGCCCGGGAGGTCGTCGAAGATCTCGGAGAGCTCGGTGTAGCCGCGATCGCGCAGCTCCTTCGCCGAGATCACGATCACCGTCGCCGGCGCCTCGGACAATTTCTCGCTGATGTTCGACGCGGAAACGACGTGCACGTTCATCAGCTCTTCGATGGAGAGTTGCTCGAGCTCGGGATTCTCGGGCTGTTGCGCGAACGCCGTGGCGGCGAGAAGAAGAAACGCGACGAGCTTCATCCCACCTCCGTCTGCGCGCGCACCAGATCGCGGATCACCGTCACCAGCTGATTCCCGTGCAGATCGCCGCGGCGCACGTGCGCGTTGATCTTTCCGATGAGACGCTGCCGGTCGCCGCCCGTGAGCTCCTGCTCCGTCACCACCACGATCGGCAGTCCCGCCGTGCGCGGATCGTTCTTCAACTGCGTGGCCAGATCGAAGCCGTTCATCTCCTGCATCATCAGATCGAGGATCACCAGCGACGGCGACTCCGTGCTGGCGCGCGCGAAGCCCTCGCTCGCGCCGTACGCGTGCACCAGCGAGTAGCCGTGCTGGCGCAGGCGTCCGTCGAGCAGATCGTGCAGCTCGCGATCGTCGTCGACCACCAGCAGCGTCGCGTTGCTGCCCGCGCCCATGTTGCGGCGCAGCGACTCGAGCAGATGGTCGTAATCGACCGGCTTCACGAAGTAGTCGCTCGCGCCGAACGCCACCGCCAGCTCGCGGTTGTTCGTCACCGAGACGATGATCACCGGCGTGTTGCGCGTCTTCGGATCGGCCTTCAATCGCTTCAGCACTTCGATGCCGTCGATGCCGGGGAGCACGAGGTCGAGCGTGATCGCCGCCGGCATCAGCTCGCGCGCCAGGGCGATCCCTTCCTCGCCGGAGCGCGCGTGCTGCGGGACGAATCCCGCCGCGCGCAGTTGCTGCTCGATCGAGCGGAACGCGTCGATCTCGTCCTCGATCACCAGCACCAGCGGCTTCTGCGAGCCGTCGGCGTTCACGAGCTGCAGCGGGCGCAGCTCGGCTCCCTGGAAGTGCAGCGGCAGCGTGACGGTGAACGTGCTTCCTTCGCCGAGCGCGCTCTGAACGTCGACCACGCCGCCGTGCATGTCGACGAATTTCTTCACCAGCGTCAGCCCGAGGCCGGTGCCGCCGAACTGGCGGGAAATGCGGCTGTCGACCTGCTGGAACTCGAGGAAGATGCGCGCGTGATCTTTCGGATCGATGCCGATGCCGCGATCGATCACGCTGAGGCGCACGGCCCGCTCGTACAGCGGCGGCTGTTCCGCGTTCCGCAACTCGACCTTGATGGTGATGCTCGAATCCTCGGGTGAGAACTTCAGCGCGTTCGACACGAGGTTGTAGAGCACCTGCTTCACCTTCACCGGATCGGCTTCGATGTCCGGCACGTCGGGGTCGATGTCGACGTCGATGGTGATGCGCCGCTGCGACGACACGCCGCGCATCAGGCTCGTCACGCCGTCGATGGCGATGGCGATCGCGAAGCGCTCCGGCGTGATCTCCATCCGCCCCGCCTCGATCTTCGACAGGTCGAGGATGTCGTTGACGATGCCGAGGAGGTGCTGGCCGGAGGAATTGATGTTGTCTAGGAACTTCAGCTCGCGCTCCGCGGCGCGGTCGGCCATGCGCGTTTTCAGGATCTCCGAGAAGCCGATGATCGCGTTCAGCGGCGTGCGCAGCTCGTGGCTCATGTTCGCCAGGAACTGGCTCTTCTCCCGTGTGCGCTGGTCCGCCTCGTCGCGCTCGCGCTGGCGGCGCTCGATCTGCGTCAGCATCTCATTGAAGCCGTCGGCCAGCGTGCCGATCTCGTCGTCACTTACGGTCCGCGCCCGTATTGAATAGTCATGCCGCTCCGAGACTTCGCGCGCGAGCGCGGCGAGATCGAGGATCGGCGCGGAGACGATCTTCTCCAGGCGCACGCCCAGCAGCAGCGCGGCGCAGATCACGAGCCCGGTGAGGAGCAGCAGCGTGATGAGATGCCCGCGCAGCTTCGTCTGCAGCGCGGTCGTCGTCATCTCCACCACGATCGTGCCGTAGTGCTCGCCGTTGAACGCGACCGGCTCGGAGACCGCGAGGTGATCGTCGAACCAGAGGCGCGACGGCCCGATCAACGCGCGCGACGGTCCATTCCCCTGCCGATGCCACGCGGCGAAGAGCTTGCCGTCGTTGTCGTAGAGGAACGCGTGCTCGACGCTTTCGATCGTGGCGAGCTTCGACAGCGTCTTCGTCGCCGCCTCGCGGTCGCCGAATGCGACGTCCGCCACGCTGTTCTCCGCGGTGACGCGCGCGATCACCACCGCGTTGTCGAGCATCTCGCGGCGGAAGGCGTGGCGCTCATTGACCACGACGAAAGCGAAGCCGCCGACCAGCGGCACGATCGTCGCCAGCAGCACGATGGCGATGATCTTGTTGCGGATGGAGAGCCGGCGCAGCGCGATCATGGCTTCGCCTCCACGACCTTCGCCAGCTTGAACAGCTTGGAGCTGACTTTGAGGCCGCTCCGATCGACCGCGCTTTCGTTGATCTCGAAGCGCACCGTGTCGCTCGTCGTGTAAAAGTTGATCAGCACTCCCGCCTCGGCGAAGCCGCCGCTGTCGGCGACGGTGAGGATCGGACGCGAGTCGGTGCGCGCCAGGATCGCCACGAGCCGCTGCTTCTCCGATCGGCAGATGAAGACGATGTCGCAGCCGTCGATCTGCGTCAGCTCCGTGATGTAGCGGATCGACACCGGCCGGTTTTTGATCCGCCGCGCGGCGAGCTTCTCGAGGTAGCCGTTGAACGGGTTGCGGCCGATGACGCCGATCGTGAACGGCCGCCCGTCGAAGCTCGGCGGCCACTCGATGAAGGTCGTGAAGCGGGAGAGGAACTCCGCTTTCAGCTCGTACTCCGGTACCTGCTCACCGTGCGCGGCGAGAGTCAGGAGGAGTGCGACCGCGAAGTACCTGATTGACACGGGGTGGACTTGAATCCGAGTGTAGCGCGTTCGGCGTGTTGACGGCGATCACGTTCCGGCGGTCCGTAGCGCGCTTACACTATCCGCACACAACGATGTTCGAGCGTCGTCACCGCGCCTTGTACGCGGCCTTCGATCGTTTCCCATCGCGGAAAGGGGCGGCGATTCACATCGACCGGTTTGCGCGCACGCTCTTCGGCGCATTCGACGGCGGCGCGCTGTTCGTTCTCGGCGAAAAACATCTGCCGTTCCATCAGCGCGATGGGAACGTCGAAATTGTCCGCTTCGTCTCCGACATCGAAAACTTTCTCGAGCGCTCGATGACCTTCACCGCCGCGCTGAGCAAGGCGGTCGATGAGCTGAGCCCGACGCTCGAGCTCGCGCACTTCCGCGATCCGTGGAGCGGCGCGGCCATCGCACTCCGTCCGCACGACTACGCCTGCGTCTACGAGGTCAACGCGCTGCCGTCGATCGAGCTTCCGGTGGTCTTCGACGCGATCGCGCCGCGTACGCTGGAGAAGATCCGCGCCTTGGAGCTCGCCTGCTGCGATGCCGCCGACGCGATCGTCACGCCGTCGCGCACCACCGCCGAATGCCTCGCCTCCCTCGGCGTCGATCGCGCGAAAGTGCGCGTCATCCCGAACGGCTCCGACGTCGACGCTCCGAAGCCGCGGCCCGCGGACGCGCCGGAAAAGTACCTCCTCTACTTCGGCGCCCCGCAGGCGTGGCAGGGGATCGATACGCTCCTCCGCGCCTTCGCACGGCTCGCCGATTTCACCGATCTCCGTCTCGTGATCATCGGCTCGCACGAGTCGCGCTCCTGGCGTCCGTACGAGCGTCTCGCGGAGAAGCTCAATCTCGCCGACCGGATCGTCTGGCGTTTCGCGATGGACGAGCCGGAGCTGGCCGCATGGCGGCAGCACGCGTACCTCACCGTCGCCCCGCTCACCGACTGCCCGCGCAACAGCGTGCAGGGATGCGCGCCGCTGAAGATCGTCGAGTCGATGGGCTCGGGTGTGGCGGTCGTGGCCTCCGATCTCGCGCCGGTGCGCGAGGTGATCGCGCATCGCGAGAACGGCTGGCTCGTCCATCCCGAGCGCCCCGACGAGCTCGCGCGCGCGCTGCGCATCCTCCTCGATTATCCAGCGCTCGCGCGCGACCTCGGGCAGTGCGCGCGGGAGACGATCCTTAACCAGTTCACATGGGACGCAGCGCTCGAAGCGCTGCGAAATTTGTATGAGGAGTGGAGCGCGGACGTCTCGTCCGCAGCTGTCGAGCGTCTCGCTCGACAGCCGATGGGCGACCGGGCGAGACGCCCGCTCGCTGCGGCCGGGGACGGCCGCGCTCCAGGGAAGTGAGGAAACGAGATGTTGAAGGCGTGGCGTGCCTACAAAGCGCTCAATGAAGAGCAGAAGCAGATCATCGAGCAGAAGCAGGTGAGGCTGGTCCGGCCGGTCGACGAATTGATCGACCTGCTGAAGCCGATCGGCGACATGGACAAGCTGGTGCCGTCCGGCTGTACGGTGGGCTGCACCTTGTTCATCGTCGTCGCGGCGGCGATCGGCAGCCAGATCGGCGCCGAAGCGATCAACGCGCCCGGATGGTTGCGGGTGGTGACGCTGCTGATCCTCGCGGTGTTGTTCGTCTTCCCGATCGTCATGTATGTGAAAACGCGGAAGATCGACGTCTCGGACAACCTGCGCGGCGCCTTGCTGCCGATGCTCAATGTCCTGCGCGACGACTTCGATCCGAAGGAAGGGATGGAGCTGACGCTCGATCTGCGGCAGCCGATGGCGAAGGAGAAGCTGCTGCGCGAGGAGAAGCCGCGCGAGCGGATGACCGAGACGTTCTACAGCGACGCGTGGATGTCGGCCGAGGGCGTACTCGTCGACGGCAGCAAGCTGCGCTGGAGCATCGTCGACGTCATCCGCCATCGCACCGTCACGAAGAAGACGGCCCGAGGCAAGTGGAAGACGAAGTCGAAGGACTCGAAGAAGTGCAACGTCGATGCGGAGCTCACGGTGCGCAACAAGGCGTACGAGGTGAGCGGCGAGGCCGAGACGGGGGAGAAGAAGTCGACGCTCACCGTGAGCCGGACGATCAAGCTGGCCGGCGTCAATGCGACCGATCCGAAGGTCATCCTCGAGGTGATCGCGGAGCTCTTCAAGCGCGTCGAGCCGGCGAAGTGAGGATATGCAGATGAACGAATGCGCAGCGCAGCGTGGCTTTCTGATGTTCCGCGATTGCGGCAATCCCGCCTCCGGCTCGTGCTCCACGTGCGGCCGTCCGATGTGCACTGAGCACCTCGCCGCCAGCACGGGGTTCAGCACCTGTCTCGATTGTGCGGCCCGCCGTCCGGACGACGCATGGAACAAGACCGAGGGGCGCGAGTGGGCCTACGGATTCCGCAACAATTTTTATCGGACCGCGATGTACGCGCCGATCGGGCTCGCCGCGGTGGTGGCCGCCGATTCCTTCTACGACGATTACGACGTCCGCTCCTTCGACTCGCGCCGCAAGCACGCCGCCGAGGTCGATGAGGAAGAGCGCGAGCCGGGGTTCGGAGACAGTTGATGCATCGCCTGCTCTGGTTGACGGAGAACTACCCGCCCGATCGCGGCGGGATGTCGGTCTCGTGCGACCGCATCGTGCGCGGCCTGCGGCGCGCCGGCGTGCATGTCGACGTCGTCCATCTCGACCGGAGCTTTCCCGATGCCGCGCACACGATCAACACGACGTGGAACCGCATCCGCGCCTCGGCCGCCGACTGCACGCACGTCGTCGCCTTCGGCGGATTTCTCCCCATGCTCGCCGCGCCGGCGTACGCCGCGTGGCTCGATCGCCCGCTGGTCACGCTGATCCGCGGCAACGAGCTCGATGCGGGCCTCTTCGACCCGCGCCGCCGCCCGGTGCTCGACGATGCGCTGCGCCGTTCCGCGGCCGTCTGCACGGTGACGACGGAGCACGCGGAGAAGATCGCCGCTCTCTACGACGGTATCGATCCGCGCGTGATCGCGAACGGCATCGACTTCGATCTCTGGCAGGCGACGGATGGGGATCGCGCGCGTGCGGTGCGCCACGCAACGCGCACGCTCGGCTTCTTTGGTCACCTCAAATCAAAAAAGGGCGTCCCCTTTTTCCTCGACGTCCTGCGCAGGACGAAACACGAATTTCATCTCCTGATCGTCGGCGAAGGAGAGCTCGCGCTCGACGACTTCCCGCACACGCGCGTCGCCGCGCTCGATCGTTTCGAGCTGATTCCGTTCTATCTGGCGTGCGATTTCGTCGTGCTGCCATCGCATTACGACGGCTTTCCGAACGTGCTGATCGAGTCGGCCGCGCTCGGTGTGCCCGCGATCGCGTCGAAGGTCGGCGGCATGAACGATCTCCCCGCCGCGATCCTCTTCGAGCCGGGCGACGAGCACGCCTGCCGCGCCGCGATCGATCGCGCCGCGCGCATGAGCGATGACGAGCTCCGCGCCCTCGGCGCGAATGCCCAACAGCTCGCGCACGAGAAATGCGACGCGCGCGATGAAGCGCGCCGTTACGCGGAAGTGTTCGACGCGACGGCCTCCCGCGCCGAATTGCGAATCACGCGATGATCCTCTACTACGCCGTCGGCGGCGGCCTCGGACATCTCGCCCGCGCCCGCCGCGTCCTCACTCACCTCGGTCTCCGCGACCGCGCCGTGATCCTCACCGCCGTCGAAGAGCCGCGCATCACCGACGGCATCCCGACCGCGACCTCCGCCGACTTCCTCGCGTACGAACGGATCATCGTCGACGCGTTCCCCTGCGGCCTCCTCGGCGAATTGCAGGACGTCGACGTACCGATGGACTACGTCGCGCGGCTGCTGCAGTGGGACGCATACGCCTCCGCGACCGGCGCGGTGATGCCGCACTTCGAGACGACGTATCTCGTCGAGCCGGTCACGCATGCGCTCGACTCCGATCGCGTCGTCGAGCTCGATCTGAGCGAGCCGGCCTTCGCGGCCGAGGAGGAAGACTTTTGGCTCGTCGCGCACACGGGCGACGACGACGAGGTGCGCCATCTCGCCGATTACGCGCACGAGCTGCAGCAGATCGAAGGCATCGACGCTCCGATCGTCATCGCCCGCCGCACGTTCCCGCTCGCGCCGCTCCTCGCGCGCGCCGCCCGCATCGTCTCCGCCGCAGGCTTCAACATCATGCTGGAGACCGAGCCGTGGCGGCACAAGCACCACGTCGTGCCGTTGCCGCGGAGATTCGACGATCAGTTCACTCGCGCGGCGCGGCGGCGTAGACTACTCGATCACACCCAATGTCCAGCGGATCAGTCGTCGTAGTCGATGACAACGGCGTAAACCGGATGCTTCTGAGCGGCATCCTCGAGCAATCGGGCTACGTCGTGCGCGCGGTCTCCAACGGACGCGACGCGCTGGAGCAGATCGAGCTCGATCCGCCGGAGATCATCCTTCTCGACATCCAGATGCCGAAGATGAGCGGCTACGAAGTGTGCGAGGCGCTCAAGGGGATGCAGCGGACGCGCGAGGTGCCGGTCATCTTCATCTCCGCGGTGGAAGACATCGCGGAGAAAGTGCGCGCGTTCGAGACCGGCGGCGTCGACTACATCACCAAGCCGTTCGAGGCCGCCGAGGTGCTGGCGCGCGTCGGCACGCAGGTGAAGCTCTTCCGCTTGCAGCGCGAGCTGCGGCAGAAGAACTTCGACCTGCAGCGGCGCAACGAGCAGCTCCTCGTGGCGCACGACCACACGCAGCGGATGTTCGGCGCGCTGTCGCATGCGCTGACCGGCAGCGTCCTCGACGACACGTACAGCCTCGACGAGAAGGTCGGCGAAGGCGGATTCGGCGCGGTGTTTCGCGGGATGCACATCGCGTTGCGGCGTCCCGTCGCGATCAAGGTGCTGCGGCCGACCACCGAGGCCGATTCGAAGGAGCAGCTCGCGCGGTTCCGGCAGGAAGGGATCGCCGCGTGCCGCATCAATCATCCGAATGCCGTCGAGGTGCTCGACTTCGCCATCTCGTCGTCCGGCATGCCGTACCTCGTGATGGAGCTCCTCTCCGGCCGCACGCTCGGCGCGCTGCTGCGTGAGACGCCGCAGTTGCCGCTGAAACGCTGCGCCGACATCGCCATCCCGGTCTGCGAAGCGCTCGGCGCCGCGCACGCCGCGGGCATCGTCCATCGCGACATCAAGCCTGACAACGTCTTCCTGCACCTCGACGAAGGTGTGGAAGTCGTGAAGGTCGTCGACTTCGGCATCGCCCGCCTCGCCGACAACGAAAAGCCAGCCGATCTCGATGGCCTGACCGAAGCCGGCACGATCCTCGGCACGCCGCAGTTCATGGCCCCCGAGCGCCTGATCGGCCGCCCCTACGACGAGCGGTCCGACGTCTACTCCCTCGCGGTTGTCATCTACCTGGCGCTCGCCGCCGACATGCCGTTCGCGAACTCGTATCGCGCCGCGCTGCCGGAGATGATCAATCTCCACCTGACGTCGAAGCCGCGCCCGCTGCGCCAGTTGAACCAGAGCGTCCCCGAACGGATCGCCGACGCCGTGATGCAGGCGCTCGATTTCGATCCCGCGGCGAGGCCGCATGTGGGGGCGCTGCGGGCGGCGTTCGTGTAGGGCTGAAATCAGGCGTACCATGGTCCTCGTCCAATACAGGTCGAGTCGCAGCCATGGTCCTTGTTGCGCAACCACATCGATCCGCTTCGCGGCGAGACATGCTCGTCGTGTTCGCGTCACAAGGCGCGCTGGGACTCGTACTGCTCGTCTTCATGACGCTGCGGCGGCTCGATGAACCAGCGACCGTCGCCGCGATCCTCGGGCAGTCCTTTCTCCCGCTCGTCCTCGTCTTCTTCGCCTTCACTCTTTCGCTCGGGCTGCTGAAGTTCTCGCTCACCGACGTCGTCTTCGTCAGCTTCTCGCTCACTGCCCTCACCATCGCCATCCCGATCCTCGGGCTCGTCGTCTCCGCGTGGCTCGGCGTCACGGCCGCGGTCATCGCGCGACTGGTCACGGTGCTGCAGACCGTCCCTCGCAAAGGGGCCGATCCGCTGGTCGAGTACATGAAGGTGTGGGGGCAGTTCGGTACGTACGGCATTCCGCTCGTCGCGGCCTCGCTGGTGTACGAATGGACGGGCGGACGTCCTCCCGAGCTCGAGGTCTCCTTCGCTTCGGCCGGACGCATCGCGCTCTGCGGACTGGCGCTGCAGTTCGCCAACGGCGCGGTGATGGCGAACGTCGAGCGCGCGTACGGCTACGCGGCGCGGACCATCCCGCTCCTCTTCCTCGTCGACGCGCTCGTCTTCATCCCCACGCTGCCGTTCGCGGTGCTCGTGGCGATGTCGTATCCGTCGCTTCGCTGGCCGGGACTTTTCGGCTGGTCGTGCGTCGGCGTGCTGGTCAACGTCATCGCGCGCAAGCTGGCGACGGAGCGCAGCTCGAGCCGCGACCTGGTGAAGCGGCTCTCGTCGCTGACCAACGTCGGCCGCACGATCGCGCTCAACGTGTCGACGGCCGACCTGATGATGTCGGTCTACGACGCGTGCAAGGAAGTGGTCGACGTCTCGTTCTTCACCATCGCCCTGCTCGACGAGACGGCGAACGAGCTGCGTCTCGAGTACGACATCCGCGACGGCGTGCTGCAGCCGAAGACGCGCATCTCGATCGGCCTCGGGCTCGTGTCGTATGTCGTGCTGCAGCGCCAGCCGCTGCTGCTGCGCAGCGCCGCCGAGGAGCGGAGGCTCGGGCTGACGTCGGTGAAGAAGGAAGAAGAGCCGACGGAGTCATGGCTCGGCGTGCCGATGATCGCGCGCAATCACGTCGTCGGCGCGATCATCGTGCAGAGCTACGAGCGCAATCGCTTCACGCGCGACGACGTCGTGCTGCTGACCGCAATCGCCAACCAGGCCGCCATCGCGCTGGCCAACGCGCGGCTCTACCAGGACCTCGAGGGATTGACGCTCGCGCTCGAACAGCGCGTCGCCGATCGCACCTCGGAGCTGCGCGAGACGAACGTCCGCCTCGTCGCCGCCGACCGCTCGAAGAGCCAGTTCCTGGCCAACATGTCGCACGAGCTGCGCACGCCGCTCAACTCGATCATCGGCTTCTCCGCGATCCTGCTGAAGACGTCGAAGGCAGTGCTCGAGCCGCGCTTCTATCGCTTCCTCGAGAACATCAACACCGCCGGCTCCTACCTGCTCAACCTGATCAACGACATCCTCGACCTCTCGAAGATCGAGGCGGGCAAGCTGCGCGTGAACTTCGAGACGTTCGATCTGCGCGAGACGATCACGTCGGTCGAGCGGGTGATGAAGGGGACGGCGCAGGAGTCGCAGATCAGCATCATCACCTCGGTCGATCCGCAGATCTCCAGCGCCTGTCTCGACGAAGCGCGGTTGAAGCAGATCCTCTTCAACCTGCTGTCGAACGCCGTGAAGTTCTCGCCCGAGGGCTCGATCATCCAGATGCGCGTGACGCAGGTCCCGGCGAACGTCTCCCCGCTCGGCCGCGAGTCGGTGAGCTTCGTGGTGAGCGATCAGGGGATCGGCATCAGCCAGTCGGAGATCCCGAAGATCTTCAATCATTTCCACCAGACCGACGAAGGCCGCAAGTTCGGCAAGCAGGGCACAGGCCTCGGGCTTTCCCTCACAAAGAGCTTTACCGAAATCCTCGGCGGGAAGATCGAGGTGCAGTCGGAGCGCGGCGTCGGCTCGACGTTCACCGTGCACCTGCCGCTCGAGGGCGAGTCGCTTACGGCAGCAGAAACGCCGTTTGCAGCTTCGCGTCGTCAGGCTCGATCAGCTCCGGACGCGTGATCCCGTGCAGCATCTGCACGTCGAAGATCTCCTGCACGATTCCTTCGAACCGCAGAAATCCGGCGATCGATCCGTTGCGCGTGTCGACGACCCAGATCCCGCACTGCCGCTCGCTGCGCGCCGCGATCGGCACGCCGTCGAAGACATGCTCGCGCACCTGCGAGAGTCCGATGAACGCGTACGGTCCGGCGAATGCGAGTCCGCGCGCGAAGCCCGGCACTTCGGCGATGACGCTCACCGCGCCGCGCTGATCCATCGTGCAGAGCCGTCCTTCGCCCGACTCGAGGAACCAGAGCCTGCCGTCGTGCCAGCGCGGTGAGTGCGGCATCGACAGGCCGTGCGCGACGATCTCGTCGTTGTCGATGTCGATGACCACTCCGCCGCGCGTCTTCTTTTCGCGCCAGCCGTCCTTCTCGTTCGTCGCGCCGAGCGCGGTCACGTAACGCACGCGGCCCTCGACCACCGCCACGCCGTTGAGATGACAGCGATCCTCCGGCGTCAGCTCGGTGATGAACTTCGGCCGCCACACCGGCTTGAAGCTGTGCAGCGGATCGAGCGTGCAGAGGCAGGAGAAGCGCGTGTTGACCACGACCAGCGAATCATTCGCCCACACCATCTCGTGCACGCGGATGTCGCCGGTGTTGTGCGCGGAGGTCGGCGCGTAGGCCTCGAGCGAGTTGTGATGGCGGAAGTGCCAGACGCGATCGCGCGTGCCGAGGGAGATCGTCTGGGGCGCGACCGCGATGCCCATCGGGCTGGGGAAGGCGCGGAAGTGCGTGTTCAGCTGGCCGTCGATCGAGCGGATCATGATCACGCGGCCGCTCTGGTATGTCGACACGACCAGTGATCCGCCGCTCTTCTGCACGATGTCGTGGAACGACGCGGTGTAGACGGAGGTGAACGCCTGGCTTTGCGGCGGACGGGCGAACAGCGCGCGCGAACGATCCGCGACCTCGCGCACCAGCGGCATCGCCACCTCGAGGTCAGTCGCGTTCTTCTTCCATTTCTCGCGATCGGGCGGCGTGAGCGTGGTGCGTGATGCAGGCAACGGCGAGGCCAGCTCGCGATCCCATTCGATGCCGAGGAATCGGGAAAGGCGCTGCATCTCGCGCTGCGGATTTTCGAGGAGCGCGTCGTAGCTCGAGATGCACCAGCGGTCGGGCGCGAGCTGCTCCAGATCGTCGAGGAGGTAACGGGTCGCGGTCGACCATTGCGCCGCGACGATCTCCGGCAGCGGCTTGCCCGACAGCTCGCGCCAGCCGGGCGTCAGCAGCAGCGACCAGGGCGGACCGTCCCACTCCGGGAGTTGCGGATAGGTCACGAATTTTCCGGAGCGCCATGCATCGAGCATGCTGCTCATCGTGTCGCGCATGTCGCGATAGAGATAAATGAAGAGCGCATCGGGAAACACCGACGCGAGGAACGGCACGCGCAACGAGTTCTTCGGCGTTTTCTCCAGCATCCGCAGGCCGGCCGCTCCGCGCGGCGGCGGCTGGCCGTCGCGATTGCGGAGGTTCGCCGCGAAGCGTTGCTCGAGTTGTGCCGCGATGTCGGGCGTCGCATCCGCGGCTGTCAGCCGATTGGAGTGAAAGCGCCGCTCCTCGGGATGCAGCTCGGCGATTCCCTCGATGATCTGATGGCTCTCCCCGCCCACCGTCCAGAGCGACGGCGACTGCGCCAGCGTTTCGAAAAAGAGCGAGCTCCCGGAGCGCGGCGAACAGACGATGAAGACCGGCCGCTCGATGCGCCGGGTTCGCGTCATCGCCTCGGCGAGCGCAGGTCTGATCAACAGACTATGCGCCGCATCGACCCAATCGACCCCATTGCCGAGCCGGTTCTGTCCGCGCATCGGCTCGATCGCCGCCGCAAACCGCTTGAGCAGCTGCTGATACAACGGCCATCCCTCGCGACTCTCCCCGAACCGCGCATAAGCCGCCCGCCAATCGCGCTGAAACCGACGTAGGTCGGGTTCTCCAACCCGACCCTCTCCCATCAACGCGATCATCTCCCTCTGCTCGGAAGGCGTCATGACGATCGGATGATTAAAGCTCTCCATCGCCAACCGCACCGCCCGCAGAGGATCGTAAGCAACGTGCAAAGGGGATGACCCCGCGCGATCCACCAGCTCCCAGAATGCCGCCGACCCGATCGTGTCGGCGACGAGATGGATCCGCCGCGTCGGATTCGGATTCAGCACGTTGTGCTGCCGCCACGTGTCGAAGATCCACGCCTCGCCCGCGCGCATGTGCACCGACGTTTCTCCGCAGATGAAGCGGACGTCGTCGTCGGTCACGACCGGCACGTGCACGCGCGCGTGCTGGCTCCAGTAGTAGTTCGTGTCGGTATGCGACGTCGCCTCGGCGTTGCCGTCGAGCCGCATCAATCGCGTGCGTCCCCACACCGCGTGAAACGCCGCGAGCACCTGGCGCAGGTAGGGGCAGCGATCGAGATGCGGCGTCGCGCGCATCGGTCCGCGCACGTCGTCGTTCATCGGATCGCCGTTCACCGCGATCAACGGCAGCGCGCTGTTGCCGGGATGTCCTTCCGGGTGCGGGCGCCACGCGTTTTCGTCGAATTGCGCGACCTCGGTAGCGAGTCGCGCGGCGTCGAAGGTCAGTGGAAGTTGGATGAATTCCGTATCGAGGCGCATGAGCGGGCGGAGTGCGCCCTATACTAACCGCCGTCACCCGCTCACTCCGCGCGATCGTTCGAAAGAGGGGCTTTCCGAATGTCGAAGAAGTCGAATGAGCTGCAGACCGCCGTGGCCACCGGCGCCGTCACGCTCGGCATCGCGGCGCTCGCCGCACCATCCGCCGACGCGGCCACGTTCAACGTCACGAACCTGAACGACTCCGGCGCCGGCAGTCTGCGTCAGGCCACGCTCGATGCGAACGCCGCAGCCGGCGCGGACGTCATCACATTTCAATCGGGACTGAGCGGCACGATCACGCTGACCAGCGGCCAGCTCGAGTTGTACGACTCGGTCGATATCCAGGGGCCGGGCCCGGCGACGCTCACCGTCAGCGGCAACAACGCCTCGCGTGTTTTCTACATCTACTCGCCGGCGAACACGCCGATCGACGTCACGATCTCCGGCCTCACCATCAGCGGCGGCACCGATCCGTCCTCGGGGGGCGGCATCGTCGACTTCAGCGAGAACCTCACGCTCGACAACGACGTCATCACGAACAACACTACCGGCGGTTCGGGCGGCGGCGTGGCGAAGGAACAACTCGCCGGAACGCTCACCGTGCTGAACTCGACCATCAGCGGCAATCAGGCCGGAGAGGGCGGCGGCATCTACCTCTACAACGCCGACGCGCCGGTCACGATCCAGGACTCGGTGATCTCGAACAACACGGCGGTCGGCAGCGGCGGCGGAATCTACTTCTATTCGACGCAGGGCGACATCACCATTTCGCGCACCACGATCAGCGGCAACAGCGCCGGTTGCTGCGGCGGCGGCATCTTCCTCTACGACACGGACGGCGGAAGTCTGATCGTCGATTCATCAACCATCAGCGGCAACACCGCGTCGTTCGCCGGCGGCGGCATCTACCTCTACGGCCCCGACGATCCGGTGAGCTTCGTGAACTCGACGATCCACGGCAACCAGGCGCAATACGTCGGCGGCATCTTCGCCCTGAACGTGCCGGCCGCGACGCTCTCCTTCACCACGGTCTCGGGCAACACCGCGACCGGCGACGTCGGCGGCGTGTTCCTCTACGCAGTCGGCAGCAACATGCAGCTCGAGAACTCGATCATCGCCGACAACACCTCGCCGAACGTCAACGACGCCACGGGCGGCGGCACGTTCACGCTCGACTACTCGCTCATCGAGGACCCGGACGTCGAGGCGACGCTCGTGCTGAACGCCGGCGCGATCACCGGCCAGGACCCGGCGCTCGGACCGTTGCAGAACAACGGCGGTCCGACGCTGACGCAGTTGCCCGATCCGGGAAGCATCGTCATCGACGCGGGCGATCCGGCGTACGCGCCGCCGCCGGCGACCGATCAACGCGGCCTTCCGCGCAAGATGGGAGTGAACGTCGATATGGGGGCCGTCGAGACGGTGAATGGCGGGACGATCCAGTTCAGCGCCGCCACGTACAGCGTCAACGAAAACGGCGGCATGCGGACGATCACGGTGACGCGCACCGGCGGCACCGATCCCGCGACCATCGACTACACGACGTCCAACGGCAGCGCTGCGGCCGGTGCCGATTACACGACCACCAGCGGCACCATCAACTTCATCGCGGGCCAGACCAGCGCGACGTTCGACGTGCCGATCCTCGACGACGCCCTCGTCGAGGGGAACGAGACGTTCAACCTGGCGCTGAGCAATCCGTCAGCCGGCGCCACTCTCGGCGCGCAGAGCACGGCCGTCGTCACGATCGTCGACGTCGAGCCGGGCGTGCTGGAGTTCAGCAGCGCGACGTACACCGTGAACGAGAACGGCGGCAGCATCACCATCACCGTGAACCGCACGAACGGCAGCACGGAAGCCGTGGCCGTCAATTACTTCACCAGCAACGGCACCGCGACGGCGGGCAGCGATTACACCTCGACGAGCGGCACGCTGAATTTCGCCATCGGCCAAACGAGCAACACGTTCAACGTCCCGATCCTCGACGACGCGATGCTCGAAGGAAACGAGACGATCAACCTGACGCTGACCTCGCCGACGAACGGCGCGAGCATCGGCGCGCAAGGCACCGCGATCGTGACGATCACGGACGTCGAGGCGGGGCAGCTGCAGTTCAGCAGCGCGACGTACACCGTGAACGAGAACGGCGGCAGCATCACCATCACGGTCAATCGCACGAACGGCGCCACGAACGCCGTGGCCGTGAATTACGCGACGTCGAACGGCAGCGCGACCGCCGGCAGCGACTACACGACAACGAACGGCACGCTCAACTTCGGCATCGGCCAGACGAGCGCGACGTTCAACATCCCGATCCTCGACGACGCGCTGGTCGAAGGAAACGAGACGATCAACCTCACGCTCAGCGCCCCGACGAACGGCGCGATCCTCGGCGCGCAGAGCACCGCGGTCGTGACGATCGACGACTTCGAGAGCGGCACGCTCCAGTTCAGCGCACCGAGTGCTCAGATCCAGGAAGGGCAGGGGCCGCTGGTCATCACGGTCACCCGCACCGGCGGATCGGACGGACCGCTCGTCGCGACCTACTCGACGTCGAACGGCACCGCCACCGCGCCCGCCGACTACACCGCGACGGCCGGCACGATCACATTCGCCGACGGCGACACCGCGCCGCAGACGATCACCATCCCGATCACTAACGACGGCCTTTCCGAGCCGCCCGAGAACTTCACCGTGACACTCTCCGGAGCGGGCAGCGTCGGCAGTCCCGCGAGCCTCAACGCGACGATCATCGATCCCGCCGCTGCCATTCCGCTTCTCGACAACCTGGGCAAGATGCTGCTCGCCCTCTTCACCGCAATCGCAGGACTCTTTGTGATCAATCGAAATCGAATGATGGGTGTTCTCTTCGCCATCCTGCTCATCGGCGCGACCGCTGCTCCGGCGCACGCCGCGGGGAAGAACCAGTTCAGGCAGAAGCACGGCGGCCGCTGGAACGGGACGCTGGAGAGCGTCGTGAACAACGGCGACAGCCTCACGCTGCATCTCACCAACGGCAGCGCCCCTGTCGTGCCGGTCTCGAAGCTGCGCGTCGTCGACCTGCGCGGCACGAAGCACGAGCGCAAATCGCCGCAGGACCTGGCCGCCGGCATGAAGGTGAAGGTGGTGTTGAAGACGAACGCCAGCGGCCAGATCGTCCAGGCGAAAATAAAGATCCTGAAGAATTAGCTCGCTCGCTTCTGCGGCTCAGCAACATCGCGCTTCGCGTGTTGATGCTGCAGCGTCCGTTCGAGGAAGCAGCTTCCGCAGAAGTACTTCCCTTCGTCGACCACCGCGGCCGGCTCACGGCATTGCATGCAGCGCGGGACAAAGATGAATGTCGGCATGATTCCCTCCGAAGCGCGGATGAGGGCTGAACCCTCATCCGCGCGCATGCGGGCTACAGCGCCGTCGTCCAGAGCACCGCGCCGCTGTTGCTCAGCGCGACCAGCGAGCGCGTGGCGGTTCCGCCTGACGTCGTCGCGGGCACGACGAGGCTCACGTACGTGCCGCCGGAAAACGTTCCGATCGGCTCGGCGTGACCGGCGAAGTCCTTCGTCCACGCCACCGTGCCGCTGGCGATGGAGAGCGCGGTGATCGTCGACGTGATCGTGTTGTCGGTGTTCTTCGCCGCCGACGCCGACAGCAGGTTGCCGTCGGAGAGGAGCAGGCGTCCGCGATCGGCGATCGTCGCCGTCCAGGCAACCGCGCCGGTGGAGCGGATTGCGACGACGTCGATGGAGCCGCTGGTCGACGACGCCTTCGTCACGTAGACCGTGCCGTCGGAGCCGATGATCGCCGGTCCGCCGAATCCCGGTGCGCCGCCCGGACCGCCCGGTCCCTTCTCGCCGCCATGTCCCTGCGCGAACGCGCCGACTGCGGCCAGCATCATTGCCACTGTGAGGATGAGTACTCGTTTCATTTTGTCTTTCTCCTTTGCTGAAAGTTGCTCAGGACAAAGACAAGCGCGGTGCCACGTGCACCGCAGAGAGGACCGGCGGAAAGGGCGGGTCAGAATGACGCGGCGAGGTGGGTCATTACGGCTTCGGCGGAGGCGGATTGCCCCCGCCGCCGTGCGGTGGTGGCTGCGTGCCCGGTTGCGGCTGCGGCCGGTCGTGACCATCGCCCGGCTGCTGCGGATGCTGACCATCGCGCTGCGGCTGTTGCGGTTGGTCGCGGCGCGTCCGTCCATCCGGCGTGCGGTCCTTCGGCATCGGCATCGAGCGCGGCATCTCGCGGCGGCTGAAGATCGACTCCTGGCCCGCGTGCACCAGGAACGGCTCGGGGCGGAGCGGCGAGCGGATCTCCACGATCCCTTCGAAGACATCGAGCGTGGTGTTGCCGTCCTGCGCGACGACCACGGTGTACTGCGTGCCGCGCACGGCGAGCAGCGCTCCCGGCGTCTTCACCACGCGCGGCTCGGTGCCGGTGATCTTGTCGAAGATCGCATGCAGCGTTCCGCGCTCCACCGACAGGATCACTCCCGGCGTCCCCTCGGCGAGCTGCACGTCGGTCGAGCTGAAGATCTCGAACTTCGCGCGATAGCGTTCCGAGGCGATCAGCGCGTACGAGAACCACCCGGTCTGCACTTTGTCGCCGCCCTGCGCGTGCTGACCTTTGTCGACGCGCCGCTCCTGCTTCGCCGAGGTCACCGTGACCTTCCGTTTCACTTCATCGAAGCGGTAGTCGACCGGCACTTCCTGCGCCGCAACGGACGTCATCACCAACAGCAGCAGTGCGAGCTTCTTCATGAGTCACCCTTGATTTCGTACCGCTTGATCTTGCGCGCGAGCGTCTTGCGTTCAATGCCGAGAATGAACGCCGCCTGCGTCTGATTCCCGCCCGTCGCTTTCAGCACCGCGACGATGTGACGGCGCTCCGCCTCATCGAGTGGGACGAGCTCATCGACCTCGACGTCACGCTCGCTCTCCGGTTCGCTCGCCGCCGCGCGTGGCGCGATCGCCTTCAGCACGCCCTCCGCCGCCTCCGCATCGGTCAACGCACCGGAGTCGATCACCACCCGCCGCACCACCTGCTCGAGCTCGCGCACGTTGCCCGGCCACGGATGCGCGATGAAGACGTCGAGCAGCGATTGCGTCGGCCCGGGGATCGAATCGCGATGCATCTCCTTCGCCACGCGCTGCTTGAAATGCTCGACCAGCAGCGGGATGTCCGACTGCCGCTTGCGCAGCGGCGGAACGGCGATCTCGTATCCCGCCAGCCGGTAATACAGATCCTCGCGGAACTTCCCCTCGGCCACGAGCGACTTCAGATCGCGATGCGTCGCCGCGATGACGCGCACGTCGACGCGATGGCTCTTCTCTGCGCCGAGCGGCGTGACCATGCCGTCCTGCAGGAAGCGGAGGAGCTTGACCTGAAACGACGGCGAGATGTCGCCGATCTCGTCGAGGAAGAGCGTGCCGCCGTCGGCTCGCGAGAGCGCACCGCGGCGATCCTGCCGCGCGTCGGTGAAGGCGCCGCGCATCGAGCCGAACAGCTCGTTCTCCAGCAGCGTGTCGGGGATCGCGCCGCAGTTGATGGCGATGAACGGCCCCTTCGCGCGCGCGCCGAGGTCGTGGATCGACTCCGCGACCAGCTCCTTGCCGCTGCCGCTCTCGCCGAGGATCAGGATCGGCATCGGCAGCGACGCGACGCGCGTGATCGCCTTGTACATCGCGATCATCGCCGGATGCGAGCCGATGATGCGCGATGGCACGGCCGGCTCGATCTGTGCCGCTTCCGGCTCGTTGCGCTTGATCGCCGCCGCGACCCGCGCGATCAGCTCCGACAGCTCGAACGGTTTCGCCAGGTAGTCGAACGCGCCGATGCGATGCGCGAGCGCGGTCGTCTCGATGCTGCCGCGCGCCGTCATCAGGATGACGCGCGGCGGATCGGCAGGTCCTCGATCGGCTGCTGTGCGTTCGACGATCGACTGCAGCAGCGAGAGTCCGTCCGCGCCCGGCATGTAGATGTCGCTGACCACGACGTCGGCGCGATGCTCGCGCAGCAGCTGCAGCGCCGACGCGGCGTCGCTCGCTTCGAAGACGCGATGTCCCACCTTGCGCAGCGCCATTGCCGCGCTCTCGCGGATGCCGGCGTCGTCGTCGACCACGAGCACCGCGGCCATCAGACGCCTCCCGTCGGAATCGCCACGCTGAAACGCGAGCCGTTCGGCATGTCGGCGAGTGATACGTGTCCGCCGTGCCATTTCGCCACTTCCGCGACGAACGAGAGTCCGAGTCCGAGTCCCTGCGTGCCGGCGGCGGACGATCCGCGGAAGAAGCGCTGGAAGATCCGCTCGCGATCGTCGGCGGAAATGACGGGGCCGCGATCCTCGACGTCGATGAACGCCTCGTGCTCTTCGCGATGCACGACCACGTGCACCGCTTCGCTCGTGTACTTCAGCGCGTTCCCGACGAGGTTGTCGATCACCCGCTCGAGCAGCGCCGCGTCGGCGCGCACGAGCACGTTCGGCGAGATCGAGGTGCTGAGCTCGCGCTCGGTGCTCGCCTGCAGGAACTCGACGCGCGCCGCGACGAGCGCTCCGAGATCGACGACGGCGGTTGCGGCGTGGAAATCGCGCTGCGGCAACCGCTCGAGGTCGAGGAGCACGTTGACCATCGATTGCAGCTTACCCGCTTCAGACTCGAGCAGTGCCGTGACGCGGCGCCGCTCGGCTTCGGTCAGTGGAAAGCCCGCGAGGAGCTGGGTCAGGCCACGCATCGAGGCGAGCGGCGTCTTCAGTTCGTGTGCGATGAGGCCGCGCGATTCGGTGAGCTTGGTGACCGTGATGCGGCTCTGGCGCAGCGCGCGGATCGTGCGCGCGCTCTCCGTCGCGCCGATCGTGATCGCCGCCGTGAGCAGCAGCGTCACGAACGGCGCCGCGATGTTCGCGGTCATGAGTAACAGCGGCACGATCGCGATTGCGATGACCGTCCACCGCCACCGCAGGATCGACCACACCGCGACTCCGACGAGCAGCCCGCTGACGATCGGCGGCAGCTCGCGGATTTCTTCGCCGCGGATCAACGACTCAGTCGCGGCCGCGTGCACCGTGACGCCCGGCTCGGGACGGCGCGAAACGGGAGTGAGCACGCGATCGCCGAGGGCGAAGGCGGTGGGGCCGATGAAGACGATTTTGTTTTTCACGTCGCGCACCGCCTCGATCGCGCTCACCTGCGGCACCTCGCGCGGCCGCGTCCGGAACGCCGGAGCGATCGACTTCCCGACCGGCACCGGTGCGGAAGTGAGGATCGACGCTGCCTCCACCGGCACGGCGGTCAGCGCGCGGTCGCGGCTCTGTTTCGTCGCCGCGAAGCGCCGGAGGATCCCGTCGCGATCGAGCTCGAAGTTGCCGTGCGCCGCGATGACGTCGCTGCCGAGGGTCTTCGACGGCATCAGCCACTGCCCGTGCTCGTCGAGCACCGACACGGCGATCACCGGCAACCGTTTCGCCGCGCGTGCGAGCTGCTCGTCGCCCGGCCCCGGCTCCGCGAGCAGGATGTCGATGACCACGCCGCGCGCGCCGGCATCCGCCGCGCGATCGACGAGCTGCGCGAGCACGGCGCGCGACCACGGCCAGCGTCCGAGCGCAGCGATCGATTTTTCATCGATGGCGATGATCGCCGTCGACGTCGCGGCCCGCGCGGGCAGCAGTCGCATCGCGACGTCGCGCGCCGGCAGCTCCATCGATCGCCCGATCGACGACGCCAGCAGCAGCGTCGCCGCGATCGCCGCCGCTGCCGCGTAGAGGAGTCGCCGCGCCATCACGACGCCGCCGGCGGCCGCGCCTTGCCACTCAACGGCGGCGCATCGACGCGCGGGGCTTCCGCCCCGCGCACCTCGCCGAAGCGCTCGCCGCGCGCCCAGTCCTCGCGCGCCGCCACCAGCTCCTCCTGCGTCCGCGCGACGAAGTTCCACCACATCAGAATCGTGTCGCGGAACGGCTCGCCGCCGATGAGGAGGATGCGCGCGCCTTCGCGCGTGGCAAGCGTCAGCTCGTCGCGTCCTGTGCCCAGGTAGTAGAGAACGTCGGGAATCAGCGGCTGCCCTTCGAGCTCCGCCGCGCCGTCGAGGACGAGCAGCGCGTGCTCGAACCTGCGATTCAGCTCCAGCGTCTCGCGTTGGCGCACGTCGATGTCGCCGCCGATGTGCGTCGGTGCGTCGACGAACAACGTCATCGCGCCGGCGCGCCGCAGCTCGTCGTGATGCTCGAACGACGATTGCGTCTCGTCCGGCTTCGCGATCCAGAGCTGCACGCCGTTCAGCGTTCCCGACGCGCCGCGCGGCGTCTCCTCGGCGTGCGCGATGCCGCGCCCCGAGGTCATCAGATTGACCGCGCCGGGCCGCAGCAGGCTCTCGTATCCGAGGCTGTCGTGATGCACGACTTCGCCCTCGAGCAGGTACGAGACCGTCTGCAATCCGATGTGCGGATGCGGCCCGAGGTCCATCGGCTTGCTGTTCGTGAACGAGAGCGGACCGTAGCGATCGAGGAAGCACCACGGCCCGACCAGCCGCCGCTCGCGCAGCGGGAGCGCGCGCCGGATCTCGAGGTCGCCGATCGTGGCGTGCCGCGCCGGATGCGCTTCGATCAGCGGATGCGGCGTCGCCTCGGACGTGCAGCGGTCTGCGACGAGCTCGGTCACGGTGCTATGGTCGCAGAGTGCGGCCCATTCCGGACAACGTCCCGGCCATCTCCATTCGCAATCTGTCGAAGTCGTACGGATCGATCGAGGCGGTGCGCGATGTGTCGTTCGACGTGAATCGCGGCGAGGTCTTCGGATTCCTCGGGCTCAACGGCGCGGGCAAGACGACCACCATCCGCATCCTGCTCGACCTCCTGCGGCCGTCGCGCGGATCGGCGACGCTGTTCGGTTTCGATTGCCAGTCGCAGAGCCTCGACGCGCGCACACTCGTCGGCTATCTCCCCGGTGAGCTCGGCCTCTATCCCGACATGACCGGCGACGAGCTGCTCACGGTGACGGCGCGTCTCAGTGGCGCGGAGGTCGACGTCGACTATCGGCTGCGGCTCCTCGACCGCCTCGAGCTCGCGCGCGCCGATCTCCGCCGCCAGTTGCGCGAGTACAGCACCGGGATGAAACGGAAGCTCGGACTGTTGCAGGCGCTGCAGGCCGATCCGCCGCTGGTGATTCTCGATGAGCCGACCGAGGGGCTCGATCCGCTCGTGCAGGGCGCGCTGCACGAGATCCTCTTCGAGCTGCGCGGCCGCGGACGGACCGTCTTCATGTCGTCGCACGTGCTGTCGGAAGTGGAGCGGCTCTGCGATCGCATCGCCGTCATCCGCAAAGGCTCGATCGTGCTGTTGTCGACGGTCGAAGAGGCGCGCCGCCGCACCGGACGCACGGTGCGCGTCTTCTTCAGTCATGAAGTGCCGCCGCCGTCGATGCCGAACGTGGTGACGGCGAATGCGACCGACTGGACGTTGCGCGTCGAAGGCGAGATCGGCGAGCTGATTCCGCTCCTCGCGACCTTGCCGGTGCGCGACCTGGAGATCGCCGAGCCGGCGCTGGAAGACGTGTTGCGCAGTTTCTATCGCGAGGACTCGTGAGCAGTCTCGTCGTACTGATCCGCCATTCCCTGCGGCGCCGGCGCGGATTCCTCGGCGCGATCGTGTCGATTCTCTTTCTGTTTCAGTTCCTGCTGATCGGTGTCGGACGCGCGTTGACGGAGTCGGGGATGTTCGCGCAGATGAGCGGGTTCCTGCCCGACTTCATGCAGGGCTTCGTCAGCGTCGGCGCGATGTCGTTCCGCGGCATGGTGTCGTTCGGCTATTCGCATCCGGTCGTCGAGATCTTCCTGATCGCGATGGCCATCGGCATCGCGAGCGAGTCGGCGGCGGAGATCGAGACGAAGTTCGTCGATGTCCTGATGGCGCGACCGGTGCGCAGAATCGTGGCCATCAATCGATCGGTGATCGTGCTGCTGCTCTGCACGCTCGCCACCGTCGGCAGCATGCTGATCGGCACGTTCATCGGCGTCCACTTCCTCACGCCCGAAGGCGCCGACGCGCCGTCCCCGCGCCTCATCGCGACGCTGGCAATGAACCTGAGCTGCCTCGTGCTCGCGTGGGGCGCGATCGCGCTCGTCGTCGCGTCGATGTCGAAGCGCTCGAGCACCGTGACGTCGACCTGCGGCCTCCTCGCGTTCGTGATGTTCGTCATCGATTACGTCGGCCGCATCTGGAGCAAGCTCGATCTCGCCGCGAGGCTGTCGCCATTTCATTACTACAGCCCGTTCCAGATGCTCGGCGGCGCCGCGCTGCGGTGGACGGACGTGTTCGTGTTGATCGCGATCTTTGTCGCCGGCGCGATTGCGGCGAATGTCATTTACGCGCGACGCGACCTGTAGTGGTTGGCCACGGACACGTGAGTGGAGCTCATCGCCCGAGCTCGCGACTGATCGCGCGCGACTTCGCCTGCAGCTCCGCCGCGATGGCGTCGTTGCCGGCGGCTTTCTCGATCACCACCAGGATGCCGTAGGTGCGCATCATGTCGCGGCGGTCCTCGCGGTTGCGCGCGTCGGCGGCGACGAGCTTCTGGCGGATGGCGAGCACCTGGTCCGCTTCGTGGCGCGCGTCGGCGTAGCGCTTTGCGCGGAGGAAGGCGAGGGCGAGCTGCTCGTGGGCGAACGCGAGGTCGTGCTGCGCCTCGCTGTTCTTCGGATCGGCGGCGGCGATGTCCGCGAGGATCGGCAACGCGCGCTGGGTCCCGGCGATCACGCCCTCGACGTCGCCGATCGCATTCTGCGCGGTCGCCTTCATCACCAGCTGGTCGGCGAAATTGCGGCGTGCGGTCGCGTCCTCGGGCGTAAGGCGCATGCACTCCTCGAGCGCGCGCAACGCGGCGTCGTGATAGAGCAGCGCGCGCTTGAAATCGACCGGCTTGTGACTCCAGGCGCTGCCGAGGTGCTGGTTTGCGCGCCCGATGTCGCGGAGGAGTTGCGCGCGATTCGCGTTCGCGGGGATGCGCGACAGCACCTGCAGCGATCGTTCGTACCAGTCCTGAGGCGGCGTGAGCAGCGACGGCGGGATCTGATGCTCGCCGACGTACATGCAATCGCCGATCGCCACGTAAGTCCGCGCCAGCGCGAAGTCGGCCTCGGTGCTCTGCGGGATCCGGGCGCGAATGGCCAGCGCCGCCTGATGCTCGCGCAGCGCGAACGGCCAGTGCAGCGCGCGCTCCTCGAGCAGTCCCAGACGATCGTGTGCGTCTGCGAGCACCATCAGCGCATCCGCGTTCGACGGCTCGTCGTCGATCACACGCTGCGTGATCTCCAACGCCTTGCGGTAGCTGATCTTCGCGCCCGACGAATCGCCGAGGTTCGCGTTGTAGGGGAGGCCCTGCACGTCGCCGATCTTGAGGTAGGCGCGCGCCAGCTCCATCTGCAGAGGCGTGTTGTTCGCCGCCTCGGTGGCGAGGTGATCGAGATAGACCAGCGCGCGTTTGACGAGCAGTGCGCGAGCGGGCGTCGAGCCGGGGAGCGTGGCGATCGCGTCGTGCAATTCGAAGACGACCGAGTGGGCGAGTGAGCGCACTTCATCGAAGCGCCGCTCCGCCACGCGCTTCTGCTGCAGCGTGGCGATGAAGGAGATCGTGGTGATGACGACGATCGCCGCGACCGCCGCGACGCCGAGCTTGTTGCGCCGGACGAACTTCGAGGCGCGATAGACGAACGTCGCGGGACGTGCGGCGATCGGTCGGCCCGCGAGGTAGTTGCGGATGTCGTCGCCGAATTTTTCGACCGAGCCGTAGCGGCGCGCCGGCTCCAGCTCCAGCGCGGTCTGCACGATGGTGTTGAGATCGCCGCGCGGACTCTCCTTCGTGTCGGACGGCCGTTTGCCGATCAGCAATTCGAAG
>Ga0193696_1000142_pt1 | contig 29744 bp, 16 predicted proteins | sample L3m1metaG_FD_145074 | JGI IMG/M metagenome (GOLD analysis project Ga0193696, IMG submission 145074) | Soil microbial communities from a riparian zone of the East river system, Colorado, United States - L3m1 | ecosystem: Environmental > Terrestrial > Soil > Riparian zone | place: USA: East River... | reverse complement strand
CTGAACTGAAGGACACGGCCCAGGCGGACAGGGCCAACCACGACATTCCCATTCCGCTGAATCAGCGGGTGCTGTCGTACATCGAGCTGTTCCAGGGACGCCTCCACGACTTCATCGAACAGGGCATGCGTCGCGGCAGCAAGTATCTGCCGATGATTCAGAACGTGTTCCGCGCCGAAGGTCTGCCGCTGGACCTGGCGTACGTGCCGCTCGTCGAAAGTGCGTTCAAGCCGAACGCCTTGTCGCGCGTGAAAGCCAAAGGCGTCTGGCAGTTCATGACCGGCACCGCGCTCGAGAACGGCCTACGCCGCGACTGGTACATCGACGAACGGTCGGACCCGGAAAAGGCCACCATCGCCGCCGCCAAATACCTCCGCACGCTCAGCAAGATTTTCGACGGCGACTGGCATCTGGCGCTGGCGTCCTACAACGGCGGACCGGGACGCCTGCAGCGTGCGATCAAGTCGAACCGGCTCGACAGCTTCTGGAAGCTGGCGGAGAAGCCCAAGGCGCTGCCGCGCGAAACCCGTGAATACGTGCCGATGATCCTCGCGGCCATCGTCATCGCGCGCAACCCGGCGCAGTATGGCTTCGACATCGAGCCCGAGCCGCAGACGCAGTTCGACAAGGTGACGCTACCGCGCCCGGTCGATCTCCGGCGCGTCGCCGAGTGGACCGATGTCACGATCGACGATATCCAGGCGTTGAACCCCGAGCTGCGCCGGTGGACGACGCCGGTCAAGGACACGCAGTACTCGCTGAAGGTGCCGGCCGGTACTGGCGACGTCGTGCTGTCCCGCCTCAGCGATACGGCGGCCGCGGACCTGGCGTCCCTGAAGTTCTATACGGTGAAGAGCGGCGATACGCTACCGGTCATCGCCCGCAAGCTGCGCGTCGGCAAGGCCGATCTGGCGGAGGCCAATTACCTCACCACGACCGCGCGCGTGTCCGCCGGTCAGAAGCTCATCGTGCCGCACGAGACGACCGTGCTGATGGCGGCGCGTACGGACCGTCCCGCGCCGGCCACCGAAGCGCGCTCCACGGTGGCGGCGGCCGGGCAGCTCGCGCAACCCGCAGCGCTCTCGAATCGCGTCAAGACGACCTACCAGGTCAAGCGAGGCGACACGCTGGCGTCCATCGCCCAACTGTTCAAGACCACCGTGGCGTCGCTCCGCACCTGGAATCCGCGACTGCCGGGCAGCCAGCTCCTCGCGGGACAGCGTCTGACCGTCTACCGGCCGACAAACTAGACCACACTAGTCCAGCCTCGACAAATCGCGTCCGGAGATCGACCATAGGGGACGTATGCGCCGCGCGGCGGCCGCGTTCGTACTTCTTCTTGTTGCCACCCTGCCGCCGGCCGGCCGCGCCCAATCACCATCGATCGTCGGCCGCGTCGTCTCGGCAGCGACGGGAGATCCGCTGCGAAATGCGCGGGTCGTCGTCACTTCCGCCCGCGAGGTTGCTCCCCTTCTCACGGACGGTGACGGCCGTTTTTCACTCTCCCCGCCCGGCGATGGGCCCTGCACGCTGAGCGTCACCAAGCCGGGCTACGCGAAGACCGCCGTCACGGTTCGGACGCCTGCAGATCCGCTGATCGTGGCGCTGCCGAGAGGCGCGGTCATTGCCGGGACGGTCGTGGACGACCGCGGCGACCCCGTGATTGGCGCCTCGGTGATCGTCGAAACAGCCGTCACAGGAGGGCGCAAGCCTACGGTCCTTGCCACACCGATAACCGACGACCTCGGCGAATACCGCGCGGGCGACTTGCCGGCCGGCGCGGTCGTCGTCGCCATCTTCGCAGCGCCCACGTCGTTTTGGATGACCGTCGGCCCGGGCGGAATGACCATATCGAGTGGCGGACGTGGTGACCCGGAACAGCGCGTGTACTTTCCGGGCGTGACGAGCGCCGCGACGGCGGCCGTGTTCTCCCTCCAGCCGGGCGACGAGCATGCAGGCGTGAGCTTCACCGTGAGCGCGGCGGCCGCGGGCCTCGGTATTCAGGCCCCTGCATATTCACCGCGGGAGCCGAACGACACGACCGCCGCCGTGATAGAAGGACGCGTCCTGCGGCCCGGCAGCCTCCCTCTTCCGGGCGCGATGGTTCGACTCATTCCGAGCATGTCCACGATGGCCCCGTCGAAGCTGGCGGTGACCGATGTGGACGGCCGGTATCAATTCGTTCTTCCGAACGAGGCTGCGGGCACGTACCGTGTGGCAGTCGCTGCGTTCAACCGGGCGTATTTACCCACCGAGTACGGCCAGCGCCGCCCGTCTGACCAGGGAGAGGAGATCACGGTTGCGGCAGGCGAGAAACGCGATCGCCTCGTCATCACGATGGCGCGTCCTGGCGTCATCGTAGGTCGTGTATCGGATGAAAACGGCGATCCGGTCGAAGGCGTGGCCCTGCGCGCGTCGCAAGTGCGGTATGTCGACGGGCGCCGCCGTCTTGTCGACATGGCGCGGCTCGCGCAGCCGACGGACGACCTCGGCCGCTATCGCCTCGCCGGACTCGAGCCGGGCGAGTACCTGGTCAGCGCCGCTGTCGGTCAGATCGACATGTGGACGCCGCTCGTCGATCTGCCGGGTTACGGCACGACCTACTTCCCCGGGACCCCGAATCCAGCCGAAGCCCAGCGCGTGGTCGTCGGCCGCTCGCAGGACGTACTCGGCATCGACTTTCCAATCGTGCGAACCAGGACCGTACGGGTATCGGGACGCGCCGTCGATTCCCGGGGAGAGGCGATCACCGGCGGGATCGCGCTGACGCCGAGCCGGCGCTCGGGGGCCGTAGTCGCCACACAGATGGGGGCAACAATCGAGCGGGACGGCCGCTTCGAATTCCCGAACGTGGCGCCCGGCGAGTACGTGCTTCAGGCGTCCAGACACCGATCGGCCGGCTGGACCGAGGGTGAGTCCTCGTCGCAGTTCGTCACGGTCAACGGTGTGGATGTCACCGATCTGGAGATCCGAACGGCTGCCGGCTCGACGCTCGACGGTCACATCACGCTCGAGGGAGGCGGAACGTTCAGGCCCGGCCAGCTGAACGTCTCTCCTGTCCCAGTGGACAGCGATCTCTCGCCGATGATCGGCGGCGGCCCCGCGCACGCGACCGTGGAAGAGGACTTGAGATTTCACCTTGCCGGGCTGACCGGTCCACGGCGCGTCCGCGTCACCCGCGTGCCATCGGGGTGGATGCTTCAGGCGATTCTCCTCAACGGCGTCGACATCATCGATACGCCGCTTCCGTTTGGCAGGCCCGATCAATCAGTCACTGATCTGGAAGTGGTGCTGTCTCGGCGGGTGACGGCCATCAACGGTCAGGTCACCGCTCGCGGGCGGCCAGCGGCCGCGTCGGTCCTGTTTTTCGCCGCGGACCGCCAGGCGTGGTATCCGCAATCACGGTTCTTCGCGCGGATCATGTCCGGGACAGATGGACGGTTCCGCACGGAAGGACTGCCGCCCGGAGAGTATCTGGCGATCGCCCTGGACACTGTTCCGGGTGTCCGTGACGGCGACCAATGGCAGGATCCCGACTATCTCGAGACGCTCGTCGCACGGTCGCGCCGGATCACGCTATCCGAGGGAGGAAGCCTCTCGTTGACGCTCGACAAGAACCAGTAGCTATCAGCCATCAGCTCTTAACAGACCTCATAAGGGCTGACAGCTGCTTTTACGCCGTTCGCTTCCCTTCTTCCGGCACGCTGGTACGTGATCGCAACTGCTTGATCCCCTGCTCGATCCGTTCGGCCAGCTCGCGTTCGTGCTGGAGCGTGCGCAGCGTGTTCCGCGCTTCCTGCAGCATGAATTCGAGTTGCGCGACGTTTTCCACAACGTGATCGACGACGGCTTTCTGCTCGCCTAACGTATCGAGGTTGATGCGCATATCGTCGATGACGTGGACGATCGCGTTGGTCTTCGACTGCACTTCGTCGACCATCTTGCGGCGCGCGTCGATACCGGCGATGCGCTCGTCGGTGTCGGCGATGCGCGACAGCAGCAGATCCACCTGGTTCTTGAGGGCGGTCACTTCGCCGCGATGCGCTGCCACGTAGGCCAGGTCGGCCTTGCTGCGCGCGCCAATCTCGTGGACCTGCTCCACTTCGGCCTTGACGGCGTTGATCAGCTGCTCCCGCCCGGCAATCGCGGCCACGCTCTTTTCGAGATCGCCGGTGAACTGCTTGATCTCCGACAACCGGGCCTCGACCGACGCCAGCTTCTTGTCACTGAACGCCATTTGCGTTCGGCGCTGCTCGAGCTGCTGGAGCAGGTTCTCCGCCCGCGCCAGCTGATCCTCGGACGCCTGCACCTGGCTGATCGCCTCGCGCTGCCGGCTCTGGACGCGATCGAGGTCGACGATCAGTTCTTCCTTCGCCGCGCTCGCCCGCGCGAGCTCTTCCGAGAGCGCCTGCATCTGACGGGTCCGATCGGCTACTTCGACAGCGATCGCCCTGCTCGACGCCAGGAGATCCGCGAAACGCTTCTCCTGCTCGATCATCGTGGCCTCCTCGCACTTCACGGCGTCGATGCGCTGACTGGCAGTCCCGATCTCGGCTTTCAGCGCGTTGACGTCCGCGACGAGCGGCACCAGCCGCTTCTGCAGCGCGCTCACGGACGCCAGCTTGTGGTGCGCGTCCTCGAGCTGAGTCCCGAGGCCGTCGCATGCGACCTTGAGCGCGTCGAGCTCGGTTCGTCGCGTCAATTGCTCCGCGAACTTCCGATCCACGTCAGCCGTCGTCGTGTTCAGCGCGTTGATGCGCGCCTCGAGCTTCTCGACGAACGGCACGCGCGCCGACACCCGTGCGATGTGCGCGTCCAGCTCGGCGACCGATTCGTGGAGGCGGTCCGCTTTCTCCGTGCCCTCTTCGACCCGCTTCAGCTTCGCCGCAATCGCATCGAGCTTCGCTTCGAGTTCCGGCGTTCGCGCGGAGAAGCCGGTCATCTTCTCGGCGAAGACATCGAGCGCCGTCCGATCGGAGCCGAGGCGGTCGGCCAGCTTCACCGCTTCTCCGTGAGCCTTGTGGAAATCCTGCATGTCCTGGTGCAGCGCGTCGAGGTCGTGGCGGCTCTGACGGAGCGTGTCCATCTGCCAGACGGTCTTCTTGGCGAGATCCTCGAGCTGCGACAGCTTGCCGGCCAGCCCGTCGAGCGCCAGCTGCTTCTGGGTGAGATCGTCGGCCTCCGTGAACAGCGTTTCGAAGCGCTTGCCGAGCGCATCGATCTTCTGCGACACCATGCCGACGTCCTTGTCCTTCGACATCAGGGCGTCCATGCGCCCTTCGGCATCGCCGACGCCGTTCTGCAGCATGCGGAGGCGTTCCTCGAACGTCTCCAACTCCTTCTTCCGTCCGCCGAGCGACTCCACGTGCCCTCGCACGCCTTCGAGCAGCGAGGCCGCGTCCTTCGTCAGCTTCGCCGTTTCGCGCTCCGCCTCGTGCCTGGTTTTGCCGGCGGTTTCGAGATCCGCCGCGGTTTCCCGCGTCAGCTTCTCGATCCGGCCGACCGTTTCTTCGACCTTGGCGGTCTGCTGCATGCCCTCGTTCAGTTTCGCGATCTGGACGTCCATCGCCCAGACCATTTCATTCACGCGATTGGCTTGTACGACGGCATGTTCCACTGCCTGTTGCTGGCTTTCGAGCGCTTTGGCGTGCTGTGCGACATGCTCGGCAAGGGCGTTGAGCGACGCGAGACGCTCGTCAGCGCTCTTGCTCATCTCGAGGAGCCGCGCGAGCGGACCGAGCCGATTCTCGACCGCTTTGGCGGTGGCCAGCGCTGACGTCGTGTCTTCGCGCGCTTCGCGCGACGTTTCGCGAATCTTGCCGTAGTCCTGAGACAGCGCGGTTGCTGTCGCGCGCACCTGATCGAGTTCGGTTTTGAGCGTGCTGACCTGACCCAGTGACCGCTTCACCTCGGAGTCAGCCTTCTGCAGCTGGCCGCGCACCTCGTCGAGTGTTGCGCGCTCTTTCTTCAAGGTCTCGACCGTCGCGTACGTAGAGAGCGCCTGCGACGACAGCTGGTGCAGTGCTTCCCGAAGTTGCTTCAGCTCGCCGTCGGGTCCCAACGCCTTCTGCGTGGTCTGCTCCGCCTGGTTCGCCGCGTCCTTCAGCGCCTCGATACGGACGTCGACTTCCTCGAGCGCCTTCGTGCGATCGTCGATCAGCGCGAGCCGCGCCGCGATGTCGTCGAGCCGCTCGGTGACACCCATCACGCGATCGGTCATCTGCTCGAGCGTCTTGCCCAGCGGCGCCAGCTTCTGGCTTCGCGTCGTCAGCGTCGTCAGCATCGCGCTGATCGCGGCGCGCTCTTCGCGCGCAGACGCTAGCAGGAGCTCGAGCTCATCCGTTTGTTTCTGGACCAGCTTGCTCTTCCCGCCAGTCAGATTCTTGAGGGCGTCCAGCATGTCCGTTGGCTCCCGGGCGAGCAGTTAAGAAGCGCTGTGAAAAATCGTGCAGCCAGCATAACTGCATCGATGGCTTCGTTCGGCGCTTTTTGCAGTTATATGGGCGAGGCGGCATCGCACTTCCTGCGATCCGGGAAGCCGTCGAAGACTCCAAGTCGTTGAAGCGATTGGGCGAGCTCGGCTGCGACGATGCTTGCACGTCAGCGTGACGTGCTGGCGTGTCTTCGAACGGCTGCGGTCTTCGGCGTCGAGGCCTGCCCGGTGCACGTCGAGGTCGACGTGTCCTTCGGCATGCCGGTGTTCACGATGGTCGGCCTGCCCGACGCCAGTGTGCGCGAAAGCCGCGATCGGGTGCGGAGCGCAATCCGCAATTCCGGCTTCGAGTTCCCGCCGCACCGGATCACCGTCAACCTCGCGCCGGCCGATGTCCGCAAGGCCGGCGCCGCGTTCGATCTCCCGATCGCACTGGGTATCCTGGCCGCGTCCGGCGTAATCGAGCGCCGGCATGTTCCCGAGATCGTACTGCTTGGCGAATTGTCGCTCGACGGATCGATCCACGGCACCCGGGGCGTGCTTCCGATTGCCGCGGCGGCGAGGCGCGACGGCCTGTCGGCGATTCTGTTGCCGGCGGCGAACGCCGGCGAAGCGGCGATCGTGTCGGGCCTCGATGTGCTCGGCGTGTCGTCGCTCGCCGAAGCCGTTCGCGCGCTGAACGATCCGTCGAGCGCCGTCATTGCGCCGCCCAGGCCACCGGCACCTCGCGAGCCGGATGCGCTGGACCTGGCCGAAGTGCGCGGCCAACTGCTGGCGCGCCGCGCGCTCGAAATCGCCGCGGCCGGCGGACACAATCTGCTGTTGATTGGTCCGCCCGGCGCCGGCAAGACGATGATGGCGCGACGTGTGGCGGGCATCCTGCCGGCGCTGACGATCGACGAGGCGCTCGAGGTCACGTCCGTGCATTCGGTGGCAGGACTGCTGCGCCCGGGCGCTGGCCTGCTGGTCGATCGCCCATTCCGCGCGCCGCATCACACGATCTCGAACGCCGCGCTGGTCGGCGGGGGCCCGCAGCCGCGGCCGGGTGAAGTCAGTCTCGCCCATCACGGCGTGCTGTTTCTCGACGAGATGCTCGAGTTCAGCCGCCACGTCCTCGAAGTACTCCGCCAGCCGCTCGAGGAAGGAACCGTCACCGTCGCCCGCGCCGCACGGACGGTCGTCTTTCCCGCACGTTTCATGCTCATCGGCGCGATGAACCCGTGTCCTTGCGGCTACCTCGGCGACACCGTGCGTGTGTGCCGGTGTACGCCGGTCCAGATCTCCAGCTATCACGACCGCCTGTCGGGACCGTTGCGCGATCGGCTGGATCTCACCGTCGACGTCCCGGCGCTTCCACCCGACGCGCTCGGCAGCGTCGAGCCCGGAGAGTCGTCAGCCGCCGTCCGCGCGCGGGTGGCAGTGGCGCGCGCCCGCCAGAGCACGCGTTACGAAGCCGATCGTGTGAGGACCAACGCGGAGCTCACCGCTCGGCTGATGCCAGCGCATGCCCAGCCGAATCCCGCCGGCCTCCGTGTGTTGTCGAAGGCCGTGAGCCGCCTCGGACTGAGTGCGCGCGGCTACGACCGCATTCGAAAGGTCGCGAGAACGATCGCCGACCTCGAGGGTCACGACGACATTGGCGCGGACGAAGTCGCGGAAGCCTTGCAATTCAGGATGATCGTTCGTTGACAATCGATGGAGGCCGTCCGATAGTTAACGCGCTCATCACGTCGAGGCACGTGCCCATCTGTGGAGCGTGACGATGGTAAAGCGTCGAAGGACGGCGGCGGCGGCACGCAAACCGCGCAAGGCAAAGGCCAGCAGCCGCAGGTTTCCGAAAGCGTCACCGTATCTGAAGAACTTGAGCACGGCGGTCCGCCGGCATTTCGCCAAGGCCGTGGACCTGCCGACATTCCTGTCGAGCGCCGGGCAGCTGACCGCCGACGATCGCAAGCTGATTGTTCGCCAGGCGCTGATTCTGCTCGATCAGAACTACGCCCACCTTCCGCTGAAGAAGGCGATGCACTCGATCGACCCGGTGCAGCGGTTACGGGTGCTTCTGCAGGCGCTCGAGATGACGCCGCCATCGCGACAACTCTCCGAGGTCGAGTTCCACGCCGAAATGACCGACATCTTCACCTCGGTCCGCGATCTCCATACCAACTACCTGCTGCCCGCGCCGTTCAACGAGATGACCGCCTTTCTGCCGTTCATGGTCGAAGACTACGTCGATCACGGCAAGCGGAGGTACCTCGTCTCGCATGTCGCGGAGGGTTTCCGCCATCCGACGTTCGTGCCGGGAGTCGAGGTCGTTTACTGGAACGGCACGCCAATCGATCGCGCCGTCGCGAACAACGCGCAGCGATACGCCGGCAGCAACCGCGACGCGCGACATGCGCGCGGCGTGCAGACGCTGACGACGCGGGCCCTCATCATCACCCCGCCGCCCGACGAGGAGTGGGTGGTCGTCGGCTACCGGACGAAAGCTGGCAAGCTCGCCGACGTCCGGCTCGACTGGCAGGTCAATCCGCCGCTGCCTGCGAGCGTCGATGCGCAGATCACGAGCGTCCGGGCGGCCGCGGGCCTCGGCCTCGATCTCGAGCAGGATATCGTTCAACGGGTCCGGAAAAGCCTCTTCGCCCCGCAGGTCGTCGATGCCGAGAAAAAGGCCGCCAGAAAGGCCATCCGCGGTGTTTTGGCGGCTCTGGAAAGCGGGATGCCCAACGTGTTCGAGGCCCGCAAGGTGACGACGCCGTCAGGAACGTTCGGGTACCTGCGCGTGCGGACGTTTTCCGTCTGGCCACCGGAAAACTTCATCAACGAGTTCATTCGTCTCATCACCGCGCTTCCGCCGCGCGGGTTGATTCTCGATGTCAGGGGCAACGGCGGCGGCGTGATCAACGCCGGCGAGTTCGCGCTTCAGACCTTGACGCCTCGACGCATCGAGCCGGAACCGCTCCAGTTCATCAACACGCCGCTCAATCTGGAAATCTGCCGCCGCAATGGCAAGGACTCGAAGTGGACGGATCTGTCGGCGTGGGTCGAATCGATGGCGCAGGCGCTCCAAACCGGGGCGGCCTTCTCCGCGGGGTTTCCGGTCTCCGATCCGGAGATGTGCAATGCGATCGGCCAGAAGTACTTTGGCCCGGTGGTCCTGATCACCGACGGACTCTGTTACAGCACCACCGATATTTTTGCCTCGGGGTTTCAAGACCACGAAATCGGGCCGGTGCTCGGTGTGGCCGGCAGCACGGGGGCCGGCGGGGCGAACGTCTGGGAACAGCAGTACTTCGCCAGTGACATCCTGCCGGGGTCCGTCTATCGGCCGCTGCCGAACGGCGCCGGCATGCGGGTCGCCATCCGCCGCACGCTGCGTGTCGGGCGCCGCGCCGGCGCGCCCGTGGAAGATCTGGGCGTGATCCCCGACGAGCGGCACGACCTGACCAGGAACGATTTGCTGAAGGGCAACGTGGATTTGATTAATCGCGCCGGCAAACTGCTCGCTGCGAAGCCGGTGCGGCAATTCATCGCCACGGTGCACGAGAGTTCGGCGACGCAGGCGAACCTGGCCTTCGAGACCGAAGGGATGACGCGGCTGGACGTCTATCTGGGCGAGCGTCCGATTCAGTCAGTCGATCTGCAGGGTGGGCGCGCCGCGATCGTGGTGCCGAAGAAAAACGGCCCTCAAGCCACGCTCGAAGTGCGCGGCTTCGACGGAACGCAGCTGGTCGCCCGCTATCGCACGCCCGTGTAGCGCCACGAAGGCACGAAGTCACGAAACCGGACGATTTGTTCTTCGTGTTTTCGTGGCTTCGTGGCAATCACCGGATTCATCACCGGGCCTGCGCAGATACGCTGGCGGCCGGCGTCTTCGCCTGCGCGCGCGCCAATGCCATCGCCGCCCAGTTGGTGGCCGCCGCCGAAATCCAACCGTCGTTGCCGTGTGGAAACCCGATGTCGAACAGCGGCTGCAACGGCAGCGCGCGTGTCCTGACCAGCCACGAGCCGTCCTCGCATTGGGTCTTCAACAGGAACTGCACGCCGCGTTGGTAGATCGGATTTGCAGGCGTGATCGCACCGCTCTCGGCGAGCGCGACGAGCGTCTGCCCCGTCGCGTAGGCGTCGCTGTCCATTGACGGCAGCTGTGCCCATCCGCCATCGGGCCGCTGCTCGGCAGTCAGCGCACGACCTGCCTTCTGGATGGCACCGCCAGCGGCGCGGCCCCACGTCAGGCCAAGCAGCTTGAACGCGCGATCTTCGTTGCTGCGCGTGGGCGCCGTCGCGAGCCATTCAGCGGCGCGCCGCGCGGCCTTGTCGTACTCGGGTTTCGCCGCGGCCGGCGCGTAGAGCTGAAGCGCGCGCATCGACGCCGCCGTTACTTCGATGTCGCTCGATTCGAGCGGCGGCCGGTGCGCCAGGATCCGCCACTGGCCGTTCGCCAGTTGCGTCCGCTTCAGAAAGAACGCCATCGCGTCCGTCGCCGGATCGGCGGCGTACTTCTCGGCGTGCAGACCGAGGAGGATGTAGCTCACCGTGTCGGCGTCGCCCGGAATGCCGACGCCCTGCAGCGCGCGGTCGCGCCAGACGTCGATGAACGTCCCAATCGTCTTCAGGCTCGCTCGCGCCGTCGCTTCGTCGACCGCAATGCCAAGCGGGCGGACCGCCGCGACGGTCATCGCCGTCAACGTGTTGTTGTGGCACGACACACAGCCCGACTTCTTCAGAAAGACCGCATCGGTCCGTTGCAGCAGCGGCAGGGTCCGCTCGAGAGCCACACGGGCCGACGCGGCCGGAGCGAGAGCCACCGTCGGCGCCGCCGATGCGTTGCCAGCAGCAGCGCCCGCGCTCTTCAGGACGTCGACCGTCGTCGTGCGGCCGTGCCGCCGCGCGACATCCAGCGCGGTCTCCCCTGCCTTGTCCCGTGCGTTGACGTCCACGCCCTTGGCGATCAACAGCTGGAGCGCGTCATTCAGTCCGACGTCCGACGCTGCCGCGCGCGCGATCATCGTCTTGCCCTCGCCATCCGTGAGCTTCGGATCGGCGCCGTGCTCGAACAACGCTTTGGCGCCTCGGCCTTCAGACAGCGGCGGCATTTCGAGAAACAACGTGTCGGTGAGGGTTTGGGGGCTGACCGACTTCAGGAGGCGCTCGGCGCAGACGTCGCACGTCGAGCGCAGCGCGAGGGACAGCGCCGACACGCCGGCGACGTTGACGTCCGCCCCACGATCCACCAACAGCTGAAAGACGGCCGCGTCGCCCGACCGCGCCGCCTCTGCCAGCGGTGTCATGTCGCCGGCAAGGCCTGGGGCCTTCACGTTGATCGCCGCGCCGGCATCCAGCAGCAGCTTCACGACCGGCGCCGCGCCCGGCAGTCCCGCCGCAATCAGCAGCGGCGTGCGGCCGTCGTCCGACCGTGCGTTGACATCGGCCTTACGCTCGAGCAGGACGCGGGTTTTCGCCAGATCGACGACCGCGCGCATCAGCGGCGTCGCGCCCGCGTCGTTGCGCGTGTTGGGATCGACACCCTGATCGAGGAGCCGTCTCACGCCGCCGGCTGTTCCCCAGAGCGCTTCCTCCATCAGCCGCGCCGCGCGCGGCTCCAACACAACCGGTGAGACTTCGTTTGCAAACGCGTCCGGCCACTCCGCGCCCTGATCCATCCACGCCTTGATCAGGCCAATCTGTTCGGGTTTCAGCGCGCCGGTCGGCGGCATCTGCGGCCCCGCACTGTTGCCAGCGATCCGCGCCATGAGCAGGCTCGCACCGCTGTTGCCCGGACGAATGACTCCCGGGCTCGTCGTGCCGCCGCGCATCGCGTCGCGGCGCCGGTCCAGCCGGAACCCGTTCATCTGCTGGTTGGGTCCGTGGCAGCTGTAGCACTGCTGCCGCAGGATCGGCTGCACGTCGCGGCCGAAGTCGACACGTGTCACGACCTGTTCGGCCTCGTGAGACTTCGGCGCGGCTGACACACGCAGCGTTCCCGGATCGTTGGGTCTGAGCGGGCTGGTGAATGTCAGGCCGGCGTTGGACAGATCCCCGAGCACGTCGTCGCCTTCCGGCTTCGCGTTTCTCCGCACCCATGCGACCAGATCGTCGAACGCTTTGATCATCTCCGGCTGGCTGAACGCGCAGTGGCCGGCGATGCGGTACACGCGCTGGACGAGCAGGTCCTGTTTCCCGGAAGCAGCCACCGCGCGTTTCAACGTCTGTTGAAGAAAAATCGGCACGAAGAGATCGCCGGTACCGTGCATCGTGAGCAGCGGGCGTTCCAGTTTCCCGTCGAACGGGACGATCTCGTCATAGGGTCCCGTGGGGTTGCGAATCTCGCTTTTCGACGGGCGCGCGAGTTGAGAGCGTCTGCCGTCAGGCCGAGCCCCTCGTCGATCGCGTACTTGATGTGCGTGGTCATCACGGCGCGATTCGACGGCGTGGTGCTGCCGGCGAGCGCCGCGCCGCTGATGTTTCCGGCAAACCGCGACGCCAGCCCTTCGACCGCGAACGGCCGCGGTCCGCCACTGATCTGGATCTCCACGCTGGCCAGCTGACGGCCCTTGTCGGTGTAGTCCGGCGGCTTTCCGAGAACCTCGTTCATCTTCGCGAGATCCTGCGGCATCGTGTCCAGCTTGAGCTGAACGCCGGTGATGACCTCGGCGGCGCCGCCGACCGCGGCGAAGAAATCGAACAGCTCCGGCCCGGCCGGACACATCGCGAGTCCGCCCGCGAACGACGTCGGGAACTCGTGCATCCCGAGCACGGTGACGTGGCCGCCCATCGACGTCCCGGTGAGCAGCACGCGCTGCGGCGCGCGGCCGCCGTTGAACTTCGTGAACAGGTCGGTCAGCGCCATGGTGTCGAGGAGCCCCTGCCCCGGCACGTAGCCATTGCAGCGGTAACTGGAGGCGGCCCACGCGAAGCCGTTCTTGATCAGGTGCTCGCGGATCGGCGAATTGCCGACGCGAAGCATCGAACCGTTCGTGCCGGCGTTCGACACGAAGCCGTGTGCATACAGCGTGAGCTCGCCATTCCAGGTGTCGGGGATCTCGATGCGGTACAGCCCACCGTCGTACTTGCCATAGAAGGCCTTCGCGCGCGGCAACGCTTCGAAGGTGGCGTCGCCGAACTCCCACGCCTGGTCGGGACACGGAATCGGCGTGATCCCCGGCCGTCCGAGCGCACGAGGATGGGACGTAGCCGCGATCGCGACGCAGGCGACAACGGCTGCACAGAAGAATCCTCGTGAACGCAATGGTTGCTCCTCCTCGCGGCAGGCCTGAAGGCCTGCGCTACGAGCGCCGGCGACTGACTACTGACTCGACTACCAACTCTCGACTATCGATTACCGACTCGCCGCGGCAATGCAAACGCCGTCAGATCCGCCCCGGACGGAATCACGACATACTGCCGTCCGTCGATGGCATAGCTGGTCGGCGGCGCATAGATCGCCGCGCCGGTCTGAAACTCGAAGAGCTTCCGGCCGGTGTTCGAGTCGGCGGCGAAGAACAGACCTTGATGATCGCCGCTGAACACGACGCCACCGGCCGTGGCCAGCACGCCGGCCCAGCCCGCATCGGCGTAGGCGAGCTCCCACTTGCGGTTACCGGTCAGCGGGTCGATGGCGCGGAGGGCGCCGCTGCGTTTGGGTTCGCTGATCGGTGCGACCGACCCTCCCAGCGTCAGCTGTCCGACCGTCGCCGTCGTCGTGGGCCGCTGGATGAACCGCGCGCACGTCTCACGCGCCGTAACGAAGAACAGTCCGCGGCCGGCGTCGAACGATGGCGACATGAAGTTGGTTCCACCATACAGGTCCGGACACGTGATCGTCCCCGCCGGCGTTGGGTCGTGATCCGGCAACACGAGCGGCTTGCCGTTCCCATCGAGCTCGCGGGCCCACGTGGTGTTGACGAACGGCTTGCCGAGCAGATACTGCCCGGTCACGCGATCGAGCACGTAGAAGAACCCGTTCCGGTTCGCCATCATGACGACCTTGCGAATCTGTCCGCCGAGCCTGAGGTCGGCGAGCACCGGCACTTCGTTCGCGTCCCAGTCGTGCGTGTCGTGCGGCGTGAACTGGAAATGCCATTTCAGCGTTCCCGTGTCCGGATCGAGCGCGAGGAGCGAATCGGTATAGAGGTTGTCGCCGGGTCGGCTGAGTCCGTCCCAGTCAGGGTTCGGATTGCCGGTGCCCCAGTACAAGAGGTTCAACGCCGGATCGTAGGTGCCGGTCAGCCACGTCGGGCCTCCGCCGCGCTGCCAGATCTCGCCCTGCCACGTCTCGCTGCCCTTTTCGCCCGGCGCCGGAATCGTGTAGAAGCGCCAGAGGCGTTCGCCGGTCGCCGGGTTGTAGGCATCGATGAAGCCGCGGTTCGCAAACTCTCCGCCCGCGATGCCGACGATGACTTTGTCCTTCACGATGAGCGGCGCGCCGGTGCCCGCGAAGCCGTCCTTGGCCGGCGCCATCTCGACGTCGTAGACGACCTTTCCGGTTTTCATCTCGAGCGCCACGAAATGCGCGTCGAGCGTGACCATGAACAGTCGATCCTCATAAGCCGCCAGGCCACGGTTCACCATGCCGCAGCACACTTTCAGACCCTCTGGCAGTTTTCGCTGGTAATGCCAGATCTGCTTGCCGGTGCGTCCGTCGATCGCCCAGGCATGGTTGAGCGCGCCCGCCACGTAAAGCGTGCCGTCGATCACGATCGGCGTCGCCTCGAACTTATTGACGACGCCGGTCTGAAACGTCCATTGCGCGGCCAGCTGATCGACGTTCGCGGCGGTGATCTGTGTGAGGGGGCTGAATCGATGTCCGAAGTAGTCTCCCGAATGGGTCAGCCAACGCGACGGGTTGGCCAGCCCATCAAGCAGGTCCTTGCTTGTAATACTTTGTGCGGCGACTGGGACGATCGCTGTCGAGGCGAGGGCCAGGACCGATAACCATCGAAGGGGCGTCTGGGGCATGATCGGATGAGATCGTAGCCCGAAATCAACGCTTGGGGCTCTGTGTACGCTGTGATACAGTGGCCAAGCTCCGGACGTTGAGTTTCACGTCCATCCCCTTTCGTTGCAAGTCGTTAGCGCCTGTTCCAGGGAGGCCAATGCCAGGACGCCGGTACACGGTAGTGATCGCAGACCGCTCGAGCGGCGTCGTCCGTCAGGTGACGCTCAACCGTCGCTGGCTCGCCCTGACGGTCGTGACCATCCTGGCCATACCGGTGCTGATGGGCCTTGGCGCCAAGTGGAGCGCCAACGCCCAAATCGAGGAGCTGCTATCCACCAATGCCGTGCTGCTGGTTGAGAACGGCAGCTACCGCGTCGCGACCGGCGAGCTGACCGGTCAGATTCAGTCGCTCGAAAACGTCATCAACGACCTCGGCACGCGGTCGATGCTCGATCCCGCGCAAGCGCGCGCCATGCAGAAGCTCCCGGCGGTTGTGAGGTCGAGAGCGGCCGGAAGACACATTTGGTGTGCTCCGCGATCTCCTTCACGGGCTCGAGAGCCGCCTGAGCTTCGTACGCCGCGACGTCGAACGCCGCGAAGAGCTCGCCTCCGCAACGCCTTCCATCTGGCCGGCGCACGGCTGGCTGACGGGTACGTTCGGCGGCCGAAGCGATCCGTTCACGGGCGAGCCGGGCTATCACCAGGGCATCGACATCTCGACGGAAAAAGGCCAGCCGATTTACGCCACTGCCGACGGTACGGTGGAGTCGGCGTCGTACACCGGCGACTACGGCAACCTCATCGTGCTCCGGCATGGCTTCGGGCTGACGACGCGATACGGCCATCTGAGCTCGTTCGCGGCGAGAACAGGTCAGACGGTCAAGCGCGGGGACGTCATCGGCTACGTCGGATCCACCGGCCGATCGACCGGCGCCCACGTCCACTACGAAATTCTGGCGAACGGGAAGCTGATTAACCCGTTGCAGCTCCTCACGCAGCCGGCGAAGCGGTAGTCGACCGGCGGTTGGTATAGCCGCCGGAGCGCGAAGGCTTTAGCCGGGCGTCCCCTGCCCCACCGACGGCGGAGCCTGCTACAATCGTTGGATACCCTCGACCGGGTAATCCCTATCCGTAGATGCTCGATACCATCCTCGCTAAAGTCGTCGGCACCCAGAACGAACGAGAACTGAAACGCTTGCGCCCGATCGTCGCGGAAGTCAACGCGTTCGAGCCGGCGATCAAGGCGCTGTCCGACGATCAGCTGCGCGGCAAGACGGCCGAGTTCAGGCAGCGCGTCGCCAACGGCGAAACGCTCGACGAGCTCCTGCCGGAAGCTTTCGCCGTCGTCCGCGAGGCGGGCCGCCGCGTGCTCAATATGCGGCACTTCGACGTCCAGCTCATCGGCGGCGCCGTGCTGCACAAAGGCAAGATCGCCGAGATGAAGACCGGCGAAGGCAAGACGCTGGTCGCGACGCTTCCCGCCTATCTCAACGCGCTCGAAGGCAAGGGCGTCCACGTCGTCACCGTCAACGACTACCTCGCCCGCCGCGACTCGGAGTGGATGGGCAAGATCTATCGCTTCCTCGGCATGAGCGTCGGCGTCATCCAGCACGATCTCGTAGACGCCGAGCGCCAGGTCGCGTACGCCTCTGACATCACCTACGGGACCAACAACGAGTTCGGCTTCGACTACCTGCGCGACAACATGAAGTTCGAGCTGGCCCATTACGTCCAGCGCGGGCATCAATTCGCGATCGTCGACGAGGTGGACAGCATCCTCATCGACGAAGCCCGGACGCCGCTGATCATCTCCGGCCCGGCCGAGGAATCGACCGATCTCTACTACGAGGTCGATCGCATCATCCCGCGCCTCAAGGCCGGCGAAGTCATTCGGGGCGACGCGAAGGCCGAGGAACGCGAGGCGTTGGAATCGACCGGCGATTTTATTCACGACGAAAAGCACAAGACCGTCACGCTGACGGAAACCGGCATTCAGAAGGCCGAGCAGATGCTCGCCGGGCGATTGAACGGCGGACACCTCTACGATCTCGAGAACGCGCACATCAAGCACCACGTCGATCAGGCGCTGCGCGCGCACGTCATCTTCCACCGTGACGTCGATTACATGGTCAAGGAAGGCGAGGTCGTCATCGTCGACGAGTTCACCGGCCGGTTGATGCCGGGACGGCGCTGGAGCGACGGCCTGCACCAGGCGGTGGAAGCGAAGGAAAAGGTGAAGATCGAGCGCGAGAACCAGACGCTCGCCACCGTCACCTTCCAGAACTACTTCCGGAAGTACAAGAAGCTGGCCGGCATGACCGGCACCGCCGACACGGAAGCCGAAGAGTTCAACAAGATCTACAAGCTGGACGTCGTCGTCATCCCGCCCAACCGTCCGCTGCGCCGCGTCGAGAATCCCGATCTCGTGTTCCGTACGGAAAAAGAGAAATGGGACGCGATCGTCACGGAAATCGTCGACGAGCACAAGAAAGGCCGGCCGGTGCTGGTCGGCACGGTGTCGATCGAGAAGTCGGAAAAGCTCTCCACCCTGCTCGACCGCCGCGGCCTCAAGCGCGGGACGACGACCGGCGGCGGCGTCGACAAGCACGTCGTGCTGAACGCGAAGTATCACGCGCAGGAAGCCGAGTTCGTCGCCCAGGCCGGCCGCAAAGGCGCTGTGACGATCGCCACCAACATGGCGGGCCGCGGCACCGACATCCTGCTCGGTGGCAACGCGGAGTTCATGGCGCGCCAGCAGTGCCTGGCCGAGCAGATCGCCGAACGTCTGCCGAAGGGCGAGGAGCGGTTCCTCGAAGACGAGCAGTTCGTCTACTTCTTCCACATCGACGCCTTCTACCGTGTGCCGAAGGCGGATTACCACCGGATCTTCGAGCACTTCAGGCGGCAGTGCGAGATCGAGCACGAGGAGGTCATCGCCCTCGACGGCCTCCACATTGTCGCGACCGAACGCCACGAGGCGCGTCGCATCGACAACCAGCTGCGCGGTCGAGCCGGCCGTCAGGGCGACCCGGGCGCGTCGCGGTTCTATCTTTCGCTCGAAGACGACCTGATGCGGATTTTCGGGTCCGACCGCATCTCGGGCCTGATGCAGAAGCTCGGCATGGAAGAAGGCGTGCCGATCGAGCACGGCATGGTGACGCGCGCCATCGAGCGCGCGCAGAAGCAGGTCGAGTCGCAGAACTTCTCCGTCCGCAAACACCTCCTCGAGTACGACGACGTGATGAACAAGCAGCGCGAGAACATCTACGCGCTGCGCCGGCAGATCCTCGAGGGGCAGATCCGGCTGCAGGACGAGGATGGCGAGGAGACGGCGCTCGACACCCGCGAGTACCTGATCGAGCTCGCCGAGGACATCCTCGACGCTCTCATCGACACCTATGCGGCGAAGACGGCAGACTTCGAGGAGTGGGATCTCGACGCGCTCAACCGGGAAGTGACGCGCGTCTTCGGTCTCGACACCGGCGACTTCGATTTCGCCGATCAGACGTCGGACGAAATCCGCGACACCCTGTGGACGAAGATCAGCGAGTCGTACGACCAGAAAGAGAAGCTCGTCGGCCGCGAAGTGCTGCAGCGCGTCGAGCGCGACATCATGCTGCAGATCGTCGATGCCCAGTGGAAGGACCACCTCTACAGCCTCGACCACCTCAAGGAAGGCATCGGCCTGCGCGGCTACGGGCAGCGCGATCCGCTGATTGAGTACAAGAAAGAGAGCTTCGCGCTCTTTCAGGCGATGAAGGAGCGGGTCGACGAGGAAATCGTCCGCTACCTCTGGTGGCTGCGGCCGATTCTCAACGAAGAGGCTCCCATCGCCAGGCGTCCGGCCGCGCGCCGGCCGCCGCCGCTGATTCTCAACGATCCCGGCGCGGAGTCCGCATCGGTGCTGGGCGCCTCGAGGGCTCAGGCGCCGCAGGCGAGCCCGTTTACCAGGTCTCAGCCGCAGCCACAGCAGCAGCAGCCGCCTCGCGTCGGCGGTGACGATGCGCTCCCCAAGACGGTTCGGCGCGACGAGCCGAAGGTCGGCCGCAACGACCCGTGTCCCTGCGGCAGCGGGAAGAAGTACAAGAAATGTCACGGAGCTGCCGCTTGACGCGGAATCATCAGTTTCCGGTTACCACTCGTCATTCCAGGCCGACCTTTGTCGGCCTTTTGTTTATCTGAGGGACCATGAGCGACATCAAGACGGTCGACGAATTTCGAGAGTTGTGGAGCCAGGCGAACGGCACGGCCGAACAGCCGGCTCTGACCACTGCCCTGACCTTCGACGACATCCTGCTCGTGCCGCGGCATTCGACCGTGCTGCCAAGGCAGGTGGACATCAGCACCCGCCTCACCCGCAAGATTCGCTTGAACGTGCCGCTCGTCAGCGCGGCGATGGATACCGTGACGGAGTCGCGGCTGGCGATCGCGATGGCGCAGCACGGCGGGCTCGGCGTCATCCACAAGAACCTCACCATCAGCGAACAGGCGTCTGAAGTCGATCGCGTGAAGCGGTCGGAGAGCGGCATGATCGTCGATCCGATCACGCTCTCCCCCGGCAACCGGATCTACGAAGCGCTGGAACTGATGAAGAAATTCAGTATCTCCGGCGTGCCGATTACCGAAGACGGCAGCAAGGAAGGCCGCCTCTGCGGCATCCTCACGAACCGCGACCTGCGATTCGAGACGAATGTGAACCGCCCGATTTCGGACGTGATGACCCGCGACCCGCTGTTCACGGTACCCGTCGGGACGACGCTCGATGCCGCCCGCGAAATCCTCCACCAGCACAAGGTCGAAAAGCTGCTGGTCGTCGACCACGACTACCGGCTGAAGGGGCTCATCACGGTCAAGGACATCCAGAAGGCCGTGAAGTACCCGAACGCCTCGAAGGACTCGCTCGGGCGGCTGCGGTGCGGCGCCGCGATCGGCGTCGCGCAGGACACGATGGAGCGGGCGGAGCGGCTCGTCGCCGCGGGCGTGGACGTGCTGGTTGTCGACACCGCCCACGGCCACCATCAAGACGTGCTCAACGTCGTCAGCGCGGTACGGAGGCGGTTTGCCGACGTCGAAATCGTCGCGGGCAACGTCGCGACCGCCGAGGGGACGCGCGCGCTCGTCGGCGTCGGCGTCGACGCGGTCAAGGTCGGCATCGGCGCCGGCTCGATCTGCACGACCCGCGTGGTTGCCGGTATCGGCGTGCCGATGATCACCGCGATCATGGAGTGCGCCCGCGCCGCGGAAGCCCACGACGTCCCGGTCATCGCCGACGGCGGCATCCGCTTCTCGGGCGACATCACCAAAGCGCTGGCTGTCGGCGCGGCGACGACGATGATCGGCAACCTGTTTGCCGGCACCGACGAGAGCCCCGGCGAAATCATCCTCTACCAGGGGCGGAGTTATAAGGATTACCGCGGCATGGGATCGATCGGCGCGATGCGCCGCGGCAGCCGCGACCGCTACTTCCAGGACGACTTCGATCTCGAGGGTGTGGCGGCCAGCGAAAAACTCGTGCCCGAGGGGATCGAAGGGCGCGTCGCCCACAAAGGCAGCGTCGCGGCGATGATCCATCAGCTGGTCGGCGGACTGCGCGCGGGCATGGGCTATTGCGGCTGCCCGAACATCCCGGCGCTCCAGCGCGAGGCGAAACTGATTCGGATTACGCCAGCCGGCTTCCGCGAGAGCCACGTGCATGACGTGGCGATCACCAAAGAAGCGCCGAACTACCGATCAGAGTAATTGGTGAATTAGGGAATTGGTGAATTGGTGATGGCGATCGTCCGCACGTCGCCGTCACCGTGAGATAGCCTGACCTCGACGATCTGTTCGGAGCGCGCCGAGCTCAGTCGAGTGACTCCGTCCAGCTTCTCGGCCCATTCGATCGACAGCACCGCGTCGGCGCCGATCTCCTCGAGGCCCAGGTCGTCGATTTCCCGCGGATCGTTGAGCCGGTACAAGTCGACGTGCACGAGCGTCACGCGGCCGCCGCGGTATTCCTGAACCAGCGTGAACGTCGGGCTGCTGACTTCGGCGGGCGCGACGCCGAGACCCTCGGCCAGTCCACGCACAAAGGCCGTCTTTCCCGCACCGAGATCACCGTACAACAGCACGACAGCGCCGGCTGACAACCCCGCCGCGAGCTCGCGCCCGACGGCCGCCGTTTCTTGTTCGGATCGTGTCGTGATGTGTTTCGTATGAAGAGTCTCTGCGATCTTTGCGCTCTCTGCGGTTAAGTATTGCCTCGATCGACAACCTTGCGCCGCGCGGTGAGCTCCAGCATCGCGTCGCCAAGATGACCGGCGACGTCCGACGCCGTCATGGACATCTCCCCTTCATCGGCCTCGGCCAGATCGCCGGCCATCCCGTGGAGGTAGACCGCGAGCTTGCACGCGGCTTCGGCATCGAGTAACTGCGCCAGCCAGGCGGCGATCATTCCGGTCAGCACATCGCCGGTGCCACCCGTGGCCATGCCAGGGTTGCCCGTCGGGTTGATGAAGATCTTCTCGTCCGGCGTCGCGATCAGCGTCCGGTGGCCCTTCAGCACAACGTACACGTGGTGCGCGGCGGCGAAATTGCGCGCCACCTCGAGCCGGCTGGACTGCACCTCGTTGGTCGACATCCCCACCAGGCGCCCCATTTCGCCCGGATGCGGCGTGATGATGACGTCGCGGCCCTCGCGGCCGGCAAGGCGTTCCGGCTCCCCGGCGAAGGCGTTGAGCCCATCGGCGTCGATCACCAACGGCATCGTCGCGCGGTCGACGAGCTGCCGGACGAACTCGCGCGTGGCCGCCGCGACACCGAGACCCGGACCGATCGCCACGACGTCGCGCGCCCACTCGAGCACGCGATCGACTCCCTCCGCGTCGAGACCGTCTGCGCTCTCCGACAGCGCTTCGGTCATGTACTCCGGCGCCATCGCCGCAATCACCGGCTGACACGATGCCGGCGTGGCGATCGTGACGAGACCGGCGCCGGATCGCAGCGCGCCAATTGCCGAGAGATGCGCGGCTCCGGTCTTGCCGCGCGAGCCGGCCACGATCAGCACTCGGCCGTAGTCGCCTTTGTGGCTGTCCGCCGTCCTGGGTGTGATCAGCTCGCGCATCGACCCACGCGTGAGCAGATCAACGCGGGGGCCCTCGACCGACTCGAGCACCTCGCCGGGAATGCCGATGTCGGCGATGACGATGTCGCCGGCGCGCATCTCGCCGGGCGGAAGGACCAGCGGCAGTTTCGGTGCGGCCATCGTCACGGTCAGGCCCGCCTCGATCGACGGACCGATCGGCTCGGGCGAATCGGCGGACAGACCGGACGGCAGATCGATCGCCACGATCGGAATGCCCGATGCGTTGACGTCGGCCACCACCGACTCGATGAGACCCGAGACCGGTGCGTTCAGCCCGGTCCCGAAGATCGCGTCGACGATCAACGTGCAGTCGCTCACTTCGGAGAAATGGAGCTCCCACGCCTGGCTGTCCGCGACTTCGACAACCGTGATCCCGAGCCGTCCGAGAATCTCGAGGTTGGTGCGGGCGTCGCCGCGCACGTCGGCCACCCGTCCCATCAGAAACACCGAGACGTCGATGCCGCGCTGGGCCAGCGTCCGCGCGACCACGAAACCGTCGCCGCCGTTGTTGCCGCGGCCGCACAGCACGGCGACCTGCCGCTCGGACAAGTCGCTGTGCACGGCCTCCATGGCGGCGACCGTCTGGCGGCCGGCGTTTTCCATCAGGACCAGCGACGGGATGCCGATGTCGTCGATCGTCCGGCGATCGGCTTCGCGCATCTGGGCGGAGTTGAGTACACGCATCAAGAGCCGTACGCCGTCAGCCCTCGGCTATCGGCTATCAGCGTTGATAGCTGACAGCCGACTGTAAAAGCTGACAGCGAGGTTGCGCCGAGAATAGCACAGGCATTACGCTCCATTTATGGCAGCCACCGTCAACGTCAATGGCCGCGTCTCCGATCAGGAGCACGCCGCGATTTCGGTGTTCGATCACGGCTTTCTTTACGGCGAGGGCGTCTACGAGACGCTGCGGACCTACAACGGTCAGCCGTTCCTCTTCGACCGTCACATGACGCGGCTGCGCAAGTCAGCGGGCATGCTGGCGCTCGACGTGCCGCTGTCGGACGCGGCGATCGACGCGCGCTTTCGCGACACGATGAAGGCGGCCGGCCTCGGCGACAGCCCGGAACGCGAGGCGTACATCCGGATCCTGATCACCCGCGGCATCGGCGAGCTCACCTACGATCCAGCCGCCTGCCCGACGCCGTCTGTTGTCGTCATCGTCAAGCCGAACGTCGATCCGCCGAAAGACGTCTTCGAGAAGGGCGTCACAGTCGCGCTGGTGCCGGTGGTGAGAAACCACCCCGGGTCGGTGAACCCGCTGATCAAGTCGAACAACCTGCTCAACAACGCGCTCGCGATGCAGGAGGCGTTTCGCCGCGGCGGCTACGAAGGCATCATGCGGAACTACAAGGGCGAGCTCGCCGAGTGCACGCAGTCCAACTTCTTCATCGTCAAGAACGGCGCGGCGCTGACGCCGCCGATCGACGCCGGGCTGCTGCCGGGCATCACGCGCGCGTTCATGTTCGAGGTTGGCGCCGAGATCGGCGTGCCGGTGCGCGAGCAGGTGCTGCGAGATGACGACCTGTTCGGTGCCGATGAGTGCTTCCTCACGAGCACGACGCGCGAGGCGGTGCCGATCGTCCGCATCGACGATCGAACGATCGGGTCGGGCGTCCCCGGGCCGATCACCCTCGCGCTGCTCGACGGCTACAGGAAAAAAGCGCAGGCCATGACCCGTCGTCCGACGACCGTTGCGTAAGGCCGATCACGGCCGATCGGGCAGCTTCATCATCGCCGCGAGCCGCGGCCAGTGCGGGCTCTCGCGGAGCGCACCCCCGATGATGTGGACGAAGAACAGGATGCCCGGATAACGCTGATCGACGGCGCGTGCGATCCAATCGGCTGCCTGATCGATCTCGCCGCGAAGCAGGTAGTGCACGGCCAGGCCGATCGGCGCACCGAATGCCGAGCCGTCGCCGAGCGTTCCCAGCAGCGCGGCGGCGCCGGCGGTGTCGCCGGCAAGGCCGAGCGTCGCGGCATGGGTGCCGATCACGACCGGATCCCAGGGCGCTAGTTTCGCCGCCTGCTCCGCCCACGCACACGCTTTCGCCACGTCGCCGCGGGCCACACACACGAAGGCCTGGAGTTCATGCGCCGTCATGAACGCGGGGTCCAGTTCCAGCACCCGCTTGAACTGGGCCTCCGCCTCGGCCAGCCGGCCGGCGCCGACCAGACATACGCCCATCGTGTATCGCAGGTTCACGGCGAGCGGATCGTCGCTGAGCGCCTGGTTCATCTCGTGGAGCGCGTCCCCGGCGCGGCCGTGGTACATGAGATGGAACAACGAATAGACGTTGCGGACCCATGGCGGCACTGGTTCGCGCGCCATCGCGATCCCGAACTCGCGCGCGGATTCCTCCCAGTCGTAGTCGTAGAGCGCCGAGACGATTCCCAGCAGCGCGTGCGCGTCGGGCAGCGACGGATCGAGCTCGAGCGCGCGCTGCGCGTTCGCGCGCATCTGCGGCATCGCCTGGTGCGCCGACATCAGGCTGAACATCGAGAGCGTCAGATAGTGATGACTGAGGCCGGTGTAAGCTTGCGCGAACCTGGGATCGGCGGCGATCGCCTGCTGGAAGAAGTCGCGGCTCTCGTGCAGCGACTCCGGTGTGATCATCCAGAGGCGATGCCGGCCCTTCAGATACGCTTCGTAGGCGGCGAGCGTCGGCGTGTGCTGGCGTCCGGCCGGCTCGCCGATCGACAGCCGCGCCGACAGCGCCTTGGTGATGGCACCGGCAATCTCGTCCTGCACCGCGAACACGTCGGCCAGCTCGCGATCGTAGCGCTCCGACCACAGGTGGCTGCCGTCGGCGGCCGTGATCAGCTGCGCGGCGACCCGGATCCGATCGCCGGCCTTGCGCACGCTGCCTTCGAGCACGTGCGCGACGCCGAGCGTTTCCGCGATCCGCCGGATGTCGATGTTCTGGCCTTTGAACGCGAATGCGGAGGTACGCGCGATCACCTTCAGGTCAGGGACCTGCGCCAGCGCGTTGATGATCTCTTCCGCCAGCCCGTCGCTGAAGTAATCCTGGTCCTTCCCCGGACTCATGTCGACGAACGGCAGCACCGCGATTGACGCCGCCGTCTGTTTGCCCGGCTCCGCGTAGTGCTCGAGTGCCAGGCGGACATCCCGCATCTGCTGGTAGCGATCCGCCGGCGACTTGCGCAGGCAGCGCATCACGATTCGCCCGACCGCTTCCGGCGCCGCCAGCGGCCGCGGATCGTCCCGGAGAATCGCGCTCAACACCTCGGCGGCGGATTCGCCGGCAAACGCGCGTTCGCCCGAAATCAGCTCGTACAGCACCGCCCCGAGACTGAAGATGTCGGATCGCTCGTCGACCGCCTTGCCGACCGCCTGCTCCGGCGACATGTAGGCCACGGTGCCGACGACGGCGCCTTCTGTTGTCCGTGTCGCTTCAGGGTCCGAGCCGCGCAGCGTCGCGATGCCGAAGTCGAGCAGTTTGACCGAACCGCTGCTGACCATCACGTTCGCCGGCTTCAAATCGCGATGCAGCACGCCGCGCTGATGCGCGGACTCCAACGCGCTGGCAATCTGACACGCCAGCCGCACGCCGGCGTCCGCGGCGACCGGACCGCGCAGCGGCTCGCCGTCGATGAACTCCATGACCAGGTAATCGGGACCGATGTCGTACAGCGTGCACACGTTGGGATGGTTCAGCGCGGCAATCGCCCGTGCCTCCTGCTCGAACCGGCCAGTGTGCGGTCCCTTGAGCGTTTTGATGGCGACGATACGGTCGAGCCGCCGATCGCGCGCCTTCCAGACTTCGCCCATATCGCCGGCGCCGAGCGCGGAAAGAATCTCGTAGGGGCCGACGACACTGCCGGGGTTCAGAGGCACGGAAGGGGTCACCGGATTATAGCTGCGAGCCGATTTCCGGACGGGTGACGCATTCACAGACGAGGAGGTTGTGATGCAACTGAGCGCGTCCATGCTCGTGGTTCTGATGCTTCTGCCATCGGCCGCGCGGGGGCAGACGGCCGCCGCGGCGCTGCCCAGGGTCGACGTGGCCGCGGCCACCGGCTGGTTTGCCGCCGATCGGTCCGTCAACCAGGAGTGCTGTTCGTCGTGGTCCTCGAGTCTGTTCAAGGGCGTATCCGCTGGCTACTACTGGACGGAACACCTGAAGACCGAGGTCGAGGTCGCCGCACCGGGACCCACCGAAGGCTACACGTCGTTCAGCGAGCGGCTGACGGCCAACCTGTTTCGCTACACCTCCGAACAGCACCGGATCTCGGCAAACCGGCTGTCCGTCTCGCAGGCCTACCAGTTCGGTCACAACTCGAACTTCCATCCGTTCGTGCGCGCCGGTGTCGACATCGACCGGGAGCATGACGACATCGAACGCTACGTTCAGACAGCCGGGGCCTTCGAGGAACAGCACAGCGCCGCCAGCCAGACGCGCACGCGGCCGTTCGCGGGCGTCGGATTCAAGGCGTATTTCAACGAGCGTGCGTTCTTCAAGGGCGAGGCCCGATTCACGCCCCGCCGCGCAACGATCGATCAGATGGCCTGGACGGCGGGCATCGGCATCGACCTCGGTGGGCGCCAGCGAACGTCGCCCCCGCCCGCCGGGTCTCGGTCGGCGCCGCGCGATACGCCGGTGCGCGCGCCCGAACCGATCGAGCGCTGGCGCGACTACGCCGCGCACCTCAAGATTGGCGATCGCGTCGATGTCGCGACCGCCGGCGGCCGGCGCTTCATTGCGGACGTCGTCGGCGTCGATGCGTCGGCCATCTCGGTCAAGCCGGTCGTGCGCGTCGCGGAGCCCACCAGGCGCGTGCCCTTCGAGCAACTCGAGCTCCTCGCGCTGCACACCGGTCCACTACCCGGCGCCCGTGCCGGCGCAGCCATCGCCGGCGCGGGGACCGGCGTCGGCGTCTTCATGACGCTGCTGCTGATCACGTTCGCGCTGGTCGGCGACTAGGCCACGAGTTGCGGGATGAGGAGGTCATCATGACGATTGCGACACGGAACGTTGCGTTGTGGCTCGTGGTGGGTGTGCTCGTGCGTCCCGGCGTATGCGCCGCTCAAGACGTCGAGCTGTGGAAGTCGCGCGCCGGGCAGATTCCGATCGGCGCAACGGTCAAGCTGCGGACGAACGATGGCCACAGGATGCGAGCCGTGCTGATGGGTGTCGACGAGTCAGGGATTCTCGTCAAGCCTGCCACGCGCGTCCCGGAGCCCTCGCGCCGCCTGCCGTTCGATCGTCTCGAGGCCCTCGAGCGCTTCGAGGATCGTGTGAGCTTTCCGAAATACATCGCCACCGGCGCCGCCATTGCGGGTTCGCTGTTCGTGATGCTGCTCGTCAGTGTTCAGTAGGCAACCTAGGGGGCGCGCCTCAGAATTGAACGTAGCGTAGCCCTTCAGGGCTGCCGGCGGCCGATCGGCAGGCCTAAAGGCCTGCGCTACGAGTTCCTATCGCTGGACCGTGGATGGCGCGGCTGCCGTCGCCAGATAGTCCCAGTGGCGAGCGGCGTTCTTCAGCACCGGCGCGAGATCTTCGGCGAGCAGAAACCCCTGGTCGATCAGCGCCAGGGCGGCCTTCGACACCTGCCCGATGTACTGATCCTTGTCGCGATACCGCTCGTCGATCGCGGGCCGCGGATCGTTCACCCGCTTCCGATCGGCAGCGGTGCGCGCCAGCGGGAGATACGAGCCCTGCATGCTCGAGAGGACGTCGGTCGGTCCGGATCGCTCGTTGAAGAGGTTCCATCCCGTGTAGGTCGCCAGCGGCACTGCAAGCTCCGGCATCCGCACGCCGGCGACGCCGTTGCCGTCGGCATCGACCTGCGGCACCAGGATGGGGAACGCCGTGCCAATCCGCGGCGGCTCGATCGTGACGACGCCCTCTGAGGGAAATTTCGGACCGTAGTCGGCCCGATACGCGCGGTGAACGGCCGTCGACGTGACGACGCCTGGCACTTTCGGGAACTTCAGCTGTGCAGCCGGGACCAGGGTGCCGTCGGCCACCCGCGGATAGCGGCTCGGCGGCGGCGCGGTGCCATCAGCGGTCCAGCGATCCATCGCGAGCAGCAGCGCCTTCATCGCCCATCGGTAGTCGAGCGGGTTGTTGCGCTGCTGGCCGATGGTTTGCGTCGGCGGAAACGCGCCCGGTCCGTGCTGCCCGGCGGAGAGCAGATAGATGCGCACGTTGTCCATGAGCGGAGCGTCCGCGCTGCCGTCGACGGTGGTGTGAATCAGCGAAGCGGCGCGACCCCAGTACTCGTATTCAGAGTTCGTGTAGAAGATTTTCGGCAGCAGCTCGGGGAACCCGGCGTGCGTCAGGAGACCGTCCGTCACGCCGGTCTCCGGATCCTTCTGCGCGATGTCCGTGAATGGAAAGATGTCCGTGGGATAGAAGAAATTGATGAACGGATGGCCGTCGCGCGACGGCTGCGCGAACCGATGGTTGAAGCTGCCGCGGCCGGCGCCAGCGACCTGGGCGATCACGCCATCAAAGACCTTGCGGTCGTCCTCGCTGCGATTGAACCCGTAATACAAGTAGGTGCGCAGGAACCGGCCGCTCTGCGAGATGCCGAAGGCGGTCGCGCGGCTGATCGCGCCGGCGGGCATCGACAGCGCGTCGGCCGACTTGTACTTCAGCATCGTGATGAAGTCCCGGATCGCAGCCGGCCCGAGGCCGACGACCGGAGGGTTCTCCGCCGTATAGACGACTTCGTAGATCTTCCCCGTCTCGAACTTCGTCGTCATCGACACGCGCGTCCGATCGGGTGTGAAGCTCCATTGATTGCGGGGGACGGTCCGTCGCGCGCCGTTGACGGTGTCGCGGACCGTCAGGACGTTGTCCGGCGAGCTCGGATCGAGGACGGCGTAGGCCGCGTGATTGCGATCCGCGAGCGAGTGATCGGTTTCCCGCTCGGTGAGCACGAAGTCGCTGCGCACGAGGCCGCGGATAGGCCGTCCGTTGTCCGAAGCCGTCGGCGTGTAGACCCGAAGCCCGTTCCCGGGCACATCGAACTGCCAGCCGACCCACAGGAGCGTGAACCCCTGACGCATCAGGAACCCATCGCCCATTTCGGCCGGCGTGCTCGGGTTGGCGCTACCGGAGGCGTGATTGAAGAAGCCGAGCATCCCCTTGCCGCCGCGATTCGAGACTTCGTACAGGACGGCGCCGTTGCCCTTCGTGATGTTCTTCGGCTTGATGATGTAGAAGTCAGACGAGAACTCGACCTTCCCCGCCGCGTTGCGCGGCGCCTTGTCGAGATCGGTC
>Ga0193696_1000140_pt1 | contig 30069 bp, 18 predicted proteins | sample L3m1metaG_FD_145074 | JGI IMG/M metagenome (GOLD analysis project Ga0193696, IMG submission 145074) | Soil microbial communities from a riparian zone of the East river system, Colorado, United States - L3m1 | ecosystem: Environmental > Terrestrial > Soil > Riparian zone | place: USA: East River... | reverse complement strand
CCTCGTAGCATCTTTTACTCGTCGATACTGGCCGACCGTCTCGGTGCGGGCCGACCTGGAGCTCGAAGCCGGCGACAGCCGTGTGCTGGTGCTGTTCGGTCCGTCGGGATCCGGCAAGACGACGATCCTGCGATGCCTCGCGGGGTTGGACCGGCCGCAGGAAGGCTTCATCCGATTCGGCGCCGAGATCTGGTTCGACGCGGCAACCGGCGTCAACCGTTCGCCGCAAGCGCGCCGGCTGGCGTACGTTGCGCAGGACTACGGCCTTTTTCCGCATCTCACCGTGGAGGAGAACGTCCGATTCGGGATGGGCGCGAAACGATCGGCCGCGACGCCGCGCGTCGAGTCGATTCTCGAGCGCGTCCACCTGCGAGGGATGGCCGGACGGCTTCCCGCGCAGCTGTCGGGCGGCGAACGCCAGCGTGTCGCGCTGGCGCGGGCGCTCGCCAGGGATCCTGCGCTGGTGCTGCTGGACGAACCGCTGGCCGCGCTCGACCTGCCGCTGCGCGATCCGATGCGACAGGAGCTGCGTCAGTTCCTGCGATCGATCGACGTCCCAAGCGTGATCGTGACGCACGACCGCGTCGACGCGCTGGCGCTCGGCGATCGGATGGCGGTGCTCTCCGGCGGCTTCATCCGTCAGGTCGGATCGGTCCCCGAGGTGTTCAGCCGGCCCGCCGACGTCCTCGTCGCGGCGTCGGTCGGGGTCGAGAATGTCGTCGCCGGGACGGTTGTCGAAATGGCGGACGGTCTGGCAACCGTGCGCGTGGGCAACGGCTCCATCAGGGCGGCCGCCGACGTCGCGCCCGGTCCCGTCTTCGCATACATCCGCGCGGAGGACGTCACCCTGGAACGGTCGCAGCCTCGCGACGTGAGCGCGCGAAATCAATGGACAGGGCGCGTGGTGGCGCTGCAATCGGAAGGCAGCGTCGTGCGTGTGACGGTCGATTGCGGCTTCGTGTTGACGGCCCTGATCACGAGACCGTCGCTCGACGAGTTGCGGGTCGCGCCAGGCTCCACGATAACTGCTTTGGTGAAAGCGACTGCCGTCCATCTCGTGCAGCGAGGGTCCACCTGAAGAGCCAGCAACTCCAACGGATAGAATCAGTTGACCGCATCTGCGCCGCCCCGTACAATGGGAGACTGGGGGGGCGACTAGTTTCGACGGGGGTTGATAGACGAAGGATGCGTTGCCGAGCTCCACTGACTCGTAAATCCGGTGGAAAACCACAACTGCGAACACGCAGCTCGCTCTCGCAGCTTAATAACCTGTGAGCGTTCGCCCTGGTCAACCTACGGGCCGGGGATCGAACGTCATTTAGTAGGCTGGTCGTCGCCGGCTGTCTCGGACGGCGACGATGAGATTTTTCGGGGCTAGTCTCTGGCGGTTTCCGTCGTTCCTTCACGCCAGGGGCGAATAAACAGGAACGGCTATGCAACGTAGCACGCCTTCGCTCGTTCGCCTTCGGACGGGGGTGCGAATCCCCCCGCCTCCAACCTTCGCGCTGACGCGCTTCGGTTGGCAAGCCAGCCTTCGCGCTGAAAGTCCCGCGAAGGTTGCCCACCGTAGCCTTGGCGAAGGTGGGCCACTCGCTCGCCATCTCCGCTCGCGTCGCGCACGTGCCGATACTCTGATTGGTCCATGACTTCGAATCGGTTCCCAGAATGACCTTTGACGAACAGCTGCGCCGGGCGTTCGAGACGCTGAGCGACCGCCATCAGGACGACATCCGCCGCGAGGTCCAGATCGCGGTGGACGAAGCGTTGGCCGCGAAATCGGCCGCCGACACCGCGCGCGCGGTCGACGCTGCCGACAACAACACGCGCCTCCTGGACTCGGTGCAGTGGCTGGGCCGCGCCCGATCGCTCGGTGAGACGCTCGACACCCTGGCGAGCGCCGCGGCGCGCGAGGCGCCACGCGCGGCGGTGCTGACTATTCGGGGCGGCCGTGCCCACGGCTGGCGATTCATCGGCTTTGGCGCCCTCGACGAGGCGCCGCCGGTCAATCTGGAGTTCGACGACGCCGGGATCATCGCGACGGCGGCGCGGGACAACGTCGTCGCGGTCGGCCAGCCGTCGCCTGCCTTCGCGGGTCTCGAGCCAGATGTGGCGTCCATTGCCGTGCCGCTCGCGCTCGCCGGCGACGTGGTCGGCATTCTCTACGCGGATGCCGAATCCGCGACTCCCGAATCCCGTCTGAACGCCGGCGCAATCGAGATCCTGGCGCGGTACGCCGCGCGTGGCATCGAAGCGATGACGGCCTTCAAGGTCGCCCGGTCGCTCACCATCCCGACGCCCTCGCCGGAACCTCCCGCACCGCGCGTCGACAAGGACGACGATGAAGACGTCGCCGGTGCGCGCCGATACGCTCGGCTTCTCGTGTCGGAGATCAAGCTGTACCACGAAGATTCGATCGCCGCCGGGCGCCGCGATCGCGATCTTGGCAACCGCCTTGGCGGCGAGATCGCGCGTGCACGCGTGCTGTACGAGCAGCGCGTTCCGCCGCACGTGCGCGCCCGCGCGCCGTTTTTCGACGACGAGCTCGTGCGCACGCTGGCGGATGGCGATGCGTCGTTATTGGGGGCAAGAACGTGACGCGGCCTTTGCATCTCTTGTTCGGATTCCTTCTCGCGTCTGCGGTCGCGAGCGCGCCGTCGGCGCAGCAGTCAGTCGACCCGGCGGGATCGGGCCGCGAAGCGCTGACCTTGAAGGCCACCGACCATCCTCGCCTTCCTGAGGATCCGTCGAGGCTGTGGATGGTGCCAAAGGGAGCGCGTCGCACCAGCGAGTTCGCCGACGCGGTCAGGCTCGAGGTGGACGGCAGCTTCGCGAAAGCGCTGCCGATTCTGTCGAAGGCGTCGCTGCAGCAGGGTCCGCTCGGCGACTACGCGCTGTACTACCAGGCATTCGCGGAAATGCGTCTGGGGCGGCCGGCGGAAGCGCGCCGTCTTTTCCAGACGCTTCAGTCGAAATCGCCAGTTGGTTACATCGCCGAAGGCGCAGCGCTCCGCGAAGCGGAGTGCGACGAGGCGCTCGGCGATCAGGCGGCGGCGCTCGAGGTGTACGAACGGCTGGCGCGCGGCAAGACGACGGCGCCCGACGAAGTGCTGATGCGCCTGGCCCGCGCCGCTCGCGCCGTCGGCCGCACCGACAGGGCCGTCGAGGCGTTCATGCGCGTGGTCTACGAGTTTCCATTCGGCGATGTCGCGCCGATCGCCAGCAGCGAGCTGGAGTCGCTGCCGGCGCCGCCGATCGCCGCGGGCACCAACCGTTATCGCCTCGAGCTGGGACGCGCGGAGCGGCTGTTCGGCGCGAAGCGCTACACCCAGGCGCGTCCGGTGTTCGAGACCCTCCGGCCGCTCGCCGACGGCGACGACCGCGAGCTCGTGGCGCTGCGACTCGCCGAGTGCGACTACATGCTGAAGCGGCCGCGCAACACGCGCGACGGCGTGAGGCCGTACGTCGACAAGGCCGCGCGGCAGGGCGAGGCACTCTACTTCTATGCGGTCGCCGTGCGCGATCTCGGCGATCTGGCCGAGTACCTGCGCGTGGTTCGCCGCATCGTGAACGAATTCCCAACGCAGAGCTGGGCCGAAGAAGCCTTGAACAACCTGGCGAGGTACTACATCCTCGCGGACGACGACGAGAAGGCCGACGAGACGTTCCGGGAGCTGTACGAGAAGTTTCCCGCCGGACACTATTCGGAACGCGCCGCCTGGAAGATCGGTTGGCGTGCCTACAGGAGCCGCCGGTATGTGGACGCCGTCCGTGCGTTCGAGTCGGCGGCGGCGCAGTTTCCGCGGTCGGACTATCGGCCTGCCTGGCTGTACTGGTCGGCCAAGGCGCACGAAGCCATGCAGGACGGCCAGGCGGGACCGCGATTCACGCTCCTTGCCACCGACTACCTGAACACCTATTACGGGCGCCTTGCGGTCGCGCGGCTCGACGGGCGACCGCAGACCCGGCTCGCGCTCGACAGGTCAACGGATCCGCCATCCGCGGACGACGCGGGGACGCCGAGTCCGGCGCTGCCGCCGAACGAAGGCGTGGTGCGCGCGCTGCTCGCGTTCGATCTCTATGACCAGGCGCTCGACGAGCTCCACTACGCGCAGCGCGTCTGGAGCGATTCGTCGGCGATTCAGGCGACCATCGGCTGGATCTTCAACCAGCGCGGCGATCTGCGCGCCGGCATCAACGCGATGAAGCGCGCCTACCCGCAGTACATGGCGGCGGGCGGCGAGAAGCTGCCGCCCGAACTGCTCAGGGTGCTCTTTCCCGTGAACTACTGGCCGCAGATTCAGCGCTATTCGGCCGAGCGCCAGCTGGACCCGTACATGATCGCGGCGCTCATCGCGCAGGAGTCGACGTTCACGGCGGACGTCAAGTCGGTCGCCAACGCCTACGGGCTGATGCAGATCGTTCCCGCCACCGGCCGTCAGTACGCGCGCATGCTGAAGCTGCCGCGGAAGTTCTCGATCGGCATGCTGACCACGGCCGACACCAACCTGAAGATCGGCACGGCTTATTTCGCGGACCTGATCCAGCAGTTCGGCGGAGCCCACTACGCGCTGGCGACCTACAACGCCGGCCCGGGTCGCGTGTCCCGCTGGATTGCCGAGCGGCCGGGCGTCGACCGCGACGAGTTCATCGACGACATCCCGTTTCCGGAGACGCAGGATTACGTGAAGAAAATCCTCGGCCGGGCCGAGGACTATCGCTATCTGTATAGCGGCGACTCCGCGGCGCTGACGGCGAATGCGCCGATGCCCAAACCCGCGGCGCGCAGCGCATCGCCGGGCACCGCTTCGGCGAAAGCGGCCAAGGCGGCGCCGAAGAAAAAGCCGGCGGCGCCGGCGAAACGGAAGACGCGAAAAGCGGCGTGATCCGTCCCCGCTGCGATCGTGTCCACGGACGTTGCCACAGAGGCACAGAGTCAGCCGCCTTCGCGCGTTGCGCTTCGGCGGCCAGGCACCGCGCGGATCACGCTGCGGCCGCCAGACGAGGACCCATCGATTCGACGGCGAGGGCCTGCGTAGCAGGCCCGACGAGCGGCCGCAACGGACCCCGTTGACGAGCCGGCTGTGATTCGATCCGGTTCGTCAACGCGGTCCGTTACGGCCGTTCAACGCCGCTTCGCGGCGTCGCCGTCGAATCGAGCAGCTCGGTGTCTCTGTGCCTCTGTGGCAAATCACACGTCGGCCGGCAGAAACCCTTTGTGTCCGCGCTGTCCTTTGTGTTGAATAGAAGCTGACCATGTCGAAGCTCACCGGATCGAAGAAAGCCACCCAGTTCACCGAGTCGGTCATCCGCGAGATGACGCGGCTGAATCATTTATACGGTGGCGTGAACCTGTCGCAGGGGTTTCCTGACTTTCCAGCGCCTGACGCCATCAAGGCGGCGGCCTGCGCTGCCATCAACGGCGACGTGAATCAGTACGCCGTCACCTGGGGCGCGCGCCCGCTGCGCGAGGCGGTGGCGCACGAGTTCACGCGGCGCTACGGCCTCCCGATCGTGGCCGACGAGCAGGTGACCGTCTGCTGCGGCACGACCGAAGCGATGATGGCGACGATGATGGCGATCATCGATCCGGGCGACGAGGTCGTGATCTTCGAGCCGTTCTACGAGAACTACGGCCCCGACGCGATCCTGTCGGGCGCGACGCCGCGCTACGTCACGCTGCACGAACCGGACTGGACGTTCGACCCCGACGAGCTCGCGGCGGCGTTCAATGACAAGACCAAGGCGATCATCATCAACACGCCGAACAATCCGACCGGCAAGGTGTTCACGCGCGACGAGCTCGAGACGATCGCCGCCCTGTGCCGCAAATGGGATGCGATTGCGATCTCCGACGAGATCTACGAGCACATCATCTACGACGGCCACACCCACATTCCGATGGCGACCATCGAAGGAATGGCGGATCGGACCGTGACGCTCAACGGCTTGTCGAAGACCTTCTCGGTCACCGGCTGGCGCGTGGGCTGGGCGATTTCGCCGCCGTCGCTGACCGGCGCGATTCGCAAGGTGCACGATTTTCTGACCGTCGGCGCCCCGGCGCCGCTGCAGGAGGCGGGCGCCTTCGCTCTGGGCCTGCCGCAGGAGTACTACGCGAAGCTCGCCGCCAGCTACCAGCAGCGGCGCGATGCGCTGCTCGCGATTCTGGAGCGGCACCACTTCACCTGCTACAAACCGTTCGGCGCGTACTACATCATGACCGACATCAGCACGTTCGGATTCGCGGACGACGTCGAGTTCGCGCGCTATCTGGTCAAGGATGTCGGCGTGGCCGCGGTGCCCGGCAGCAGCTTCTACAAGACCGGGGCAGGGCGAACGAAACTGCGATTCTGTTTCTGCAAGCGCGATGAGACGTTGCAGGAGGCAGACCGGCGGCTGTTAAAACTCGTTCCCGCCGGCGCCACGCTTCACTGACATCGCGCATCGTCGCTGAAGCGTTTTTAATACCGAGCGACGATGCCGAAGTAGATCCCCTTCAGCGTGAAGCTGCCGCTGTCCTGCTTCACGAGATATCCCATATCGAGCGAGCGGAAGCCGCCCTTGACGCCGATGTTGTCCGAGAAGTTGACCGTGCCGTAGATATCGATGTCCACGTAGTGCCCGCCGTAGCGATTGTCGATGCTGTCGGGCAGCTTGAAGCCGGTGACCTCGCCGGTGATGGAGATGTTGGGCACGACGTAGAAGCGGCCGATGCCGCCGAGCGCGGGTAGCGGCGCCCGCGCGCTGGCGAACTCGCTCAGCACCGGGCTGTTCAGCTGAACCGCCACATCGGTGTACTTCGCTTCGATGATGAAGCCGGCGAAGCCGCGATTCTTGGTGACGAAGTCGAACTCGTACGCGAAGCGGTACGCCTTCCAGTCGAGCGTCGTGTTGGTCGGGATGCCGACGCGATACCGCTGGCCGTTGAAGTCGATGTTGCGCGTCAGCGTCGCGGTCGCTGCGAAGCTGATCGGGATGTACTCGAGCCGGAATTTCTGGCTGCGCACCGGGCGCAGCATCAGCTGCAGCTTCGGCAGCCGCTTGTCGGTGAGCCCCAAATCGGTCTTGGCATTGATCTGCGTGCCGGTCAGGCCCGACAGCGCACCGGTTCCGCCGCTTGCGACGAGGATCTCGGTGTTGGGGAACCAGAAGTCGGCGCCCGCCTCGATGTGAAACTTCTCGCCGGTGGCCAGGTCGTTGATCGGCCTGGGCCTGTACTGTGCCGAAACCGGCGCCGCGAAGCCGAGAAACGCCATCAGCACAGCCCAGGTGTACAGACGTTGGGTACTAGTCATCATTTCAATCCTAAAAATGGGTCTTCCGCGTGGGACGCGCGGAGGCAGGCGGAGGGAGAATAGCACAACTCCCTTTATCGGTGACAGTTGTAGACAAAGATAGTCCCTGATGTTTCGTTGACACTCTCTGCAAGCAGGGCGTAAAATCCGTCAAATTGACCCGCAGTTCGGTTTCTCTACCCCCGCACAGCTGAAGGAGGAATCCCATGTCGGTGTCGCGCCGCGGTTTCCTTCAGGGTTTGAGACTGGGAGAGCACGCCCATGCCGCTACGTTCATGGCCGCCCGTGGCCACGAAGAGCTCATGGCGGAAGCGCAGCAGGCCGGCCGCCAGGGTGGCGCGCGCGGCATGCGTCCCAATCTTCCTCCTGGAGTGGAAGGCATTCGCATCAGCAGCAATGAAAACCCGCTCGGTCCCGGAAAAGCCGCGATCGACGCCATCCTCGGCAAGTTCCCCGAGGCCAATCGGTATCCGTTCAACAGCACGCCGCTGGACGCGGATCTCGAGATCCTGATCGCGAGGCTCAACACCGCGAAGCGCGAGAACGTGGTCCTGGGCGTCGGCTCGCAAGAGCTGCTGAAGAATGCGGCGCGCGTGTTCCTGTCGCCGACTAAGCACCTGGTCATCCCGTCGCCGACCTACGGCGATCCGGCCGGGTTCGCGCAGAACATGCTCAAGGTGACGATCAAGACGGCTCCCGTCAACGAGAAGACGCTCAAGACCGATTTGAGCGCGCTCCTCCCGCACGTCAAGGGCGCCGGCCTCGTCTACCTGTGCAACCCGAACAATCCGACCGGGACCATCAACAGCGCGCAGGAGATCAAGGACTTCATCGCCGAGGTGAAGAAGCAGTCGCCGACGACCGGCGTCCTGATCGACGAAGCGTACTGCGACTACGCCACCGACCCGGGCTTCGCGACGGCCATTCCGATCGCCATCTCGACGCCAGGCGTCATCGTCGCGCGCACCTTCTCGAAGGCCTACGGCATGGCCGGCGTGCGCATCGGCTACGCGCTCGGCGACGCAGCGACCATCAAGAAGATGAGCGCCTGGCGGATGCCGTACAACGTGAACACGTTCGGCGTGGCCGCGGCGGTCGCCTCGCTCAAGGACCCGCAGCACATCAAGGAGGAGAGCGCCCGCAACAAGGCGGTGCGCGACTTCACCGTCAAGGCGCTGGCCGACCTGGGCTTCACCTCGACCGATTCGCAGACCAACTTCATCTTCACCGACATCGGCAAGACGATGACCGCGGCGGCGTTCCGCGAGGGATGCGCCGCCAAAGGCGTGATGGTCGGTCGCGACTTCCCGCCGCTGGAAAAACAGTGGGCGCGCATCTCGCTCGGCACGATGGAAGAGATGCAGAAGGCCACCGAAGTGTTCCGCAGCGTGCTCAAGTCCTCGACGACGACCTCGTCGGGGAAGGGGCAGTAGGGAGGAGCCATGACGTTATCACGACGTAAATTCGTCCAGACCGCCGGGATTGGCGCGGGCGCGGCTCTTACCGGCAGCATCTGGGGCCGCGGCCGCGAGAACAGCATCTGGTCCGCGATCGAGCCGGACCTGCAGGCCGTCGAGCGCAATGTCATCTGCATCGCCAGCAACGAGAACCCGGTCGGACCGGGGAAAGCGGTGCTGGACACGCTGCGTTCACTGCTCGAAGGCGGCGCCAGGCCGGGCCGCTATTCGAACCAGGCCGGTCAGCTCACCGAGGCGATCGCCGCCCACTTCAAGGTCAAGCCGGAGAACGTGCTGGTCAGCGAAGGATCGACCGAGATTCTCCGCGCGGCCACGCAGGTCTACACCTCGAAAACCAAGGCGCTCGTCGGCACGATTCCGACCTACGAGGAGTGCGCCGGCTACGCCGAACTGCTCGGCCACCCGGTCAAGGGCGTCTCGCTCGACTCCGCCTTCAAGCTCGACGTCGACAAGATGGCGGCGGCTGCCAAGGGCGCCGGGCTGGTGTTCTACTGCAACCCGAACAACCCGACAGCCACCTATGTGGGTGCCAAGGCGACGCGGGCGTTCCTCGCGAAGCTGCACAGCACGTCGCCCGAAACCACCATCCTCGTCGACGAGGCGTACTTCGATTACGTCACCGATCCGGACCACGAGACGCACATTCCGATAGCCGTCGAGAACCCGCGGGTGATCGTCGCGCGGACCTTCTCGAAAGCGTACGGAATGGCTGGCCTGCGTCAGGGCTACGCCATCGCGCATGCCGACACGATCAAGGCATTGCGTCCGTGGGTGGCGTCGGGCGGCACCGGGTCGCTCAACGTGTTCGGCATGGCGGCTGCGACGGTTGCCATCGCGCAGGACGCGTCGTTCACGACGAACGAGCGCAACCGCAACAAGGCGGTGCGCGACATGACGACCAAGTGGTTCGCCGACCGCGGCATGAAGCCGACCGACTGCCAGGCCAACTTCATGTTCGTCGACATCGGCACGCCGGCGAAGGGTTTTCGCGACGCCTGCCGCGCGAAGGGCGTGATGGTCGCGCGCGACTTCCCGCCGTTCGAGAAAACGCACGCCCGCATCACGCTCGGCACGATGGAAGAAATGACCAAGGCCGTGCAGGTGTTCGGCGAAGTGCTCGGGAAGAAAACGACAACCGCGGCCGCGTAGAAAGTTAAAGTTAAAAGTTAGAAGTTAAAAGTTAGAAGTTAGAAGTTGAAAGCGAGAAAAAAAGCGCCGGTTCAGCAATGGACCGGCGCTTGTTTTGTCAGGAGACACCGCCATGCGCAAGATGATGAAACGCGCCACGCCGATTCTCGCCGCGGCCGCGCTCGGCGCCGTCTGGATGACCGCCAGAACGTCCGGTCAGGCCCCCGGCATGCCGAGCACGAAAAACGGCGACTGGACGCACTACACCGCCGACGTCCGCGGCACGAAGTATTCGCCGCTGGATCAAGTCAACGCCTCCAACTTCAACAAGCTCGAGGTCGCGTGGCGCTTCAAGACCGACAATATGGGCACTCGGCCCGAGTACAAGCTCGAGGGGACGCCGCTTGCCATCAAAGGGGTGCTCTACACCACGGCCGGCACGCGGCGTTCAGTCGTCGCGCTGGACGGCAAGACCGGCGAGTTGATCTGGGCGCATAGCTACCGCGAGGGCAACCGCGCGGCCATCGCACCCCGCCAGCTCTCGGGCCGCGGCGTCTCGTACTGGACCGACGGCAAGGGCGACGAGCGCATCCTCTACGTGACGACTGGGTACCGTCTCATCGCGCTCAACGCCAAGAACGGAGCCATGATTCCGTCCTTCGGCGAGAACGGCGTCGTCGATCTGAAGAAGAACGCCGTGTTCGGCAAGGGCCAGCAGATCGATCTAGAGACCGGGGAGATCGGCCTGCACTCGACGCCGACCGTCGTCAAGGACGTCGTCATCGTCGGCTCGTCGTTCAAGGAAGGGATGACCGTCATCACCCACAACAACACCAAGGGTCTCGTCCGCGCGTTCGACGTGAAGAGCGGCAAGATGCTCTGGACGTTCAACACGATTCCGCGCCCGGGCGAGGTCGGGAACGACACGTGGGAGAACGAGTCGTGGGCGGTGAACGGCAACACCGGCGTGTGGACGCAAATCACGGTCGACGAGGAGGCCGGGCTGGTGTACCTGCCGGTCGAGACGCCGACGTCGGACTTCTACGGCGGCCATCGTCCGGGCAACAACCTGTTCGGCGAAAGTCTCGTGTGCGTCGACCTGAAGACCGGGCAGCGCAAGTGGCACTTCCAGTTCATCCACCACGGCATCTGGGACCACGACATGTCGTCAGCCGCGATGCTCACCGACATCAACAAGGACGGCAAAGTGATCAAGGCGGTCGCCGTGCCGAGCAAGCAGAGCTACGCGTACGTATTCGACCGAATCACGGGCCAGCCGGTGTGGCCGATCGTCGAAACGAAGGTTCCGGCGTCGGACGTGCCGGGTGAGAAGGCGTCGCCGACCCAGCCGATTCCGATGGACGCGCACGGCAAGCCATTCACTTACGCGCGCGCGTTCGTCAACGTTCCCGACGACATCATCGACTTCACGCCGCAGCTGCGCGCGGAAGCGCTCGAGAACCTGAAGCGGTACCGGCACGAGAACTCGCCGTACGTGCCGCTGATTCTCGGCGACGCGAACGGCCTGCTCGGCACGATCAACATCGGCAATACGGGTGGCGGTACCAACTGGCCCGGTGGTGGTCTCGATCCGGAGCTCCACATCTTCTATTCGCAGGCCAGCAATTCGCAGGTGACGACCGGCTCGCTCGTCGAGCCGCCGCCGGAGTTCAAGACCGATATCCGGTACGTCTCGGGTGTGAAGGGACGCGAGTTCCGCATTGCTGATGGACCTGGGTTCGGCACCGCGGCGGACGCACCGCAGCGGGGCGGGCGCGGAGCGGGCGCCGCGGCCGAGGGCGGCCGTGGTGGCGGTCGCGGGGCGGCTCCCGCGGGCGGAGCGCCTGGCGCACCGGCCGCAGGCCCAGGATTCGGAGCAGGGCCCCAGGGTCTGTCACTCGTGAAGCCGCCGTATGGCGTGGTGGCGGCCATCAACCTCGACAAAGGCGAGCTGATGTGGCAGACGCCGCATGGCGACACGCCGGATCTCGTCCGCAATCACCCGGCGCTGAAGGGACTGACGATTCCAAAGACCGGACAGGGCGGCAGCGTCGGCATCGTCGTGACGAAGACGCTGGTCATCGCGGGTGATCCGCAGGTGACGACGACGCCGGAGCATCCCCGCGGCGCGATGCTGAGAGCGTACGACAAGCTCACTGGCAAGGAAGTCGGCGCCGTTTGGATGCCGGCGCAGCAGAGCGGCTCGCCGATGACCTACAGCGTGAACGGCAAGCAGTACATCATCGTCGCCGTCAGCGGCGGGAACTACGCAGGCGAGTACCTGGCGTTCAGCCTGCCGGATTCCGAAGTTCGGCCGTCGACGCAGGCGGCCGCGCGGTAAGTAACACGTCGGGGCTGGGGGCTCGGGGCTAGCTATAGTCCCCAGTCCCCACCTCGGCTCCTGACAGCTAGCCCCAAGCCCCGACGGAACTCAGCTAGCCCCTAGTCCTTAGCCCCTGCTGCGCTTTTGACACCCGCGTCAGCGCCACTGTAGTTCGCCAGCAGCGCGCGATAGTGACGGCGTGACGCCTCCGCCTGTCCCGCCGCTGCGGTCGCCCGAGCGAGACCGAGCAGCGAGAGCGATCGATTCGCATGGCGCTTCAGCGCGGCCTCGAAAAAAGGAATGGCCTCGGCAGGCCGGCCGATTTCGACGAGCACTTCGCCGAGCAGCTCCTGCGCCGGCTTGATTGGCGTCGGCAACCCGAGCGGCGCCGGCAGCTGGCTCTCGGCGCGCGCGGCCGCGCGAAGCGCCTCGACGGCCTCGCCGGAACGCCCCTCGACGAGTGCGATGATCGCGGAGACCTCCTGCTGCATGATGGCGATCGCCGGCCGCAGATCGCCTTCGCGCGGATCCTGCGCGCGCTGACCGAGCGCCTGCATGACGCGCGACGCGACATCCCGATTGCGGCTTCGCGCCGCGCTCATGCCGATGGCAAACAGCTCGTAGGCGTTGCCGAAGTTGCTTTCCGTCGCCAGCAGCGGCCAGCTCGCAGTTTCGATCACGTAGCGCGCGCGCATCGACGACAGGTCGCTGAGGAGCGTGACGTTGCCCGTCGCCTTGACGACCGGCGCGAGCTCGTCGATGGTCGCCCGCGCCTCGCGGTAGCGCCCGAGCTGCAGCAGCTCGTACTGGAGCCACTGGAGCGCGTGGTAATTGCGCATCGCCGGCGGCAGCCCCTTGCTGGCGATCCACGCATCGGACGCGGCGACCGCGCTGCGGTCCGCGGCCGCGGCATCGGCCCATCGTCCGAGTTGGAGAAAGATGTGTGCCGGCATATGACGGGCGTGGCTCGAATCGGGCGCCAGCCGCGTCAGCGTGCGCGCCGCCTCCAACGCCAGCCGCGCATGCGCCGGATCGTCGTCGTTGTGAATGAGGTAGTGGAGCGCTCCCAGGTGCTGCGGGTGAGCGCGCAGGACGCGGCCGAGAATCTCCTCGACGCGCTTCTGGGTGTCGCTCCCGGCCAGCGCCTGGCTGTGCCCTTCGTGCGCGTTGGTGGTGCCGATGAGACTGCGGCTCATCGTCCCGAGCAGCGCCAGCGCGTACAACGACGCGACGTCCGGATCCTCCGGGTCGCTCGCGTGGAGTCGGCCCATGGCTTCGGCATACTGCTGACGTCGTGCCGAGCGGTCGCCCTCGGCGAACAGCATTCCCGCAGCGTCGAGCAGCCCTTGGTCTCGAGCGGTCCGCGACTTGGCCTCACCCGCAGCTACCGTGGGACCGAGACGGGCCAGGGCCTGCCGTCCGGCCTCGACGTCTTCGTGGCCCCACAACGTCTGGTGATACGTCATCGCTTCGCCCCAGTACGCGAGCGCGAGCGCCGGATTCAGCTGGCGGGCCTGACGAAAGAGGTCGTTGGCCTGTTCGTACTCGAACAAGTGGAGCGCCGTGATCCCTCTGGTGAGCACGGATTCGGCTTGCGACTGGGCGGCTGGTCGAAGATTGAGCAACGCCAGCGTCGCGCCGAACACCATCCCCGTGAAACAAATATGTCGTTTTCGTTGCGTCTGCGTGACGCTCCTCCTAGAATGGCGACTCTCGAATTACATCCGCTGCCTGACGGCGGCGATCGCAAGTTTACCTGGAGGGACGGTCATGGCACATCGGTTCGTGCGTGTGTTCGCGTGTTTGTGGCTCTTGATGGTCTGGATCGCTCCGGCCGGTGCCCAGCAGTTCACCGGCGGTGTACGAGGTGCGGTGCGCGACGCCAACGGCGTCGTCCCCGGCGTCGCGGTGACGTTGACCAACGAGGCGACGAACATCGCGCGCGACGTCGTGACCAACGACGTCGGGCAGTACAACTTTCCCGCCGTGCCGCCTGGCACCTATACGGTGAAAGTGCAGATCTCGGGTTTCAAGACCTACGAATCGAAAGGGATAGTGGTCGGGACGCAGCAGTTCGTCACCCTCGACGTGACGCTCGATGTTGGCGCGATCGAGGAGAGCGTGACCGTCACGGGGCAGACGCCGCTGATTGACACCGCATCGGCGTCGACCGGCGGCGTGCTGGACAAGGCGACGCTCGACGCCCTGCCGGCGCCCGGCCGCAACGCGTTCCTGATCGGCATCACCGTCCCGACGTTCACACCGACGGGCGACCCGCAGTTCAACCGGCAGCAGGACCAGACCAATGCCTCGATCGTCTCGCTGGGCGGCGGCGGCATGCGAGCCAACAACTACATCGTCGACGGCGTGCCGATCAGCGAACTGCGGGGACGAGCCGTGCTCAACCCGACGATCGAAGCCGTCGAAGAAGTGAAAGTTCAGGTTCACACCTACGACTCGGAGATGGGGCGCACCGGTGGCGGCGTGTTCAACGTCACCGCGAAGTCGGGAACGAACAATTATCACGGGTCCGGTTTCTACCAGACTCGTCCCGTCTGGGGCCAGTCGCTCAATTACTTCGACGCGCAGACGCCCGGCAAGACCAAGGAGAACACAGGCCTGGCGGACGCGTACTACCGGCTCTATGGCGGTGGCGCTGGCGGCCCGATCGTCAAGGATCGGACGTTTTTCTGGGTCGCCACGGAAGGCTATCGCTCGGGGACGACGCGCGGTCTCTCGGAGATCTGGCCGTCACTGAACCAGCGCAACGGCGATTTCTCCCGCTCCACCATCGGCGGCAGGCCCGTCGTGCTCTATAACCCGTGGTGCCGCGGCGGCGTCGGCGCGCGGTGTCCCGCTACCGGCACCGGATCGATTGCCACCGGCGGATTATTCACGAACGCGATCATCCCGCTGAACCATCCGGCGGTCAGCCAGGCTGGCCTCAACATTCTCAAGCAGTGGCCGACCGAGACAATCAATGGACCGATCTCGGCGAACGAGGACTTCAACACGAACGCGGTCGGCACCGGATTCCTGGTCGACAAAGCTGACATGTACACGTTCAAAGGCGAGCACAAGTTCACCGACAAGTCCTCGCTGAGCGTGCTGTACATCTACAACAAGACGGACGAGCCCGGCACGACGCTCATGAAGGCCGACAAGCTGTTCATGGCCGATCAGTCCCAGTGGTTCGGCCCGCTGCGTCGACGGCCGCACGTTCTCGTTGCGAACAGCACGAACGTGCTCAATAACACGACCGTGCTTTCGCTGCGCTACGGCTGGACGACGTGGCAGGACTCGTGCGATAGCCAGCCATTTTCCCCTGGGTTGCAGTCGCTCGGCTTCAGCCAGGCGTACACGAGCGCGCTCGCTCCCGGCGGCGCCAATATCTTTCCGTCCCTGACCTTCGACCAGGGCACCGAAGGTGTCGGCGGCTGGGGGCCTGGTCCGGTTCGCTGGAAGGGTCCGTACGCGATCAACGGGGCCCTGACCAAGCTGGTCGGCACGCATAGCTTCAAGGTCGGCGCCGACCTTCGACGCCTAGGCGTCGCGCTCGCGACCGAAACCGCGCTCGGCGGATCGTTCAATTTCGCTCCGCAGTTCACCAGTCTGAACGGCGTCGGCGGACACGAAGTGGCCAGCCTGCTGCTGGGGCTGCCGTCGACGGGATCGGCTCCCGTGTCAACGGGCGACGGCGAGTGGTTCACCCGCTATTGGGGCGTCTACTTCCAGGACGACTGGCGTGTGAATTCGAAGCTGACGTTCAATTACGGCCTGCGTCTCGAGCACGAGGACGGACTGCGCGAAGTCGACAACCGGCAGACCGTGGCGTTCGACGAGAACGTGACGAATCCGATTGACGCATTGGTGAACAAAACCGGAACGCTGCTCGCCGGCAAGACGCTGAAGGGCGGGCTCCTTTTTGCCGGTGTCAACGGCGCCAACGAGTACCAGGGCAACCCGAAGAAGATCAAGCCCGCGCCGCGCCTCGGTGTCACCTACGCCGTCAACCACGATACGGTCATTCGCGGCGGATACGGGTTGTTCTGGGCGCCGTGGAATTACGACACGACGGCGCACGGATCCATCGGCTTCAAGCGGACCACCACGCTCATCCAGTCGAGCGCCGAGAGTGAGGTGCCGCGAGCGATTCTCGACAACCCATTCCCGGGTGGCCTGCTGCAGCCGGTTGGCGCCGCATCCGGGCTTCTGACGGGCGTCGGCGGAAACGTCCAGTACGTCGATCAGACCAAGGGCTCGCCGAAGGTTCAACAGTATTCCGTGGACCTTCAGCGCGAGCTGCCGGGCCACATGGCGTTCACGCTTGGCTATGTCGGCGCGACAGGGCGTGACATCGGATTCGGTGGCACGCAGGCAAACACGGTCATCAACATCAACCAGATCGATCCGGCCCTCGCACGGCAGATGTTCCCGCTCGGCAGCGGCTGGGATCCGGCGAAGCTGCGCGAGTCGATCCCCAATCCGTTTTTCGGTATCGCCGCGGCAGGGGAGCTTGGCGGGTCACCAACCATTCAGCGAGGGCAGCTCCTGCGTCCGTTCCCGGAATTTGGCGACGTGCTCAAGCAGGAGGCGACAGCGGGTAGCCGCCGCCAGTATCACGCCGCGACCTTCATCCTCGAAAAGCGAACGGGTGCGGGTCTGTGGGGCGGGCGTCTGAGCTACACGTTCAGCACGACGAAGGACAATCAATTCGGGCAGCCCAATATCTACGCGTGGCGCGCCACCACACCGCAGAATAACTACGATCTGGACGCTGAGTACGGCACCGCCATCTACGACTCGCCGCACCGGATCATCCTGGCGCCGCTCGTCAACTTTCCCTCGCCGAAAGACAAGAGCGGCATCGCCTACCTGCTGGCCGGTGGCTGGAACGCGTCCACCATCGTCGAACTCGTGAGCGGCGGGCCATTGAACGCGGTCCTCAGTCAGGGCGCGTCGGATGCCGATTTGGGATTGTTCGGTGCCCGGCAGCGTCCCAACCTCATCGGGGACCCGAACACGACGGGCTCCGACGCGGATCGCGCGGCATCGGCAGATCACCCCAGCGCCAGGTGGTTCAATTCGGCCGCCTACGTCAATCCAGGTCTGGGAGTCTTCGGCAACGCGCCCCGCACGAATCCGGACGCGCGCTTCCAGTTCCGCAAGAATATCGACCTGGTGCTGGCGAAGTCGACGGCGCTGGGCCATGGACAGAGCGGGGAGGTCCGCTTCGAGATTCTGAACCTCACGAACACCGTGAAATTCGGCAACCTGTCGACCAATAACTCGATCGACTCGACGAGTTTCGGTCGCGTTGACGTCCAGGGCGGGTTCAGCCGGATTTGGCAGCTGTCGTTCCGTTACAGGTTCTAGGGTTCTAGGGTTCTAAGGTTCTAGGGTTCTAAGGTCAACGGAAGCTGAACGGATTGAGGATGACGAGCGGCCACCGCGGCCGCTCGTTGTCCGTTACGGGCTGGCAAGGGCTGGCCGGAACCCGTTACAATTGACAGGTTTGCTCCTGTCTGTTTCCAGAGAGGGTCCATGAAGGTCAAGATCGCAGTGTCGGCACTGATTCCTTTTGCGGCGATTCTCGTGCTCCATTCCACGCTGCACGCTCAGCCGCCCACCAAGTCGGTGTGGGACGGCGTGTATTCACAAGCGCAGGCGGACCGCGGCAAGGCCCTGTACTCGACTGAATGCGCGTCGTGTCACGGTGCCGAACTGACCGGCGGCGAGATGGCGCCAGGCCTGGCCGGCGGCGAGTTCATCTCGGGCTGGGACGGTCTGACGGTCGGCGATCTTTTCGAGCGCATCCGGATTTCGATGCCGCAGAACGCGCCGGGCAGCTTGAGCGGCCAGCAGAACGCCGACATCCTCGCGTTCATGTTCAGCGTCAACAAGTTCCCGACCGGCTCCGCCGACCTGCCCAAAGAGGCCGGCATCCTGAAGCAGATCAAGTTCGAAGGCAAAAAGCCCTAGTCACCCTCACGCGACGCATCTCCGCCTCGAGTCCCCAATACAGAAAAATGGACCACCCACGACCGGTGGTCCATTTTCGATAACTCACCTGTTGCAACGCCGGTAGCGTCCCTCTAGAATCCCGTGGACGAGCGGTCCCGTCCACAACACACTTCGGAGGGAAACATGAGATTCCGGGCTGCGCTCTTGCTTGGAGCGTTCCTCGCGGTCGTTACTTCCAGTACTGCGTCCGGGCAAGGGTTCCAGGGAGGCCTGCGCGGATCTGTCAAGGATGCCGGCGGCGTCGTGCCCGGCGTTGAAGTCACGATGACGAACGAGCAGACGAATATCAAACGCTCGACCGTGAGCAACGAGCGAGGTGAATACGTCTTCGCCAACATCGATCCCGGCACGTATGCCGTGAAAGCCACCCTCCAGGGCTACAAGACGATCGACCGCACCGGCATCCGCGTCGGCACGCAGCAGTTCTTCACGCTGGATCTCACGTTAGAAGTGGGCGCCATCGAGGAGAACGTGACGGTCACGGGCCAGTCGCCGTTGATTGAGACCGGCAATGCCTCGCAAGGGACGGTGCTCGATTCCGAGGCGCTGCAGACGCTGCCGGCGCCCGGCCGCGCCGCGTTCCTCGTCGGCGTGTCGATCCCGACGGTCGTGCCCTCCGGCGACGGCCAGTACAACCGCCAGCAGGATCAGACCAACGCGTCGCTGCTGTCGCTCGGCGGCGGCACGCGGCGGGGCAACAACTACGTGCTGGACGGCGTGCCGATCACCGACCTCACCAATCGCGCCGTCGCGAATCCCAGCATCGAAGCGCTCGAGGACGTGAAAGTCCAGGTGCACACCTACGACGCGGAAATGGGCCGCACCGGCGGCGGTGTGTTCAACACGACCATGAAGTCCGGGTCGAACAACTTCCGTGGCACCGGCTTTTTTCAGACGCGTCCCCTGTGGGGCCAGGCCAACAATTACTTCGGGGCGAAGGCCGGACGGCCCAAGCCGGCCACCAAGTACTACCTGCCGGGCGGCGGCTTCGGCGGACCGATCGTGAAGAATCGGACGTTCTTCTGGTTTGCCGGCGAGGGTTACCGCGACGTCTCGACGCGTGGCGTGACGACGATTTTCGCGACGCAGGCGATGCGGAACGGCGACTTCTCGGCGCTGACCACCCCGACCGGCCAGCGCGTCACGATCTACGACCCGCTGACAAAACTGCCGTTCCCGAACAACGTCATTCCCACCAACCGGATCAACCCGGTCTCGGCCGCGATCATCAAGTACATGCCGCTGCCCGACGTCAACGTGTCGAATGGCGGCACCAACTACACGCGCGTGGCGGAGATCGATAACATCGCCAAGGAATACTCGGGCAAGGTCGAGCACAAGTTCACCGACAAGGTTTCGCTCACCGGGTTCTATCTGTGGAACCACACCGACGAACCCTGCTCGAACTACTACGAAGTCGGCAAGAGCGGGGCGACCCGGTTCGCGGATCCGAACGACTACCTGCTGAAGCGGACGCCTCAGATCCTGGCGCTCAACAACACCTGGGTCATCAGCGACAGCTCGGTGCTCGCGCTGCGCTATGGATGGACCCGGTTCGTCGACAACAGCACGATGACGATCGACTTCGACCCGTCGACGCTCGGCTTCTCGTCGACGTTCCTGAACCAGGTCAACCAGACTGGCGTACCCAAGTTCCCTCAGGGCGTGTTCACCAACGGCTATAGCGGCTTTGGCGCGATCAACCCGTCGTATCGCACCTACAAGTCGTCCGGCTTCAACGGCAGCTTCTCGAAGTTCGTCGGGACCCACACCTACAAGATTGGCGCGGACTATCGGAAGATCGGCGTGTATCTGCTCAACCCCGGCAACGCCGCTGGGAATTTCCAGTACGACAAGGAATTCACCTCGTCCACCGGGTTGAACCAGAACAGCACGACCGAAGGCGACGCCTTCGCCAGCTTCCTGCTGGGGTATCCCACGGCTGACGGCGCGCGTCAGAGCACGATGACGCTGACGACGCCGCTCGATATCTTCACGAATTACTACAGTGCCTACCTGCAGGACGATTGGCGCGTGAGCTCGAAGTTCACGCTCAACTACGGCCTGCGCATCGAGCACGAAGACGGCATGCGTGAAGTGAACAACAACTTCACGGTCGGCTTCGATCCGGCGGCCACCAGCGCGTTGGGCAGCGTGACCATCCCCGGCAACATCGATCCGTCCGGCGCGACCCCCGCGCGTAGCGTGAAGGGCGGCCTGATGTTCGCCGGTGTGAACGGGAACAAGGAATACCAGGGCAACCCGCCCAAGGTGAAATGGTCCCCGCGTGTGGGTGGCGTCTATTCCTTCAATGCCACGACCGTGCTCCGCGGTGGCTACGGGCTCTACTGGGCACCGTGGAACTACCCGGTGCCGAGCAGCACGACCAGCAACTTCGGCCAGGTCGGCTTTACGCAGAACAGCGTCAGCCCGCAGACGTCGACCACGCCGGCGATCTCGATGGCCAATCCGTTCCCGAACGGGCTCGTCGCCCCACTCGGCAGCGCTCCTGGACCGCTGTCGGGTGTTGGCACGACGATCAGCTATGTGGATCAATTCCGCACGGCGCCACGGGTGCAGCAGTACTCGGTTGACGTACAGAAAGAACTGCCCCACGCGATGGCGATCGGGATCAGCTACGTCGGCGCGCGTGGCGACCACCTGCCGCTCGGCGGCACGGTCGACACCGTCGTGAACGTCAACCAGCTCGATCCGAAATACCTCGCGCTCGGTGCGTCGGTGCTGAGCCAGAACGTTCCGAATCCGTTCTTCGGCGTCGCCGCCGCCGGGCCGCTATCGACGCAGGCGAACCTGACGCGCGCGCAGTTGCTGCGTCCGTACCCGCAATTCCTGAACGTCCAGGATCGGCAGGTGTCGGAAGGCGTCAACCGCTACAACGCCGTCATCCTGGAGTGGTCCAAGCGTCCGACCCGCGGATTCGGCGGCCGCGTCAGCTACACCTACAGCGTGCTGAAGGATAACCAGATCGGCGAGTCGAATTTCTACACGAACAACGGCAATGCCGTACCGATAAACAACTACAACTACATCGCCTCGATGCCGGCCTGCTCAGGGGGCAACTCCTTTGCGTCCGCGTGCTTCGATCCAATGTCGGAGTACGGCCCCGGCATCCTCGACGTTCCGCATCGGTTCATCTTCGCGCCGATCTGGAACCTGCCGTTCGGCAAGGGCCGCCACTACGTTCCCAAGAGCCAGCTGGGCGAAATCCTTGGCGGCGGCTGGACGGCTTCGGCCATCATCAACCTGCAGAGCGGCTTCCCGATCGGCCTCGCTCAGAGCGACAACACACTCTTCGCCGGAGCGAACCGCCCAAATCTCACGGGAACCGGGTTCGAGACATCCGGTAGCTTTGCCGATCGGCTGGCGTCAGCCGACCATGCGACCGCCACGTGGATCAATCCATTGGCGGTCACCGCGGCGCCGGCGGGAACGTTCGGCAACGCGCCTCGTGTCGAGACAGATGTCCGGACGCCGAGAATCATCAACACCGACCTCTCGGTTTCAAAGAGCATCCCCGTGGGCGGCAACAAGTCCGCCCAGATCAAACTGGAGATGATCAACCTGTTCAACCGCGTGCAGACCAACACCATCGGCGCGACGGCCGGCAGCAGCACGTTCGGCCAGATCTCGAATCAGTCGGGGTTCATGCGCATCACCCAGGTGATGTTCCGCTTCTCGTTCTAGGCTCGTACAGGGACAAGGACACAGAGGGGAACAGAGGACACAAAGGCGAGTCGCAGGGCCACAGAGACGTCGGGGCGCAGAGTAAACTTCTGCTTAGTGCCCCGGAATCTTTGTGGCCTTTGTTTTTCTGCGGCGGTTGCGGCGTTTCTGTCCTTCTCTGCAGCGGCGATGACCGTAGCGCAGCCCTTTAGGGCTGCCGAGACGCCACTAGGGCGCATCTCCTTTCCGACATCTGGATCCCCCACCGCGCAGCAGTCATTCCTGCGCGGCGTCCTGTTCCTCCACAGCTTCGAGTACGACGACGCCATCGAGGCCTTCCGCCAGGCGCAGAAGGCCGATCCCGCTTTCGCGATGGCGTACTGGGGCGAGGCGCTCGCCTACAACCAGCCGCTGTGGTTCAACGAGGATGTGGCGAAGGCGCGCGCGGCGCTCGCGAAGCTCAAAGCGCCGCCGACCGCGCGCGAGCAGGGTTACCTGGACGCCGTTCAGCGCCTCTATGGACCCGGCGACAAAGCGACGCGCGACCGCGCCTACGCGGATCGCATGGGCGAGTTGAGCCGCCGCTTTCCAGACGACGACGAGGCGGCGGCGTTCTATGCGCTGGCGCTGCTGGGAACGATTCCGTCCGGCGGGCGCGACCAGGCGGTGTCGCTCAAGGCCGGCGGGATCGCGCTCGCCATTCTCAAGAAGAACCCACAGCACCCAGGCGCCGCCCACTACGCGCTGCACGCCTTCGACGACGGCGAGCATGCGGCGATGGGGCTGGAGGCGGCGCGCACCTACGCGCGGATCGCGCCGGCCTCGAGTCACGCCCGCCACATGCCATCGCACGTATTCCTCCCGCTCGGCATGTGGGACGAGGCGGTGGCGTCCGACGAGTCGGCATTCGCAGCGTCGGTCGATCTCGCGAAGCGCAAGGGACTGTCGGCGGCGCAATACGACTTCCACAGCCTGTCGTGGCTGCACTACGAGTATCTGCAGCAGGGCCGCTTTGCCAAGGCGCGCGAGACGATGGCGGAAGTGCAGCGTGCCCTGGCGGTTCCCGCGCCTCCTGCCCGTCCAGCCCTTCCCGCCCATCCTGCCCATGTAGAGAGCGAGATTGGCAAAGGCTTCAATCCAATATCGCTGAAGAGCGAGCTCGCATCGATGAAGGCGCGGCTCGTCGTCGAAAGCGGCGACTGGGCGCTGATGAAGGGGCAGGGCGCCTTTGACAACATCGACGAGCTGTTTGCGCTCGGGGCCGCCAGCGTGCGGCTCGGTGACAAGGGACGCGCGGACGCGGCGCTCGAACACCTCGGCAACGCCGCGACCTCGATCCCGGACCGCGACGCGAAGGAGATCGCGCAGATCATGCGTGACGAGCTCGATGGCCTGATGCGGGAGGCAGCGAAGGACAAGGCGGGCAGCATGGCGGCGTTTGCCCGCGCGGCCGCGCTCGAGGCGAAACGGGCGAAGCCGATCGCGCGGCCGTACCCGGTGAAACCGGCTGCCGAGCTGTACGGCGAGGCGCTGCTGCGCGCGGGCGATGCGGCCGGAGCAGTCGTGCAGTTCCAGGCCTCGCTCGCCCGGACGCCGCGGCGGGCGTCGTCACTGCTCGGGCTGGCGCGGGCGGCGAAGGCGGCGGGGAAGCCTGTCGACGCCGCGAGGGCGGCGAAGGAGTTTCTCGCCGCATGGCATTTGGCGGACGCGGGACGTTTAGAGCTCGCGGAAGCTCGCGCCCTCGCCCGGCAGCCCTAAAGGGCTGCGCTACACGATCGAGCGCTCGCAGGTGCGCTCGTAGCGCAGGCCTTCAGGCCTGCCTAGACTTCGTCGACTGTGATCTCCCGCACGTAGAAGAACAGATCCAGCCGCCGCGTGCGGATCGACGGGTCATCCACGCGCAGCACGATTTCGTAGCGCCCAGGCGCGTCCGGCCGCCAGGTGTGGGTCCACAGACTCCACGTAAACGTCGACGCCGGCAGCGGACAGTGCTCGACGCGCGTCCACGGCCCGCCGGACTTGAAGCGGATCGACAGCGCGCTGGTCGGCGTCGTTCCGCCCCAGATGATGCCCGTGATCCGGTACTCGAGCCGTCCGTCCGCGCGCCATTTCTCGACGCGCACCGGCATCGCCGCCGTGTCGATCGTGGCCGGGACGAATTCGCGCGCCAGCTTCGCTGTCGGGGCCTGATGGGTCCGCGCCGCGAACTCCAGCATCTGCGATGTCGCCGGCGCATCGTCAGCCACCCGCTCGATCCGGTCCACCCACTTGATGCACGCGCAGCCGTACCACCCGGGAACGACCAGGCGAACCGGACCTCCGTGATCGGCGGGGAGCGGCGCGTCGTTCATCTGCACGGCCAGCACTGCCCGTTCCAGATCCTCGCGCGAAAAAATCCAGCTGGCGCCCCGGGCTGAGGTCGCTGAGGGGCCGGCGGGATCCGTGCCGCTGACGAGGATGCGCGGGCCGGCATCCCCGAGTTGTTCGATGACAGCGGACATCGGGAAGCCCGTCCACGTGGCGACGCTCATCAGGCCGAAGTTGGCCGGGTCCGAATTGCCGGCGCATTCCATCAGATACGGTCCGACACGAATCGGGCCTGGTGTTCGCTCCAACCGCGCGAAATCGATGCCTGAGCGGGGAGAGCCTGCCGCGCCGAAGCCCGTGCCGATCTCGCTGAGCGAAGGCGGGGCATCGGGCGCCGCCGTGCGCACGTAGAACCGTTCGTTGGGAGTGATCAGGTCGGACTGCGGCTTGCCGAGCGTCGTCAGGTCGGTGAACAGCCGCGCGTCCAGACCCTTGCCGAGAAGCCGCTCGAGCGGCGTTCGGTTGCCAGGCGGCCCGAGGGCGACGACGCCGAGGAATCGCGCGTCGTCGCGTTGTAACGCGAGTGGTGCTAGAAATGCGGCCGCGAGGAGGTCGCGGCGCGTCAGCTGGAGAGGGTCGCGTGGGTCGCGTGAGTTGGTTGGGTAAGGCAGGCCCACGCGACCTATCTTACTCAGCTATTTACTTACGGCCCAACCCACGCGCCTTATGCACTTTTGCTCGCGTCAGTACGCCTATTGAGTAGTCGTTCTCGTCGGCCAGGGCGCTCCCTGCACTTTCTTGTCGAGCGCAACCATGCCCTTGTAGACGAACTTCTGCAGGCGCTTTCCGGTGTACGTCTCGGTCGTGTAGATGTTGCCCTTCGAGTCGACGGCGATGCTGTGCACGGCCATGAACATCCCCGGCTGGCGTCCGCCCGCGCCGAAGCTCGTGAGCAGCTCGAGCGACTGCCGATCGATGACGTAGATGTGGTCGTTCTTGCCATCCGCGACGTAGATGAACTTCTGCTGCGGATCGGTCGAGAACGCGAGGTCCCACACCGAGCCGTCGGCGAGCGTCTCCGGGAAGTACTGCTTTTCCTTTACGAACTTGCCGTCTTTGGTGAAGACCTGAAGGCGATCGTTCGGGCGATCGCACACGTACACAAATCCGTCCTTCGACACCATCGCGCAGTGAACCGGTGTGCGGAACTGACGCGACGGCCCTTCCTTCGGGTTGTACGGCGTCGGGTTGACGTTGTCCGGCTTTTCGCCGTACCCGCCCCAATACCGCTTCACCTTGCCGGTGTCCATGTCGATCACGGCGACGCGCTTGTTGAAGTAGCCGTCGGCGACGTAGGCCTCGTTGGCCGGCCCATCGATGAAGACCTTCGCCACGCGGCCGAAGCTCTCGAGGTCGTCAGCGCCGCGCACGTACTGATTCGGGTTGCTCGGGTCCTTTCGCGCGCCTTTCTTTCCGAACATCGCCACGAACTTGCCGTCGCGCGTGAACTTCATGATGTGCGAGTCGGGCTGCCCGTTGCCGCCGATCCACACGTAGCCCTTGTTGTCGACGATGATGCCGTGGTTGGAATCGGGCCAATCAGGATGCACTTTCGGCCCACCCCAGCTGTAGACGACCTCGCCGGCGGGGCTGAACGCCACGACGGGTGGCGCCGGAAAACAGCACTCGGCGACCTTCATCGGCTGGTTCGCGTTCAACTCGGGCTGCTCCGTCACCGGGGCGGCACCGCGCGCGCCGCCGCGGCCGGCGACCGGCGGCGGGAATGCCAACTCGGTGCGGTCGAGATTGCCCGGATCGTTGCCGCGATGGATGATCCAGACCTGATCCTTTTCGTCGATGCCGAGGCCGATCGTCTGTCCGAAGACCCAGTTGTTCGGCATCGGCTTGGGCCAGAAGGGATCGACCTCGAACTTCGGCACCATGACCTTGCCGTTGGTCTGAGCGATCGCTTCCTTCTCGAGCAGGTGCTGGCCGATGCCGAGCACGGCCACCAGGACGACCAGTGCCGCGCCGATCACGCGATTGCGCGTCAATTTCATGTCTCGTTCCTCCCCCACGCGAACGGGAATGCGGGAATGCGCTGGATGAGCGTTTTGCGGCGCCAGTATACTCTGTTGAGACCCATTGTGCGGAGTGTCCTGAGGCGTTTCCCGGGTGGTGCGTATGCCGTGCTGGCGGCGGCCCTGCTCGTCAGTTTGTGTACGAATGTCGCTGCCCACGAGATCCCCGGCGACGTCACGATTCAGGCGTGGCTCAAGCCCGAGGGGCAGACGCTGCGGCTTCTCGTTCGCGTGCCGCTGGTCGCGATGCGCGACATGAACTACCCCACCCGCGGCGATAAGACGCTCGGCATCCTCGACATCAGTCGAGCCGAATCGCTGCTGCGCGACGCGGCGACGCTCTGGGTGGGCGAGGCGATTGACGTCTACGAGGGCGACACGCGTCTGCCGCTTCCGAGGCTAGTCGAGGTGCGCCCATCGTTGCCCTCGGATCGATCGTTCACCTCGTCGTACGACAAGGCGCTGGCGCACGTCACCGGAAGTCGACTGCCGGACGACACGGACCTGCCGTGGTCCTCGGGGGTGCTCGACGTCTTCTTTGAGTACCCGATTCAGTCGGACCGGTCGCCCTTCTCGGTCGACTCGCGGCTCGATCGGCTCGGGCTCCGGACGATCACGGTGCTCCGGCTGGTGCTGCCCGACGGCACCGTGCGGGGGTTCGAGTTCGTCGGAACCACGGGTTTCGTGCGGCTCGACCCGCGCTGGCATCAGGCGGCGTTGCAGTTCGTGAAGCTCGGCTTCACCCACATCCTCGACGGCATCGATCACCTGCTGTTCCTGTTCTGCCTCGTCATTCCGTTCCGGCGTTTCCGCGCGCTCGTCGCCGTGGTGACGGCCTTCACCGTCGCGCACTCGATCACCCTGTTCGCCTCGGCCTACAACCTGGCGCCAGACGCGCTCTGGTTCCCGCCGCTCATCGAGACGCTGATTGCCACGTCGATCGTCTACATGGCGCTAGAGAACATCGTCGGTGCCGGTTCTGAACCGCAGAGCTCGCAAAGCACGCAGAGAAAATCTTTTTTCTCAGCGAACTCCGCGAGCTCCGCGGTTAAACGTCGTTGGCTAATCGCATTCGGCTTCGGGCTCGTGCACGGGTTCGGGTTCTCGTTTGCGCTGCAACACACGCTGCAGTTTGCCGGGTCGCACCTGCTGACGTCGCTGTTGTCGTTCAACATCGGGGTGGAGCTGGGACAACTGCTCGTGCTGGTCGCCTTCATTCCGGCGCTCGATCTGCTGTTCAAGTACGTCGTCGCCGAGCGCATGGGGACGATCATTCTGTCGGCGCTCGTGACGCACACCGCATGGCACTGGATGACCGAGCGCGCCGCAATCCTGCGGCAGTTCCGCTTCGAGTGGCCGGTGCTCGACGCGCTGTTCTGGGCGTCGGCGCTGCGCTGGATGATGCTGGCGGTGATCGCCGCCGGTCTGTACTGGCTGGTGTTCGGCGTGTTCAAGCCACAACAGAGAAACAAGCCGTCTCGCGAATCCGCCGTCGGCGCAGAGGAGATCTCATGACCACCAATACGGCAACGGCGTCGGAAGTCGAGGTGCTGCGCGACCTCAACAGCCAGTACATTCACTCGGTCGTGCATTCCGACGTGGCGAGGTTTACCGAAATCCTCGCGGACGACTTTCTGTGCACCAATCCCGATGGCTCCGTGATCGACAAGCCGCAGTTCCTGACGCAGACGGCCGTTCCCGTGTCGTTCACCGATTTCGACGTGGACGATCTCAGGATCCGCGTGCTCGGAGAAGTGGCGATCATCCACGGCAGAACGCGCTTCGCGTTGAAGGACGGGCGTCGCGGTCGCGGACAGTACACCGATGTCTGGGAGAAGCGTCAGGACCGCTGGCTGGCAGTGTCGGCCCACGTCACGCGGGTGATGGAGTAGACCGATGCTGTCGGGGCTAGAGGCTAGCTCCGCTCTCGGTCGGTTCGAATGTCGGGATCTCGGCGCTTATCACGCGCAGGCAGCGTCTGGCCGTGGCGGCCAGGATGATCACCGCGCAGACGAGCATGATCACAGTGCAGATCGACTGTACGTAGCCTTGCATGTGCAGCGCCGGGTCGGGACCGATCGCCATCGGCCAGAAGTTGTCCCGCAGGCTCATGTATCCTGCCGTCAGCGTGGTGACGCTGATGAAGCAGAGCGGCAGGAAGGTGACCCAGGCGTACTGCTTGCGCCCGATGTTGACGATGATCGTCGTACCCACCGCCAGCGCCACGACAGCCAGCAGCTGGTTCGCGACACCGAACATCGGCCAGATCATCGCGATGTTCCCGGTCCAGATGAAATACGTCCATCCGCCCACGATGACGAACGTCGAGATCAGGCTTCCCGGCAGCCAGTCGGTTCGCGCCAGCGGTTTCCACACGCGTCCGCCGAACTCCTGAACGAGAAAACGGCCGATGCGCGTGCCGGAGTCGATGGTCGTCAGGATGAACAGGGCTTCGAACATGATCGCGAAGTGGTACCAGTAGGCCATCAGGCCGCGCATTCCGGGGAGGCCGCTGAAGATCTGGGCCATGCCGACCGCGAGCGCCACCGCGCCGCCCGGACGTCCCGCCACGGTCTCGCCGACTTCGCTCTGTAGTTCCGGCAGGTTGACGACGGTCATGCCGAGTTTCTGAAAGACTTCCGGTGTGGTGCTGATGGCGTAGTAGTCCGCGGGATGCAGGGCGCAGGCGGTGATGATGGCGACGACACCGACCACGCCTTCGATGAGCATCGCGCCGTAGCCGATTGGCCGGATGTCCCATTCCCGATCGACCATCTTCGACGTCGTGCCGGTCGAGACCAGCGCGTGGAAACCCGAGATGGCGCCGCAGGCAATCGTGATGAAGACGAACGGGAACAGCGGGCCCGGCACGACCGGGCCTCCGCCGCCGATGAAGCTCGAGAACGCCGGCGCCTCGAGCTTCGGATTGAGGATCATCACCCCGAGCACGAGAAACGCGATCGTCCCGATCTTCATGAACGTGCTGAGGTAGGCGCGAGGCGTGAGCAGCATCCACACCGGCAGGATGGAGGCGGCGACGGTGTAGAGGGCCATCGCGATCGTGATCTGGTGTTTTGTCAGCAGGAAGAAATGCGCGTAAGACGATTCCGCGACGTTCTTGCCGAATACCACTGCCAGGAACATCACCGTGACGCCGAGAATCGTCGCCTCCTGCACGTGGCCTGTGCGCCACCTGAACATGTACATACCCATGAACAGCGCGAGGGGGACGGTCATGGCGATCGTGAACGTCGCCCACGCGCTTTCGGCCAGCGCGTTCACGACGACGATACCGAGGCCGGCCATCGCGATGATCAGGATGAAGAGGATGGCGATGGCGGCCGTGATTCCGGCGGTCGTGCTGACCTCGTTGCGCGCGATCTCCGCCAGCGAGCGCCCGCCGCGCCGCGTCGACGCCCACAGCCAGATGTAGTCCTGCACCGCGCCGGCGATGCAGACGCCGCCGACCAGCCAGATCAACCCCGGGGCGTAGCCGAACTGCGCGGCGAATACCGGTCCGACAAGAGGACCGGCGCCCGCGATGGCCGCGAAGTGATGGCCGAAGAGCACCCAGCGCGTCGTCGGGAAAAAGTTGTGGCCGTCATTCTTGATGTGCGCCGGCGTGACGCGCGAGTCGTCCAGCGCCATGACATGTTTGGCGATGAACAGGCTGTAATAACGGTAGGCAATTGCCAGAATACAGAGAATCGGCGCGATGATGACCAGGGCCCGCACCCGCCAAACATGTCATG
>Ga0193696_1000139_pt1 | contig 30586 bp, 30 predicted proteins | sample L3m1metaG_FD_145074 | JGI IMG/M metagenome (GOLD analysis project Ga0193696, IMG submission 145074) | Soil microbial communities from a riparian zone of the East river system, Colorado, United States - L3m1 | ecosystem: Environmental > Terrestrial > Soil > Riparian zone | place: USA: East River... | reverse complement strand
CGGCTTGATCGGGGTTTCAATGTTGCCTTCGGTATCGGCAAATCGCAGGGTATGGGCTGCCTCTGCAAACGCCTCACTTTCAGGCCTTGCCAGCTGCAATTGCGACCATTCACGCGGCGCCTCCAATGCCTTCACGCTGGCGTCGATTACCTCGAATGCGCCTTCGATCACTTGGCCCAGGACGTCGCCTTTGTGCGGCACCTTGACCTTGGCAATGCTCCCCGAATTTACGACCATGCCATTGAGGCAGACAAGCCGGAATAGACCCGCGTCGAGCTGGTATGAGCTTGTCCCATCGTGCGAATTGACCAGCACAACCTCGGGCAGGGTATCGCCGACGGCCGCGTATTGTTCGCCATCGCGACGGAACCGGATCATGTGTTTGGTAAAGTCCTGGCGCGTCACGTCGCGAGTGTTGGATTGCCGCACAGATACCGGGTGAAACCCCTCCTTAACCAAGCCCCGGACTACATCGATAGTCGGGATGTAGGTATAGCGGGCAGATCGGCTTTCATGGGCCTCGGCCGCGAAGATAGATGGGGCGTATTGCCGAATCTGATCCTCAGTCAACGGCATGGCATTGCGCTTGATGTTGTAGCGGTTGAATGATGCGTTCATTTGAGTAGTCCTTTCATGTTGCACCGGGCGCCAACCCGGCTTGCATCGCCTATATCGCAAATCGGTTTATCGCAGTCAACCGAAATCGTGTGCGGCCGATTGTCGCATGGGGTCAATCAGCATGTGGGTGCGTTGCGACCGAATCTGACGCAGCGCCATGCATTGCGGCATGAACGCCCAGGAACTCGCGCACCAACTGATTGCCCAGCGTTACGGCCGCAAACGCTTGTCCGGACGGCGCAAATACGATCCGGATATAGCCGCTAACCTGGCCAAATGGGCAGACGAGCAGCCACCGCGAAGCATTGCAGCGCGCGCGATCAAAGCCATGCTGTTCCGCTATGTGGAACGATAATTCGCGAAATGGCAGGAAAACGTGGCCAACTTGACAAAATGCTCTGACTATACGACGCGTAGCGCGACCCCCTCCCCCCTTTGCCTCGCGCGCATCCTCCCCTTGCTTCCTCGGTGCGCAGCATGACACCGCGCATCACTCCGCCTTGGCTCCCTCGTAACCAAGCCCTCGCATCCAAGCTCGCTCGCAACCACCGCCTGAAGGCCAAGGGCCTGGCCGCACTCCCGGCCTCCAAGGTCGACCAACGCGAGATCGCATCCGCCGTCGGTCCGCTCGCCCGTCGCATTCCATCCCGCAAGAGGTAACCACATGCTCGCATCAATGCGCGCGGCCCGCGATCCGGCCTACCAGCCCCGACCTAAGCGCCTGACCCGTGACGAGAAGGACATTGCAAGCGCACGAATTGGCCGCACAACACGCATCGCAATCGCCGGCATGGCATGGGAAGGGCTCAGCAGAGCAGACGCGGCCAAACGGGCAGGCATTACCGAGCATACGCTATACGTTGCACTCAGGAAGCCTGCAGCCCGCGCGTTGTATCTGCAAGAGCTTGAGGTACTGCGACTGAGCGGCCGCGCGCACCGACTCCACCGATTGGAAGCGATTGGCGATCAGGACACCAACCTGAATGCGGCCGTCAACGCCATCAAGCTGTTGGATTATCAAGAGGATTCGCATTCGAGCATGCACGACCGCGGCGCAACTGCCGGCTTCGTCATCCAGGTGATTGCAGCCCCAGGCACCACGATTGCAGGCAAAACGATTGATGCCGAGCTGATGCATTCTCACCCAAAAGCGGACAACGTTGATATCATTGAGTAATTCAATGGGCAACGCTCATGCACCATGAGCAGCGGGCAACGCCAATAGGCGAGGGGTGGGGGGAAAAACCCACGCGCGGCTGCTAGCTGGAAACCTGCCCACGCCCCATACCTGTTATATTTTCCGCTTATTTTTCAGGCAGTTGGGTGGTTGTCTGGCTGGATTTTTTTTACTTCGGGATTTTGGTGTTGAGTTTACGCGCGAGGGGATTTGGTTATTGGTTGTGGTTGCTCCATGGGCTGGCGACGATGAGCCAGAGGGCGATGAGGACGATGATCATGATGGCGTCGAGGACGGACATGTGGGCTCCATGCGATTGACGCAAGTTGTGAGTGTGTTTACATCTCATACATGGCGCAGCGTGGGCAGGGCAACTTGGCGGGTGGTTCTCGGAGCGAGGTGATTGCGACGCGGGTTGAGCCTGTGCTGTGGGAGAAATTGAGTGTTGAGGCTGAGCGGCACGGGCGGACGTTGTCGGAATATGTGCGGCTGGTTTTGATTGAGAAGATCAAGGCGGTGAAGGAATGACCGCCGCGCCTGCCGATACCCGCCGCAAGTTTCAGGTCATTGGGGGGACGCGGCTGTGCGATTTCATAATGTCGGATCGTGGGGTCGATGTTATTGTCGGACCCTTGGGATCTGGCAAGACGCATGCTTTATTTGCCCGCCTGATGAGGCATGCTCAGCAGCAACGCCCGTCGACTGTCGACAATCTGCGCAAGACGCGGTGGGCGGTGGTCCGCAACTCCTACCCGGACTTGAAACGGTCGACGATCCGCACCTGGAATGAGTTGGTTCCTGAGCAGATTTACGGCCGGATGAACTGGTCCGTGCCGCCGTCGCATAAATTGCGGTGGGCCGATATTTCGGTGGAGGTCGATTTCCTGGCGCTCGACAAGCCGGAAGACGTGCGCAAGCTGCGATCGACGGAATATACGGGGATCGTGTTCAATGAATTGCAGTATATCGATAAGTCTCTTTTCGATGAGGCACAATCCCGTCTCCGCTATCCCCCGAAATCCGAGGGGGGCGCGACGTGGCAAGGCGTTTTCGGCGACGCCAACGCGCCCGATGAAGATCATTGGCTGGCCATCATGGCGGGAATGGTGGACGTGCCACCGGGGTTATCCCAGGAGGATTCTGAGGCTTTGGGCAAGTGGCCTGACGAATGGGGATTCCATCTGCAACCCGCGGCACTTCTCGAGAAGATGGACGCGCACGGGCGGGTCACGGGCTACGAGGTCAATCCGCAAGCGGAAAATGTCACAAATCTTCGCGACGACTATTATCCGAAACAGATCATCGGCAAGACCAAGTCCTGGATCGACTCTCGACTTATGGTACGGGTGGTCCTGGTTGTCGATGGCAGCCCGGTATGGCCAAACTTCAAGTCTGAAGTTCACGTTGCGCCGATGATCCTGTTGCCGAACCGGGCCTATGACGTCGATGTCGGGCTGGACTTCGGCCGCTCGCCGGCGGCGGTGTTCGCGCAGTCGATCAACAATCGCACCCTGGTGCAGTTCGAGCTGATCGGACAGAACGAGGGCGCGGTGACATTTGCCCAGAAGGTCAAGCGGTTCATCGCGTCGCATTATCCCGAGCACGATCTTTCGCGCTTCCAGTTCTGGGGTGATCCGAAGGGCGCCGACATGAGCCAGGTCGACGATCGCACGGCCTATGACATATTCGAGCACCACGGCATGAAGGTGCGCGGGCCGCCGCAACTGATGCAGAACAAGATCGAGCCACGGGTCGAGGCGGTGGATTCGATCCTCACCCGCATGTATGACGGCAAGCCGTGCTTTCTCATCTCGCCGTTCTGCCGCACGCTCAAGGTCGGCATGGCCGGACGGTATTTCAACGAGAAGGACAACGACGGCGTCCTCAAGCCGTGCAAGAACCGCTACAGCCACGTATGCGAGGGGCTTGAATATCTCATAATGGGTCAAGGTGAAGGCCGGCGGATGACGGGCCGCGCCCCGCTCGGCTCACTGCGGCCGGCGCAAGTGATGAAGCGGCGAACGATGCGGCGAATATCAGCATGAGGACAAAGATGCAAACCACCGACTATTGGCTCAGTTTGGATAAAAAAGCAGATGGGACGGTGCACGTCTCAACCAGAGGATTTGCCGATCCGGTAATCCTTGCGCGAGGCGAATTCTTTTCATGCCCGCTGGATGCTCCGAGCGCAAAACCGCTGCCGCGACGTATTGCGGTGGATGGCGCGGGCCGTGTCTCCCTGCAATTGGACGAGCACGCGGTCAACATCATCAATCCAGACGACGGTGAATGATCACCATCTCGACCGGCCCTCTCATCTGTCAGCCGGCGATCTGGACCGTCGTATTCAACAAGCGCGCGGCGACACGCTGGGCTGCCTTTCTGGCGCTCGGCACTTATAAGCATGTCCGCGCCTACGCCTATGTGCCCTATCTCCACGTCTGGGTATTCTTCGATCCGAAACTCAGCGGCACCGACATTATAGTGGCGGCCGATGGCGAGTCGGCGAACGCCATGATCGCATCCTGGATTGCCGACGCCGATCTCATTCGCATGCGCGTCGCCCCCGCGCGGCAGGGTTTTCCCCTGTTCGGCTTCTGCGTTCCCGCGATCAAGAGATTGCTGGGGTTGAGGTGCGTTTCGCTGCGTCCCGATGCCTTCTATCGGTTTTGCCTGAGAAATGGCGGTCAGCCGTTCGAGGGCGCACATGGGATTGCCGAGTTACGAAGTTCCAAAGCCTGATCCTCGCTACGATCAGTTGATGGAGCAGACCAAGCAGCAGGACATCCTGGCGATACAGGACGGCCTCAAGATCGATACCGCCTCGATCATGGCGCGCTATGGCAGCCTGTTGACCGTGGCGCAGGGGCAACAAGCGCCCACCGCGCCGCCCGCGGTCACGAGGCAGGCGTATGGATGAAACCACGCTTGAGCAGCAGGGCATCAGGCGGCTCAAGGCGTGCCGGGTGCAAAAAGCCAATTGGGTGATTGATTTCCGCGAGTGCTATTTCTTCACCGCACCGCACCGCATGCGCAACGTCACCTCCGAAACCAAGCAGCCCAAGACCCATCTGCACGACGAGGTCGAGCTCAACACCGATCTGGGTTTCGACCTGGCGCAGGAATTCGTCACCGAGGTGGTCAACACTTATATGCCCGAGGGCCAGCCGTGGTGCGAGCGCGGTCCCGGCATGTTCCTCTCCGACGACGCCTGGCAGAAAGTCTCCGACGACGTCCGCAAGGGCGACCAGAAAATCTTCTCGGCCATGAAGGCCAGCAATCTTTATCCCGAACTCACCAAGTCGTTCTATCCGGATTTGGCGATCGGCACCGTCGGGCTGTGGATCGAACAGCCGCATCCCTCGCAGCCGATCACCTGCTGGGCCATCCCGTTGCGCGAACTGGAATGCAACCTCGGTCCTTATGGTGAGATCGATGATCGCTTTGCAATCAGATACACGCGCAACGGCTATGTGCGCGAGATCGTCGGCGAAGATATTTGGGCGAAGATCGAAGCCACACTGCCCGAAACAGCCAAGGTGGTGACCGAAAAGCCGAACGAGGATACCGAGGTCCGTTTCGGATTCTGGCGGTTGTGGCAAAAATTCGATGATGAATGGTGGCAGCACGTCGTCTATGTCGGCGACAAGCTCGTGCACGACGTCGAACTCAAGGGTTGCGGCTGCTGCCCGCTCAATGTCGGACGCTGGAATCCAAGCGCCGATTGGCCCTGGGGTCTCGGTCCGCTGATCCAAGGCCTGCCCAGCCTGCGCCAGATCGACGAACTCGAAGCCATGCTGATCGAGAATGTCGAGAAGCACGTCGCCCCACCGATCGGCTTCCCGGATGATTCATTCGCCGCGGTCGAGCAGGGGCTGGAATCCGGCATGGCCTACCCGATCCGCCCGGGTACGGAAGGCGCCATTAAGCCGATCTACAATCCAGGACCGCCCGACGCCGGTGTCTATCAATATGAGCAGAAAGAGCATCGGCTGCGGCGGCTGTTCTTCATCGACTTCCCAAAACAGACCGGCGACACCCCGCCAACGCTCGGTCAATGGCTCGATGAGATCGCGCGCGCGCAGCGCCGCATCGGGACACCAGGGTTGCCGTTCTGGCGCGAGGTCCCGGCCAAAATCTTTCTCCGGTTCCAGTACCTCCTGGAGAAGAACAAGACGATTCCGGAATTGAAGGTCGACGGTGTCGGCGTGAGCCTGCAGCCGCGCAACCCGGCCCAGGCGGCGGCCGAGCAGCAGGAAGTCGGCATGGCGGTCAAGGCCATCCAGATTCTCGGCGGCGCGTTCCCCGAGGAATTCAAGGTGCAGATCGACGGCAAGGCCACGATGGAAGCGATCCTGCAGAAGATGCGGGTGACCATGCTCAAGTTCCGCGCGCCGGAAGAAGTGCAGCAGGCGGTCGCGCAGATTTCGCAACTGGTCGCCGGCCGCCAGCGTCCGCAAGGCCAGGAAGCGCCGGGAGGCGCCGCAGTGAGCTCGCCGCAATGATCAAAGACGAGGACATGGCCAACGCCATTGCCCGGATCAGCCTGACCGGCGACGGGCTGCTGCTTTATCGCTGGCTGCAACGGGAGGTGCAACGGCTCGGTCTGACCACGGATAGCGGTGCGTTGTGGATGCTGGAAGGGCGGCGCTCTCTCGCGCACGATTTGATGGCCAGGATGCAAGAGGGAATTGACGAACGTGCCTCCCGAAACAGTGCCGACGCCCCCAGTAGCGACGCCGTCGCCTTCTCCCGCCCCGGCCCCGTCGCCGTCACCCGCACCCGTGGTGCCGGCCGCCGCATCACCGACGACACCACCGTCCCCGGCTTCGACACCCACCCAGATCGCGCGACCTGAATACATTCCCGAGGCGCATTGGGACCCGGCGACTTCCGCGCCCAAGGAAACATTCGGCCAATACGTCCGCGATCACGTCGCCTTCAAGGCCGCGCAGGATTCCCGCAAGCTCACTCTTCCCACCAAGCCCGAGGATTACAAGTTCGGCCTCTCGCCCGACTTCAAGCCGCCGCAGGGCCTCGAATTCAAGCTTGACGAGAAAGACCCGATGGTCGGGCAGTATCGTCAGTTTGCGCTCGATCACGGGCTCGATCAGGCCGCCTTTACGAAGGGGCTTGATCTGATCGCCGCGGTGCGTGTCGGCGAAGCACAGCACTTCGCGACCGCCAAGGCTGATCAGCTCGCCAAGCTCGGCGTCAACGCGCCCGCCCGCATCACGGCCATCACGCAATGGCTCGCCGCGATGGCCGGCGACAAGGCCGCCGCGATGATCAAGGTGCTCGAAATGGCGCCGATGGCATCCACCGTCGAGGCGTTCGAAACCATCATGCAGAAGGCCACGTCGCAGGGCATGGCGCCGTTCAACGGCGGGGGCCGCACGCAGAATGATCCAACCGTCATTGCCGGCTATGAGGGCATGACGTTCGAACAGCGCCGTCATGCGCAAGACCTCGCACGCCAACGTCGAACCGGCTAGGGAGACTTAAATGGTCAGCATCACTACCACGATCACCACGCCGGTGAACTTCATCACCTATGCGCAATCGCTTTCAACCGGCGATCCGACCCGAACGTTCGTCGAGAACATGGTCGCGGCCTCGGACGTGATGAACGCCATGATGGTGCTGCCGGCCGATCGCGGCAAGCGCGCGTTCATGGATATCGGCTCGCTGCCGTCAGTCGGATTCCGCGGCATGAATGAAGCCGGCGGCCAGGCGCTCGGTGACTTCAACCTTCGCGAAGAAGACACCTTCTTCATCGACGAATATATCAACATCGATCGCGCCATGATCGACCGGCTCGGTGCCGACGGGCGGTACAAGCAGGAAAACCTCAAGTCGATCGCGCTATCGCAGTATTTCAGCCAGAACATCATGAAGGGTGACAATTCGTCGAACCCTCGCACTCCGAACGGCATGCAGCCACGCTGCAACACGGTCGGCGTCAACCTCATCAACAACTCGGCCGCGTCCGGCGGCGCCGCGCTCTCGCTCGGCAACCTCGATCAGCTCTATTGGCTGGTGAACAAGCCGAGCCACTGGATATTCCCGCGCGGCTTGATGCCGTTCGTCGACATTGCGGCGCGCTCGAACACCCTCACGAACCAGACCTTCTCAGCCGACACCGACAATCTCGGCCGCAACATCCGCAAGTACAAAGGCCTGCCAATTCTCTACGGTTATGACCCGGACGACTCGCCCGACCTTATGCCGTTCACCGAAGTTGGCGCCGGCGGCGGCAGCGCGGTCACCTCGTCGATCTATCTCGCGAACCTGCGCGCGGGCGGTTTCTACGCCATCGAGCAGACCCCGCTCACCGTCATTCCGGAAGGCCCGATCCCCGGATCGCCGTTCGATTCCACGCACATCAAATGGGACTGGGGCATCGTGCGCGAGCACCCGCGCGCCATTGCCCGGCTCACCTCGATCACCGCGGCGACCATCGTTGCCTAAAATAGGAGATCACCATGGCTCTTACGGCAAACACGGTTCCGTCGCAGGTTCCTGATCTTGCGTGCCCGTTCGACGCGCAGCTCGCCTTCACGGAAAACCAGGTCATCGCCACGACCGGATACCTCAACAACCTCAACTCTGGCCAGATAGACTTCGGCGGCGCCAACCCATCATCGGGCGCCGGCCGCAAGGAAGGCATCTGGAGCATCGACGTCAAGTCGATCGACGTGTCATCGGTCGATGAAATCTACAAGTTCCACCTGTTCGGCTCGAACGACGTGGCCTTCGGCAACGGCAACGTGGAACTCCTGGCGTTTCACGACGTTGCCGCGGCCACGGCGGGCCGGCAGGTGGCCACCATTCTCGGCGCCTCACCGGCCATGCCGCCCACCGGATCGGCCGGAACCATCTTCCGCATCCCGTTCCTGACCCTGATGCAGCGCATCGTCTACCGCTATGTGCGCGCATACGTCGTCATCGCCGGCACCACCCCGACCGTCACGGTGACGTCATGGCTGAGCCGCGCCGAAATCAAGGTGTAATTTGGAGGTTTAGACCATGCCGAACGAAAGCTCAGTGATGCAGGTGGTTGCGCACCACGTCGAGACTGGCGCCACTACCATGTACAAGGTCGATGCCGCCTCTGCGGTCGCGCGCTATCCGGACGAATGGAGCCTGAAGCCGTGGTCGCAGGAAGATCGGAGCGCCGCGCGTGAACGCCGCAAGGCTGCTCATGACAAGGAGGTCGCCGACGCCAAGGCCGCAAATCTGCCACTGCCCGCGCCGCTCCCGGAATATGTCGAACCGACCGATGCCGAGAAGGCCGCAATGTCGGAAGACGAAAAGGCCCGTGCCGAGGCCCTGGCTCTGGTGAAAGCCGCCGACGAGAAGGAAGCGAAGGAGAAGGTAGAGGCCGACAAGCTGGCCGCCGCCCGTGCGCTTCTCAATACCGCGCCACCGCAGCCAGACCCGCACGTCCGCCGCCCGCTCGCCGGTGCGGCCAAGGCCTTGGTTGAAGCCAAGGAGAGGCGCCTGGCCAAGGAACGCGAAGAGGCTGCCAAAGCCGCGATTTATGCCGAGGACGAACGCCGTAAAGCTGCCAATTTGCCTGCTCTCACCGACGAGGAAAAGGCCGCGATGGCCAACAAAACCGGATGATCACGCGGAGACCAATCACCACGCTTATTGCCGTCGCAGTTGTCGCGGTCGGACTGGCATTCGGTGCGCCGGCCCAGCCCGTTGCGCAATTCGGCGGCACTGCTGTCACGGCGTCTTCCGGCAACGTCGCCAATGCAAGCGCGGTCGCGACACTGGCGGCGGTTGCCGGCAAGACCACCAACATCTGCGGCATCAGCTTTACCTCGTCGGGTTCCACCGCCGCCGCAGTCGTCTCGCCCACCGTTACCGGCGGCATCTCGGGCACGATGACGTTCACCTACGCGACCGTCGCCGGGGTGACGCTTGCCAACGCGGCGCAAACGCATATGTTCATGCCTTGCATTCCAGCATCCGCAACCGGTACGACGATCGTTGTGACGCTCCCGGCGCTCGGTGCCGGCAACACCAACGCCACCGCCAACGCCTGGGGCTTCCAATTCTGAGTTTGTAGCGTGACCTCCCTGTGTACTCGGCCTCGCTCCCCCTGCACCCCCCAGCCGGCGAGGCCGTTTTATTGTCGGCCATAAGGTGCGTTGCTGCCACATGATCGGCGGCCCACGGTCGCGACATGACCGTATCCTGGCCGGTAGACAAACTCACATTGTTGAATAGCGCGCTCGCCATCACGGGCGACAATCAGTTGACCGCGCTCGCTGACGGTTCGGACGAATACACCGTCGTGTCGCCTGCATACGATCGCGCGCTCGCCTTCATGCTGGAGGATCACGGCTGGGTCCATGCCGTCCGTGTCGAGGACAACCTCACCGCCTCGGCCACCGCGCCACCCGACGAACAATACAATACCGCCTACGCGATCCCGCCCGAATGCCTTCACCTGATCTGGGTGCGCAACGACTTGGTCGCCGCTGACTACACGGTTGCCGGCGACGAAATCTGGATCAGAAACTTCAACAATCCCGGCGTGGTGTCGATCAAGTACGTCACGACCGACCAGTCAGACCCAGACCTTGGTACTCCTACTTTCGTACTGGCCCTCCAGACCTTCGTTATATCGGCGATCTATCGCGGCCTGCATGGCGACAAGCAGGAAGCCGCCGCCGTCTACAAGGAGGCGATGGGGATTCTGCAGCGCGCCCGCACCCGATCCGACCAACAGAAGCCGCGCCAGTCCATGTTCAATTCCAGGCTGATGGCATCCCGCCGCGTTCGCCGGCCGTGGCGGAACGTCAATAGCTGGGGCAACAGCGGCGGACCCGGCTACTAGAAGGCGCGGGCATGCCAAAAGTCATCAACGCACAGCGCGACTTTTCGGCCGGTCAGCCGGATGCGAGCGTCAAGCGCAACGACGAATCCAAGTTGCTCACGAAGGGCGCGCGCCATATGGAAAACTGGCGCATCAAGAATACCGGAGGTGTGGAAAACCGCCCCGGCCGCACCGCGAAAATCGTTGGCAACCCGGCAGCCGCCGCGATCGGTCGCGTCGATGAAGTCCTGATGGCGCCTGGCGTCGTCTATTACCTCGTGTTCAGCGCTCTCGATCTTTCCATTCGCGATTCAACCGGCGCGGAGGTCTTTAACGATTCAGGTTCGAAGCCGTGGACGGTAGCATCTGTAAAAAACATCGTGTGGGCCGTTTATCGCAACGCGGTCTACATCACCTTCGCCGGTATGGTGCCGCGCGTTCTCACCTGGGACGGCGCAACGACCTGGACCGCGGCCGATTATGCCGAGACCGTCACGGCCGGCAATCAGAAGCGCACGCCGTTCTATCGGATTTCGACGCCTGGAGCGACAATGCTGCCGGCGGCCCGCACGGGTTCTGGCATCGGTGTCACATTCTCGGCCAACATCCTGGTCGCGTCTCATGTCGGCACGCGCATGCGGTTCTGCGGCCGGCAAGTCCTGATCACAGGGGTTACAAATCCTTCGACGGGGACAATCACGATCGAGGAAACGCTGCCGGGCTCGCAAGTTTTGACGTTCGGCTCCGATCCGCGATTGTCGTTTGCGCTTGGCGACGAGGTACAAGGATCAGTAAGCAATTCTGTAGGGATTGTGACGGCGTCGACCGCGACAACCATCACCGTTCAACTGACCAGCTTGAACACGACGACGGTTACGAGCGGGTTTGTGAAAAAGCAGTTCGCATTTGTCGTGACGGACATCGTGATCGGACCAAGCGGCTCATTGACTCCATCATCTGTTGCGGCCATCGGCAACCCGACCGCCGTTACCGTCTGGGACGATGAAATAATCAACGCATACCGCGGTTACCCGGCGTCATGCTTCGTCGACCAGAACCGCCTTGGCTTCTGCAATTTTCCAATACTTCCGACCGGAATTTGCTGGTCGGCCGTCAACAACACGACCGATCTCTACCCGGACTCTCTGCCAACGTCGGCAATGTTCGAACTCGCTCCTGACAAGAGCCAGGTGCTCTATGTTGCGGCCGGTGCCGAGTCTTCCGAATTCGTGTTCTGCGACAGCGCCGTCTGGTACATCCCGATTACCGTGACCAACCCGCTCAAACCTGGTTCGGTGCAGTTCATTTCGGTGAGCAAGGATGGTGCCGCACAGGTGCAGCCGCGCACCGCTCAGGAATTCATCGCCTATGTGTCGAACAACGGCAACGACGTCTACATCGTCATGCCGATCGGCGCGCAGACGCGGCCGTACACGACGCGATGCCTGACGGATTTTCACGCCGACCTGTTTACCTCGATCGTGGCGATAGCCACGCCCACGCCTGATCCGGCAGTGGCAGAGCAATACGTCTACGCGCTCAACAGCGACGGCTCGATCATCGTCGGTCGTATGACGTTCGTGCAAGGGCGGTTGAATGTCGAAGACGTTGTGGGATGGGCGCCATGGTCAGGTGTCGGAACCGCAACCTGGATATCATCGCGCCTGTCCAACGTGCTGATGGTGTCGAGTTACGCACCGAACGGTATCACTGCGGTGCCCGTTGTCGAATTGCTCGATTATTCGAGTTATCTCGATATGTCGATTTCGGTCAACTCTCCCCCGCTAGGAATGCTCGCTTCGCAGCCGGCGGGGACCAACTTCGGCGACATGACGGGATTCGGCGGCCTGGCCGCCGCATTTGACGGCACCTATGCGCCAAAAGCATCGACGGCGTGCACGGCGAAGTTCGTATCGGCATTCGGCTATGTCGGGCGCAACTTCACGGTGGCGCAGGTTATCGGCAGCGCGAGCGTCTGGCCATCGACCGACTTTGGATTTTACAATGGCGGCACCGGCAATGTGACGTTCGATCTCTACGGCAAGAACGGTCTGCCGGCGAACAGTACGGACGGAACGCTGCTGGCAACCAAGTCGATCGCGAACCAGTTCACCGGACCCGTGACCCTGACGCCGGCGTTTTCGACGACGACCTATACCCATGGCTGGGTCCGGGTCAGCCGAACCAGCGGCACCGACAGCTTGATAGCTCAACTGGTCATGCAGACCGGGCCGCTGTGGTGGCTGGCGGGCGGGACCGTCGAATTGATGGATCAGACCTACCGCGACATGGGCGCCTACACCATCAACAGCGCTGGCAACATCGTGCCGCGGAACTTGCCAGGCGAGAACCTGCTGGCCACTACGCTGGTCGCCGGTCAGAAATGGACGGCAACGCTCGAACCATGGGTTCCGCCCGCGCAAGGCGGCCAGGACGTCGGTCAACGCATGTACGCGCGCCGTTTCGGCCGCGTGGAAATCCACGTGAAAAGTTCGACCGGCTTCAAGATGCAGCGGCTCTACTCCGGACAATCCGGCCCGCTCCTACCGGCAGTCGGAACCGTAATGAAAACGCGCACGATCAGCGCCTATGTCAACGGCGATGTGACGACGGCCGCGCCAACATTGCGCGAGCAGGCCTATCACGACAATCCGCTCGGGCGCTCGCACGATCCGCGCTGGCAACTGGTCAAGGATACGGCGGGGCCGCTGATCGTCCTCGACATTGATATCAACACGACGGTGTAACATGGCGGAAGCAGCGGCAGTAGCCTCGGTTGCCTCGATCGCCTCGGTGGCGGGTGGCGCCTTTTCGTCGATCATGAAGGGTTTCGGCACAGATGCGGCCTATGACGCGCAGGCGCAGCGCGCGCAACGGGCGGCGATGTTCGGCAAGCTGCAGGCCGAACAATCCGACCTCAAATTCCGCGACGAACTCAACACCACGCTCGGCAATATCGAAGTCATACGGGCGGCGGCGAAGATTGATCCCTCATCGCCTACATCGGCGGCGCTTGAGGATCGCCAGCGGTTGCTGAGCGAGCGCCAGCGCACCACGGCCGGGCTCAATATCCAATCGCAGATCGACCAGGATTTGGCCGATGCGTCGTACCTCAAACAGGCCGGCAACTTTGCGCTCGAAATGGGTGTGTTGGATGCCGGGTTGAAGGTCGCCGGTGGCGTAGCAAAGGCATATGGCTGATGGTCGATCTCCCAAGCATTTCGCAACCCGCAGCAACGCGAGGCTCCGACGCCGCCCGCGCGCCAACATCGACGGTCAGCGCTTCGCAGATAGCGTCGCCGTACATGGAACTGGCTGGGTTTTTCTCAGAAGCTTCCAAGGAACTCGGCGGCGTTGCCAACCGTGCAGCCGAGGACGCAGGGCGAACGGCCGTCACGCGCGATGACGAAGGCAATGTCCAGGTCGAGCGGCCGTTTATCATCGGGGACGCGGCGCTGCACTATCAGCACGGCGTCAAGGTTGCGGCTGTGGCCGACGGCGAGAACGTCATCAAGACTGATCTCCTGGCGATGCGGCACAAGTTCGAGAATGACCCGGACGGATTTGCCAAGGCGGCCGGCGCCTACACCAAGGAAAAGGTCGCGCAGTATCAGAAGGTGGCCGGGCCGGAAGTCGGGATCACGCTCGGGCGCATTGCGAACCATGCCAGCCTCGAATTCCACGAAGGCCTGCTGAACCAGAAAGAGCGCCGCGACATCGCGAACGCCAAAACCTCGATCGAGGCGCAGATCGAGTCGACCAAGAACGAGATATTCGCGATCGCGGCTGGTGGTGACGACACCTCGCCCGCATTCATCCAGCGTCTGCAGAAGATCGGCGCATTGCAGGGCCAGCTCATCAACAATCCGAAATTCGGCGTGCCGCGCGCGCTGGCCGAATACGATATGTCGCGGCTGAAATCCGAACTGGCCGTCGCAACGCTCGGCTACAAGCTCGGCGAGGTGCAGAAGCGGGACGGCACCGAGGCGGCCATAATGAAGGCCGACAGCATTAAAACCGATCCTACCCTCCAACTCACGCCACCCGAACGCTTCAGCCTGCATTCTCGCCTGGTTGGCGGGATCATGGCGCAGGAACGCGGTGAAGCGGCCATCCGCAAGCAGGTCGACCAGAAAATCGATGCAGCATTTGATGAGGCGGTGAAAGGCTATCCTCTGCCTGCCTCACAGGCTGCCGCGCTGCGCACAGAAGTTGGAATGACCAACAGCCCGGCGCTGGCGGCGAAGTTGTCTGAAGTCGAGCAGATCGCGCCCATCATCAATTCATGGAAGCAGTCGAACCCGGCCCAAATGGAGCAAACGCTCGCCGGACTTGAGGCCCAAATGCGCGAGCACGGTTCGCTGCCGGGGCTTCGCAAGATGAAAGAGGCCGGCGAAACGCTGCTGAAGAACATGCGCGAGGGTGTCAAGAACGACATCATCGACTGGACCAACCGCACTGGCACGTTGCCCATCCCGCCGATCGACTGGGCGTCAACCAACCACGCCAGTATCGCGACGCAATTGCGAGAGCGGATTTCGCTCGCCGAAAGTGCCGCCGCACATTACGGACGGCCGGTCCAATACCTCACGCCGGACGACAAGGCCATTGCACAGCAGGCTGCCAAAGTTGGCGGGCAGCCGATGTTGGACTTTGCCCGATCGGTAGTTGAGGGCGCCGGGCCGAAAGCCCCGATAGTGCTGGCCGAAATCTCAAAGGACGCGCCGGTGCTCGCTCATGTCGGAAGTTTGATGCAGGCCGGCGGCGCGCCGGGGATCATTCGCGATGCGGCGGAAGCCGTGCGCCTGGCGGCCGATCCGACGTTCACTCATCCGAGATGGCTGGACAAGGAAAGCGAGTCGATCCAAGCCGCGCAGAACAAGGTGAAGGTGGAACAATACGGCAGCGCATTCGCGCTCCTGACACAGTCCGGTTACGCCGCTGTCCAGACAGCACAGAAGGCATTTTTCACGCGCTCGGCAGAAAAGGGTTACGACCCGAAGATGCCGGATAGCAGCGAAAAGATTGCGTTTGAAAGGACCCTGCAAGAAGCGGCCGGCGCGCGCTACCAGGGCAGCGAGCGTTACGGCGGCGTGGATTCTTACACTCCCGGCTCTTGGAGCCCCTTTGGTTGGCGAACGGAATACAAGGTCGCGCTGCCAACCAACGTCAAGAGCGGTGAATTCAAGACGATCATAAATGCGATCCGGGATGAGGATTTGACCGGAACGAAGTCGCCAGAGGGCAAGCCGTATACGGTCGCGCGCCTGCGTGCCGCTTTGCCTGTCGCGGTGGCCGGCGGATATCAGTTCATTCTTGGCGACCCATTCGACGACAATCCGAGGCCGTTGATGGGTTCGAACGGACAGCCTTTTGTCCTCGATTTGCACGCGCTTGAACCGACGCTCCGCAAGCGGGTTGGCTTCGCCTACGCATATTGAGGCAACATGGCAAACCTCTATCAAAACGCAGAACCGCAGAACTTCGACGCGTGGATTCCCGCCGCCGCCGATGACGGCTTGAGCCTGTCGCAGGCGATCTTCGAACATCCCGAAGAACTCGGCAAGATGAACCGCGCGGCCGAACGGTCGCAGCGCCTCGTCGACAATATCAATTCGCACGATCTGTCCGTCGAAGAGGCCTACGACCGCCGCATCAAGGCCGTGCGCGAGGCAACGGGTGTTGAACTCGACAACCCGGAACGCCACCGCATGACCGAGCGCGAGCGCCGGCAGTTGCGCATGGAAGGCGTCGAGCCAAACGCTATCCCTACCTATCAGCGCAAACTGTTCGACGATCGGCTCGCCATCCTGCAAAACGCCCATCCCGACAAGGCCGAAAAACTTCAGTTCGGCGATATCAACGAAGAGGCGAAGGCCGTCGCGAAAGACGCCGAGGATGAATACGAGCAGGCCCGCCGCTCGACGAAACTCGGCACCGCCGCCAGCCTGATGGCGCAGTTCGGCGGCGGGTTCGTGGGCTCTTTGCGTGATCCGTTGTTCTCGGGCTCGATGCTCGCTGGCCCAACATCGGCCGCCGGCAAGAACGTGGCCGCCCGCATCTTCTCGGCAGCGTGGCGTCAGGGCGCCTACAACGCCGGCATCACGGCGCTCGAACAACCGGCCGTGCAGGCGTGGCGCAACGAGATTGGCGTCCAGAGCGGCATCACGCCCGCGGTCGAGAACGTCGGCATGTCGTTCCTGTTCGGCGCGATCCCCGGCGCTGTGTTCCGCGGCATCGGCGAAATCCCCGGCGCACTGAAAGCCCCGCTCAAGCGCGTGCTGGACGGCAACCCGCAGCCCGGTGACCTCGAAAAGGCGATGGAGGCGGCACAGTCTGCGCTCAAGGAAATCGACGCCGGAATACCTGCCCGACAAACCGTCGAAACCCGCGCCGCCCAACTTGGCGTCGACATGGACGCGGCGGAGATGGCGACACGGCCGCCGCCCGCGAAGGACATCGCGCCCGAACTCCACGACGACCTGACCAACGCCGCACTGCGCCACGCCGACGATCCGAGCGCGCCGACACCGCAGGCCGTCGCGGCGGTGAATGCGATTGAGGCTGCCGAGCCAGAGCGTATCAGGGCTGCGGCTTATAAAGTTGGTGATCGCGTGTTCGAGGCGCCAATTCATGCAATCGCAAGAGACGACGCCATGGCGGCGCTTGGGGTGGCGCGCGAAAAGGACTTGATAGACCTTCACCCAGGGGCAGACCTTCGGGAACGTCTGAAGGCCAGTAACGAAGCAGATGGCTTTGTTACAACCAACGGCCGCTTCGTTTCTCGAATGGAAGCGCAGGATATCGCCAAGCAACTTGATCAGCTCAAAGAGGGGAAGAAGGGTAATCGATTAGGTGGACTCAACGCGGAGGATTTGGGCGGGCCGGAAGGAACGGCTGCCGACAAGGCTCTCAATGTTGAATATGGCACTCCACTTTCACCGGAGAAACCTCTTAGTCCCACCATGCAGGAAGTGCAACAGCGCGTCACCGAGGCACAACCGCAGTCGCGCGCCGAGGCGGAAATCGCGGCATCCGAGGCGTTGGAGGACATCGGGAACCGGCAGACGAACGTGCGGACGCGGGAGGAATTAACACAGCCGGCGTTGCCGGAACCGCCGCCGCCAGTCGAGGGTGTCAAGCCCCCGCCCGCCTCATCCAAAGATCCGCTCGACAAGATTCCGTGGACCGACGAGGACGGCAACACGAAGCTGATATCTGCACAGAATGCCGCGCGTCAAGGTGACCGCGACCTAAGCATCATCGATATCATCCGGGAGTGCAAGTAATGGCGCAATTCGAAAGCTGCATTCGGTCAGCGCTAAATCAGGGCGTCCTCAATCAGACCGAAGCCGACGATTTGATTGATCGCTACAACGCCCACTATGCGGCGTCCGTTGCTGCCGGCGCGCCGATTCCGCACACGGCCGCGCAAGCCGCATTGATGGCCAGCGTTGCCGCTCAATCGGCGCAGAAGAAAGCCATTGCGGCCGGATCGGTCGCCGCGACCACGCGCATCAGGTCATATCTTGAAACATTCCGTGATTTGAGTGGCAAGGCGAACGTTTTCGAAGGCGTCATCAATCTCATCGAGAACTTCGGGGCGGGTGCGGCGACGTCATCGATCGCGGGGCGGACCAAAGCCATCGTGTCGCTCGCGCATGGCGACATGGCCGATCTGCTGTCGACGTTCCGACGCTCCCGACTGACGGGCCAGCGGTTCAATCGCCCGCAACTCGACAACGTGGTGCGCGAGGTGCTCGGCGAGGCGACCGGCAGCGTCGAGGCGCGCGGCATGGCGGACGCGGTATCAAGCACGTTCGAAACGCTGCGGCAGGACTTCAACAAGGCGGCCGGGTTTGAGGCGATCGGCAAACTGCCTGACGGTTACATTCCGCAATTTCACGATCCGCACGCGCTGTTGCGCGCGAAATACCCGGCATGGCGCGATTACATTGCCCCAAAACTAGACCTCGCCAAGATGCGCGATCCGTTGACGGGCGGCCCGCTCTCACCGGCGCGGCTGGAGGATTTCCTGCAGGTCAGTTTCGACCACATCACCACCGGCGGGTGGAGCGACCGCGAGCCGTCCATGATGGCGCACGGCAAGGGCGCTGTCGCCAATCAGCGCAGCGACCACCGGTTCATTCACTTCAAGACCGCTGCGGACTGGCTGCAATACAATAAGGACTTCGGGCGCGGCGATCCGATCAAATCCATCTTCCAGCACGTCAACGGCATGGCGCGCGATATCGCCGCGATGGAAGTGCTCGGGCCAAACCCGAACGCCACCGTCAACTGGCTCAAGCAGGTGATCGCGAGCGAGGCTGGCAAGTCGCGCGCCGGGGTGACGTCGCTTTACAAGGGGCTTGGTGAATTCGTCCCAGCCGACGAGGCAGCCAAATACGCCGGGTGGCGCGTCGATGCGATGTACGGGTTTGTGCGGGGACGCGAGACGATCAGCGGCAAGATCGCGACGGGGTTCGGCAATACCCGCAACGTGCTGACCTCGGCACAGCTCGGGGGCGCGTCGATCCTGGCCGCTGCGACCGATCCTTTCATCGACATGGCAACCCGCTACATGGCGGGGCTACCGGCCACGAAGGCGCTGTGGGGCATTGCGCATGCCATCCGGTCCACCCACACCCGCGAGCAGGCCGTGCGCTCTGGCATGATCCTGGACGATTTCCTGCACATCGTAGGGGATGAGGCCCGCTATGCCGGGACGCTCGGCGGCAGCGAGTGGTCGAAGTGGCTGGCGGACCGGACCGTCAACCTCAACGGCCTTGAGCCAATCACCCAGGCCCGCCGGCATGTGTTCGGGCTCGATTTCCAGGCGACGATTGCCGACCACGCGGCGCACGATTGGGATGCGCTCGGCACGGAAAACCGCTATCTGCGGCGCACGCTGGAATCGTATGGGTTCACGGCGAGAGAATGGAACTCCCTGCGCAGGACGACGGCCTTCGCGCCGAACGGTGGCGCCGGGTTCATTCAGCCGGCCGACGTAAGCAATCGCGACATCGCCAAGCGCTACCTCGAAATGATCTACGGCGAAACCGAGCGCGCGGTCCCGCGCGGCACTTGGCAGAGCGAAATACTTGAAAGTGGGCTGCAATACAAATCCTTTGCGCTGTCATTCACGACGCTGCAGTATCAGGCCATCAAGCAGGAACTCAACCAGGGTCCGGCGCGCGGCGCGGCCTATGCCGCCTCGCTGGCGACCGTATTGACGCTCGGTGGAGCCCTCGCCTTGCAAATCAAGAACATCGCGGCTGGCAAGGATGTGCAGCCGATGGATGCCTCGACCGGCCAGGGTCTCAAATTCTGGACGCAGGCATACCAGACCGGCGGCGGGTTCGGCGTGATGGGCGATTTCCTCTTTTCCGATCAGACGCGGTTCGGCGGCAGTTTCACCGAAACCCTGATGGGTCCGACCGCTGGCCTGATCTCGGACGCCTTCAAGCTCACCGTCGGCAACGCGCAGCAGGCCATGCAGGGCAAGAAAACGAACATCGGGCGCGAGGCAGTCCGCACCGCCGGCAAGTATGTCCCCATCGTTTCAACGCTGCCCTACACGCGCGCCGCCTATCAGCGAACATTCCTCGATCAACTGCAATATCTGGCCGATCCGGAGGCGCACAAATACTTCCACGAACAGCAACAGCGGCTTCGGCATGAGACGGGGCAATCCTATTTTTGGCCTCCCGGACAGTCGCAGCCGGCGCGCGGCCCGCAGATGAGCACGGCCGGGCATTAGGTGCGTTGCGGCACATTCCGCACGGTTCATGGTCCCCGCCATGGCCACGAAGCTCGACGTGTCATTCCGGCTTGACGAGACGCTGACGATCAATGCGGTCATCAGCGACCCCAACGGCTCGCCGGCCGATCTGACGGGCATGGTGACATCCGCGATCAAGTGGGGGATTTCGAACGTCAAGGGCGGCCCGACCATCGCATCCGTCCAGCTCGGCACCGGGATCACGATCGTGTCGGCAATTGCCGGAACCATCATCGTCCGGTTCGAGCCGACCGATCAAATCCTGATCCAGCCTGGCACCCGCTACTACCACGAATGCCGGGTCGTTCACCCGACGTGGGGCACGTCAATCCAGTTCGCCGGCAATGCCCAAGTCCTGGAATCTATCTTCGAAACTCTCAACGCCTAACCCAAGGAGACTTAGATGGCTCGCTATCACGTCGACAACCGTTTCGCTGGAACCCAGCAGGCGATTACAACGACCTACAAAACCCAGGTCACCATCACGGCATTGACCGCCACACTCTGCCGCGGTCGTGCCGTTGCACTGGCCTACGGGCCCGACAGCGTGCCGAACGCGACCGACTGCAATATCGTCTACACCATCCAGCGGCAGACGGCCGCCGGTACCGCGACGGCGGCAACGCCCAATCCTCTGGTGCCGGCCGACGTGGCCTCGCGCAGCGGCGCGTTCGTCAACTACACCGCCGAGGGCACGTACACCCTGCCGATCTTCTCGCGCGCCCTCAATCAGCGCGCGTCTCAACAGTGGGCTGCACAGGACAACGACGCGATGCTGCTCTGGCCCGCGACCAACATCGTCGGACTGGCGCTGCTGGCGCTGTCACCGACCTTTAATACAGCCGTGTTCATGGGCCTAGACTACGAAGATCAATAAATGCGTAGGACTCTCGGCATCTTTACGACGCTCGATCGCCAGACCGGGCGTACCACCTACGTCGACTCCTTCACGTGCGCTCACGTTGGGCGATTCCAGTGTTTAGGAATCGTCGATCGCGTTCCGTTCAAGGGTCCGACTGACGAAGCAATCGGCGGGTATTGCCATAAGTGTCACGCACCGGTGTGCAAGAATTGCGCCGGGAAGTCCTGCATGCCGACTGAGAAATTCTGCGAACTGATCGAGTCCGGGCGGCATTATGATCAGATTTTGGGGTTGAAATGACGGAAAATTGCGCCGTTTGCAAAAAGCCGATCGAGGCCGATGGGTTCTGTTCATGGCACGGCCCGTTGGAAGAGCAATGGCTTTGCGATGACCACGTTCACGAAATGCGCACAAGAGGACAGTATCTCCAGCCAAAACAGCAGATGACTCGCGAGGCCGTCGAGCACGCGATCACTACGATGGAACTGGCGATTAAGAACATGGCGATGATCGATGCCGTCGCGGCTCGTGATGCGTCCGGTGCCAGTCGTGGCTTCGAGTTGAGCCTGACCTACAAGCAGAGCCGGCCGATCATCAAGGCGATCCTGGAAGTGCTACGGCTCAAGCTGACCGCCTATCCGCCACCGGTCCCGCCTGTCGTTATTGTGGAAGTGGACCCTGAGTGATGGACTACGACATCGGCATCGTGAAGAAGCGGCGGATCATCTCGCCGGACGACTGCTACTTTGCGGTGCCGGTCATTGCCGCTGGCGGCAATACAACGACGGCGGAGATCATTACGCTCTTGGGAAGTGCGATTGTTGGAATATGGGATGCCGATCTCGGCGTTGCGGTGACTGGGGCGAATGTCACATCGTGGACCGATCAAAGTTCAAATAGTTATGTTTTAGGGTTGAATGCTGCCGGTGGGACCGTGGCCCCGACGTCTCCGCAGTTTAGTTCTTCTAGCTATAATTCCAAGGCTGGGATTTCGTTTACGGCAGCCAGCAGGCAATACTTGGCAACGACTTCTGCGGCAATAACATTAAATTCGAATGTGTCGTCTTGGTTTGTAGCGGTGCAGATGGCGGCTAGTTCTCAAGACTACTGTCGCGTACTGTCATTTTTAGCAAGTACAGAGACTCGTGACTATTTCGATACAAACTCGATGGGGGCACTGATTCGAGACAGTTCAACGCAGGCATTTAATTGGGTACAAGGGAATGTGTTTGGAACGTCTTCTGTTGCCATTATTTATGATACTCCTACCAGAATGGGCACGGTAATAGATGGAACTAACGTTATCGTTTATAAAAACAACACTCTTGGGTCTACAGCACTTAGAAACGTAACGCTTGGAGTTGGCGGAGGAAGTCAGCTTGCTGTTGGTCAAGCGAGCAATCCACTTGGCGACGGCGACGCTTTGCTAACCGGTGTTATACGTCGTATTCTGGTGACTAATACTGCGGTATCGTCTGGGGATCGGTCAAGCATAGATAGTTGGCTGCAGGGGTAGAGGCACGCGGAAATGACGATTCAAAAGAACATAAAAATAGATTATGGCGCCGTTGGAGATGGCGTAACGGATGATTCGCAAGCGTTCGCCGATTTTCAGACATTTTCGATAGCTCAAGGTTCAACGGCTGTCGAACTTACAATTCCAGCCGGCTCGTATAACAATGTCAATTGCGTAAACTGGACCAACAGCATTAAAAACTTGACGGTTTTGTCGGCCGGGGCAACAATTCAATACTACATCATCGGCGGACCGCAGTTTCAAACGGCCACAGGTCAAGCGAAGCTGTCACGGGCTAATTCGGGCGAGTCGTATGTGCTGCTTGAAGTTCCGAGCGAATACACAAGGGCGTCTCCGGGCGATCAGGTTGTTGTTGACTGTCGAGATACGCAGGGTGTGTCTGGCTATCCATCAAACTGGGTATGGTGGGAAAATCATCAGGTTGTCGCGGTGTCATCCGGACGATGGGATTTAGATGCGCCTCTTACTCGAACTTATATTTTAACATTCCCGGACAGTCACAACGCAGATTATTTTCCGGGGGGGCCGGCATATGCGCATTTACTCGCATCAAGGTGGGACCAGACGATAACGATCGTCGGTGGAACGTGGGATGCTATCGGCGGCAGCAATCAAGTACAGATTACGGCCAAGGAGTTTTATATAACTGGCGCAACGTTTCTGGGGGCACATGGATGCGCGCCCACTTTTGCGAATATTGCGCGGTTTGATACGTGTACGTTTTCCAATGGAGTGGAAGCCGATAAAGAAATTAAGCTGTTACAGCTTATCAATTGCACGCAAACGGCGCCGAATAGTCTGATTTTTCAAAGCGCTTCTATTACAGAGGTTCATATAACGGGGGGGGCATATAACAGAATAATCGGCACCACGCCTCAATTGTTTTACGCAAGCGGCGCCACAATAGGCACGATGACCATAGGGTCGGATGGTTATGGCGGCAACGTGAATGCTGTGTTCGACAGTTGTGTTATTAGCAATATAGATGTTCTGACAAACGGTTGTTACATAGATTTAACAAATCCTAATTGCGAGTATATCGGCAACGGCATATTTCGATATCCAGTTGGATCTGACATCTCTCAAATACGCGCGTTTGCCGTGCCAGGAATGCGAGGATTTTTCAACGGGACCGGGGGCGGAGGTCCAACAAATTGGGGTAATCCGTTTACGATCTTGGATTATTATGATGATGTCAGTTACACCTACATGCGGATTTCGTACAGTGGATCGTCTTTGCCGAGCTATAGCGGAACGAGTGGCCTATCCCTGACCAAATTGATACTGCATCCCGCTCAGTCTGTTACCTTTCGAAATTGCACCGGATGCGCCGATGTCGTGGATTTGTCCCAAGCACCATCGCAATTACCTTTGTTTAGTTATTCCAGGCGAACGTATACGGGAGATATTGGCACTCAGCCGCTCGTTCAGGTTTGGGGAAAAATTACTTCTATTCGGGTCGAAGTGGTGACGCCGTTCACGGGAATAGGCGCCCTTCCATTTAGTGTTATGGCGCAGTTTGGCGCTCAAATGTTTGATGGCTCTAATGTGTGGTCCCAGTACGCCCCAACCGTTGACCTAAAAACCAGTGGTGTCAGGTCGTGGACGGCGGCCGGTGGGTGGGTTGGATCAGTAGGGGCTGATAACTTGCCACCTATCCCGTCTGGTGCGTGGATGGCAAAGGGCATGACCCCATATTGCGGCACGACCACGGCGGCTGGAACCGTGACTGTTGAAATATCGACTGATCAAGGGCCTGATATTATTGTCGGACCAACCAAACGTCACAAGCACATCGCAACGCACATTTGAGGGAACGTAAATGGCCGTCTCTCATGTTTTTTCCAACGCGATCGCCGATTGGACCGGTACGGTCACGGTATTCGATAGTGCCGGCGCGACTGGAACCGTAGCGGCAACTGCGCTTGTGCGACCGAGCAATTGGAATTCGGCACACAATCAACTCTTTACGATTACTGGAAACACGACCAACAGCAGCACGGCGAGTGGCACTAACGTCGTGTTTTCAGGTGCTGGTGGCGTAACGCTCGGCGGGTCGAGCGACACGATCGTGTTCAGTGGCCCACTTTGTAGCTATTGGGCCTACATGCCCGCTGCTATAGACACTCGGATTCGACAGGCAAATAGCAGCGTTTCTATTAATCCGTTTTTCCTCGAGTGTCCTCTCGTATTTTCAAACGCGAGATTTTTAGGATCATTAGCGGTTGGTTCAGCAGCAAATAATTCATCTGCATATTTTGACATGTCTGTGTCTATGGTTATTTATACCGCGTCTGGGTCAACTTTAAGTTCGGTTGCATCGTTAGGAAAGACTTTAACCGCATCGTGGAGTTCAAACGCTACATTGTCTCATGGTGGAGGCGTTGTATTTGATGCCACGTGTGCTCAAACTACACTACAGGCCGGTCTTTATTTTGCTGCTTTGCATATCTCTACGACAAATTCGGCAACTGGGGGCGCTAACACGACGGCTCTTGGAAATTCTTTTAGTGTCTACCACGATAACGTATTGCCGGTGTCTTCGTGGCATTCGATCGGACAAGGCACAAATGCAACATACGGAATTTATCCAGGCCGTGGGCTGTTTAGCACAAACGCTACTCGGGCTTCCCTTGCATTTAGCGACTACACGCAAGGAAGTACCGATACTACAGTGCGCGCGGCGCCGTTTTTGTTTGAACTTAGAAACCAAACGTTTCAGTAGGTCCAGCGATGAAAGTCGACACGAGAAATCCATATCCCCAGGCGTTGGGGCATTTGTTCGTGAGCAGCCAAACTTTCGATCCGCGCGACCAGGACGGATTCGTCGATACGCTTGCTCCAGGCTACGTGCCGCCGGCAGCGGTCAGGCCCGCAGCGCAGATCATTTCCTTCGACCGAAGTGCGGAGGGCCGGCACAATGAAGCATTCGACACCTCCCGCAGCCGCATTATTCAGGGCGCTACCTGGAAAAAGCAGCGTATCATCGTGATGCTGCCGGCGGCTAATACGATCAGCACGAAGGTCGCGTTGTCGCATTGGAATTTGATCTTCCCGCCCAACCAAGCCGTCTATCGGATGCTGTGCCTTGGAATGGAAGTCGGCGACGCTTATTCGCAGGCAATATCGGCTGTGCTGGCGGAGCCGAACCTGTCCGAGTGGGAATACATTCTAACGATTGAGCACGACAATGTCCCGCCGCCCGACGGTGTGATCAAGTTGATTGAGAACATGGATGCGCATCCAGAACTTGCTTGCATTGGCGGTCTCTACTGGACCAAAGGCGAGGGCGGCGTTCCGCAGATATGGGGCGATCCAAAAGACCCGGTGTTGAACTTCCGGCCCCAAGTGCCACAGCCTGAGTGCGTGCAGGAGTGTTGTGGAACCGGGATGGGTTTCAACCTATGGCGCCTGTCAATGTTCAAAGATGACAAGCTCCGCAAGCCGTGGTTCAAGACGCTGGCCGGCGACGGTGGCGTGGGAACGCAGGACCTTTACTTTTGGGCCGACGCTCGCAAGCACGGCTATCGCTGTGCGATCGACACGCGCGTGAAGGTTGGTCACTTTGATCTCTCTAGCGACATGGTGTGGTGATGGAAGCATCCTTAATAAGCGTTGGGGCATGTGGAGACATTATGTGCGAGTGCGTGCACATTACCCTGTACGACAAAAATAGCGCCGTTATTGCAACTAGCAAGATGACGATTGAGGCGGCTTCGCTATTTAGAGATACTCTTTCGACGGCAATTGATGTTCGTAGGGCGATAGTAGAAAGGATTCCATCGTGATGGAAGCATTGAAAGAAGTTGAAATGCCGAAGCTGATCAAGATCGACATCGGCTGTGGGGCCAAGAAGTACAAAGGACCCAAGGGCGATCAGGACGATTGGGTTGGCCTTGATCGCATTGCATTCCCCGGCGTCTACCATGTAGTTGATGTTGCAAACGACGATTGGCCATTTCCTGATGAGAGTGTTGGTGAAGCCTATACCTCGCACTTTGTTGAACATCTCGACGCTCGCTCGCGCATTCATTTCTGTAATGAGCTTCATCGCGTGCTCGTTCCAGGTGGCAAGTGCACCTTGATCGTGCCGCACTGGTCCTCCGCCCGCGCCTACGGTGACCCAACGCATCAATGGCCTCCGGTCAGCGAATTCTGGTTTTATTATCTGTCGCGCAAGTGGAGGCTTGATGATGGTAACGCGCCTCATACGGACATCAAGAACTGGTCGCAAGGGTACGATTGCGATTTCGATTGTACCTGGGGCTACGGCATGCACCCAACATTGACGAGCCGCAACACTGAGTACCAGCAATTTGCGTTGAACTTCTACAAGGAAGCCGTGCAGGATATCCACGCAACCCTGACGAAGAAATAAGCAATGTCGTTTCAAGGAAATGCATTTCAGAGCGATGCGTTTCAGGACGCGGTTGGGGCCGCGACCACAGTCAGCTTATTGTCCGCTTGTGCGTCGTCGGCACTTATCGTTATTAGTACGTGGTCGGTTTATGATTCAACTACTGGGCCGGTTGGTCCTGCTCCAGTAGCAGCCGCCCCGCCAGTTGTTTTGATGGACAGCACGCCGTTTCGTCGTGTGGCTAAAAAGGTTTCGTTTCGGGAAGACACTTCTGCGCCGATTGGTGTCGCACCAGGCCAGTTCCTACCAAACTTTACACAGGCGCTGGATCGTCCGGATCAGCAGCCGAAAAAACGCAAACCGTGCCCGCTTGATGAAACTTCGGCGCCAACCACTACGGCGCCAGGGCAATTCCTACCTAACTTTGTTCAGTCTCTTCAAGCTTCTGAACAGCAACGAGTCAGGCGTTGGCTGCGCTCGCTTGATACAGTCGTTACTATTTTCCTGCCAGCAGCGCCGGTTGCTCCGACTTCATTCCCCGTGGAAGCGCAGGGGCCATCCCAGCGACGGCTGATCGCGATAAAATCTGCTAATGCATCATCAACCGCCGATCCAATCTCGACGGCGGGATCGGCTTCCATTACCAGCACGATCGCCTATGCGTCGTCGAGCCAAGTCGTAATCAACCGCTGGCAGGTTTACGACCCGACGACAGGGCCTGTCGGTCCACCTATCGTCACGCCAGTTACAAACTTCGTCCATGCCTTTCAACCATCTGACATCCGCCCGCGCTACCGCTCGCGCTGGATGCCGCTCCCGACAAGCTGCGTCTTCGCCATTCCGATCGACGACCTTTGGTTTGAATCGTTGGACGTTCCTGTACGGCTTAAGACCAAGGGTAAGCTGGCCGAAAGCGTTCAGCCGGTCTTTCCGCAGGTTGTGGCGCCGGTTACCACACCCGTTGTATTGCCTGACGATAATCCGTACCGGCGGCTTCGCGGCAAGGTTGGCATTGCGCGTGATGACATCACCATTCGACTTGCGCCTGTCGAAGTGCCGCCTGTGTTCCTTGCAGATGACAAGGCGTTTTGGCGCCTGCCAAAGAAGGCTGTCGGAACGGAAATCACGGCCCCGATCGGCGTGGCTCCGGGCCAATTCCTGCCCAACTTCGTTTCGCAATGGCTGGAGCAATTCCAGCTTTACCGGCTGAAGCCTCTCAAGGGCGCCAGCGCATCTGCGACGATAGACGCGATCAACGTCCCGGTTGTTGTAGTTGAAACGCCTGTTTTGTTGCCTGACCTGACGGTGTTTTCCGTTCGTCGAAAGAGTCAGGCGCCGTCTGCGACCATTGATCCAATTTTCACGCCTGTCGTCGTTGTCACGCCGCCGGTCCTGTTGCCTGACCAGACCTTGTTTGCGCCGCGTCGAAGGAATGCTGGCCCGTCTTCAACGGTCGACCTGAGTAATGCGCCCGTCGTCACATCGCCAACCCTGCTGGTAGACGATCCGACTATCACAGTACGGCTGCGTCGAAGGGCGTTTGACGAAGGAACGGCCGCCCCGGTTACGATTGCTGCCGGTCAGTTTCTCGTCAACTACGTCTCGCAGTGGGGCGAACAGCCACGTCCGACCAGGCGCCGGCCGGACCTCCGACAGCTTGATCCGACTGCCGCGCCGTTCCAGACCGTTGCTGCGGTTGAGGTGCTATCGGTCGCTCAATGGCTTGGACAGTCGGAACCGGCGCGGCTCAAGACCAAGCGTCGCCTGGACGACAGCGTGCGGCCGAACTTCCCGCCGGCACCGCCACCACCAATATTCATTACAAATTGGCTCGGGCAGACCGAACTTTACACGCTGAAATACGCCCGGCGGAAAGCCGCGCTCGCCCAGGCGAACAGCGAATCCTACTTCCTTCCGGTCCCGCCACCGGTCCACTTCTGCCCCGACGTGATCGGCGACACAGCGACCTATCCCGTCACCGGCGCCATGGCGACATACGTGCTTACCGGAGACGCTGCGGGCTACCTTGTCACCGGCGCGATGGCGGCCTATTCGGTCACGGGCGCCGGAACTCTGACGCGCGTGTGCTGATATCGGACGTTTACGGTGCGTTGCGGTTGTCCTTCCCGCCGCCGCTATTGGGGCGGGAGGTGCAAGATGGTCTGGCGCGGTGACGGAACGAATCGGGTTGCGGCATGTCTCCTGACGCTGTTCGATCAGGTCGACGCGCATTATCCGGGGCGCGACAAGTCGAACGACGGCACGCTTGGCGACGAGCGGCATCAGGCCACCAAATCCGACCATAACCCGGATGATCGCGGCATCGTGCGCGCGCTCGATATCTCGCACGATCCTGCGCACGGATTCGACTCCTACAAATTTGCCGACTTCCTCCGCGAGCATTGGGACGATCGGGTCCAGTACATCATCAGCAACAGCCGCATCGCGAACATAGACGTCGGCGCCAAGCTGTGGCGGCCGTACAGCGGCCAGAACCCGCACGATCATCACATCCATATTTCCGTGCGCCACGACGACAGGGCCGACGATCCGCGGCCATGGAATCTCGCGGCGTTCTTCGATGGCAAGCCGCCCGATCCGCACGTCGAGGCCAATGTGCAAACCAGCCGGGGAAGCTGGTACAGCCAATTCGAGGGGAAATTTCACTGGCATGACGGCGAGGACGAGCCGAACAGCGCCGCCCTGGGGGTGCCGGACGACGCGCAGGGCATCGCGCGCCCGCAGAAGTTTGGGAGCCTCGGGACGTGGTTTGCAGTGCGCGCGCCGAACGGCAAGGTGTCGATAGAGCAACAGACGGACCACGGGCCTGGACCTGAGACCCTACGCACGATCGACATCAGCGGTGCGGCGGTCGAACGTTTCGGCTACTCGCCAACCAACTTCCCGACCGACTCGATCTTCACGTTCTGGCCAGTCGATCCGCCCATTCAGGTGGAGGGACTGTCGAAGCAACAGCAGGCGATCAAATACCGCGACATCCGCAAGGGCCTGCCGGTCGACGGCGAGGTGCTGCCGCCGAAGGTCGACAACGACTTGGTCATCGCCCTCATCATCGTTTTATTCGAAGGAAACGCCATGGATGCAAATCTCAAAGCGGCAATGATCGCGGAGTTGGCCAAGCCGAACCCCGACATGCGAGCGCTGCTCTTGCAGGCTCTTGGCGCGACGGGAACGCTGCCGTTGCCACCGCCAACGCCTCCCCCTCCACCGCCAGTGCCGGCGTTCGACTACACGGCCTATCTGCCGCTCATGCAGAGCCCGATCGTACAGCAGTTGCTCGGTGGCAAGCCCATCACGATTGCGGATTTACTGCCGCTCATTCCGGCCGTGCTGGCAATATCCCAGGGTCAACCAGTTCCCCCGTTGCCGCCGCCCGTCAAGCCGCCCGCGCCCCCCGTGA
>Ga0193696_1000138_pt1 | contig 30625 bp, 37 predicted proteins | sample L3m1metaG_FD_145074 | JGI IMG/M metagenome (GOLD analysis project Ga0193696, IMG submission 145074) | Soil microbial communities from a riparian zone of the East river system, Colorado, United States - L3m1 | ecosystem: Environmental > Terrestrial > Soil > Riparian zone | place: USA: East River... | reverse complement strand
TTCTTCTCCGAAGTAGGGATCGCGATGATCGGCGATTGTCGTTTGGTAGCCGTAGGCCTCCAGCGACCGGATCACTTCGGAGAAGAAGCCTGGCTCGAGCCTCACAAGATCCGGCAGCGCATTGAGTCGTGGTGCATCGATAGCATCCTGCGGCGCCGCACCGCGCAGCATCCTGAGCACACACTGCACCAAGGCCGGCCGGATTCGACTTCCGCCGGCGGCGCCTGCAATGGCGGCCAGCTGTCCATGATCATCGAGCGCGATCAGTGGCGACATCATCGAGCCCATTCGGGTTCCAGGCGGCACCAGCCCTCGCACCAGCTCGCCTTCACCCAACATCGAATTGAGGTGTACACCGTAACCCGGGACCCACACCCCCGATCCCAGGCCAAGACTCGTGGTGATCACGCAGCCGTTGCCGTGCTCGTCGACTGCGACGATGTTGGTGGTCTCGGCCCGCTTGCTCGGTGCTCGCAGGGCCTCGACCAGCGCCGCGGCCGACGTTGCATCAGTTGTCGGATCACCCTGCACCTGCGGCGCTACCCGACCCATCGTGCCGAGCAGGTCGTCAAGATCATTGCCGCGAGCGTGCACAGTGAAGTCATTCACCCGAACTGTGCGCGGGGCCGATTCGATGACGTGGTACGCGTCGAGGTCCTCCTGGCTCAGGGCGCCGCCGTCGGCGACCGAGACGACCAACGCATCGGCGTACGCCCCGGAATAGAAGGCGCGCGGATCCCGCAGCATGAGCTCGTAGGCCCGGTGATGATCAGGATGTCGGAGCGGGTCACCCGCACCCAGCAGGGAACCATCTGGGCGCTGATAGACCTCAACGCCCTCCCCAACGCACATTGCCGCGGCGACTCGGGGCAGCACCTGGGCATGCATTGCCGGGAACGGTGTCCCGTACGAGGCCTCCCGCCCGGCTGCGGTGACCGCACCCCAGGACAGCCGACCCCACCGCTGCCACAAATAGTGAGCCCCGGCCGGGATGCCGGGCACGGCAACCGTGGCCGGTCCGATCTCGTACGGCACGTGCTGCCCAATGAAGATCACTTCGATCGACTTCGCGGGACTTGGCCGCTTGCCACCGAGTCCCGGCACGCTGACGAAGAAGTCCAGACAGCGCACCTGGCCGGTTCCTGCGTCGAAGACCGTTGCGAAACCACCGCCACCGAGCCCGGTGAAGATAGTCTCCGCGGCACAGCTGACAAGCATCATCGATACCGCCGCGTCGACCGCGCTGCCGCCCCGGGAGAGGATGTCAGCCCCAGCGCGCGCCGTTGACGGGTGCCCGGCAGCGACACCAGCCCGGATCGTCATCGCAGCCCGTTTCTCACTCCTGGGAGCCTAACGGCCGCCAGTCCCGGCTAACGGAGGATCGCGCATCGCGGAGGGGGAGTGCCGCCGCCGATCCGCTTCGGCTGAGAGGCTGAACCCATGGGGCTCATCAGTCGTCTGAGTGGGTGATGACAACACCTGTGTCGCCGTCGCTTTGGACAAGTAGGCGAACCAATACGGAGTACTGGCTGGTTGCGGCATGCGGACCGGTCCTGCTCGGAGCTGCCCTGGTGGGTTGGTGGCTGAGCTGGTTGTCCGCATCCACCGCCACATTCTGTTTTTTGCTGCTCGCGGCGCTGGTTGCGAGGTATTCACGGACTAGCCGCCTGCGCATTGCCGACCTGGTGACCCTGGCACGAGGGCTCGGCGTTTGTTTCCTTGCCGGGCTGGCCCTGCAAGCGTTGGCCGGCGGTCTTAAGCCGCCCGGAGTGTTAGTCATGATCATTATGAGCACGCTGTGCCTGACCCTGGATGGAGTGGATGGCAGGGTCGCGCGAGCCAGGAGAGAGACAACCTCTTTCGGTGCGAGGTTCGACATGGAGACCGATGCGGCAATGCTGGCGGTACTGAGCATTGCTGTTGCCGCGCTCGGGATCGCCGGCTGGTGGGTGCTGGCCATCGGCGCAATGCGATACGGCTATGTCGCCATGTCACTCGTGCTGCCGGCTCTGCGGACCCAGCTGCCCGCACGTTATTCGGCGAAGGTCGTTGCGATGGTCCAGGCTGTCGCTTTGATCGCGGCCCTGGTCTTCGGGTTGACGCGCGGCCAGCACTGGGTGCCCGCCACCTTCCTCCTGGTTGCGCTCGCGCTGCTGTGCTGGTCTTTCAGTCGTGACGTGATGAACCAGCTCCGGCGTTCGGTGTGACGCGCCGCAATTGAGGTGTTGCAGACCAGTAGCGTGTTGATGCTGTAATTGCTCTGCGAGCGTCGGCAAATCGCGCGCCGCCGCGCGGAGCCAGGGTGGCGCGCCGCTGTCTTGGACGAGCGAGGGAGCAGACACGCCTTTCGTCTGCGAGCGAGAGAGGAAGGCAGCGGCTAACCAGCGCCAGCCTCAGCGAGCGAAGTGAGCAATATACACGGAGGGAGCGGCGGCGTTCTTCCTCTGCGAGCGACGACGACGGCGGTGGATTCCAAGCGCGATTGCGCGAGCAGTAAGCCCAAAAAGGGAGAAACACTATGAAGGCCTTGAAGATTCTAGGAATCGTGTTCGGGATCCTGCTGCTGTTGACCGGCGGTGGGCTGCTGGCCGGATCTGTCCTAGCCAGCAAGGGCCAAGGTGCATTCGAGCAGGAGCTAGCCAAGTCTGGGTATGCCGGGCCGGTCGAGGGAATCGTGAAGTCGGTCGACCAGACCAGCCCGGCGCTCGTGACGGTGAGCTACACGGACAAGCAAGGCAGGAAGCGGACCGGCCAGGGCGCAGCATCGGGTCCGACGTCGCCCAATGTCGGTGACACGGTGTCGACCTACTACAGCACGAGCGATCCGAGCCAGATCCTCGTCGTCAATGTGCCGGGCCTCGGCAATCTCAGTGGTGTCGCAGCCACCTTGCGGATCTCGGGCATCATCTGCCTGGTGGCCGGAGGTCTGCTGCTGTTGGCAGGCATTCTTGGGCTGCTGCTAGGAAGAAAGCCGGCAGCCATTCCGGCAGCACCGGCATACCCGGCTGCGATCCCAGGGCAGACGACACCTGATGGATTTCCGATGCAGTCCCACTCGTCCCAGCAGCCGCCGGGTCAGGCGTATCCGCCTCAGCAGTATCCCGGGCCGCAGCAGCCGCCAGGTCAGACGTATCAGCCTCAGCAGTATGGGCCGCAGCAGCCGCCAGGTCAGACGTATCCGCCTCAGCAGTATCCCGGGCCCCAGCAGCCGCCGGATCAGCCCTATCCACCCGAGCAATACCCGCCCCAGAGATAGCCACCTGTCCAGCGATTTGCTTTTGCAGCTGGCCAAAATTTGATCTGACCGGAGGTCTCTGACAGAATCGTCAGGTTGCTCCGACGGGTCGCCGGGGTGAGCCATGCTTATCAGGCCTGAGATCAAGCCTGACAGCGAGGTCGCCGAACCGCGAGATCCTTGATTGCTCGGTTGCCTGGACGCCCGGTCCAGGGCCGGGCCACCTCCTCAGCACGCAAGTGACGGGTGTGGTGCGCCGAAAGCTGGCCGACACACCCGACCACGGGGGTCGGAGCGAGCGGGTGTTGATAGCGCCCGTGAGCAAGCAACAGGACAACGGAGTTACGTGCTCGCAGACCGCAGGCATGAACACCAGCAGGGCACCATAGGCGGACGTTGACCGATGAGGTCATCCGCGACTTGACGACGAGAAGAAGGACGAACGGTGGCGGGACAAAAGATCCGCATCAGGCTTAAGGCCTACGACCACGAGGTCATCGATTCGTCGGCGCGCAAGATCGTCGACACGGTGACGCGTACGGGCGCGAAGGTCGCTGGGCCGGTGCCACTGCCTACGGAGAAGAATGTCTTCTGCGTCATCCGCTCCCCGCACAAGTACAAGGACAGCAGGGAGCATTTTGAGATGCGGACGCACAAGCGTCTCATCGACATCATCGACCCGACTCCCAAGACCGTCGACTCTTTGATGCGGCTCGACCTGCCGGCTGGTGTCGACATCGAGATCAAGCTCTGAGGACCGATCAACGATGACCGCCACCAAGACAGAACGCACAGTGAAGGGCCTGCTGGGCACCAAGCTCGGCATGACCCAGCTCTGGGATGCCAACAACCGCGTTGTCCCCGTCACCGTGGTTCAGGCGGGGCCTTGCGTCGTGACTCAGGTCCGGACGCCTAATGTCGACGGTTACTCCGCGGTCCAGTTCGGCTTCGGCGCCGTCAAAGCCAAGCAACTGACCAAGCCCAGTGCCGGACACTTCGAGAAGGCCGGGGTAACGCCTCGTAAGCACCTGGTTGAGATCCGGACCGGCGACGCCAGTGAGTACACCCTCGGCCAGGAGCTCAGTGCTGACGTTTTCGCAGCGGGAGACGTCATTGACGTGACCGGTGTCAGCAAGGGCAAAGGAACCGCGGGCGTGATGAAGCGGCACGGTTTCTCCGGCTTACGCGCCTCACACGGCGTACATCGCAAGCACCGCTCACCGGGCTCCATCGGCGGCTGCGCCACGCCCGGCCGGGTTTTCAAGGGCTTGCGGATGGCTGGGCGGATGGGCGCAGAGCGTGTCACCGTGCAGAACCTTGTCGTCCACGGCGTGGACGCGGACCGCGGCCTGATCTTGATCAAGGGCGCGATCCCGGGCAACAAGGGCGCCTTGGTCGTCCTGCGGAGCGCTGCCAAGAAAGGAGATGCGGCATGAGTGAGACGCGTACGGTCGATGTGCTCGATGTGAAGGGCGTCAAGTCCGGCACCGCCGAGCTGCCTGCCGAGCTTTTCGACGTGCCGGCGAACATTCCGCTGATCCACCAGGTGGTCACTGCACAACTTGCGGCAGCGCGGCAAGGCACGCATGCCACCAAGACCCGCGGCGAGGTACGCGGCGGTGGCGCAAAGCCATATCGGCAGAAGGGCACCGGCCGCGCACGGCAGGGCTCCAGGCGGGCGCCTCAGTTCGTGGGCGGCGGGATCGTACACGGGCCGCAGCCGCGTAACTACGCGCAACGCACCCCCAAGAAGATGATCACTGCGGCATTGCATGGCGCATTGTCCGATCGGGCACGGGACGGCCGAGTCCACGTGGTCGCGGATCTTGTGACAGGCGATGTTCCTGCTACCAAGGCTGCGCTCGCGGCGCTGGCTGCCGCGACCACCTCTGACAAGGTGCTCGTGGTAATCCATCGTGACGAGGATCTTGCCTGGCTGAGTCTGCGCAACGTCGTCACGGTGCACGCCCTGGCCGTCGATCAGCTGAATGCCTACGACGTGCTGGTCAACGACGAGGTCGTCTTCACCTCGGCCGCCCTGGAGACCTTCGTCGGCCGCCCTCTCAAGGGGGAGTCCCGGAAGGCCGTGGCCGGAGAGGGCGAGATCGCTGAGGAGGATGACAAATGAGCAGCGTCAAGGTCCGTAACCATCGCGACATCCTGCTCGCGCCCGTGGTGAGCGAGAAGAGCTACGCGCTGCTGGATGAGAACAAGTACACGTTCTTGGTTGCCCCGGATGCCAACAAGACTGAGATCAAGATCGCGGTGGAGACGGTGTTCAAGGTCCGGGTCACCGAGGTGAACACGCTGAATCGGCCGGGTAAGAAGCGGCGTACCAGATACGGCTTCGGCAGGCGTCCCGATACCAAGCGGGCGATCATCACGGTCGCTCCTGGCGAGCGCATCGACATCTTCTCCTCACCGGGCAGCTGATCAGCTTCAGACAAGGAAAGCTCACATGGGTATCCGTAAGTACAAGCCAACGACGCCGGCCCGCCGCGGCAGCAGCGTCGCTGACTTTGCCGAGCTCACTCGATCGACGCCGGAGAAGTCGCTGGTCGTACCGAGCCCCAAGACCGGTGGCCGGAATAACGCGGGCAAGATCACCACGAGGCACATCGGCGGCGGACACAAGCAGGCGTACCGATTGATCGACTTCAAGCGGTATGACAAGGACGGTGTGCCGGCCCGAGTGGCTCACATCGAGTACGACCCGAACCGCACAGCCCGGATCGCCCTGTTGCACTTCGCCGACGGGGAGAAGCGGTACATCATCGCTCCGGAGGGTCTCGGTCAAGGCAGCCAGGTGGAAGCAGGCGAGCGCGCCGACATCAAGCCGGGCAACAACTTGCCGCTGCGCAACATCCCAGTCGGCACCACGATCCACGCGGTCGAGCTACGGCCTGGTGGCGGCGCCAAGCTCGCGCGGTCGGCTGGCTCGAGCATTCAGCTGGTCGCCCGGGAAGGTAAGAACGCCACGTTGCGGATGCCGTCCGGTGAGATGCGGATGGTCGACGTGCGGTGCCGCGCGACTGTCGGCGAAGTAGGAAATGCCGAGCAGTCCAACATCAACTGGGGAAAGGCCGGCCGTAACCGATGGAAGGGCAAGCGGCCCAGTGTCCGTGGGGTCGCGATGAACCCGATCGATCATCCACACGGCGGTGGTGAGGGCAAGACCTCTGGTGGTCGGCACCCGGTCTCGCCGTGGGGGAAGCCGGAAGGCCGTACCCGTGACAAGAACAAGGCGAGTTCACGCATGATCATCCGTCGCCGTAAGACCGGCAAGAAGCGCTGAGCAGGAGCAGGAAACCACAGATGCCACGCAGTCTGAAGAAGGGTCCCTTCGTCGATGATCACCTCGCCAAGAAGGTTGAGGTGCAGAACAGCCGCGGGACCAAAAATGTGATCAAGACTTGGTCGCGCCGCTCCATGATCGTGCCCGACATGATCGGTCACACGATCGCCGTGCACGACGGACGTAAGCACGTGCCGGTGTTCATCACCGAGATGATGGTCGGCCACAAGCTGGGGGAGTTCGCGCCAACTCGAACCTTCCGCGGCCACGTCAAGGACGACCGAAAGTCTCGCCGCCGCTGAGGCGCGGCAAGGACTGACAGAGAAGGAATCTGAACACATGAGCAAGGACACACGTCCCACCCGCCGCCAGGCGTTGCTCGGCGACCGTCCTGGTTCGTACGCCATCGCGCGCTCGGTCCGGATGTCCCCGACCAAGGTTCGCCGCGTCGTGGACATGGTTCGCGGCATGGATGTCGAGGACGCGCTGAACACCTGCAAGTTTGCGCCCCAGGCGGCAAGCGAGCCGGTCTACAAGGTGATCGCCAGCGCCGCTGCCAACGCCGAACGGAGTGACAACCTGAGGCGGGCGGACATGTACGTTTCCCAGGCGTTTGTCGATCAGGGCGTCACCGTTCGACGGATCCGCCCGCGAGCCAGGGGTGGTTGGGGCCGCATCCTCAAGCGTTCCAGTCACATCACCGTCGTCGTCGAACCCAGAACCGAAGTGGCAACCCGCGGGCCGGCGAGCACCCGCTCGAAGGAGAAGTGAGCATGGGCCAAAAGATCAACCCGTACGGTTTCCGCCTCGGCATCACCACTGATCACAAGAGCCGCTGGTACGCCGACAAGCTTTACTCGGCCTACATCGGCGAAGACGTCAAGATCCGCCGGATGCTGACCAAGGGCTTGGAGCGGGCCGGCATTTCCTCGGTCGAGATCGAGCGGACTCGTGATCGGGTTCGAGTGGACATCTTCACTGCGCGCCCGGGCATCGTCATCGGACGCAATGGCGCCGAGGCGGAGCGGGTCCGCAGCGAACTGGAGAAGTTGACCGGCAAGCAGGTTCAGCTGAACATCCTCGAAGTCAAGAACCCTGAGACTGATGCCCAGCTGGTCGCCCAGGGCGTGGCCGAGCAGCTCGCCTCCCGGGTGCAGTTCCGGCGGGCCATGCGTAAGGCACAGCAGAGTGCAATGCGCGCCGGCGCACGCGGCATCCGTATTCAGTGCTCTGGACGTCTGGGTGGTGCGGAAATGAGCCGCTCGGAGTTCTACCGCGAGGGCCAAGTCCCGCTGCACACTCTGCGGGCAGACATCGACTACGGCTTCCACGAGGCCAAGACGACCTTCGGCCGGATCGGCGTGAAGGTCTGGATCTACAAGGGCGATGTTTCCGGAACGCGCGCCGAGCGGGCGGCCCAGAAGGCGGCGCGCAACGCTGCCGGTGGTCGGAGTCGACCAGGTCGTCCGGGTCGAGGTGACCGGCCGGCCCGCGCAGAGCGCCCGGAACGCGGTGGGAGGCGTCGCACCGAAGGTGCGCCTGAGGTGTCTCGCACCGAAGGTGCGCCTGAGGTGACTCGTACCGAAGGTGCGCCCGAGGTGACTCGCACCGAAGGTGCGCCCGAGGTGACTCGCACCGAAGGTGCGCCCGACGTGTCTCGCACCGAAGGTGCGCCTGAGGTGTCTCGCACCGAAGGTGCGCCTGAGGTGACTCGTACCGAAGGTGCGCCCGAGGTGACTCGCACCGAAGGTGCGCCCGAGGTGACTCGCACCGAAGGTGCGCCCGACGTGACCACGCCTGAATCAACTCCGACGCCCGAGTCCGCACCTGCACAGGTTGGCGTTACCGCTGCCCCGGCCGAAACGTCGGGACAGGAGGGCTGAGCGATGCTGGTTCCACGCAAGATCAAGTTTCGTAAGCAGCACCATCCGAGACGGACCGGTGCCGCCAAGGGCGGCACCAGGCTGGCCTTCGGCGACTTCGGCATTCAGGCAATGGAAAGTGCCTATCTCACCAACCGTCAGATCGAGTCGGCTCGTATTGCCATGACCCGTCATATCAAGCGTGGCGGCAAGGTCTGGATCAACGTCTATCCCGACCGTCCACTGACAAAGAAGCCGGCTGAGACCCGGATGGGTTCGGGCAAAGGCTCTCCGGAGTGGTGGATCGCCAATGTCAAGCCGGGCCGGGTGCTCTTCGAGCTGTCCGGAGTCAATGAAGATGTGGCCCGCGAGGCGATGCGTCTGGCGATCCACAAGCTCCCGATGAAGGCCCGTTTCATCAAGCGTGAAGCAGGTGAGTTCTGATGGCCAAGGCTGCTACCGCGGCCGAGCTCCGGGGTCTGACCCGCGATGAGCTGAACACCAAGGTGACCGAGCTGAAGGAGGAGCTGTTCACGCTCCGTTTTCAGGCAGCCACTGGTCAGCTCGAATCACATGGCCGGCTCCGCGCCGTACGCAAGGACATCGCGAGGATCTACACGGTGCTGACCGAACGTGAGCTCGGCATCATCGATGATCCCGATGCTGAGGAGGCTCAAGCATGAGTGAAAACGTGAAGAATGCGCCGTCGAAGAGCGCCGAGGACCGCGGCCGGCGCAAGGTCCGAGAGGGCTATGTCGTCAGCGACAAGATGGACAAGACGGTTGTGGTCGCGGTCGAGGACCGGGTGAAGCACCGCCTCTACGGCAAGGTGTTACGCCAGACCAGTCGGCTCAAGGCACACGACGAGCAGAACAGCGCCGTAGTTGGTGATCGGGTACGCGTCATGGAGACCCGGCCGCTGAGCGCTACCAAGCGTTGGCGCCTCGTCGAGATCCTCGAGAAGGCCAAGTAGTTACGCCGAGTTGTCAGATCCCGGTTGGCTTATAGCCCACGTGGATTCTGACAAATCTAAGAAGAGAGAGCAGAGATGATCCAGCAGGAGTCGCGACTCAAGGTTGCCGACAACACCGGTGCCAAAGAGATTTTGTGCATCCGGGTGCTCGGCGGATCCGGTCGCCGCTACGCGGGCATCGGCGACATCATCGTCGGCACCGTCAAGGACGCGATCCCCGGCGGCAACGTCAAGAAGGGCGAGATCGTCAAGGCGGTAGTGGTGCGGACTGCGAAGGAGCGTCGCCGCGCCGACGGCTCCTACATCAAGTTCGACGAGAACGCAGCCGTGATCTTGAAGAGCGACGGCGAGCCCCGCGGCACTCGCATCTTCGGCCCGGTTGGGCGGGAGCTGCGCGAAAAGCGCTTCATGCGCATCATCTCGCTTGCACCGGAGGTGCTGTAAAACCATGACTGAGAAGAGGGGCAGCTTGCACGTCCGTAAGGGCGATCGCGTCAAGGTGATCAGCGGTAAGGATCGTGGTCTGGTTGGCGAGGTGATCGCGGTGTATCCCGAGCGCAACAAGGTCACCGTCGCCGGCGTCAACATTGTCAAGCGGCATTTACGCGATACCGCCGCCCAGCCACAGGCCCGCCAGACCACCAAGGGCGGCATCGTCTCCTCCGAGGCGCCCATCCATGCCTCCAACGTGCAGCTGGTGGTGAAGGACTCTGACGGCGAGGAGGTCGTCACGCGGATCGGTTACGACCGGGTCGAAGTGACCAAGCGTCGCTCCGACGGCTCTGAGTACAAAGCGACCCGCAGCGTACGCATTGCCCGGGCGACTGGAGAGGAAATCTGATGACGACTCCGACGACTGAGCAAACCGCATCAGCCGCCGAGCGCACGCTGCCCAGGCTGCAGCAGCGCTATCGCGACGAGATCGCGCCGGCGCTGCGGGATGAGTTCAAGATCTCCAACGTTATGCAGATCCCCAAACCGGTCAAGATCGTGGTGAACATGGGCGTCGGCGAGGCAGCTCGCGACTCCAAGTTGATCGATGGTGCGGTTCGGGACCTCGCGACGATCACCGGCCAAAAGCCCGTCGTGACCCGGGCGCGCAAATCGGTCGCCCAGTTCAAGCTGCGGGCCGGCATGCCGATCGGGGCGCATGTCACCCTGCGGGGGACCAGGATGTGGGAGTTCGCGGACCGGCTGCTGACGCTTGCGCTGCCACGCATCCGTGACTTCCGCGGCTTGTCACCGAAGCAGTTCGACGGCACCGGCAACTACACGTTCGGTCTCAACGAGCAGGTCATGTTCCACGAGATCAATCAGGACAGGATCGACCGGGTACGCGGTATGGACATCACGTTCGTCACCACGGCAACCAACGACGACGAAGGCCGGGCACTATTGCGCCATCTGGGCTTCCCGTTCCGGGCGAACTGAGAAGGAGGAAACCCATGGCCAAGACAGCGCTTCGAGTAAAGCAGGCGCGCAAGCCGAAGTTCCAGGTACGCGCGTATACCCGATGCCAGAGATGCGGCAGGCCCAAGGCGGTCTATCGCAAGTTCGGCCTGTGTCGCATCTGCCTACGCGAAATGGCACACCGGGGCGAGCTGCCCGGCATCACGAAGAGTTCCTGGTGATGGCTGCCGTCACCGAGCGATTTGCTGGGGCCGGTAGCTCGAGGCCCAGAAGAGACCACAACGGAACAGGTCCTGACGGAAACCGTTCCGAGAAAGAAGATCACTCCAACTCATGACCATGACTGATCCGATTGCGGACATGCTGACCCGGATCCGGAACGCCAGTCAGGCGTACCACGACACGGCCACCATGCCGCACAGCAAGATCAAGGTGGGTATCGCCGAGATCCTCGCCAACGAGGGCTACATCGCCGGCTACGAGGTGAATGAGCCAGCAGAAGGCCATGTCGGCAGGACCTTGTCGATCACCTTGAAGTACGGCCAAAGCCGGGAGCGTTCCCTTGCTGGAGTGCGCCGGATCTCCAAGCCCGGCCTGCGGGTCTACGCCAAGTCGACTGGACTTCCCAAGGTGCTCGGCGGCCTCGGCATTGCCATCATCTCGACGTCTCAGGGTCTTCTGACCGACAGGCAGGCGCACCGAAATCGCGTGGGCGGCGAAGTCGTCGCCTACGTGTGGTGAGTAGTGCGGACGAGGAGGTAGAGAAGTGTCACGCATTGGCAGGATGCCGGTCACCATTCCGGACGGTGTCGAAGTGACGGTCGACGGGCAGGTCGTTACCGTGCTCGGCCCCCGAGGCTCGCTAGAGCATCGCGTCGCGGAACCGATCAAGGTCGCACGCGGGGAAAACGGGGAGTTACAAGTCTCTCGGCCGGACGACGAGCGGGAGAGCAAGTCGCTGCACGGCCTGACCCGCACGTTGGTCGCCAACATGGTGACTGGCGTGACCACCGGCTACGAGAAGAAGCTGGAGATCGTCGGCGTCGGCTACCGCGTCGTCTCGAGGGGCCCGACCGAGCTCGAATTCGCGCTCGGATACAGCCACCCGGTCAAGGTGAGCGCACCCGAGGGCATCACATTCAACGTCGAGGCGCCGACCAGGTTCTCGGTCTTGGGCATCGATAAGCAGCGGGTCGGTGAGGTGGCGGCGAATATCCGCAAGATTCGAAAGCCCGAGCCGTACAAGGGCAAGGGTGTCCGATACGCGGGCGAGAGGGTTCGCCGCAAGGTTGGAAAGGCTGGTAAGTGACGATGGCGGTATCGCTGTCCCAACGCCGGGGCATGGCGCCGAAGAGCGCCGCGCGGGCGCGCCGGCAGATTCGGGTACGCAAGAAGGTCTTCGGTGCGCCACAGCGCCCGCGGCTGGTGGTGACCCGCTCAGCGCGGCACATCTCTGCCCAGGTGATCGACGACACGAACGGCCGAACGCTTGCCTCTGCCTCCAGCATGGAATCGGAGCTCCGCTCAGCAAGTGTCGACAAGTCGGACAAGGCAAAACAGGTTGGCGGTCTTGTTGCCGAGCGGGCCAAGGCTGCCGGCATCGAGAAGGTCGTCTTCGATCGTGCCGGATACAAGTACCACGGGCGCGTTGCGGCGCTCGCTGATGGCGCCCGCGAGGGCGGTCTGGGATTTTGAGCAGCAACCCAAGACGGGGAGCGTCGGTCCCGCGAGCAGTGCCCAAGAAAATTCAGGAAGGTAAGAGCGAATGACGGGAACCCAGCGCCGCAGTGGTGGTGCCGGTGGAGATCGTCGCGGCCGCGACGATCGCCGTGGCGCGGCCCAGGAGAAGAGCAACTACATCGAGCGGGTCGTGGCGATCAACCGCGTGGCCAAGGTTGTGCAGGGTGGCCGCCGGTTCTCCTTCACCGCGCTCGTCGTGGTGGGCGACGGAGACGGCAACGTCGGTGTCGGCTATGGCAAGGCCAAGGAGGTCCCTGCAGCGATCGCCAAGGGTGTCGAGGAGGCGAAGAAGCACTTCTTCAACGTGCCCAGGATCCAAGGCACCATTCCGCATCCGGTGCAGGGCGAGAAGGCTGCCGGCGTCGTGCTGCTGCGGCCGGCTTCGCCCGGTACCGGGGTGATCGCAGGCGGTTCCGCTCGGGCGGTGCTGGAGTGCGCCGGCGTACATGACGTGCTGGCAAAGTCTCTCGGCTCCGCCAATGCGATCAATGTGGTGCACGCGACAGTGGCTGCGCTGCAGAGTCTGGAGCAGCCGGAGGCTGTTGCCAAACGCCGCGGCAAGGCGGTGGAGGATGTCGCGCCGGCAGCCTTGCTGAGGGCGCGGGACGCGGTGAGCTCATGATGGCGCAGCTGAAGATCCGGCAGATCCGCAGCTCCGTCGGAGGCAAGCAGAACCAGCGAGACACCTTGCGTACCTTGGGCCTGAAGCGGGTCGGCGACGAGTCGACACGTGAGGATCGGCCTGAGGTGCGCGGCATGATCAAGACGGTTGCTCATCTGGTGGCCGTGGAGGAGGTCGACTGACATGACGCTGAAGGTCCATCACCTTCGGCCAGCACCGGGTGCCAAAACGGCAAAGACTCGGGTGGGTCGAGGCGAGGCCGGCAGGCGCGGCAAGACGGCCGGTCGCGGCACCAAAGGTTCCGGAGCCCGTCAGACGGTGCCGGAGAACTTCGAGGGCGGCCAGATGCCGCTGCACATGCGACTGCCGAAGCTGCGTGGCTTCAAGAATCCCTTCCGCGAGGAGTACCAGGTCGTGAACCTGGATCGGTTGGGCCAGCTGTTTCCGGATGGCGGCACTGTCGGCGTGGCGGATCTGGTGGCAGCCGGGGCCGTACGCTCTGGGAGCCGTGTCAAGATTCTCGGCGCAGGTGACATTCCGGTCGTCGTACAGGTGACCGCGCATGCGTTCTCGGCGGCAGCCAAGGAGAAGATCACCGCCGCCGGCGGCAGCGTTACCGAGCTCTAGAGGTCGGGTGACCGCCTCTAGTGGCGGTCACCGACACGCTCGTTCTGCGGCCCGAATGCGGTGAGGAATCGGTCCCGGAACGCGTCCATTCGCCAAACCGGGGCCTGCGAGCCCGGTCGAAGGCCGTCGTGCCAACCCCATGACGAGATCCGGCTGAGTACCGATCGATCTTGCGTGACGATGGTGATCGGTACGTCGCGGCTGACTCCGTAACCTGTGACGATCGGCGAGGGCTGGTGATCGCCCAAGAAGATCAGGACGAGATTCTTGTCACCGTAGGTCTCCACGTACGAAGTCAGGCTGCTCAGCGAGTATTCGATGGCTGCTCGGTAGTCGGCGTGTACGCGCCCTGGAGGGCTGGTCAAGATGGCTTGGGGTGGATCATCCGTGGTGGCCATGCCATCGAAGATTGAGCCGTCACCGATGTCTTTCCAGTCGACAAGTCGTGGAATCGGTTCCCAGGGCGCATGGCTGGAGACGAGGGTGATCTCGGCCATGACTGGCTGGCGGTTCGGAGGGGCATGCTCGGTGCGTTCGAACCTCAAGAGTGTGTACTGATCGGGCATGCTGGCCCAGCTGAACCGCGGTCCGCGATAGCCCATGTCATTGGCATCGTAGACACGGTCATAGCCCAGAGACTCGCTCTGTTGCCAGGGCGCGTCGTTGCCCGGCATGACGCCAACTGTGCGCCAGCCCGCCCGACGGAACGCGCGGGTGAGGGTCAATCGCTGGCTGGAATCGAGCTCGTCGTAACGCTGCTGATTGTCGATCCACAGGCCTGAATGGAATGTTCCGTGCGCCAGCCAGCTGCCGCCTCCCACCGTTGACGAGGTGAGAAATGCGCTCCGGGAGTCAAAGCCGCGGGCGCGGAGTTGCCGATTGCCGGCCTCGAGTACCGCATTGACGCCCGGCGCGAACTCTGGATCCTCGACTGCGCTACGCCCGTAGCTCTCGACGAAGCAAACAATGACATCCTTGCCGCGCAATGTCGTCAACAGTTCGTCGCTTGGCGTGCTCGCGAAGGGATCCGCTGCGGCGAGCGTGGTGGACTCCTCATGACCTTGCGTGTCCGTGTTGGTGGCCTGGGCACGATAGCGGAGGTACATCGCTGAGCTCTCAGCCGCGAGGGGAACCCCAGGGACGATCTGGGCGCCGAGGAGGGTGGAGCCGAGCCACACAGCGGCGGTCACAACGACTGCGCGACTGGCGACTACATCATGCCGGCCCAGGAAACGGCTCAGGCGTTGGACTGACCACGTCATCACGATGATCAGGACAGTGCTGAACACAACTACTGCTGCGAGGCAGCCGATCGCCGAGAAGGGGCCGATTGCGCCCGCCAGGAATCTCATACCGGCCTGCAGCAGGTCCCAGTCGGCTACCGGGTCGAATGGTCGGGCAAGAATTCCCATGAAGCCCATATCCAGTAGCTTCATCAACGCCAGTAGGCCCAGGGCGACTCCGAACAGTGTCGCGATTGCCGGGCGCGCCCGGGCCGGCAAGAGAAGCAGAATGGCGACGCCCACCAACGCCTCGAGCGGGACACTGACGAAAACACCGACACTAAGTCGGCCGAGATCATTGGGAGCCAGCAGTGCCAGCAGGACGAGCAAGCAGGCCAGCGCGTCGGCTATACCCTTCGTAAGGGTCGCGGTGACGGGCCGTTGCGAGGACAGTCGCATCATGGCAAGTCCTGTCATCTGCGCTGGAGAGATCTTCGGATAATACGTTTTCCACGTCCCGAAAGCTCATTCCAGCGACGAACTGCCCCGGCCCGCCGAGCGTCATCGAGGTCTTTGCGAGTCACCTAGAGTGAAGTTTTGAGGGAACGGCTTCTCGGAGGCTACCGAGACGATGCTGGGTTCGGAGCTGGTCCTTGATAAAGTCGGTCGGTCCTGTTCGCATCAGCCGCCTAGAGTGGCGAGGCGCAGCAGTTCAGCGCAGCGCATGGGATTGTTCACGAGAAAGGGAGGGCACGGGTGCTCGCGGCGTTTGCCAACGCGTTCCGAACTCCGGATCTACGCAAGAAGATCTTCTTCACACTCGCGATTCTCGCGGTCTTCCGCCTCGGTTCGATCGTGCCGACCCCGAACGTCAACGTCAAACAGGTCAGCTTCTGCCTCAAGCAGGCGACCACCGGTGAGCAGCAAGGCCTGTACTCCCTGATCAACCTGTTTTCTGGCGGCGCGCTCCTCCAGCTGGCGATCTTCGCCTTGGGCATCATGCCCTACATCACGGCCAGCATCATTCTGCAACTGCTGACGGTGGTTATCCCGCGCCTGGAGGCCCTCAAAAAAGAAGGCCAGGCAGGTCAGACCAAGATCACCCAGTACACCCGTTACTTGACTCTGGTGCTCGCGGTTCTGAACTCCACCGCGTTCGTCACCGTGGCGGTCAACGACCGGCTGTTCACCGGATGTCCGGGCCTGGTGTACAGCAAGGACATCTTCCCCGTGATTGTCATGATCTTGACCATGACGGCCGGCACCAGCGTCATCATGTGGCTCGGTGAGCTCATCACCGAACGCGGTGTCGGTAACGGCATGTCGGTGCTGATCTTCACCCAGATTGCAGCGACGTTCCCGAGCGCACTGTGGAGCCTGAAGGTGGCACGCCCCGGCTCACAGGGATGGATCATCTTCCTGCTGGTGATCGCGTTGGGCCTGCTCGTCATGCTCGGTGTCATCTTCGTCGAGCTGTCGCAGCGGCGGATCCCTGTGCAGTACGCCAAGCGGATGGTGGGCCGGAAGATGTTCGGTGGCACCACCACCTACATCCCAATCAAGGTCAACCAGGCCGGCGTTATCCCGGTCATCTTCGCCTCGTCGCTGCTCTACCTGCCGGCCCTCTATGCGCAGTTCCGTCCGGACGACAAGTTCTCCTCCTGGATCAGCACCAACTTCGTCAAGGGCGACCATCCGATCTACCTGCTCAGCTTCTTCCTGCTGATCGTGTTCTTCGCCTACTTCTATGTCGCCATCACGTTCAACCCGAACGAGGTCGCCGACAACATGAAGAAGTACGGCGGCTTCATTCCAGGCATCCGTGCCGGAAAGCCGACCGAGGACTATCTCGGCTTCGTGCTGTCCCGGCTGACGTTTCCCGGCTCGCTGTACCTAGGGCTGATCGCCCTCTTGCCCTCGATCGCATTCATCTTGCTGAACGCCAACCAGAACTTCCCCTTCGGTGGCACGTCCATTCTCATCATCGTCGGAGTCGGCCTCGATACCGTGAAACAGATTGAGAGCCAGCTCCAGCAACGAAACTACGAAGGGTTCCTGCGCTAATGCGACTGCTCATCATGGGCCCTCCGGGCGCGGGCAAAGGCACCCAGGCGGTCAAGATTGCGGAGCACTACGGAATTCCGGCGATCTCGACGGGCGACATCTTCCGCGCCCTTCAAACCGCTGATTCCCCACTGGCCCGGCAGGTTCGGGCAATCATGGAATCCGGCGGATATGTGAGTGACGAGATCACCAACGAGATCGTGGCCGATCGGCTCGGGCAGCCTGACTGCACCTCAGGCTTTCTGCTCGACGGCTATCCGCGGACGTTGCAACAGGTGCAAACCCTTGATGATCACCTTGCCGCGACCAATCGCCCGATCGACTCTGTCATCTCACTCGTGGCGGACGCCGAGGAAGTCGTCGCGCGGCTGCTCAGGCGGGCAGAGATCAATGGACGCGCCGACGACAATGAGGAAACCATCCGGGTACGCCTGCAGGTTTACGCCGATCAGACCGCGCCGCTCCTCGAGGTCTACCGCTCGCGCGGCTTGCTCGTTGAGGTGAATGGTCTCGGCGAGATCGACGAGGTGTCCGAGCGAGTCTTCGCCGCCTTGGAGGCTCTCGGTAAGCGCGAAGCCCCTGAGCTCGCCGACTAGTTCGAGAGCCGGGGAAGGCTTACCAAACCAGCAGCGCCGTCCACGGTGATCAGCTGACCGGTCTCGATCTTGTGAGTCGCGTCGGGCACACCAACGACAGCAGGAATGCCGTACTCCCGCGCCACCACGGCACCATGCGAGTTCGAACCACCCATCTCCATGACAAGGCCGCCGGCTGTCAGGAAAAGGGGAGTCCACCCGGGATCGGTGGAGGGTGCGACCAAGATCTCGCCCGGCTCGAGATGGGCACCCACCGGGTCGAGCACTACTCGTGCTGGCCCTGTCACGGTGCCAGTCGACGCGGGACTGCCAACCAGCGCTCCATCGACGCCGGCGGCCGCCCCCGCTATGGCTTCCGGCTCGGTTCCGTCGGAGAGCAGCAGGCGGGGAATGTGCCGCCGCTTGAGCTCTTGCTCGTACGCCTCCCGTCGCACCACGACCAGCGGCTGAACGTTCTCGCCGGACAAACCTTGACGGACCTCGCCCAGGTCGAGGAAGAAGACGTCGTCAACCTGATCGATCAACTTGTTAGCAGCTAGCTGCCGGCCGATCACCTTGAGATGTTCTCGCATTGTGGCAAGCGCCACGATCAGCAAGAACTTCGGGGACTCGCGCAGGCCGACGAGTTGGCGAACTCGCCGTAACGCCCAGCCGACCATTCGCGCACGCACCTGGCTGCGCTCGGCCATCCTCTCGGTAAGGATAGTGATCATGGACTCGGCTCTGGCCTGGCCAGCGTGGAACTGCGCGATGGGGTCAAGATCATCCGTGTTGAGCCGCAGATAATTGCTGATTACTCCAAGCAAGTGGCTCGGATCATCTGACCAGCGTGGTATGCCTAGATCGATTTCCGCGACCGCACGATGGCCGTAGCGGCGCAGGAAGCTTTGCAGTCCGCGCTGCGCCACCGGCGGCAACTTCCGCTCCCGGTAGCGCTGTAGCAGATCAGGCACCGACGATTCAGTGAAGGCGCCATGAGAGGGCTGGTCATTGCGGATCTTCTCGGTGAGTCCCCACAGCTCCAGATCCATTTCGGTGGTGACGTTGTGGGGCAGGCCGCGCAGCACCTCTTGGAGTTCGCCCGGCTCCGCCGCATCACCGAGCAACTGCCGTGACACTCTAAGCATCAAGAGACCGCCCACCGCGTACGCGAAGGTTCGCGGCATCAGCAGGAAGAGGCTGCCAAGCCGTTGCTCGACGAAGTCCAGGCGTTGGGAGGCTGTCGCGTTGGCAGGAAGCGTCAGGGCTCGGCGCAGCCGCCGTTCGGTTGTCGCGATTCCGCGATACGCCAAATTCGGGTTGATCAGGCCGGCGATCATGCGGAACGGCACCTTGTTGCGTAGCAGGGCGCCGGCAATGTGTCGCAGCATCGTGTGGTCCCGCGTCTGGATGAGCGAGAACTCGGGCCGCTCAGCGAGTCTCTTCAGGACGGTTGCCGCTCGGGCCTCCATCACAGTGAAGGCACCGATGATCGCCCGGCGGCCGAGACGGTTGCGTAGGGCGCTCGTCAGATCTAGATAAAGCCGCTGACCGGGGGCATGCATGGCAGCAGGGCCGGCCAATGGCTCATTAGGCGGGATTCTTACTTCGGTCGCTACCGACGTGCCGATCAATCGAACGGCCGCGATACCCATCGGAGTGATCGGTCTGGTCAAGCCTTGCGCCAAGCTGAGGCACATCAAGACCCGGAGCCCTGGACCGTGGGTGCGTGCTTGGGGATACAGCGTGGTGATCGGTCGCGCCTGGGTTAGCCAGAAGGTACCGGCAGAGTCCAGCGCCCACTCCGTGTCCTGAGGTGCTCCGTACTGTCGCTGGACCTGCTGGCCAAGATCGACAAGCTGTAAGACCTGCTCGTCGTTCAGACAGGCTTCGGAGCTTCCGCCGGTCAGCTCGCGAAGCTCGGTTCCCCCACCAGGCAGGCTGGTGATCATTATCCGTTTGTCGCCCAGCCGCCGGGTCACAATGCTCTGATCGACCGCATTCACCACGAAATGGTCTGGATTGACCGCTCCAGAAACAACAGCCTCCCCGAGACCCGGGCTGGCGTCTATCACGGTTTCGTGGCGGGTGCCCGTGATCGGATTTGCGGTAAACATCACGCCGGCTGTGGTCGCGTCGATCATGCGTTGCACCACCACTGCGAGCGCCACACTACGGTGATCGATTGCATTGGCATTGCGGTAGCTAACTGCACGATCGGTCCACAGCGAAGCCCAGCAGCGCCGTACCGCGTCGAGAAGCGCTGCCGAACCGACGACGTTGAGGTAGGTATCTTGCTGGCCGGCAAAGCTGGCATACGCCAGGTCTTCAGCAGTGGCCGATGACCGGACCGCGACCGGTTCGTTGTCGCCGAGCGCCTGGTAGTGATCGGCGATCGCGATACGGAGTTGAGGGGGAAGCTCGACCGAAAGCACGCGGCCGCGGGCCTTCCCGGCGGCGGCAGTCGCCTCACCACGATCGGTGGCATCGCCGAGCTTCCCCATCAGGTCGTCCAGCTGATCGGCAACCACCGAGCGGTATGCATCGGTTGTCACGCAGAAGCCACCAGGTACCGGCAGTCCAGCTGAGCTCATGATGCCGAGATTCAGTGCCTTGCCGCCAACTGCATTGATCATGGTCGAATCGATGTCCGAGAAGTCCACGAGCAAGCTCATGAACAGACGATAGAGCTAAATGACGCAAAATTCAACAACTGATGAATTCTGCGTGACGTGTGGGATCGTCCCGCTGCTCTGACGGGTCCTCAATAGCTACGGGTAGCCTTCCTCGGCGTGGCTGCCTTTCCAGAATCGCGTCGTGACGACATTGTCGAGGTGCTGCATGGACAGCCCATCGCGGACCCGTACCGCTGGCTGGAGGATCCTGATTCCGCCGAAACTGCGGATTGGGTGAAGCGGCAGAACGAGTCCACCACCCGCTATCTGGAATCGTTGCCCGACCGATCCTGGTTCCTCGACACCATGCAGCAGGTGATGAGACAGCCGCGGGCAGGGGTGCCGTTCAAGCGCGCGGGGCACTATTTCGTATCGAGGAACGACGGCAGCCAGAACCAGGATGTGATCTTCGTCGCCTCATCGCTGTCAGAGCTGCTGGCCGGTGGGCGGGTGCTGATTGATCCCAATACCTTTTCACCCGACGGCACGAGCTCGTTGACTAGCTTGACCATCAGTGGGGATGGCGAGCTCGTGGCGTACGGGCTTAGCGAAGCGGGCAGTGACTGGACCACATTCCGGCTGGTAGATCTCGCCAGCGGTGAGCCGGTCGACGATGCGCTGATCCAGACCAAGTTCTCCCAGGCGGAATGGCTGCCCGACCATCGCTCCTACGTCTACACCCATTTCGATCATGGCGGACACGCGGACGGTACCCAGACTGCCGCACTTTCCGGACCCAAGCTGCGGGTGCATCGCATCGGTGAGGCTCAGGACCATGACGAACTGATCTTGGAGTTTCCGGAGAACGATCAGCTGATGTTCTGGGGCGAAATGACTGATGACGACCGCTATCTGATCGTCAGCATCGTGGCGGGGACCGAAAACAGGAACCGCCTGTGGGCCTATCCGATCATCTCGGGAGAACGCAGCAAGCTCGGCAGTCCGATCAAGGTCATCGATGAGGCGATTGCAGAGTTCGCGCTGGCCGGTTCGCGTGGCGCCACGTTATATCTGCGAACTGATCTGGAGGCGGCGGCCGGTCGGCTGGTAGCTGTTGATCTAGACGCCTTGGCCGAAAGCGGACGGTTCGGTTGTCAAGAGATAGTAGCCGAGAACGATCACACGCTGGCCGACGCGCAAGCAGCCGGCGACGGGTTCATCCTGGTCTACCTCGCCGACGCCCAGACGCTGGTCGTCGAAGTTGATCTCGATGGTGGGTCGCCTCGAACAGTCGATGTGGCTGGCGGTGCCATGGTTGGGCTGAATGCGGAGCGCAAAGATCATGAAGCGTTCATCGGCTTTTCCTCGGTCACCTCGCCGACACACAGCTATCTGATCGACACCCGGTCCGCGACCGCAAGCTCACTCACCGGACTGGTCCAGTTGGCCGCGGACGCATTCGCCGCGCCAGAAATCGTGATGGAGCGCCGTACGGCGACAAGTAAGGACGGTACGCCGGTGCCCTACTTCTTGATCGCGCCGGCGGATGCGAATCTGTCCCGCCCGCAACCCACCTTGTTGTATGGGTATGGCGGCTTCAAGATCCCGGTCCTTGCTGACTACCGCCCAGGTTGGCCGTGCTGGCTGGCCGCTGGCGGCGTACTCGCGATCGCCAATCTACGGGGCGGGGGAGAGTTCGGTACCGCCTGGTACGAGGCGGGCCGGCTGGCTCACAAGCAAAACGTCTTCGACGACTACGTCGCGGTCGCCGAGCATCTCAAGCAGAGTGGCATCAGCACAACACAACAGCTCGCCCTGCACGGCCGCAGCAATGGCGGTCTGCTCGTCGGAGCCGTGGTGACCCAACATCCGGATCTGGCGGCCGCGGCGTTGCCGGCGGTGGGCGTTCTGGACCTGCTCCGATTTCATCTCTTCACCATCGGCGCCGCATGGATCTCTGATTACGGGAACCCTGAGAAACCGGAGCAGTTCGAGCAGACGCTGGCATACTCGCCGCTGCACAATGTCCGCCCGGGAACGACCTACCCGGCGACCATGGTGCTCACCGCCGATCACGATGATCGCGTTGTGCCGCTGCACAGCCACAAGTTCACGGCTGCCTTGCAACATGCGCAGGCCGGCGACCAGCCGATCCTGACCCGGATCGAGGTGTCGACCGGTCACGGGCTCGGCAAGCCAACCACTCTGATCGCGAACGAATGGGCTGACCTACTGGCCTTCGCCGCATATCACACCGGTTTGCGTCCATATGTCCGGCAGATGGGGACGGCATAGCTGCGAGCGTCGGGGAATCGCACGCCGCCGTGCTGAGGAGGAGAGAGCAGAGGCGCTTCTCCCTCTGCGAACGACGACGAAGTAGGTGGATTCCACGCGCGATTGCGTGAGCAGCTCCAAAACAAGGAGGGTAGGTTCGCAGTCATGACTGTTGCCGTTGACGACGACGTATTCGCCTCCATGGTGGAGCCGCTGCGCCGGGAACTAACCGTCCACTGCTATCGGATGTCAGGCTCGGTGCACGATGCCGAAGACCTGGTCCAGGAGACCTACCTGCGAGCGTGGCGCGGTTTCCGGGACTTCGAGAATCGCTCGTCGGTGCGCACCTGGATGTATCGGATCGCCACCAATGTCTGCCTCACTGCGCTGGACAGTCGGGCGCGCCGGCCGATGCCCACAGGCCTTGGCCAGCCCAGTTCGGACCCGTTCGGCGCGCTGGAGTCGCGCGCCGAGATGACCTGGCTGGAACCGGTGCCTGACTCGGTGGTGTGGGGCGGTGCTCCCGATGATCCTGCGGCCGAAGTCGTTGACCGGGAGAGCGTCCGGTTGGCGTTCATCGCAGCCTTGCAACATCTGACGCCACCCCAGCGTGCGGTGTTGATCTTGCGTGATGTCCTGGCCTGGCAGGCTAGCGAGGTGGCCGCACTGCTGGACATGTCGACCGCTGCGGTGAATAGCAGCCTGCAGCGCGCGAGGGCGCAGGTGCACAAGCTCGATTCGGAGAATTCTGTCGAGCATCTCGATGACGAGCACGCGAAAGCCCTACTGGCCGACTATGTGGCCGCGTTCGAGAACTATGACGTCGAACGGATCGTGGCACTGCTTGCCGAGGACGCGGTCTGGGAGATGCCGCCCTATCTTGGCTGGTACGAAGGCCCCACCGCTATTGGTCACCTCATCGAGACGCATTGTCCCGCTGAGGCGCCCGGAGATCAGATCATGGTGCCCGCTTCCGCGAACGGGCAGCCCGCCTTTGCGCTCTATATGAAGCAGGCTGACGGATCCCATCGCGCGTTCCAGCTCCAAGTGCTCACCCTGACTAGCAAGGGCGTTTCACACGTGAGCACGTTCTTCGACACGACGCTGTTCGAACAGTTCGGACTGTCTGAGGTTCTGGTCCGGGGCGCGAGTACTCCTGCAACGCTCACGTCAGATGCATGAGATTGTCACATAGCGCGTGTGCAGCGGTCTGTGGAGCCATAACCATGGCGGACAGTCTGGCCTTTCGAGCGATCGGATGACAGCGAGCGGCCCCGGGTAGCCTGGCTGAGGTGAGCAGTAACCTGCCGATTTCGTCGCCCTACCGGAGCACTCCCGACGCCCCTGTAACCGACGCCGAACGCGATCGGCTCAATGCACGTCTCAATGCTGCCTACACCGCCGGAGCGCTGGAGCAGGAGGACTATCAGGCTCGGCTGGACCTTCTTTTCGCCGCACACCGGCTCGGTGAACTGGTGCCCGTGGTGGAAGGTTTGCCGCCGCTGCCGACCCATTCTTCTCCGGCGATTGTCGCAAACTCTGGTGGCCAACCAGGAGAGCTGTCGGAGTCGCGATCGCCGGGACGATTGACCGCCGCCGTCGTGGGAGGCGTGACTGCCGCCGTTCTTCTCATTGCGATTTTGCTGGTGCTCTTGATCTAGCGCCGGGACGAATCACCGGCCCGACGGGGGCGTGACTGGAACCACGGCCCAGCCCTTCTCGGGCCCTCGGGAGTGACCAAACCCATCAGCGCAGCATTCCGAATATGCTTTCGAGGATTGACGTACAGCGCTTTGGTATGGCTAACCTAACTGTGATGGAACACAGTTTCTGCAATGTTTGACCCAAGATGGATACGTAAAATGGCGACTGTGCCCAGGCAACACATCACCCAGAGGAAAATCGCTGAGCATGTGCAGCGCCTGGGTGAGCTGTACCCGCCCATACCGTTGGACTCCGTTGATCGAACGATCAAGCGGCCATCGCTGGTGGCGAGGAAGTTCGGTCACGTCATTGACTATCTCGCTCGCGTAGAGCTGGAAGTTGATCGCAACGTGTTGGAGCTGCTCGTGCTGCTGCCCGATGCCGACGAGACCAACAAGACCTTCTATGCCGACGTATGGCAGCCGCAAGAGATCCAGCACGGGTTGATCTTGGACCGGCTTCAGCAAGATCTCGGCAGGACGGCAGCCCAGCCATACCTCGAGGTCTCGTTCAGGATCAAGATCTTGGGGGCGCTGGCCAACCTGAAGCCCGTTCAGGACATCGCCAAGCTGATGTACTTTCTCACCGGAGCCAGCACCGAGCGGCAGGCGGTGATCGCGTACAACAAGATCAACAGCGGGATGCGGGAGCTCGGTGAAACTGCCATCTCGGAAACGATCATTTCACCGATCAAGCAGCAGGAGCCGGGGCACTTCGCGTTCTACCAGATGTCTGCCACCGCGATGATCCAGGACAAGGTGCTCAAGCCCTGGCAGCTGTTCCTGACCCGCGTCATGCGGGAGAAGTCCTACCACCTGGTGGGCACCAACAAGATGAAGCAATTCAAGGCCGACATGGGCGGAGTGATGGCCGGCCTCGGATTCGAGGACGATCTTGAGGGCTACGCGCGGGAGGTCGGGCGAGTGGAGAATCGGCTGCTGTGGGCCCACAAGCAGGGCATGGAATTTCCGCCCTACATCCTCAAGGCGCTGAAGGAAAGCGTCGACCTCTACCGCGAGCGCCTGGAGCGCGGCCTCAGGCCGGCGTGACTCATCCCACCAAGCCTGTGCGGAGCCGGCGCGTGTCTCGGCGGAGCCGCAGGATCTATTGCATTCAGCAATTTGGGTAAGGCCGGGTCCTGGCGTAGACTCATCGGCTGGCCATCTTTGGCCGGTTAGTTGAGGCGTACGCGCAAAACAAGTTAGAGAGTCTATGGCGAAGAAAGAGGGCGCACTCGAGCTGGAAGGCACCGTTGTCGAGGCTTTGCCCAATGCGATGTTCCGCGTTGAGTTGGCCAATGGACACAAGGTGCTGGCCACGATCAGTGGCAAGATGCGGCAGCACTACATCCGCATCCTTCCGGCGGACCGAGTCGTCGTCGAACTTTCCGCCTACGACTTGACCCGCGGTCGCATCGTCTACCGGCACAAGTAACCAGCCCGCAAACCATCCACATCGTGAGGCTCGCTGCTGCTTGCCTGACGTGAGTTCTTCAGAGGAGCTCGATGAAGGTCCAGCCGAGCGTCAAGAGGATCTGCGACAAGTGCAAGGTGATCCGCCGGCACGGTCGCGTGATGGTGATATGCGAGAATCCGCGACACAAGCAGCGACAGGGCTAGATCGCGGGAAGCAGCACGACAAACGAAAGTGTGATCGCAACTCCGGGAAACTCCCGGAGACACCCTCGGTCGGAGGCCGGGGCCCCGGTGATCAGGACACCACACCTGATCAAAGGCAGCTGGGGACGCATCACGCCAGACACCTCCGCGACGGCCTCATGGCTGATGCCCGCAGACCGGGCTCAGGGCGCATGGGGGCGTTGACAAGACGAAAGGTAGTACCGGCCTGATGGCACGCCTCATTGGAGTTGACCTCCCGCGCGACAAGCGCCTCGAGATCGCCCTCACCTACATTTATGGCATCGGCAAGACCCGCGCCTTGCAGACCCTGGAGGCCACCCAGATCAGTGGCGATCTTCGCGTCCACCAGCTGAGCGACGAGCATCTCGTCGCGCTGCGCGACTGGATCCAGGCCAACTATCAGATCGAAGGTGACCTTCGCCGTGAGGTCGCCTCAGATATCAGGCGCAAGGTCGAGATCGGTTCCTATCAAGGACGTCGTCACCGCAGTGGCTTGCCCGTACGCGGCCAGCGCACCCGGACCAACGCCCGCTCCCGCAAGGGTGCGCGCAAACCCGTCGCCGGCAAGAAGAAGGCCAAGTAACGCCATCGGGCGTTCTTGGGCTGAAAACTCCAGGAGAATCTGAGAACTTATGGCTACTGCAGGTCGCAGCACCGGCGCCAAGAAGGTGCGTCGCAAAGAAAAGAAGAACGTCGTGGCTGGCCACGCTCACATCAAGAGCACCTTCAACAACACTGTCATTTCGATCACTGACCCGACTGGCGCGGTCATCGCCTGGGCGTCGGCCGGCACGGTGGGCTTCAAGGGCTCTCGTAAGTCCACGCCGTACGCCGCGCAGATGGCCGCTGAAGCCGCTGGGCGCCGTGCGATGGAACACGGCATGAAGCGGGTCGATGTGTTCGTCAAGGGCCCTGGCTCTGGTCGCGAGACCGCCATCCGCTCACTCGGGGCGATCGGCCTCGAGGTCGGCGCGATCTCCGACGTCACCCCTATCCCGCACAACGGCTGCCGCCCGCCCAAGCGGCGCCGCGTCTGATCACCCCCAACAAGACAAGGACTTATTTCACACATGGCTCGCTATACCGGTCCCATGACCAAGAAGTCACGTCGCCTGGGTGTTGATCTTGTCGGCGGAGACAGGGCTTTCGAGCGCCGCCCTTACCCGCCCGGCGTGCACGGCAAGGGGCGTACCAAGGAGTCGGAGTACTCGCTACAGCTCCGGGAGAAGCAGAAAGCCCGCTACTCCTATGGCGTGCTGGAAAAGCAGTTCAGCCGCTATTACCAAGAGGCCAACCGGATGCAAGGCAAGACGGGTGACAACCTGCTCCAGATCCTGGAGTCCCGCCTCGACAATGTGGTCTATCGCGCCGGGCTTGGTCGTACCCGTCGCCAGGCGCGTCAGTTCGTCGTGCACGGCCACTTCGTGGTTAATGGCCACAAGGTGGACATCCCCTCATATCGGGTGAGTCCGCACGATGTGATTGACCTTGCCGACAAGGTGAAGGACCAGACCCCACACATCATCAACCGCGAGACCCACGGCGAGCGAGACGTACCGGGCTGGATGCAAGTCTTTCCCGAGCGCGGCCGGATCTTGATTCATCAGCTCCCGACGCGGCAGCAGATCGTTATAGATGTGTCCGAGCAGTTGATTGTTGAGCTTTATTCGAAGTAAGCAAGATCCTGTGCCCTGAGCGTGTCGAAGGGCACAGAGGCAGCAAGCCGTCGGCGTCGGATACGCCCGCGGTGCCGCACCATCAAATAGCGGGTGGCGCGGGGAAGGAAAAGAAATGCTTATCGCACAGCGCCCTACGCTGTCGGAGGAGACCGTCTCCGACAGTCGTTCCAGGTTCACCATCGAACCTTTGGAGCCGGGCTTCGGCTACACCCTCGGCAACTCTTTGCGGCGTACGTTGCTGTCGTCCATTCCGGGCGCAGCCGTGACGAGTATCAAGATCGACGGCAGCCTTCACGAGTTTTCCACGATCGAGGGGGTCGTCGAGGACGCCACCGAGATCATCTTGAATCTCAAAGGCCTGGTGGTGTCGTCCGAGGAGGACGAGCCGGTCACCATGTACCTGCGTAAGGCTGGCGCCGGCGAGGTGACCGCCGCGGATATTGCTCCGCCCGCCGGGGTAGAGGTGCACAACCCTGAGCTTCACATCGCCACCCTCAATGACTCCGGCAGGCTGGAGATGGAGCTAGTGGTGGAGCGTGGCCGTGGCTACGTCTCCGCCGTGCAGAACAAGACCGCCGATGCTGAGATCGGCCGGATCCCGGTTGACTCGATCTATTCACCGGTCCTCAAGGTCACCTACAAGGTCGAGGCCACCCGCGTCGAACAGCGCACCGACTTCGATAAGTTGATCTTGGACGTCGAGACCAAACAGGCCATCCGTCCGCGGGACGCCGTTGCTTCTGCGGGGCGCACCTTGGTTGAGCTGTTCGGCCTCGCCCGCGAGCTCAACGTGGAGGCCGAAGGCATTGAGATCGGACCATCGCCCATTGACGAGCAGCTGGCGGCGGATCTCGCGTTGCCGGTGGAGGACTTGAATCTGACCGTTCGGTCCTACAACTGCCTCAAGCGCGAGGGCATTCACACGGTCTCCGAGCTGGTGTCGCGTAGCGAACAGGATCTGCTGGACATTCGCAACTTCGGCTCGAAGTCGATCGACGAGGTGAAGCTCAAGCTGCATGAGATGGGCTTGTCACTGAAGGACAGTGCGCCTGGCTTCGACCCGTTGAGCGCGATCGGGCGATACGACGACCTCGACGAGGACGACGTCGATTTCAGCGAGACCGAACAGTATTGATCAAAGGGAGTGAGCAAAGGGGGGCCACCCCCTTTCAGCTCCGGCAGTAGTCGGCTCAGCAGAGCTCAGGAGAGGAAAGATGCCTACACCCACCAAGGGCGCACGCCTAGGAGGCAGTGCCGCGCACCAGCGGCTCATCCTGGCCAATCTGGCCAGCCAACTGTTCGAACATGGCCGGATCGTGACCACCGAGGCCAAGGCGAAGCGGCTACGCCCGTTGGCGGAGAAGTTGATCACCAAGGCAAAGCGTGGTGACATCCACTCGCGGCGCTTGGTGCTCACCACTGTCCGTGACAAGGGTGTGGTGCACACGCTGTTCACCGAGATCGCGCCAAGTCTCGCCGACCGTGACGGTGGCTATACCCGGATCACCAAGGTTGGTCCGCGTAAGGGGGATAACGCCCCGATGGCATTGATCGAGTTGGTCCAGGAAACAGTCGAGGAGAGCAGGAAGGCAAACGCCAAGGTTGCGGCCCCGGCGAAGAAAGCTCCGGCGAAGAAGTCGGTGGCCAAGTCGTCCGCGGCCACTCCTGCAGCGCCGGCCCCGCCTCAGTCACAGGCGTCTACGGCTGCTTCCGCCGTGGCTGATGCCGAGCCCGAAGGCGTGTCCGAAGCTCAGGACGGTCCTGCGGAGAAGCTCATTGCGGAGACGAGTGATCTGGAGGAGGCCACCGCGGGGCAGGAGCAACCCAGCGATGACTCCACGGCTGAAGAGGCTGATGCGGTCAGCACAGCTGGGGCCGACAGCGAGGACGACGAGAAACTGAATTAGTTGCTCAGCAAGAACGGCGCTCTCCAGATGGGGAGCGCCGTTCTTCTTGCCGGAATTCTGTCTATGGCGAGAGGGAGAATCGCAGCATGCTGCTGAGCCGACTCGCCGAGACTCGGATCGCGCTGGCCAGCACGCGCTCCCGCAACGCTAAGCGTGACCTCATAGCGGCTGTGCTTCGGGACGCCTCTCGTGATGACGTCGAGATCGTGGTCTCCTATTTGTCGGGCAGTTTGCGACAGCGACGTACGGGGGTGGGTTGGAAGTCGCTGCAGACCGTACCCCCGCCCGCCGATGAGCCGTCATTGACGGTCGGCGAGGTCGATGCGGTCTTCGCGCATGTCGCCAGTCTCGGCGGTGTCGGATCGACGTCTGCTCGGGCGGCGGCCGTTCAGGCGCTTCTCGCCCGGGCGACCGCAGATGAGCAGGACCTGCTACGTGGCCTGGTCTTCGGGGAGCTGCGGCAAGGCGCCATGGAGGCGGCCGTTCAGGAGGGATTGGCCGCGGCGTTCGAGGTTCCCGTCGCCGCCGTGCGCCGAGCCGCCATGCTGATGTCCTCGACGACAGCCGCGGCCGCGGTCCTGATGACCGGAGGCCTCGAGGCGCTGAAGGAGGTCGGCCTCCAGGTAGGCACCGGCATTCAGCCGATGCTGGCAGCCAGTGCGCCAGGCCCCGAGGCGGCGCTGGAGAAGACGGGCCTACCAGCGATCGCGGACTACAAACTGGACGGCGTACGCGTGCAGGTACACCGCTCCGGCGAGCAGATACGGATCTTCACCCGCAGCCTGGATGACATCACCGCGCGGCTCCCCGAGGTAGTGGCGGTAGCGCGATCACTTCCCCATGATCAGCTTGTGCTCGACGGCGAGGTGCTTTCCTTGCATGCCGACGGGCGCCCGGAAGCGTTTCAAGTCGTCGCCTCACGCACCATGAGCAGCGTCGCGGATGCGGCGCTTGCCCAGACCGGGCCGCTCCAGGTGTTTTTCTTTGATCTGTTGCATGTTGACGGGAGGGACCTGCTGGACGCGCCACTGGCCGAGCGAGTGGACTATATGCGGCAGGTGCTCCCGGAAAGGGTGACTGTGCCGCGGGCGGTCTGTACGACGCCAGCTGAAGCTGCGGACACCTTTGCCGATGCGGTCAAACGAGGCTACGAAGGCGTCGTGATCAAGAGCCTGCAGGC
>Ga0193696_1000137_pt1 | contig 30729 bp, 30 predicted proteins | sample L3m1metaG_FD_145074 | JGI IMG/M metagenome (GOLD analysis project Ga0193696, IMG submission 145074) | Soil microbial communities from a riparian zone of the East river system, Colorado, United States - L3m1 | ecosystem: Environmental > Terrestrial > Soil > Riparian zone | place: USA: East River... | reverse complement strand
CCGCTGATCTTGACCATCTTGCTCACACGGAGACGACTACAGGACGACGAATCTCCGTGTGAGCAAGATGGTCAAGATCAGCGGCCGCCTCACGGCCACTGGCTTCTGGGAAGCGTTCAACCTGTTCGACCAGGACAACTTCACGACCTTCCAGGGCAGCCTGCAGTCCTCGGCGTTCGGAACGCCGGGGGCCGAGTTCCCGAAGCGGCAGCAGCAATTCGGGTTCAGGCTGGATTTCTAGAAGTCGGGACACACCCGAACGTTCGAGAGGAGACGCGCATGCGAAGGGCGTTGGCGGCTGTCGTGTTCGTGCTCGCGGGGGTTGCGGTTCCGTTGCTCGCTCAACAGCAGCGCGTTCCGCCTCCTGCGGCGCCCGCGTCTACGATCGCAATCAGGGCCGGACGCCTGATCGATCCCGACGCCGGCACGGCGGCGGCGAATCAGGTCATCCTGGTGGAGAACGGGAAGATCACCGCGGTCGGCGGGAACGTCCAGATTCCCGCGGGCGCGGAAGTGATCGACCTCTCCGCGCAAACGGTCCTGCCGGGTCTGGTCGAAGCGCACAACCACCTGACCATGACGCTGGTGGAAACGGTGCCGCTGTACGGCAGCCAGCCGACGTTCAGCGACAGGATCCTGGACTCGTCGCCGCTGCTGCCGATGCACGTGAGCGATACGACGGCGTATCGAGCGCTCCAGGGCGCCGGCAACGCCTTCACGCTGCTCGCGCACGGCTTCACGGTCGAGCGCGACCTCGGAAACAGCGGCCTCTATGCCGACACGGCCCTGCGCCGCGCGATCGAGGCGGGCTGGATTCCGGGCCCGACAATCGTGAACTCCGGGATCATCATCGGCGCGTTCGGCGGGCAGTTCCACGAGAACCCCGAGCGCGGCAACCTCGTCTACCCCGAGTATCTGAACGCCGACACGACGGACGAGATCGTCAAGGCAGTGCGGCAGAACGTCCACTACGGGGCTAAAGTCATCAAAGTGTGCGTGGACTGCGAAGGCTATCCGTACACGGTCGATCAGATGCGGCTGTTCGTGTCGGAAGCGGCGAATGCGGGCCTGAAGGTCGCCTGCCATGTGCAGACGGAAAAAGGCGCGCGCAACGCCATCGAGGCCGGCGTGTGGTCGATCGAGCATGGCCGCGCCCTGACCGACGAGCTCCTGCAGATGATGAAAGCCAAGGGCATGTGGCGGGTGGGCACCGATGGGCCGTTCACGCCGTATCGCGGCAGCCAGCGCGCGTTCGACTTGACCGTCGCACGGCTGAAGTCGGCGTACCGGATCGGCGTCAAGAGCGTCTTCTCCACGGATTTCGACTATTACGTGCCCGGACTGACGCGGGGCGACGAGGTGATCGACGCGCTCATCACCTGGAAGGCGGCCGGCATCCCGCCGAAAGATATCCTGAAGGCAATGACCACCTATGGCTACCAGGTGACGCAGGTCGAAAACGAACGCGGCCCGATCAAGGTCGGGCTCGCGGCCGACATGATTGCCGTCGGCGGCGACCCGTTGTCGGACGTCGACGCGCTGCGCAACGTGAGCTTCGTGATGAAGGATGGCAAGATCTTCAAGCAGAACGGCATCGTCGCGCCGATGAGGTTCTACAAGTAGTCCGCGCCGAGGAGAGGGGATTCGTCCACCTTCGCGGCTTCCACCTCCGCGCTTGCGCGCTACGGCGGACACGGCGCCGCCACGGCGGATCTCATCGTGTCGGTGCGCCAACCTTCGCGAGGCGCTTGCACTAACGCGGCTTGCCAACCGGACCCGCGAGCGCAGCGAGCGATTGGCGAATGTTGGCTTGCCATCCGAAGCTCGCTCACAAATGCGGCCGAGCGAAGGGTGGCGGAGAGGGTGGGATTCGAACCCACGTGCCGGTTACCCGACAACACGCTTTCGAGGCGCGCCCGTTACGACCACTTCGGTACCTCTCCGTCGAGGGAAATCAGCTGAAGCGGACCTTTCATTATACCAAGGCCGCCTTCGCTCGCCTCGACGCTCGCGAGCTTCGGCGAGGCAGGCTGGTGGGGACTCGGCTTAGCGCGGCCCTGTTTAGCCTGTCGTGCCGCGCCGTTCCTTGAAAAAGCGCTGCATCAGCTCCCGGCACTCCGCCTCGCGCACTCCGCACACCACCTCGAACCGGTGGTTGTGCCCCGGAAGCTCACCGCCCCGCACCGTGGAAACCACCGCGCCGGTGCGCGGCTCCGCGGCGCCGTAGACCAGCGTGCCAACCCGCGCATGCACGAGCGCGCCGACGCACATCAGACATGGCTCGATCGTCACGCACAGGACCGCGCCGGTCAGCCGGTAGTTGCCGGCGTCGCGCGCCGCCTGCCGGATGGCGACGATCTCGGCGTGCGCCGTCGGATCGCCCGACGTGATCGGCTGGTTGAACCCGCGTCCGACGATCGCACCGTCGAGCACGACCACCGCGCCGATCGGCACCTCCCCGGCGTCGCGCGCACGCGCGGCCTCCTCGAGCGCCGCCGCCATCCACGTGTCGTACGGCGGCGGATTCGTCACTTGTTCGACGCGGCGGTCGGCGCCATCCGCCCGCGCGCCGATTCCCGCGCGCCCGCCGCCGGCACGAGCCGGCCGACCCGGCCGAGGCCGAACGTCGGCATCGCCCCATAGATCGCCTCGTACTGTCCCGCGCCGATGCGATACGTCTCGTGCCAGATGCCGACGTCGCCCGACGCGGCGCCCACCTTCTTGTTGTACGCCATCCAGGCCGGCCAGTGTGCCGCGTCGCGATCCCGCGCGTAGCGCTCGAGGTGCTCGAACGATCGCCAGTACTGCACGATCACGCCGAGAAACTGCTGACAGCCGAGAAATCCGGACTCCGGCCTTCCCGCCAGCTCCTTCAGCATCCGCGGCATCGCCACGAACACCGGGAGCCATTTGTGGATCTTCCACGGCTTGTTCACGCGCATCCCGATGAGAAAGACCACGAAATCGCCCTCGATCTCGACGGTCATTCTCTGGTTGTTGACCTTGGCCATCGCGCTCCTTCCTCAGCCGTCGTCCGGCAGAATACTACGCGTGATGTCGGTGTTCAGCTGACAGCGGCGCGAGCTCAGCTGGAGTAGTATCTACGCCGTGAGCACAAACGTCGAAAAGCGCCAGCTCGCCGACCGCAGGGGCCGCTCGCGCGGCGGCCGCCGCCCGACCGACAGACGCGGTGCCACGCCGCTCGTCGTCGTCGCGGACGACGAACCAGGCAGTCGCACGACGTGCGAGACGATTCTCGCGAAGCTGAATTTCGCCGTCGCCCCGGTCGAATCACTGACGAAAGCGCTCGAAGTGATGGCCGCGCTCAAGCCAGAAGTCGTCGTCGCGAAAATGCGCGATACGGCGCTGCTCGAGCAACAATCGCTCGCCCCCGTCGTCGTCGTCACGGAGGAGATGAGCGACCCCGATATCCTCATCGAAGCCATCCGCCAGGCGTTGCGTCGCAAAAGGCTGTAGTCATCCGGAAATCCGCGCCAGCCAGCGCGACAGTAATTCATGTAGTTTTTGCACACAGCGTGTCGGGGTGTCGCCGTTGCGGACGTCCGGCATGCGAAAAACATCATACAAAACCGGATCGCTCGCGGCACGTCGCTTGCCGTCTCCTCTGCCATCGCTGAAGGAGTCCCCGGCCATGCTACGAGCGGTCAGTACGGATGCAGGTCTCGACAAGCTCCAGGAATTTCTGCTCGCCATGACGCCAGGCGATGAGGTGAGCGTGGCGCGCGCCGCCGAAATCAGCGGCCTCGATCCCAAACGCTGCGACGCGGTGCTCAGCGCGCTGATGCGAGCGGGCGTGATGATGCGTCTGCAGCACGACGCGTACGTTCGCTGCCGGCTCCAGGCCGTCGTCCAGGCCGTCGAGCAGCGCACGGCGTAGTTAGGCGTAGTTAGTGGCCTGGGCGCGAATCGCGCGCCCGGCAATGACTCGGCGCACAGTCCTCCCTTTTTCAACCAGCCACCCGCGCACTCGTGTGAGCGCACATCGTCGTAGCCGTGTGCGTTTCCGCACAGGAGTGTGCGGTCTGCCGCTCGCTTGCGCGACGTTCGTGTCATACCAAGCGACATGCGCGACCATCAGCTCGTCCGACTGTGCGCTCGAGCTGTGGCACCACGCTTGCCCTTGGCCCAGCCATGACGCCACTTGCGGTCCTTCCGATGTGGACGGACGCCGTCGAAAGCCGAGCGTGCACGGTCCTGATGTATCGGGATCGCTGGGCGATTGAAATCTCGGTGTTCGGCGCCTGCGTGGCGAACGCCGAGGTCCCCTCCTTCGAGGCCGCGTTCGATCTGGCAGACCAGTGCCGTCCGCACCACCTGAAGGCCGCCCTGAACGCATCGTAAACCGCAGCCGTACGCGAGAGAGAAGGACCGCGCCATGAAACGGATCTTGATCGTCGAAGACAACGTCGGTGTCGGCAACGTGATCGCGGCGTGCCTCGCATCGTACGACGTGACCGTCACGCACAACGGGCCCGAGGCGCTCGCGCGCGCGTCGCAGTTGTCTGCGTGCGATCTGCTGATCACCGACTACCTCATGCCCTCGATCCCGGGAGACGAAGTCGCGCGGCGGCTGCGACTGATGCACCCGGCCGCCAAGACGATATGGCTCACCGGCTTCGGCGACACCATCACGGTCGATCGATCGGCGGTGGACGTGCAGATGGCAAAGCCCTTCGCCCTCGACGCGCTTCGCAACACCGTGAAGAACTTGATCGGCGGCCCGTCAGCCGCGGCCTGAGCCGCCACCAGAAACCCTCGGCGTCACGCCGCGCATATAATGACGGCGCCGCCGAATGACAGACCACTCGCACACACGCTTCATCGTCCACGTCACGCTCGTCTCGATCCTGTGCCTGGGAACGGCTTTGCCAGCCGTGGCCCAGCAGCCGGCGCACCCGGCGCCGCCCGACGACCAGGCCGCGCGCGAGGCGCTGCCCGTGTATCCATCGCTGCACATCGCAGGATTCGGCGACGTCAACTTCGCGGCGCAGAACCGCAACGACGGCCCACGCGGGTTCACCGAGGGCCAGTTCACCCTGCACATGGTCTCGGCGCTCTCGCCGCGGATTGCGTTCTTCGGCGAGCTGACGTTCTCGCCGCGCCTCGATGGCGGCACCGGCAACCCGCCGGCGACTGGATTCAACGCCGAGGTCGAGCGCGCCATCATCCGGTTCGACCAGAGCGACGAGCTGAAAGTGTCGTTCGGGCGCTATCACACGCCGATCAACTGGTGGAACACCGCGTTTCACCACGGTCAGTGGCTGCAGACGTCGATCGGCCGGCCAGAAATGGTGCAGTTCGGTGGACGATTCATCCCGGTCCACTTCGTCGGCGCGCTCGTGGAAGGCGTGGTGCCGAGCGGCGGCTTGAACATCAACTATCAGGCGGGGATCGGCAACGGACGCGGCAGCGTCATCAGTCGCGCGGGCGACGCCGGCGACAACAACGACGTCCCGGCTCTTCTGGCCAATGTGTTCATTAAGCCAGACCGCCTCTTCGGTCTTCAGATCGGGGCATCGGCATATTCCGATCGCATCACTACCATCGGACGGCCCGATTACAACGAACGGATCCTCGCGGGCCACGCGGTGTGGCAGCACGAGGATCCGGAGATCATCGCGGAAATCGCCGACGTCCGGCACACCCAGGTCGGGACATCGCTGACGACGTCCGGTCTGGCGTACTACGTGCAAGCCGCGTATCGACTGCCGGCGCCGGCTCGGCTCTGGAAGCCTTACTTCAGGTTCGAGCACATCGCCATCGACGCGAACGACGTCGTGTTCGCCGGCGTGCCGAACCTCGACGGATCGATCGTCGGCGTGCGCTACGACATCTCGACGTACGTCTGCATCAAGGCCGAGGGCCGCTTTCTCAAGCGCGTCGACAATCAGCCACGAGCGAACGCCTGGTTCTCTCAGATCGCGTTCACGTTCTGATGGTCATGGTTGGAGCTTTTCGCCGCAGACTCGTGCGCCAGACGCTCTGGCTGGCAATGGCGTTGGCGTGGCCCGTCACGCTTGGCGCCCAGACCGGCCACGACGTCGCGGTCGTGGTGCATCCTGACGTCCCCGTCGACAGCCTGACCACCGCCGACCTGCGCCGGCTCGTGCTCGGGGATCGGGGATTCTGGCCGGGCAGCGTTCGCGTGACGCTGCTGATACGCGCGCCGATCGCGTACGAACGGGACGTCGTGCTGAAGAACATCTGCGAGATGACCGAGGCGCAGTTCCGTCAGCACTGGATCGCGAAGGTGTTCCGCGCCGACACGGCCGTCGCGCCGAAGATCGTCTATTCGTCGGAGATGGCGTCCGATCTCGTCAATCGGATGGCGGGCGCGATTACGTTCATCGATGCCGCACAGGTTGGACGAGGCATGCGCGTGGTGAAGATCGACGGCCGGATGCCGGGGGACAAGGGGTACACACTGCACTGACACCTGTCCCGCGCGCGATCAGCGCGCGCCGGCCGAGCGATCGGGCAACTGCAGCTTGCGCCGCAGCGGCTCATATCCCGGTTCGGTGCGCAGGCTCTCGAACCAGGGCGCGACGTCCAGGGACACCAGCGAAAAATCGTGCTCGTCGACGGCGCGGCCGAGCCACTCGAGCGCCTGGGCCTTGTCGCCGAGGCCGGTGTACACCAGGGCGAGCGCCGTTGACGGCACGTACTGGCGGGCCGACAGCGTGTTCAACTCCGCGAGCGAGGCCTTCGCGTCCGCCGGCATGCCGCCGAGCCCATAGACGTAGCCCAGGTGACCCGAGATGAGCGGGCTCCCTTCCGACAGCGTCACCGCCTGCTTCAACTCCGCGACGGCGTCCTTGTACGCGCGCTGTTGCGCGTATGACGCGCCGAGGCCCCAGCGGGCAGACACGTACTTCGGATCGATCTCCAGCGTCTTGCGGAACTGATCGACGGCTTCGCTGCCGCGGCCCGCATACAGCAGACACCATCCGAGATCCGTGTTGACGATCGGCGACAGCGCATCGAGCGTCTGCGCCCGCCGCGCTTCGCTCACCGCCTCGTCGAGGCGGCCCATCGCGGCCAGATACATCGCGTACTGATCGTGGGCGAGCGCCGAATTGGGGTTCAGCGAGATGCCCTGCTTGAATTCGAGCTCCGCCGCCTGCCATTCCCAGTCGAGCCACAACCGGATGTGACCCAGCGCGACGTGCGCCTCGGCAAGCGTCGGATCGAGCTCGATCGCCTTCAACGCGGCGGCCTTCGACTCGGATATCGCTTCCACCCAGAATGATCCCAGCGACAGGTACGAGTCGGCGAGGCCCGCGTACGCCAGCGCGTACTTCGGATCCGTGGTGATCGCCTGCTGCAGGTACTCGATCGACTGCTTCAATCCGGCGACGGTCCCCTGATTCCAGTAGAAGCGGCCCTTCAGATAGAGCTGATAGGCATCCGCGTTGTCCGTATAGCGTCTGGTCGCCCGCCGCTTTTCTTCTCCGGTGATCCGCACGCGGAGCTTCTCGAAAATCTCGCTCGAGATTTCGTCCTGGACGGCGAGGATGTCGGCGATCGGCCGGTTGTACTGACCGCCCCACAGCTGGGCTCCATTCGTCACGTCGATCAGCTCCGACTGGACCACCAGCATGTTCCCGCGCATGGTGACGCGTCCGGTCATGACCGTGCGCACCTTGAGGTCGTTGCCCGCCTTCAGCGGATCGACATCCTTGCCCTTGTAGCGAAACGCGAGGCTTCGGGCGGTGACGCGCACGCCCTGCAGCTGCGACAGGCTGTTGATCAGTGTTTCGGTGATGCCGTCGGTCAGATACTCGGTGTCGGGATTGCCGCTGGCGTTGACAAACGGCAGCACCGCCATCGAATCGACCTGGCCGCCGCGTCCTTTCAGCAGCATGTAAGAAGCGACCGCCGCCAGCGCGACGACCAGCGCGGCGCCAATCCAGATGGCCGGCTTCGCGATCCCTCGTGCAGCGGGTGCCGTGCCCTCGATCGCCCTCGACGGTTGCGCGGCTGCCGAAGCGCTGGCCGATTCGGTTTCGCGTTTGAGCCGTTTCAGATCCGCCCTGAGATCGGCGGCGCTGCCGTAGCGCAGATCCCGATCCTTGTCGAGCGCTTTCAAGATGATCTGTTCCAGCCCGGACGGGATGTTCGGATTGACGCGCGCTGGAGGCGTCGGCATCCGGTTCAGGATCTCGTCAAAGATCAGCGCCGTCGTCTGGCCATGGAACGCCGTACGGCCGGTGGTCATCTCGTAGAGCACGACACCAAACGAAAAGAGATCGCTGCGCGCGTCGAGCTCCTCCCCGCGGGCCTGTTCCGGCGACATGTAGGCGATGGTCCCGACCGTCGTGCCGCGGCTGGTCGCGTGTTCGTCGGCGGCGAGTGTGGCCATCCCCGACACGCTCGCGACCCCACGCCGTGGATTCCCGAGCTTCGCCAGCCCGAAATCCAGGACCTTTGCCTCGCCGCGCCTGTTGACGAAGATGTTCGCCGGCTTGATGTCGCGATGGACGATGCCGCGCGTGTGCGCCGCGTCCAGCGCGTCGGCGATTTGAATGGCCAGATCGAGGAGCCTGCCCAACGGCACCGGCTTGCCGTCGATCTCTTCTTTCAGCGTGCGGCCTTCGAGCAGCTCGAGCACGATGAAGGGACGCCCCTCGTGCTCGCCGATTTCGTGGATGGTGCAGATGTTTGGATGATTCAGCGCCGACGCGGTGCGCGCTTCGCGAAAGAAGCGCTCGACCGCCAGGCGATCGGTCGTCGTCTCGGGAAGCAGCAGTTTGAGCGCGACGCGTCGCCCGAGGACCAGATCCTCGGCGAGATACACCTCGCCCATGCCGCCGCTGCCGAGCTTCTCGAGTACGCGGTAGTGAGATAGCGTCTCGCCGATCATTGGGAACTAACGATTATAGTGCCGGTGCCACACGGTCGATGGCGCCGCGGCCTGTCGACCGTTTGACGTGCGTCAGGCCTGGGAGACTGGCTCGCGCCGTGGCGGCTTGACAACGCCCCACGGCGTTCCAGCGCCTTGCGGCGCCCGGCGTGCAAGGACGCGCAACATGACCGCGGGGGCCATCAGCGACGAGGGCGGGGCCAGCAGGTTCAGCACATCGAAGAATTTGCGGCACACAATCGGATCGTCCGAGGCTGCGGCGTGCACGCGCTCGAGGTATCGATTCACCAGGCTCGAACCGGGCGGCCGTGTCCCTTCGACCTGCGGGTACCTCAAATCCTCGCCGGTCGCAATCAACCAGGGAATGTCGACGATCGTGCGCGCCTTCGCGTAGAAACGGGGCGCGAGGCCATCGAGCCCTGCCGCGACACTGTCACCGAGCGCCTTTGCCTCGGTCGCCGCCACCGACATGCCTTGACCGTAGAGCGGGTTGAAGCTGCAGATCGCGTCGCCGATCACGAGATAGCCCCGCGGAAAGCGCTTCATCCCTTCGTAGAGGCGCCGCTGGTTGGCCGGGAATCGATAACACGCGACGTCGGTCAACGGGCGCGCGGATGTGATCAGATCGTGAACCGCGGGCGTTGGAAGGGTCCCCGCGAATTCCGTCCACCCCTGGACATCGCTCGGCGGGTAGTCGCCAACCGAACCGACCAGTGTGACCACCCATCGGTTCCCCTCGGCCGCGAGAACCGCCCCATATCTCGTTTCCCCGGGCGCCGTGCCTGCGATGATGCCGCCCATGGAATTGAAAAAGTCACCAGGCTTCCGCTCGAAGACGCGGCTGGCGTACCCGACGTCGATCCTCACGGTCATCACTTTCGGCTGGCCGAATCCCCATTCGTCGAGCCACGCCGGAGATTGCGAGCCCCTGCCGGTTGCATCGACGACCAGGTCCGCGGCCAGCGTCTCTTCGGCGCTCTGGCCGCGGGATTTCACGCGGAGACCGGTGACGCCGCCGGCGGCCGCATCGAAGGAGGGTTTGACCGCGTCGAACTCCTCGACGAACCGGACGTTGGGAAGTGCCCGGACACGACGGCGGATCGTGGTTTCCAGGCAGGGGCGGCTGACCGTGATGCCGCGAAGGCCGGCGTCGTGACGCAGCTTCCAGCGTCCGTACTGAAACCAGAGGAAGTCGCCGACGACGTCGCCGCGCGGCGCGCCAAGTGCTTCCAGTTCGTCCATCAATCCCGGGAAGTACCCATCCATGACGCGATAGCCGCTCGCGAGCAGCCCATGTGCATGAGCGGACTGCGGGACGCCTTTCCGGATGGCGGGTTCGTCGGGCAACCGATCACGCTCGACGATGGTGACCCGATCGAAATGCGAGCTCAGCGCGCGCGCGGCCATGAGGCCGCCGATGCTGGCGCCGACAACAACGGCCGAGCCATGGCGGTCAGACATGCTCTTGCCCTTCGTGGACCTAACCCAGTGTAGCGCGGGCACGAAAGAGATCCGTAAGAGGCGCACGAGCCCGCGCGTCAAAGTCCGCTGGTGCGCATGCGTGGAGCTTAGAACCCGGCTGGCCGCTCTCCTGCGACGCCGAACGCGCGCTCCAGCGCGAGACCGGCCCGGGCGACAGTGCCTTCGTCGAACAGTCGGCCGAGCAGCGTGACACCGTGCGGCACGCGCCGCGGCGGCGTAAATGTCGGCGGCGGGTTCCGCGGGTCCGGCGCCCAGTCGCTGCGCGCCTCCGAGACACTGACGAATCCGGCGCGCAGCGTCAGCGACGGATGTCCGGTGAAGTTCGAGATCGTCAGCATCTCGTCGCGCAGCGAGGGCACCAGGAGCAGATCGACTTCTGAGAAGACACGCGCCATCTCCGTCGCCACGCGCCGCCGGAACCGATCCGCCTGCACGAAGTCCACGGCTGACAGAAACCGCGCTTCGCGAAACAGATTGGGCCACGCGTCCGGTACCTGCACCTTCATCGTGTTCAGGCCACCGTTGAGCGCGAGCTCTTCGAACGCCGCCGCGGCCTCGCTGAACAGCACGTGCTGGAGCGAGCCGTACGGCCAGTCGGGCAGACTCACTTCCGCCGGGACCATGCCCAGCGTCTTTGCCTTCTCGAGCGCGGCGCGATCGACGTCGGTCGCCGGGCTTTCCTTCATCCAGGCCGGAAAGTAGCCGATGCGCAGGCCGGCGACGGACGCGGTCGCGTCGAACTCGAGGTGGCTCGGTACGCTCGACACATCGCCCGGGTCGGGCCCGGTGATCGCCTGCAGCACCAGCATCGCGTCCTCGACGCCGCGGGTCATCGGGCCGAGCTTGTCGAGCGACCAGCACAGTGTCATCGCGCCGGTGCGCGGCACGCGTCCAAACGTTGGCCGCAGTCCGGTCACGCCGCACCGCATCGCCGGCGAGACGATACTGCCGCCGGTTTCGCTGCCGATCGAGAACCCGACCAGACCGGCCGCGGTCGCGGCGCCCGGACCGGCGCTCGATCCGGATGCGCCTTCCTCGAGCAGCCACGGGTTCATGGTCTGCCCGCCGAACCAGATGTCGTTGAGCGCCAGCGCGCCCAGGCTCAGTTTCGCGACCAGGACGGCGCCGGCGTCGTTGAGGCGCCGGACGACCGCAGCGTCGGCGGCTGGCACGCGGTTCCGGTACGGCTCCGCACCATACGTCGTGGCGATGCCAGCGGTGTCGAGCAGATCCTTGACGCCATACGGGATGCCGTGGAGCGGCCCGCGATATCGTCCAGCGGCGATTTCCGCGTCGGCCTTCTTCGCCTGCGCGAGCGCGGTGTCTTTCGTGAGCGTGATGACGGAACGGAGCTTCGATTCGAACTGCTCGATCCGGCGAAGGTAGATGTTCGTCAATCGCTCGGACGAGATCTGCTTCCGTTCGATCCAGCGTGACAAGACGGTGACGGGCGCAAACGCGATGTCGGCGTCGTGCGCAGGCAATGCCGCCGGGTCGCCTGTGCTGCGAACGAACGTATCGCGCGCCGGGCCCGCGCTCGCTGGCGTCAACACCGGATTCCAGCGGGTCGCGGGCGCGACCTCCGGCTCGAGCGCGACTTTTCTCGGACCGGTCCTCCGCTCGAGGAGCGGCGCCATCGATCGCCGCCAGCTCGCTGCCGCCATCTCGCGCTCGCCAGCGGTCATCGTCACCTGCGCGAGTTTTTCGGCTTCAGCGAATGTCGAAGCCGATACGGCGGGCCCCGAGGCCGGCGACGTGCCAAAGGTCGGCGGCGCACCCGGAGTCGCCGGCGGAGTCGGGACGGCGGTGGCCGGCGGCTGCTCGCGGCAGGCGACGGCCGCTCCAACCACACTCAACGGCGCGGTGATCAGGAACTGTCTACGGGTGTTCACGGGCATCGCCTCCGCACGGGGTCAGAGTGGGGTCAGAGTGCACTCTGACCCCGACCTGCCACACTGGTCATCGTCTCGGTGGGCAGAATCTGCGTACTAGTCGGCAAGCTGTACCGTATCTTTCGGAGTGATACGACGGCGAAGTTTCGGCCGACGTCGTGGTACACTCCCGGCCATTCCCGCCTGTCGCGTGCCCGTTTCGACGACGGCATCGCGATGTTCCGCCATGCGCTCCCAGGGCGTGGCACTGGTTATTCGTTCCGGTGCAACTCAACTTCAGGGAGAAGCATATGCGTTTCCCGTCACGAACTGGACGGATGTCGGCGACGCTGCTCGCGGCATTCGCGCTCGCCACCGCGGGCGGTCACTCGGTCGCGGCGCAAATCCGCCAGTCGACCACCGACAGCTTGATCTACGACCTGAAAAACCCGGACGCGCCAAGGCGCCAGTCGGCCACGCGCGATCTGGGCATCGCCAAGTTCCTCCCGGCGATACCGGCGCTCTTGCCGCTCGCCTCGGATCCAGACGCATCGGTGCGGCGCGAGCTGGAACTGACCCTCGAGGCGATGAACGACATCCGCGTCCTGCCGGGCCTCGTTCAGCTCTCCGCCGACCCCGAGGCCGACATTCGCGAGCGGTCGGTCCGCGCGCTGGTGAACCTTCACCTGCCGCGGGCGACCGGACCCACCGCGGCCCTCGCCAAGCTGGGGAGCCTGATCGCCGCCTGGTCGGATGAATACTCGGACACGGTCGTCGAGCCCGACGTCCCCGTGGATCCGTCCGTCATCACGGCGCTGCGCGCGAGATTGAGCGACACGGAAGACGGGATTCGCCGACTCACCGGGCGGGGCCTCGGCATCCTGCGAAACGAGGGAGCGATCCCCGAGCTGCTTCTCGCCGCCGCTCAGGATCGCGACCCCGAGGTTCGATTCGAAGCCGTTCGCGCGCTCAGGAAAATCGGCAACGCGTCGGTCGGTGAGCGTCTCATCCCGATGCTGGATCTCAACGCCGCCGAGAAAGTGCGCCTCGAGCTGATCACCACGCTCGGGAAGCTCAGATACCGGCCGGCGGTGCCCGAACTGACCCGCGTGTTCGAACAGGCGAAGGCCAGCGATCACGCCCGCCCGTTGGCGCTGTCCGCGCTCGCCGACATCGCCGACCCGGCGTCGCAGCCCCTGTTCCTCGGTTTGAAATCGGACAAGGACGCCAGCATCCGCCTGTACGCGAACGAGGGCCTGGCGCGGCTTGCGGACACGTCGCTCGAGACCGTGATGTCGGCCGACCGGCTGGTCGAGAAAAACGTGCGCGTCCAGACGGCGCAGGCATTCGGCCTGCTGCGGATGGGACGACAGGAATACCTCGACGAGCTCGTTCGCTCGCTCGGCCGATCGACGACGAAAGATCTGGCGAGGGAATACCTGCTCGAAACGCCGGAGGCGGTGCGGCCGGCGTTGTTTGGCGCGACGTCGAAAAGTTCGGCGGTGCGAGCGGAACTGGCGGATGTCCTGGGCCTGATGAAGGATCAGTCAGCGCTGCCGGCGCTTCAGGAACTGACGCGCGATACGCACGGCGAGGTGGCGCGGAACGCCGAGCGGGCGGTTCGGCGGATCACAGCGGGAACGGCGGGGTCGCAGTTCAACTGAGCCCGCTCCGCGAGGCCGGCCACTAGTGTCGAATCGACGGCTCGGCGAGGCCGTGCTGCGCGAAAAACGCTTCGAGCTCCGGCATATCGGCGTCGGTGAACTGGACGCCGGCCCGATACAGCGCGTTCTGGGAATCCTGGCCCTGCTCCACGAGGACCCAGACCACGCGCGCTTCGCATGACAGCGCGCCGGAATTGCTCGGCAGCTGCAGTCGCACCGAGCAATTGGGCCGGATGGCGCGCGGCGACAGCACCTGCGCGCCCTGGGTGGACAAGTCGACCAGCGTGCTGTGGGCGCCGTCAACCGCGACGTCGCCGCCGGCTTGGATCTTCACACGACGCGCCTGCCGGACGCGGAGATAGGGCGGCGGCGGTTCGGCCGCCGCCCCGGTTTTCCGTGGGCGTAGCCGCTGGCCGAGGTGATCGAGGATGACCCCGGCGATCGCTTCCGCCACACTCGCGTCCTCGCGCGACCACTCCGGCGGGTTCTCCGCGTAGAGCATGACCGCGCCCTTGTCCTGCGGCATAATCGGCAGCGCGATCGCATACGCGATCGGATGACCTGACAGACCCACCAGTCCGTCGCTTTCCGTGTCCTGGATGGTCGCCGGCTTCCATTCGTCCAGGCCGCGCCGCAGCAGCGCATCCTCGGTCAACGGAATCACGGCGCGGCGACTCTCGAGCGGCGGGTCGAATCCGCGGCTGCCCCAGACAGTGCAGCCCTGCGGCGTGACCACGCACAGCGCTGCACGCGAAAAATTCTCGGCGAGCGATTCGAGCGCGGCATCGAGCATGGCGCGTCCGGTCGCCGCGCCACTCAAGCGCTGCAGGGCCGAGCGCACGCGGCCGATAGCCGCGGCCGGATCACTGGCTGTCGTCACGGATGCATCGACTCCGGACCGGTGCCCCGCCTCGGGGACGCCGATCCGCGCGGTGGCGCGCTGCAGCTCGAGCCGGAGCGCGTCGGCGTCCGACTTGGCCTGCAGCGCTTTCGCGCGCGCGGCCTCGAGCTCGGCGGCGATGACGTTGCGGTGGTGGACTTCGCCTTCGAGATGCGCTTCCGCGATGTTGTGCGCGAGCATCAAGTCCGACCGCACGCCTTCGAGCGACGCGATCTGCGTACGCGCCTCCGCGAGGCTGGCCGCGCCGGCATCAGCTTCCTGCCGTGCCGCGGCGGCGACGCGCTCGGTTTCCGCCAGCGCCTGAACCGCTTCGAGCCTTGCCGCTTCGGACTTGGCCATCCGCTTCTCGGCTTCGCCAAACCGCTGCTCGGCTTCGCGCAGCGCCACTTCTGCCTGCGTCTTGAATTCCGCCAGCGTGCGAGCCGTGTCAACCGCCGCCGCGTCGGCTTTCGCCAGGCGCTGCTCGAACTCGGCCCGTGTCTCGTCCATCAGCGCCGTCGCGGCGTCAAGATCCGCCTGGGCGCGGTCGAGATCCGCCTTGGCGCGCGCGCGAACCGCCGCCAGTTCCTGGGCGGCCGCGTCCTCGAGCTGCGCGCGGGTCCACGTACACGCGGCATCGGTCTGCTCGGCGGCGACCTCGCACAGCTTTTCGACGATGGCCTGGAAGGCGGGATCGTTCTCTTCGCGGCCGAGCGTGCGTTCCAGCGCGGCAAGGCGCACGTTCACCGTATTGCGCAGTGCATCGAGCTCCTGACGGGCAGCGTTCTGAATATCCGCGGCAACCGTATCAATCGCGGCACTGGCCTGCTTGCGTAGCGGACTATTCGAAGTTGTCGTAGGCATGATGAGGGTAATGACAAAAGGGTGGCGGGCAAGCCCTATGCCACGCAAATTGAGCCAAAGAACGCGAAAATTGGCGTTCTTGCGATCCGGTCGATGCCGATATTGCAACGGCAATGGCGTTCTTCGGCGCTCGCGTGATCGGCATGTGGCATGCACGCTTTGACACGAGCCATGGATGAACACGACGACGATCTCGAATCCGAGGTTCACGTAGCGGCCGAGGAAGAGTCCGAGAGCTTTCCCGCCACAGGTGACGAGCTGACCGATGTGGTGACCGATCAGCCAGCCGACGCGGACGAGGACCCGCCACTCGACGAGGACGAGGCCGAGCTGTAGCGTCGCAGCACGGGCCGGACAAGTTCGCCCTTCCGCCCGTGGCGTACAATCGAACACCCGATCATGACGGCTTGCGATATCCGTCTGACCAACGCGACCGTCCTGACGATGGACGAACGTTTTACCGTCCACCGCGGCGGTTCCGTCGCGATCACGGCAGACAGTATCGTGGCGGTCGGTCCGGAAGCCGACGCCTACTCCGCAGCGGACACCATCGATTGTCGCGGCCGTGTCGTGATGCCGGGCCTCGTCAACGCGCATACGCACGTCGCCATGACGCTCTTGCGCGGACTGGCCGACGATCTGCGTCTCGACGTGTGGCTGATGGGCTACATGATGCCGGTCGAACGCGAGTTCGTCAGCCCGGATTTCGTGACGCTCGGCACCAAGCTCGGATGCGCGGAGATGATCCGATCCGGCGTGACGTGCTTCGCCGACATGTATTACTTCGAGGACGCGATCGCGCGCGCCGCCGCCGACGCCGGCATGCGCGCGCTGTGCGGCCAGACGGTGCTGCGCTTTCCGGCGCCGGACGCCAAGAGCTACGAGGACTCGCTCGTGTTCGCGCGCGAGTTCATCCAGAAATGGCACGGCCATCCGCTGATCGTGCCGGCGCCGGCGCCGCACGCGCCGTATACGTGCACGCCCGACATCCTGCGGGCGTGCGCGGAGCTGGCCGTCGAATTCGACGTGCCCCTCCACATTCACCTGTCGGAAACCGCGCTCGAGGTCGAGAACTCTCGCCGCGACCACGGCATGCCGGTCGTGCCGTGGGTGAAGAAGCAGGGGCTCTTCGACGCGAAAGTGCTGGCGGCGCATTGCGTCCACGTCGACGACGGCGAGATTCGAGCGCTGAAGAATGCCAATGCCGGCGTAGCGCACAATCCGACGAGCAATCTGAAGCTCGGCGCCGGCATCGCGCCGGTCTCCCGCATGCTGGAGCTCGGAGTCGACGTCGGCATCGGCACTGACGGCCCGGCCTCGAACAACGACCTGGACATGTTCGAGGAGATGCGGCTGGCGGCGTTGCTGGCGAAGGGCGTGAGCGGCGATCCGACGGCCCTTCCGGCGCGCGATGCCGTGTCGATGGCGACGCGGCTCGGTGCCCGCGCGCTGCACCTCGATCGCATCACGGGATCGCTCGAGCCCGGCAAGCGCGCCGATCTGATCGTGGTCGATCTCGATCGCCTGCACAACCTACCGGCCTTCGATCGCGACCCGAACGGCATCTACGCAAGAATCGTTTACGCCGCGAAATCGACGGACGTCGTCGACGTCATGTGCAACGGCGCGTGGCTGATGCGCGACCACGCCCTCCTCACCCTCGACGAACGCGCGCTGCGCGAGGCGGCGCAGCTCGAAGCCAGACGGGTCGACCGGTTTCTCGCCAGCCGCGAGGTCAGCGTGCTGCAGAAGCTGGTCGCCGTCGGCGGCGCCATCGAGCAGGAATCGTTCGAGGTGCAGGTCAAGGCACGCCTGGCGTCCGAGACGCCGGTTCTTGCCGTGTTGTCGAGCAAGCAGGTCACGGTGGTGCGATCGAGCCACTACCACCAGTACGACACCTACTGGTCGTTCGACGATCCGGATCAAGGCTGGCTGCGCTACCGCGAGGACGAGTTCCTCGACGCGGAGGGCAAGGTGACCGGCGCGCGGGCGCGCTTGACGCTCACCGGCCGGACGCGCGAGGGCGAATTCGGGGCGGTGCTGCTGTTCCGCTCGCGCTATCTCGCGCCCGCGGCCCATTCCGCGCGCTTCTATCGCGAATATTTCCGCCCGGCAGCAGAGCATGTCGTCGAAAAAGAGCGGCGCCGGTGGCTGCTCGTCTATCGCGGCGTCGAGTTCTACCTGCACCTCGACCGCCTGATCACACCGCCCAACGACGGCTACTTCATCGAGATTAAATCGCGGACCTGGTCTCGTCGCGACGCCGAGGACAAGGCGACCGTCATCAACGAGCTCATCGCGCTGTTCGGCGCCAATCCCGACGACACCATCAGCGACGGCTACGTCCAGCTCGCCGCCGGCCGCACCTGACAACGGCTGGACGTCGGCGTATCATCCTGCTGTCCGCGCCCGTCGCGGCCGGGCGGTCTTCGGCACGCGGCGCCGGCGCGTTTTCTCGAGGTGCACGCCATGTCCAGGTTGTTTACCGTTCGGGCGATGATGTCGGTCGCCGCGCTGCTGGCGAGCACAGGCTGCGGACCGACGGGGACACCGGCGAACTGCACGTTCACCGTCCAGCTCGCGCAGCACCCCGGGATGTTCCACGGCGCAGGCGTGCCCGCCGCCGGCGGCGACTACTCGGTCGACGTGATCGCCAATCCCTCGACGTGTCAGGTCCCCACACAGACACCCGACTCGTGGATCACGATCACGCAGGAAGTGCCGGATCGCGGCCTGGGATTCCGGATCACGGCGGCGGCCAACACCGGAGCGGGGCGGCGCACCGGCACCGCGTTCGTCGGCTACCAGGCGCTGACCGTCGATCAGGCGGGCACCGGCGGATCCGGCTGCACCTTTCAGCTGATTCCTCCGAACTCCGCCTTCACGGCGACCGGTGGACTTGGAGCGTTCGTCGTCGTGCCGAACGAGCAGCGGTGCGGCTGGAGCGTCGATCGCACATCGACGGGCGAAGACTGGTCGACCGAAGCCAGTCCTATACGCGGTATCGGCACGGCCGCGATTCGGTTCGACGTCCGCTCCTCAACCACGGCGCCGCAGCCGCCGCTGCCGCGGCAGGCCGAGATTCGAGTCACCGACAGCGCCGGCGCTCTCGTGGGTGCGCACGCCTACGCGCAGCAATAGCGGCTGATCGCTATCGCCGCTTCACTTCTGTGGAGTCCAGATACCGCCGGCCGTCGACGACCGAGAGATGGGCCGTCAACTCGTAGGTGTTGTCACTCGTCTTCACGGTCTGCTGCAACCGCTCGACGCGAATGGTTGAAATCGCCGGACCGCCGCGCAAGCCTTCCTGAATCACGCGCCCCGACATGCTGGCTGGCGCCGGGAGCTCCAGCAGACGCAGCAATGTCGGGGCGAGATCGACGTTTGACGTCGGCACGTCGCTCGACGCGTGCTCGCGGAAATCGGGGCCCGCGGCCATCAGCGTGTTGTGAATGTCGTAGGGGCTCGAACTGCCGTGGCCGGCGGTGCCACCGTCCCTCGTCGCGCCGGCAAATCCCTGGTTCCTGTCGTGGCTCCAGTTCGACGACACGAGGATGTCGCCGGCCCGCGCATGATTCCAGCGCGCAACATCGAATGAGAGGGTACCCGCCACCATCCCTTCGAACCCTCCGCCCGGACGCGGCCTCGTGAAGATCGCCCCGACCTCGGGGCGCTTCTGCAGCGCCGCGACAATCGCGGCGACGCGTTCAGGATCCGGTCGCGACCGCAGATAGATCGCGCCTTCAGCGACCACGATGTCCATCGAGCCATCGGGCATCGGCTTCGCAAACGGCTCGACGAGCGCCGACAGCCGGAATCCGCCGGCATGCGTCGAGAAGCCATGATCCGACGTGACGATGATGTTCGTGCGATCGAGCAGACCTCTGGCACCGAGCACGTCTTCGATGTGCCCGATGCCGGCGTCCACGAGTGCCAGCGATTTGAGGGTGAGCTCGGTGCCGATGCCGCTGGCGTGCGCGGTGCCGTCCGGATCGTTCAGCCACACGAAGGTGACGTCGGGATGGATCTCGTCGAGCCCCAGCGCCAAGTAGGCGTCGATGGCGTACCGGTTCTGTGCGTCGTTCGGCGTCGCATGCGGCGGCGCGGGACCGAGCCGCGCCGCGGCGCGGACCGCCAGGTCAGGCGGGAGGGTGAAGTCGGGATGCACGGTCGCGCCGCCGGTGGTCGTGTGATTGAGCAGGAACGCCGATCCGCTCGACCCGCTGCTGACCGCGAGCACCTTCCTGCCGGATCGCTGGAGGATGTCGCCGAGCGTCGGCGCAGTCAACAGCGGGCCGTCGGCGCGTTCGGCGGCTTCTAGGCTCGCCCTGCCGCCGGTGTCCAGCGCCCTGGCCGGGTTGGCTTTTGGAATGTAGATGGCGTTTCCCATCAACCCGTGCGTTTCGGGATACGACCCTGTCACGAACGACGGGCCGTTGACGCGCGTCACCGTCGGAAACACCGCGTGATGCGCGTTGAAGACGATGCCGCGCTGGCCGAGGCGGAACAACCGGGGCATCACGTCCGCCGTCACGTAGTCGGGGCGCAGTCCGTCGACGACAATGACGACATGCGTGTGTCGCGCGGGCGGAGCTTGCGCCGCCGGCAGGACGGCCGCCGCCAGTCCCGCACATCCCGCCGCCAGCATCGCCGCCTTCAACCTGAAACGTGATCGTCTCACCGACGCGAGCATAACAGGCAGACAGAGCTTAGCAGCCCGTGGTGCAACTCCATTTGCATTCGAACGGCGATGCCCCGCTCGCTGCGTTGCTCCTCCCTCAAATATTCCGATGCCAGAACTCCTCTGCCTCCTCGTCGTCAGACGATCATCCGGACGGCCTCGAACGAGACTGCGATGCGCGACCGTCCGGCGGAGGTCTGGATCCCGGTGTCAGCGGGCGGACCGACGCAACCTCCGTGTTAGCATACGGTTGTTTCCCTCAACCGACCGATCATCACACGACTAATGGAGGACTCGTGGGCTTCGCGTCGCAAGCCATCGAACAGCAGAAGGACTCTGTGGCGGCGGATCTTGACCTGATGGCCGAGTTATTCCGCACGGTGAATTGCCCGACCAGCTTCTCCTTCCGTCAATGGTGTCATTTCTCCGCGATGATCCGCGAATTCCGTCCCGATGTTGTCCTGGAAATCGGCCGCGGTCTGGGTGGTTCGACAACAGCCATGACTCAGAGCGTGCAACATCTCGAGCGGACCAAAGTCAAGAGCTGGTGTATCACCGATGTCTGGGCGAAAGAGACGGTACCCAGACTCAAGGGCGTGGTGTCTCCCGGGTGGTTTGATCGCCTAGAAGCGTACGTGGCGGACGTCCACGACGTCGACTTCACCGATCACGTGAGAGATGCGTCCAGGGTGTTCTTCTTCTGGGACAGCTTTCATCATCGGGTCAACGAGCGCGTGATGACGCACTTGCTGCCCCTCCTCGCCGAGAAAACCCACGTCGTGGCGGTTCACGACATCTCTGACAATCGGTATACCGCGGAAGCCGCAAAAAGCTACGACGGCAAGGGTTACTACCGAAGCGAGGACGAATTCTATGCCTTTCCGGAGCAGACGGCGCGCCTGAACATTGGATGGGTCAACACTGTCACAAATGGAGCCGCTGCTATCCTCGACTTCTGCTATCGCAACAACGTCGAGCTCCATTCAGCGGATCACGAGCTCCATGAAGAAATCATGCGCGATGAAGCCAAGCTGACCCGGATTCGCGCCTGTTTGAATGGGGGCGCCAGACTACCGGAAGCTGCCTTCGCACCACCGCACGAGTTCGCCTACTTCACCTTGAACGAGGCGCGCGGTCCGTATCGATTTCCCGCACGCGTGCAGGCCCGCGATGAGCTCGAAGCAATGCGGATCGCGATGTACGAGCGGTACTACGCGGCCGGCGGGAAACGGCGCACGTTCTGGCAACGCCTAGTCGAATCCTTGTCATACCGCCTCCGCTGGGGGAAGCGCTGACCGTCTCAGAAGGGTAAATCCAGTTCGTCGTCGCGCCAGCGCTGTCAGCCGCGTCGAGGCCGGACCGCATCGATAGGGCCGCAGACGGCTAAGTGCCTTTGCGGATGGCTGCCGCGTCGAGCCTGAGGCGAAGGGCTCGCGCTTCGAACAGGTAGCGATCGATCGCCTCGATCTCGCGCATCGTCGCGGGGTCGTCCTTCCGACCGGCCGCCTCGGCGCGACGGAGCACCTCTTCACGAAGCGAGACGAGCGCGGTCACGTCCGGTCGCTGCGCCAACGCCTTCGCACGGCGAACGGCGTCGCCGGACTCGACGTCGAGCGCGCCCGGCCGGTTGGTCGGCGGTTTGCCCGGCGGAACCGACGGTGCGGACGCTGAGACGTCCGCTGGTACAACACCGACGCGGGTGTCGGGACCTTCACCTGTGGCGGGAGCCTCGATCGCGGCACGCGCCGGCGCCGTCCAGTACCCGGCCGCGGCACCGCACGAACTGCCGATCAACGCCGCCATCAGGGATTTCTTCAGCACCGCGTCACCTGGTGAAGTCGACGGAGGCACGATTCGCGCCTGTGGCGGTGACGAGGATCGTCTGTGTGCGTTCTCCTAACTGGGGATGGCGAAACGTGATCTCGTGCGAGCCAACGGCAATCATGACGTTGCCCATCGGCGTCTGACCGACGGCCAGTCCGTCGATCGCGACGTCCGCCCACGGGACCGCGTTGATGCTGAGCGGCGCCTGCGGTGGGTCCACTGCAATCGCCGCGACCCGGCCGGCCGCGACATCGACGCTGCGCACGGACTCGTAGCCCAGGCTCGGGTTCTTGAGAACGATCTCGTGTTGTCCGGCCGGCAGCATCACCTTCGTCGTCCCGCTCGAGCCGATCAGCTCGCCGCGTTCGAAGAGCTCCACTTGAAATGGCGACGCCACAGAGACCCAGCCGCCAAGGGCGGCCGTCGATCGCGGAAGCGAGAACACGAGCTCCTTGGTCCCGCCGGCATCGAGCGTGATGCGCCGTTCCACAGAACCGGATGTCGACGTGACCGTCACGCCATGCTCCGCCGCCGACAGGTTCTCGACAATCACCGGCGAGACGCCGCGCGGGCGGCCGTCGACGGTGACCTGCGCGCCGGGTGGATCGGTCGCGATCGACAATCGTGCCGTCTGAACGGCCGGTTCCGCGACCTTCAGGTCGAGGTACTGCGCGAGTTGAGCGCCTGCCGCGGCTGTGAACACCACGTGCCGTTCCGCTTCGCCCTGTCGCAGTGTGAGAGTGTGCGTGCCGGGCTGGACATTCAGCACCAGCGGTGTCACGCCGACAAGCCGGTCGTCGATGAGCACATCAGCGGCGGCAGGCCGGGTGTCCACGGTCATCGTCGCCGGACGGCTGGCCGCCGCGCGCGTCGTTGTGACCCTCGAGCGAACCAGCGCGAACGTGCCGAGGCCGCTCAGGATCGCGATGAGCGGCAACGCGATCCACGACGCGTCGATCTGGACTGATTTGTTCGAGGCGCGACCGGATGTCTCGAGCGCTGGCGCGTCGCTCGCGCTCGGGACGACTTCAGCCGGATACGCGCGGCGATCGCCGTGCGTGTCGACTCGCGGCAACAGACGCGGACCCATGGGATGCCTAGTTGTGCCACATCCAGATGGTGGCGATCAACGACTGTGAAACAGTCGAGCTGAATCGGAACACCGCGAACTCATCTGCGAGGCTTTCGATTTCGACGCCGGCTCTTTGGCTTTGGCTTCGATCTGGCGCGCTTCCGCGCTGGCGGACGACCGGCGGGCGGCGTCATTCCTTCTTTCCCCAGCACGCGCGTGGCGATCTCGCGGACGTGGACGGCGCCCTCGTGCTCGTTGTCCACGAGCCGCGCCAGCGTGAGCACGGCGGCGCGCGGCGGCTGATCGACCTGGAGCGCGTTCGCGGCCGCGACGAGGCTGGCCTGAAACTCCGACAGTGGCGCCGTCGATGCCTGACCGTGCGCGAGGTCCTGCACCACGTGTGCGGCCGTCATTTTTGCGGTCGCGGAGTTCGCGTGGAAAGCATCGGCGGTCGGCTCGGGTGGCCGCTGCACCGTCATCGGGGCGTCCGCGCGCGCCTGCGTCTTCAGATTCCGCGACACCGTGTTCGCCTGGCGATCGCGCTCTGTCAGGGCGCGTGGCAGGTTGAACAGCTCACGAACGGTTGCGAGGATCGACGTGTGGTCGTACACGGTCGAATCCACGACGCCTTTGCCGACGTGCGGGGACACGATCACCGAGGGCACACGAACACCCAGCCGTTTGAAATCGAAGGGCGGCGTGGCCGAGACCAGACCGTCAGGATTCACCGCCGCTGGCGGCGGCACGTGATCGAAGATGCCGCCGTGCTCGTCATGCAGCACGAACAACAGGCTCGAGTCCCAGACCGAGGACTTGCGGAGAGATTCGTAGACGTCGGCGACGAGGTGCTCGCCCAGACGCACGTCGTGCGGCGGATGCTGATCGTTCGCCTGCCATCGCAGAAAGTCGAAGTATCGGGGCTCGATGAAGGAATACGCCGGCAGACGCCCGGTCTCGAGATCGACGAAAAACTGGTGCGAGTTCCTGAAGTGGACCAGGGACTCCGGTTTCCGCAGCGACGACATGGTGACGGATTGCGGAAAGTCGTGGAAGTAGATCGCCCAGGAGTAGCCCTGCTCCTCCAGGTTGTCGTAGATCGTTCGAAACGTGTAGTTGCGGAAGTTGTTGTCGACGAATCCACCTGACGTCGCCGCGTGCACGAAGAAGCGGTTCGGCCAGGTCTGGCCCGGCACCGAGGCGAACCAGCGGTCGCAGAGGACGAACTCGCGCGCCAGCGTCGACAGCACCGGCAGCTTCGACGGGTCGAAGGCTTTCATCACATTCCCGGCATCCGCCGGGGCGGTGCCCTGCTGGTTCGCGTAGTCGAGCACGAAGCCGACGTTGGTTGCCACTGGCGGCGACGGCTCGATGGTGCGTCCGAACAGCTGGACGTTGACGTCGAGCACCGCGTGCGAGGGATCGACCGTCAGGTCGCCAAGCCAGTCCGCGTCCTTCGTCACGAGTACTTTCGGAGACGCCGGGTTCGCCGGATCCCGCCGGTTGAACATCGTCGGCTGCAGTCCGTCGCCGCGCCCGAACCAGCCGCACATGTGATCAAACGAACGGTTCTCGAGCATCAGCACGATGATGTGCTCGACACTGGTTCGAAAGTTGACAGGCATCACCGACAATCTACACCCTCCGTCACGGCCGAAAACGCTTGACCGAAATCGCTTGACGCAGAACCGAGGTCTGTCGCATTCTCACGATGGCGTCGATCCACGCCAAACCTCTTGAGGTCCCGCCCCGACCGGGATCCGTTGTGAGGCAAAGGGGGGCATACTCCCGGATTCGCATCGTCAACCTTTGCGTCGCTGCGTGCGCGTTGCCGGGGAGCGAGCCCGCGGCGTGTGCAGAGGAGACGAGACGATGCCTCGCGACAAAGACCGCAAGAGAATCATCCGCGAGCGGATGAACAAAACGGGCGAATCCTACACCGCTGCCCGTGCGCACGTGCTCTCGAAAAAAACCACGAATCGGCCGGCGGCGCCCGTCAGGGATCTGGGGGCGTTGGCGGGGATGACGGACGCCGCGGTCGCGGCGAAGACCGGCCGGACGTGGCGGCAGTGGCTCGACGCGCTTGACGCCGACGGCGCCGCATCAATGCCGCACCGCGACATCGCCGCGATGCTGCACAGCAAACACCACGTCGGCGACTGGTGGGCGCAGACCGTCACCGTTGGCTACGAGCGGATCAAGGGGTTGCGCGAGCGCGGCCAACGGCGGAACGGGACATACGAAGCGACCAAGAGCCGGACCTACAACGTTCCGGTCGCGGCGCTGTTCGACGCGTGGGCGGATCACGCGGCGCGGCGCCGCTGGCTCGATGGTGTCGAGCCTGTTGTCCGCACGGCGACAAAGCCGAAGTCGATGCGCCTGCGATGGCCGGACGGCACGCTCGTCGTCGTCGGGTTCACGGCGAAGGGTCGGGGCAAGAGCGCCGTCGCGCTGGCACACATGCAGCTTCGCGACCGGGCGGCGTCCGCGACATCGAAGGTGTACTGGGCAGAACGGCTCGATGCCCTTGGCGCGCTCTTAGGGACAACAGCCAACCGGTGAGAGGTGGCGAGGCGGCGGCAATCGGCCGCCGCCTCTGCTTCAAAGCCGCCGGCGGCGCTTCGCCGGCACGCCCCGCAACAATCGCGCGACGAATAGATACGCAAAGACGACAAGCACAACGACCAACAGCTTCAACACGGGGACACCTGGAGTGATTATCGGCGACATCCCCACGCCGTGCCTATACTCTTGCTGGGTCGTAGATCATGTCTGACGAGACGCACGCCGCGACGTACGCCAGTTATCTGAAGATCGACGAGCTGCTGTCGCTGCAGCAGCCGCGCTCCACAGGCCCGGAACATGACGAGACGCTATTCATCGTCATCCACCAGGTGTACGAGCTCTGGTTCAAGGAGCTCCTGCACGAACTGGATCGTGTCATCCAGCTTCTGGAAGCGGACGACTCGCACCGTTCGCAGCACACCTTGAAGCGCGTCCTCACGATCCTGAAAGTGATGGTGGCGCAGCTCGACATCCTGGAAACGATGACGCCGCTCGAGTTCCTCAGCTTCCGCGAACGGCTCGACGCCGCCAGCGGCTTTCAGTCGGACCAGTTCCGTCAGCTCGAGTTCGTGCTGGGCGTGAAATCGGAACAGACACTTCGCCGGTTCCCGGAGGGCAGCCGCGCGCGCGTCGCGCTGGAGCGCCGCTACCGTGCACCGACACTGTGGGACGCCTTCCTGCACTATCTGGTGCGCGAGGGTTACCGCGTTCCACAATCCTGTCTCGCCCGCGACGTGATCGCTGCGGTCGAGCCGACGCCAGAAATCCAGAGGGTGATCGTTGACGTCTACCGCCGCGACCCCAAGAATGCCGAGCTGTGTGAACGCCTCGTCGATCTGGACGAAGGCATCCAGGAGTGGCGCTACCGGCACGTGAAGATGGTGGAACGGACGATCGGCACCAGGCGCGGGACTGGCGGATCCACCGGCGCCACGTATCTGAGAGAAACCGTCGGACGTCCGCTCTTTCCCGATCTCTGGGAGATCCGGGCGCAGTTGTAGACAGCCTTATCGTTCTGCAGCGGAGACGCGTGCGGTCGAGCTTGGCGTGCGCGTCGTTCCGCCCCTCTCAGGTCTTACCGGATGCCTTCGCCCAAAAGCGGAGGTAATCTTGTCCGATGTTTCCAGGCGACCGCAGGAGGCGGAAGACAATGCAACCCGAACACGAGCTGCTGATTCGAGTTCACCGTGAATGGCGCGGATGGCGAAGCGCTGAAGTGCGGTTTGGCGACCTCCGGGAGATCCAGTGGTACCAGCCGTCAGGTGCGCCCCATTCGCTGATCCACGCATACGTTCCGTGCACCGCGCTGGTGACGGGAGACCTTCCACACGACTGCGACGGCAAGTCGGCGCCTCACCGGCTGCTCGTCTGCGTCCTCAAACGACACGCCATCCCTTCGGCGTATACCGCGATGGTGCGTTGTGCCGACCAGCAGGCTACGTGGGCGGCGATAAAAGTGCTGGAGCGGGCGCGGCCGGGCCCCCGCGGAGCATCAGCAGATTCTCGTTGACGTCCGTCGCCGCGATCCCAAGAATGCGCTGAGGAGACACCCATGCCGATGAGTGCTGCTCAGCGCGGTCTTGGAAGGCGCGAGTTCATGTCGCAGACGCTCGCGTGGGGCGGGATGGCTGCGGTGGCGCGCGTCGCCGGCTCGTCCGACGTGTGGGCGGCGGTCGCACATCGGCCGCTGGACCCGGTCAACCCCGACATCCGGTTCGGAAGCACCAGTTCTCTCTGGAGCAGTCAGCACGACATCGAGTGGGCGATCAAACGGATTGCAGCGCTCGGGCTGCAGGGGATCGAGCCGTACGCGAACCAGATTGAGAAGTACCGGAGCAACCCGCTGGCGCTCAAGAAGCTGTTCGACGAGGCCGGCATCACCATGATCGACGTGTCCAACGGCGCGAGAGGACAGTCGACCAACTTCATCGATCCGGATCAGATCCCGAAAACGATCGCGGATCATGTGGCGTTCGCGCGCGATTTTCTCCAGCCGTTCGGCGCCACCCATTGGAAGTGCAACATGGGCGCTCGCCCGGCCGGCGGCCCGAGCGACGATCAGCTGAAACGGCTGGCCAACACGCTGAACGAGATCGGTCGGCAAACGCTCGCCATGGGGATCAAGCTCGCCCCGCATCCGCACATCTGGGGACCGATGGAGCGCGAACGCGACGTGCGCCGTGTGATGGAGCTGACCGATCCGAAGTACGTGTGGCTGACGACCGACACCGGGCACCTGACACTCGGCGGCATGGATGCGGTGCAGATCATGGGTGAGTACTTCCCGCGCATCGCCGAAGTGCACCTGAAGGACACCTACGCGAAATATCGCGGCAACACCTCGACGCCAACGCAGGAGCAACACGCCGTCGCGAGCGTGTACCACAATCTTGGCGGCGGCGGCGTCGACTTCCCCGGCGTCTTCAAACTGCTGCGGGACCGGCACTACAAGGGGTGGGTCGTCCTCGACCTCGACGGACCGCGAAAGGGCGACGACGGGTTCGATGCCATCGGCGGCAACCTGGACGTCGCCGTCGATGACTACATCGGGCACAACATCAATTACCTGCGGAGTGTGGTCGGCGTCCGGTTACCGCCGCTCGGGTGAGCGCGTGCCGGCCACAGATCCTCGGCGCTAAGCGAGAAAGCTCACCAGCTCCGAGCTGACACGGTCGGCGTGTGTCCACAGCACGCCATGCGGCCCGCCAGGCAGCTCCACGAACTTGCAGTTCTTGATCATCTTGGCCTGCTTCCTGGAGGTGGCGTCCGGCGGCAGGATCCGGTCGGCGTCGCCGTGCAGAATCAGGGTCGGCACGTCGTTGTGCGGAATGTCCTTGCGAAAGTCCTCGACCCAGGCGTCGACGCAGGTCACCGTGCCGATCGCGGAGGCACCCACGGCAACGTTCCAGTTGTCCTCGATCACGCGATCGCTGACCAGCTTTCCACCTGTGACGTCGTAGTTATAGAAGTTGTGCAGGAAATCGAGCAGGAAGGCCGGGCGGTCGGCGCGAATCGCTGCCTTGGTGCCGGCGAACACGCCTGGATCCACACCGTCAGGATTGTCGGTCGCTTTGACGAGATACGGCCCAAGTGTTCCGATCAGCACCGCTTTGCGGACACGTTTGCTGCCGTACTTGCCGAGATACCGCGTGACCTCTCCCGAACCCATCGAGAAGCCGACGAGCGCAACGTTCGTGAGGTCGAGCGCAGTCAGCAGCGCGTCGAGATCCGCGGCGAAGGTGTCGTAGTTGTAGCCGACGCCCACCTTGCTCGAGCGGCCAAAACCGCGGCGATCGTACGTGATCACACGATGCCCAGCGGCCAGGAGAGCGGCCGTCTGTTTTTCCCACGAGGCGCCGCTCAGCGGCCATCCGTGAATCAACACGACGGGCGCACCCGATCCGTGATCTTCATAGTAGAGGTCAATCGACGTGGAGTTCTCTTTTCCGACCGTGATCGTGCTCATGAGTGTCTCCTTCGCATCATCAGCCGCCGATTCTGACACGACACCATGCGGGCGACTACTCACAGCAGCGAACACGCCTCTGCGAACGTGAGCCGCGGGAGACGTGGGTACAGCCCGGTTGGATCGCCGTAGCCGAGGTTGCAGAGAAAGTTCGACTTGACGTGGCCCTCGGAGAAGAACTCCTGATCGCATCCGAAACAGGGTTTGCCGGCGGCAAAGAACTCGTCGTCCACCTTGGCGTGATCGAAGCCAGACATCGGCCCGCAATCGAGGCCGAGCGATCGCGCGGCCATGATCAGGTAGGCGCCCTGAAGGCTCGAGTTGCGCTTCGCCGTGGACTCCACCATGGCCGGATTGCTCGCGAAGAGCTTCGCCATTCCCGGGTTGTGAGGGAATAGCTTCGGCAACTGCTCGTAGAACTTGAGATCGTACGCCACGATCACGGTGACCGGCGCCGCCATCGTCTTCTCGATGTTGAACGGCGCCAATGCCGGCCGCAGACGCTCCTTCGCCTCCCGTGACCGGAGAAACGCGAAACGCGCCGGCGCGGCGTTCGCGCTCGTCGGCGCCCACTTCAGGAGCTCGTACAAGTCCGCCAGCATTCCATCGGTGACGGGCCGCGACTGCCACCGCGAGTGCGTGCGCGCCCCGCGGAAGAGAGTGTCCATCGCCGCATCGTCGACTGGGTAACCCATGCTGGGTATCTCCTGGGGGTCAGACCCGGGTCTGACCCCCACTCTGTTATGCGACAGTAGCCACAACCGCCACGATCAATGCATGGCGCCGCCGGGGTTGAATTCCGCGCATGACACATCGGGATTCCAGTCGACGAACGTCCCAAACGGATTGTCCCGCCACGCCCAGACGTGCAGTTCGTAGAAGGCCGGCAGGCGGTAGCGATTCGGCGTACCGACGAACTGGAAATGCTGGCCCATCAGCACTGGCGGCGTCCCATCCGGGTGACTGGCGTTCCACGCGTCGGCCAGCACCAGAAACTCGACGCCAACAAAACGCAGCTTCCCGCCACGCTGTTCGTAAATCAGAAGCTCCGGAGTTTTGGCGTCGATGACGCCGTCCATGATGAGCGCGCCATTGCCGTAGTGAATGCCCATCGCGCCTCGCTCAGGACCACTGACGCAGCTGCCGAGCGAAGCGTAGTTCGCGGCGATCGCCGCCCTCACGTCGCGGAACTGCTCTGTGGCCTCGCGCACCGCCTTCAGCAACCCCACCGGCGCGTCGTCGTGTTTGTCGTGGTCTTGCGTGGCATGGACCCGGGGATTGAGCGTCACGCATAGCAGGCCGCTCAGTCCGACGACGACAAGATGTCTCACGGTCATGGCTCCTCCTTCTAAAGCGAAAAGCAGGGCGAGATCTTGCCGTCTTCCAGCGCCGATCTCAACCGTGATCCGATCGGCTCAGGTTCGCGGATTTGCACAAGACTTCTGTAAGGGTAAGGAGTGAACTGCTGAGGTACTCCGA
>Ga0193696_1000136_pt1 | contig 31529 bp, 26 predicted proteins | sample L3m1metaG_FD_145074 | JGI IMG/M metagenome (GOLD analysis project Ga0193696, IMG submission 145074) | Soil microbial communities from a riparian zone of the East river system, Colorado, United States - L3m1 | ecosystem: Environmental > Terrestrial > Soil > Riparian zone | place: USA: East River... | reverse complement strand
TCCGATCTTTGGCAGTGTTGTGGCGCGATGTTGATCTTGAAATGGGTGCGCTGCGCGTGACGTCGACCTTGATCAGGGTCACGGGGCAAGGCTTGTTGCGGAAGCGTACGAAGTCTCAGGCGGGCGAGCGGATCCTGCAGCTTCCGGAGTGGTGCGTGATCCTTGCTGGACAAGCGGCGCGGGTTGGCGTAAGCGCAGATGAGCCGGTCTTTGGCACCGTGGACGGAACATTCCGTGATCCTCGGACGGTGACCCGGTGGCTGGTCGAGGGCTCGCGAGCGGGACGGCTTCGAGGAGTGGATGACCTTCCACGCATGGCGGAAAACGACGGCGACGGTGCTGGACGAGGCTGGTGCAACGGCACGCATGATCGCTGACCAGCTGGGCCACTCTCGGGTGTCGATGGCGCAGGACGTGCATTTGGGCCGGCGGAGCCAGGACTCTCGCGTGACGGCTGCACTGGAGGGCGTCGATCCGATGGCGTCAGGCGAAAGTGTGGGGGAATCTGTGGGGCCGGGGACGGGCGCGAGGGCGTAAGGCCGTGTTTGCCCTGGTCAGAGAGCTGGTGTTCGACTTCGGTTGATCCTTGACGGATCTACTGCGGTTGATCCTTGACACTGTGAATTACAGGTTAGGCCCGGGTCTGGCGCCCTGGGCGTGTTTCTTCCTCACCTCCCCGGTGCTGGTGCGGGTCACGGTCTTGACCAGCTCGGCGCCGATCCACAATTGCAGCAGTTGGTCGTTGACGAGGACGTCGCAGCGTTGCCCGGCGCGATGTTTGCCGACACTGACTTGTTGCCAGCTGACACAGACGATGCCGTTCGGGCCGACTCGGCGGGAGATCCAGCCGTCTCGGTCTCGATCCGTGGCGCGCGCAGAGTTGGTCACTGCCCGGGTCGGCGCCACGGGTGTTGCCGAACTTGACCCTTGCTCCTGGCCGGTCAGCGGGCTGGAGAATCTGTCGACCGGGGTGGCATCACTTAAGGCTTGGTGCGGCCGGGCGGTGTTGTAGTAGCCGACCCATTCATCCAAGGCCTGCTGCGCGGTCCGCAGCGAGGGGAAGACCTGGCGGGTGTCGAACTCGGCCCGTAGGGTGCGGTGGAACCTTTCGATCTTCCCCGTCGTGGTCGGCGACCGCGGCAGGGTCAGCAGATGCTCGATGCCGTTCTCGCGGCAGATTGCGTCGAACAACACCTCCACTGGTGGAGCGAAGAACCGCCCGGTGAACACCCGAGCGTTGTCGGTCAGCAGCTGCTCCGGCGGCCCGTAGCAGCTAATCGCCGAGCGCAACCCGTCACAGACCAGCCGGGTCCGTTCCCGCGGCATCAGCTTCGCCGACACGCAGAACCGGGAATGATCATCTATCCCGGTCAACGCCTTCGCCTGGCTGCCGTCGGCCATCAAGAACCCGCCCACGGTGTCCATCTGCCACAGCTCGTTCGGCCGGCCCCGTTCCCACCGCTTCCACTGCCGTTTGCGGCGCCGCCGCCCATCCGGCTCGACCAGGCCAGTCCGCCGCAGACACCGATACACCGACGACTCCGTCACCGTGAGGCATCCACCCGACCTGCTGACCTCGACCGCGATCCGCCGCGGACCCCACGACGGATGCTTCCGCCGCGCCTCCAACACCGCAGCCTCCACCTGCGCCGGCATCTGCTGCGGCGACGACAACGGCCGATGCGACCCGTCGACCAGACCCTCCAATCCAGACGCCTCGTACCGGGCCAGCCAGGTATGCAACGTCTGCCGCGACACTCCAACCGCCGCCGCTGTCTCCGTGACCGTCCGACCGTCCTTGATCACCGCGAGCACTGCCTGATAGCGCTGCTCCGCCACACTCAACTCCCTCATACGGGAGTGTCAAGGATCAACCGAAGTAGGTGTCAACCATCAGCCGAAACACTGTCGCCCATCAACCGAAGTAGGAATGTCAACCATCAACCGAAGGCACACAATCATAAGTAGGGCGGGTGGGACTCGAACCCACGGCCAAGGGATTATGAGTCCCCTGCTCTAACCGGCTGAGCTACCGCCCCGGGTGTTCCTTCAGGAGGCTGATGATAGCCAGGCTGCGCTTCGACTGGTTCAGGGCGCATCGAGTGGTGGTTCGGTGAGTGTCTCGGCAGAAGTTCAGGGCGCCCTTGTCGATAGAGTCGCAGCAGCCTAATGACGCAAAAAGCCCACAACAGGAGTGCCTGTGCCCGATCTCATCCCTGCCGAGTTTGAGGTACTCGATCCGCGGTTCGCTGGGACCGGCGGCGACCGTTCGGTTGCTCGACTGTTCTCGGGCGGTCGGTGGCTGGAGGGACCGGGCTACCACCCGGCTGGCCAGTTCGTGCTGTTCAGCGACATCCCGAATGATCGAGTGCTCCGGTACGACGAGGTGAGCGAGCGCACCGACGTCTTCCTCACACCTGCTGGCTTCAGCAACGGCCGCACCGTTGACCGGCAGGGCCGATTTGTGACCTGTGAACATGGCGAACGTCGGGTCACTCGGACCCAGCACGACGGCTCAGTCAAGGTGCTGGCCGCCTCGTACCAGGGGCACCGGCTGAACAGCCCCAACGATGTCGTCGAGCATTCCGACGGATCGATCTGGTTCACCGACCCGAGCTACGGTATCCACACCGACTACGAGGGCCACGAAGCATCATCGGAGATCAATTCACGCAATGTCTATCGCGTTGATCCGGACGGCGGAAATCTAACCGCAGTAGTCGAAGACTTTGCTCAACCTAACGGCCTGGCCTTCTCACCCGACGAACGCCGCCTGTTCATCGTCGACAGCCAGCTGCACCACATCAGAGTCTTCAATGTTGATCAAGAGAAACTGACCGGCGGCGAAGTGTTCTGCGCTGATGAGATGGGCTACGACGGCATCCGCTTTGATCATCTCGGTCGGCTGTGGGGAGCAGCTCACGATGGCCTGCACTGCTACGATCCGGACGGCGCCTTGATCGGCAAGCTCCGGCTGCCTGAGATCACCGCTAATCTGACCTTCGGGGGACGGCAACACAATCAGCTTTACATCACGGCCACGAGCTCGCTCTACAGCCTCCGGGTCAACTTCCGAGGCGCCGAATATCGAAGTTGATCTTGTAATTCCCTGTAACGGTAGGCATCTCAGCGCCGGGGTCAGTGCCTTTCAATGCAGCCGGCAGCAGTAGAGTCAACAACGCCTGCATGCTGCGGAGAGGTCTTTCAGGGGGGAGGGCTGTTTGTGCTGCACTCGTTGGCTCGTACGGTGAAGCTCCGCGAGTTGGCAACCCCGTCCGAGGCAAGGCTGCTCGCCGCCGTCAGCTTTGGCATTGTTGCGTTGATTGCCATCTCCACGTTGATCAATCCTCCGCACTGGCTCCATGTTGCCGCCCTCTTTGGACATCTGATCTTCCTGGTCATCGGCTTCGGCTCAGTGCTCGCGGTCGACTGGTACGGGCTGCTCTCGTTGGTCAACTGGGTGACCATCGGCGATGTTCTGCTCGTCGCTCATCGAATGACACCCATGATCTGGATCGGGCTCGCCGGATTGACCACTACTGGCGTGCTTCTGAAGCCGCAACTAAGTTCCTGGCTGGTGGTGGTGAAGCTCTGCTGCGTGGTTGGCGTGGGGATTGTCGGAGTGCTGGCACTGTCCACGACTCGGTTGCTGGAGCGGCAGATGCCGACCCCTTCGCGGCCAGTGGTGGAGCGCGGCATGGTGCTCGCCGGCGCATCCCAAATGTTGTGGTGGACTGCCTTCGTCATAGGCTTCGTCACCGATCAGCTCGCACGGTGACCCTCGCTGATGAGCTTGATCGAATAAGTGATCATGTCCCGCGGGCGACAAACTCACGCTTGATCAATTTCTGACTGCGATTCGCTTCGCCGCCGAGCGATTTTATGATCATGCGCATCATTGAGGCTGCGCGAGTGGCTGCCGGCCGGCGCGAGCGAAGATCGTCAGCACTCGGGGCCGTGCGATCAGGATCGCGCCGGCGAGCAGAACTAAACCAACCAGAGCTGTGATCGAAGCGAGCAAGTGCTGGGACCAGGTCCACTGCAGTTCGACATCTGCTCCATTAGGCAGGTCGGTGAACGGTGCCACCACGATCCAGCCAACAAAGACCCAACCCAGTGCCAGGTACCACGTGGGGAGACGGCGACGGCCGATTGGTCGTCGCTCGACCAGGCTCATAGCCAGTGGCACAACCCAGACGAAGTGGTGCAACCACGACACTGGGGAGGCCAACAGCCCAGCGACGCCGCACAAATTGACTGCCAGCCGGACATCGCCTAGCCGATGCCACAACGTGGCGGCCCACAGGCCTGCCACCGCGACCGCAGCCGACAGCACAAGTCCTACGATCGCCGGCGTTTGTCCCAGCCCGAAGATCCGCACGATGTCGGCCATGACCGACTGATTCGTGTAGTAGATGATGCTGTGCCCAAGCCCGGTGTCGCCGTGCGCCAGCCTGGTCCAGAACTTGTACGATGCGGCTGGCACGACGGCAAAACTGATCAAGGTGACGACAACACCGGTGACAACCGCGACCCAGAATGCCCGGAACTTCCGGACGAGGAGCAGATAGACAACGAAGATCGCGGGAGTCAGTTTGATGGCCGTCGCAACGGCGGTCAGCGCCCCTTCAGGCAAGAGCCGGCGGGAAAAGACCCGGGGCCCAGGGGCCAAGTCCAAAACGACCAGCGCGACGAGGAAGATCCCCAACTGACCGAAGGTGAGCGTTTGTACGACCGGCTCGACGAGGTAGACCACGGCGCTGCCGGCAAGGCTCAGCACCCAACCCTTGAGGCCGAACCTGTGCAGGATCGCCACCAGCGCCAACGCGCCGGCTGCCGTCCAGCCAAGCTGGACCACCGTTGCCGGCAGCAGTGCGAGAGGCAGTGCCAAAACAGCCGCGAAGGGTGGATAGAGAAACTGCAGAGGACCGGGAAGATCGTAGAAGTCGCCACCGGCAAGCAACACCGCGCCTGCCTGCCGGTAGACCTCGAGGTCGACCATCATCGGGCGCCAGGGGAGGAAAGTGCCTCCGAAGGTGGTCGCACCGACGTACAGCGCAATCAACACGGGTGGCAGGCAGATGCCTATCCCGCGGGCCAGACGAATCCAGAAACCCTGATGAGCGGGTGAAGCGTACGCCTGAACCCCGCTAGACAAGGACATCGAGAATCTGGTCGATGTGCTCGACACTAAAGCCTCGAGCCTGGGCTTTGGCTTGTCGCGGGCGATCCTGTCACAGATTCGGTGGGCTGGCCGCCACCCGACTCCGTGCCCGATGGTCCCGGTGATCCAGAGGACGGCGATCCCGACGGCCCTGGGGATTGTGGAGATCCCGACTGGGATCCCGACTGCGGCGAACCTGACTGTGGCGGTCCGGACTGGGCAGAACTACCCGTTGGCGGGGGCGGTGACTGTGGTGGTTGATTGCGGAAGATCAAGATCGCGATCAAGATGGCGAGCGCGGCAAGCAGCACCATGAGGAGCCACGACACCAAGATCGTTCGCCAGCCGGCGCGGTCGAATCGGCCAGGCCACGGCAACGGCCACAGACGCGCAAGCCCAGGTCGTACGCGCTCGATCCAATACTGCTGATAGTCAGGGCCTGAGGGAACGCCCTGAGGAGGAAGCGTGGCAATCTGTACTGCATCGAGGATCTGGCTGGCCTGCGCCGCCGAAGCCGGTGAGCCGTCATAGACCAAAGCTGCCCATGGCGCGACCAGACGATCGTCTGGAGCGATCGGGTCGTCGTCTTCCTTGCGGAACCTGCGAGCGAGTCGGCCAGCGTCCTGCCCGTGGCCACCCCGCGCCAGCACCGTGTCGATGTGCAAGGCATTGATCTCGCCTGCGAATCGAGATCGCGCAGCCGCATCTGCCGCCGCTCCCTCCGATAGCAAGATCACCAACGCTGGGGTGTTGGCAGCGTCGTGCCCAGTAAAAGCGATTCCCGCCGGCGCTGCGGTGAGCCGCGCGTCGAGCCAGAACTCACCCACCTTCGGCGGATCCGCAGCAAGCAGCGGCGTCACCGGCACGTATTCTCCAGCTGCATCGGATGCGCGCTCAAAGGCGGTGTCCGCGGCACCGTCAAAGGTCGGCCACTCGGGACCCGGTGATTGGGGATCCGGTTGTTCGGCCGGCGGCTCAGTCGGCGACATCACTCTCCATCTCGCAGCCTCCATACGGATGAGGCTGACCACAGCGTGCGGGGCACGGAGAGTCTATTCGTCCGTTACTGGCGGCCTGCCCGGATGAAATCAAGAACGCGGGCATCGCGAACGCTGTGCGGTTACCGGAAAGCTCAGGCAAGGGCCACTCGAATCGATTTCACAGCTGGCTCTTATGTCAGCCACAGCGTGCGGTTTGTGCAGGCCCATAGCCTTGAGTCCGGCGTCTGCGAGAATGGCTCGGTGTTCGGCGAAAAAGCGCGGACGGTTCAGGGTGCCAGTTCGCGCGACGCTCGTTGACGAGTAACAGGAGAGTGCGTGAGTAGTCCGTCGTTTGGTCAACCCGTCGAGGAGCGCCCTGCCGCTCGGACGTCGGGCCAGCCCGGGAATCAAGCCGCCTCGAAGCTCCTTGGCGACGCAATCGCCCAGGTTCAGAGGGTGATCGTCGGACAGGAACATATGGTCGAGCAGCTGATGGTCGCACTGCTTGCCCAAGGGCACTGTCTGCTGGAAGGTGTGCCGGGCGTCGCCAAGACGCTTGCGGTACGCAGCTTCGCCACCGTCGTCGGCGGTGAATTCGCCCGTATCCAGTTCACCCCCGACCTGGTCCCTTCCGACATCGTCGGCACCCGGATCTACCGGTCAAGTCAGGAAAGCTTCGACGTCGAGCTCGGACCGATCTTTGTGAACTTCCTGCTCGCCGACGAGATCAACCGAGCACCCGCAAAAGTACAGGCTGCGATGCTCGAGGCAATGGCTGAGCAGCAGGTCTCCATCGGAGGCACCACCTATCCCGTGCCGCAACCTTTCATCGTGATCGCGACGCAGAACCCGATTGAGTCGGAGGGTGTCTATCCGCTGCCTGAGGCGCAGCGCGACCGTTTCTTGCTCAAGGTTGATGTGCCCTACCCGGCAGGCAACGAGGAATTCGAAATTCTCCGCAGAATGAGTGTTGATCCGCCAAGCTCACAGCCGGTCCTGAACCCGCAGATGATCCTCCAGCTGCAGCGCCAGGCCGAAGAGGTCTTCGTTCACAACCTGGTGGCGGAGTACATCGTTCGGCTGGTCCTGGCTACCCGTACGCCCGCAGAGTTCAGCTTGCCGGACCTCACCTCAGTCATCCAGATCGGGTGCAGCCCACGCGCCACGCTTGGCTTGGTGGCTGCTGCGCGTGCCCTGGCGCTGATCCATGGCCGGGATTACGTGCTGCCGACTGATGTGCAATCGGTGGCCAAAGACGTGATGGCGCACCGTATCGTGCTTGGCTTTGATGCGGTCGCGGACAACATCGCACCGGCCCAAGTGATTGAGCGGATCGTCGCCATGGTGCCGCCGCCGACGCCGGTTTGGAACCAGCAGTCGGGAACGAACCACCAGAGTCAACCGGGCCGCACCGTGCCCTCGGCTAACACCTATAGTCCGCCGCCCACGCCGTACCAGCAGTCGGTGCCGAACATGCCTAATCAGCCCGACTTCAGCTAGAGGCGCTCGTGTCATATCCGCCGCCAGGCGGTCAGCCCGCGGGCTCACGGAACATTTCGCCCGCCGGTCAGCCGCCGAACCTTCCCGCACCCGGTGGTCCGCCGCCGGCGCAGTTCGCGGCTCCAGAGGTGAGCATGGGAGCCGTTGCCTCCGTGGTCGGTGCGCCGACCCGGGCGACGATCCCGCTCAACAAATTGGCGCCTGAGGCTGCGCTGCGGCGGCTGGAGCTCACCATCGTGCGTCGCCTCGAGGGGTTCCTGCACGGTGACCACCTCGGCCTCTTGCCCGGACCTGGTTCGGACATCAGCGACGCACGAATCTACGTCCCCGGCGAAGACGATGTCCGCAGGATCGACTGGGCGGTCACTGCGCGCACCACCGTGCCGTACGTTCGTGACACCATCTCCGATCGCGAACTCGAGGTGTGGGGGCTGCTCGACGTCACGCCATCCATGAACTGGGGCACCGAAGGGGTGACCAAGCGAGACCTCGGGATCGCGGCGATAGCGACGATCGGTTTTCTTAGTCAGAAGATGGGCGACCGTTTTGGTGGCTACATTCTCCGTCCACACGGCCTGCGCCGGCTGCCCGCCCGGTCGGGACGCTCGGCCCTGTACGGCCTGCTGCGCAAGATGTTGACCGAGCCATTCGTGCCGGACCACGCGACGGGCCCGATGACCCTTGCCGCAAGTGTCGAGCAGCTGTCCCGCACCCAGCGTCGTCGCGGATTGCGGGTGGTCGTGTCGGACTTCTTGACCCCAGGCGATCATGAGCTGGATCCAAATGTGGAACCGGAGTGGGAGCGCTCGATGCGCCGGCTCGGGGTACGCAACCAAGTCCTGGCCGTAGAGGTGGTCGATCGGCGGGAGATCGAATTTCCCAACGTGGGTGACATGTTGATCCGCGATCCGGAGACGGACTTCGAACGTTACGTGAACACCGGCGACTCGGACGCGCGGTCCAGGATGGATGCTGCCAGCGCGGCGCAGCGGGAACGAATCCGCATTTCGCTTCGTCGTGCAGGTGTCGGGCACATCCAGCTGCGGACCGATCGCGACTGGGTACAAGACATCGCTCGGTTCGTGTTGGCGTACCGTCGCGTGGCGAGTATGTTGCACGCCCCGCCACAGGGAGTGACGAAATGAGATCCGCGCTGCTGATGCAGCAGCTGATTCCGCAGCTCGCCTTTCTGGCACCAAATCGCCTGCTGATCTTGCTCATGATCCCGGCGCTGATCCTCGCCTACATCTTCGCCAGCCTTCGCAAGAACCGGCGCGGCATGCGGTTCACCAACACCTCGATGCTCGATGTCGTGGTGCCCAAGCAGTCGCAGTGGCGGCGGCACCTTGCTGTCGCACTCTCACTGCTGAGTCTGATCACGCTTACCGCGGCGTTCGCTCGGCCCAAGACCCAGGTTGACGTGCCGCGGGAGCGCGCCACGGTCGTATTGGTGATCGATGCATCCCAGTCGATGCAGGCGACTGATGTGAAGCCGACCCGACTCGATGCGGCCAAGCAGGCCGCTATCGACTTCGTCAACAAACTGCCCGAGAAGTACAACGTCTCGGTGGTCTCGATGGCAGGTGCCTCGGCGATCTTGGTTCCGCCAACAACTGCACACAGCACAGTGGAAAACGCGATCAACAGCATTCAGCTACAGGATTCGACAGCGATCGGTGAGGGGATTGCCACAGCGCTGCGGGCCTTGCAGCAAGCGCCGAAGGATCCGAGAAATCCGGGTTCGATTGCCCCTGGCGCCATCGTGCTGCTCAGCGACGGCTCCAACACGGCTGGTCGGTCCCCGCAGCAGGCGGCCGCCGAGGCGAGGGCGGCGAAGGTGCCGATCTACACCATCGCGTACGGCACCGAGAACGGTTATGTCGATCTCGATGACAAGCGGCAACTCGTACCGGTCGACCACCAGGAGATGAAGCAGATCGCCGCAGCGACCAATGGGGAATACTTCGCGGCGGCCACAGCCGATCAGCTGAAGAAGGTGTACCAGAACATCGGATCCGACGTCGGCTATGAGAAGGCTGACCGCGAGGTGACCGCACGCTTTGCCGGCTACGGCCTGGCTCTCGCAGTGCTCGCCGCATTGGGAGCCATCTCTCTCGGAGCAAAATGGCCGTAATGGATCTCTCCCTCAAGAAAGTGGTCGGTAACGGCAACAAATCCCGCCTGATCCGCGTCGTTCGCGACCACTGTGCGGAGCATAGGTGGCAGGGATGATGATTCCTCTGCTGTCATTTCTTGCTCCTGTACGGCTGTGGCTGCTCTTGCTCATCCCCCTGCTCATCGGTCTCTATCTGTTGATGGTGCGGCGCAAACGAAACCGCAGCATGAACTTGGGCAAGACGATGTTCGACCTGGTCATCCCGCGGGATCGCACCTGGCTACGGCATCTCGCGGTCGGTCTGTCGATCCTCAGCCTGCTGACGCTGACACTTGCCTTCGCCAAGCCGAAAGATCAAGTCTCAGTGCCTCGCGAACGCGCAACCATCGTGGTGACCATCGACGTCTCCTTGTCCATGGAGGCCAAGGATGTGGATCCGAATCGGCTGGATGCGGCGAAGGCCGCGGCCGAGCAGTTCGTGACGTCGCTGCCACCGAAATTCAATGTGTCACTGGTGACGTTCGCCGGTACCGCGACGACTCTGGTACCGCCCACCCTGGATCGGGGAGCAGTGACGGCCGCGATCCGATCGCTGCGTCCCCAGGCTTCGACCGCGATCGGGGAGGGCATCTATACCTCGCTCGCCGCACTTGCTCAGGTGCCGCCCGACCCTGACAACCCGAAAGCCGTTGCACCCGCGCGCATTGTGCTGCTCAGTGATGGCAAGACGCAGGTCGGCCGGCCCTCAGATCAGGCAGCGATGGCCGCGCGGGCTCAATCGGTACCGATCTACACCATCGCGTACGGCACCACTGACGGATATATCGACATCGGAGGCCGGCGCGAGCCAGTGCCCGTGGATCGCGCCGAGTTGGCGCGCGTCTCCAAGATCAGTGGTGGCGAGGCGTACACCGCTTCGTCTGCCGGGGAGCTCAAAGAGGTCTACAAGGACATTGGAAGCTCGGTTGGCAAGGAAAAGGTCGACCGGGAGGTCACCTCACGGTACGCCGGCTTCGGATTGGGATTCGCGATCCTTGCGGCACTCGGGATGATCTCCCTCGGCGCCCGCTGGCCGTAAGAAATTGACGTTGCTTTTGACGTCCTGCAACCCACCACTCGGCGCCCCCGCGAGACTAAGGTGCAGGCATGGCGAACGTGGCGGAGAACCTGGCTGCGGTGGAGGCGCGGATTAAGGCGGCTTGTACTCGAGTGGGGCGAGATCCCAGCGAAGTGCGACTGCTGCCAGTGAGCAAGAACCAAGGGATGGAGCTGATCGCGGAGGCCTACGAGGCCGGAGTCCGCGTACTCGGCGAGAACAAGGTTCAGGAGGCGGCAGAGAAGGCGAGGCACTTCGCTGATCATCCCGACCTGAAGTGGGCAATCATTGGTCATCTGCAGACCAACAAGGTCAGACAGATAGCAGCCATCGCGTCGGAGTTTCACGCGCTGAGCAGCGTCAGAGTCGCTGCGGCACTGGACCAGGCGCTGGATGATCAGGGCCGCAGTCTCGATGTCTACTTGCAAGTCAACTCATCGGACGAACCCCAGAAGTTTGGGCTTCCACCTGATGAGGTGGAGCCGTTTGCGATCGCGCTCAAGGCGTACGACACCTTGCGAGTCCGCGGACTGATGACCTTGGCCGTGCTGTCGGATGATCAGTGGGCGATCCGTGCGTGCTTCGAACGGATGCGAGAACTGCAACGGCGTCTCCAGGTTAACGATGACGCCGCCGGCAGCTACGAGGAGCTGTCCATGGGGATGTCCGGTGATCTTGAACTGGCCATCGAGTACGGGGCGACCACTCTCCGCGTCGGCCAGGCGATCTTTGGGCCGCGGCCGACGCCAGACAACTACTGGTCGCCCCAATAGTCTCAAAGCTAAGGCCTCCGAATGCGGAAATGGGCGGCAGCGGCCGGTAGCACCATCTTCTTTGTCGTCGCGCCGGGAGTCGTCGCTGGACTGCTGCCCTGGTTGATCAGCGGCTGGACCGTGCGGTGGCCGAGGTCGGCGCTTGCGGTTGCCGTCATGGTTGTCGGCGGTGCCCTCTTGGCAGTTGCGACCGTGGTGTTGATCCGTGCCTTCACCCGTTTCGTCACCGAGGGCCGGGGAACGCCCGCGCCAATCGCTCCGACGGAACGGCTCGTCGTCGGCGGCGAGTATCGCTTCGTGCGGAACCCCATGTACGTCGCGGTGGTGGGAGCCATCCTGGGTCAGGCGATGATCTTCGGCTCGGTGACACTGGTGCTCTACGCAGCCGTCGTCTGGGTGATCATGGCTGCGTTTGTTCATTGGTACGAGGAACCGGTGTTGCTGAAGCGCTACGGCGTGGAATACCAGCGCTACTGCCAAGCGGTGCGAGCTTGGCTGCCGCGGCTGCGTCCGTTTTGATTGCTCCGCTCGCGGTGTTCGATTGCTCGCTTCGCTCGCTGCGATGTTCGCTGGGTTGCCGCCGTCTTCGTCGGAGCCGACGGACCGGAAAAGCGTTGTTCCGCCATCTCCTCCTGCAGATCGGCGGCGCGAACATCGCGGGCGCGGATCGCGCTTGGTCGCCGCCTACTTCGTCATCGTTCGCCGACAAAAAGCGCGTCGGCTCACTCCTGTGTACATTGCTCGCTGCGCTCGTTGAGGCTGGCGCTTGTCAGCAGCTGCCTTCCTCATTCGCTCGCAGACGAAAAAGCGTGTCTGCTCGCTCACTCGTCCAGGACAGCAGCGCGCCAGCCTGGCTCAGCACGGCGGCGCGCGATCCGGTCCAGGTTTTCGATGGGAATCGGTGGAACCAGGTCCGCTGGCTCGAAGCCGAAGATCCGGCCGAGGAAGTAGATCTGCGCCTCGATTGCCGCCTTGATCGTTTCGCCTCTGCGGAAGCCGTGACCTTCGCCTTCGAACATGATCAAGGCGACAGGCAGCTGTTTGTGGCGCGCGGAGTCAGCAAGCATCTCGGTCTGGGAGGGCGGGACGACGGCGTCTTCGGTTCCCTGCAACAGCAGGATCGGCGCCGACAGCTGATCCAGATGGTTGATCGGTGACCGATCGAAGTAGCGGGAACGGGCTGCCGGATAGGGCCCCACCAGGCTGTCGAGATAGCGCGCCTCGAACTTGTGGCTGTCCTTGGCCAGCGTTTCCAGGTCAGCGATGCCGAACTGGCTGATGCCGGCGCTGAAGACATCGGAGGTCGTGAGCGCGGCAAGCGTCGTAAAGCCGCCGGCGCTGCCGCCACGTATGGCAAGTCGGGCGGTATCGGCCAACTGCTTGATGCCCATCGATACGGCGCCAGCAATGCAGTCCTGCACGTCGACGATCCCCCACCGGCCCTTGAGGCGATCCCGGTATGCCCTGCCGAAGCCGGCGCTGCCGCTGTAGTTGACATCGAGGATGGCGAACCCGCGCGATGTCCAGAACTGGTATGCGATCTTGAAATCAGCCGCTGAAAACGCGGTGGGGCCGCCATGGGAGAGGGTGATCATCGGCGGCAGGCTGCCTGCGGGCGCTCGGTATTCGCCGTTGACCGGCGGGTAGAAGTAGCCATAGACGGTTCCGTGCTCGGTTGTCCAACTGACCAGTCGGGGGACCGAGACCGAGGCAGCATCTATCGTCATGTCAGTGGCGGACCTTATTGGACTCCAGCCGGGGTGATCGAGATCGTAGAGCGCTAACGCAGCAGGTCGATCAGGGTAGTTGAGCAGCGCGGCAGCGTACTGGCTGCCGACGTCGAGCGAGGTGGCCGTGGTACCGAGATCGGCTATCGGACGAAGCGTGCCCTCGGAGATCTTCAGTACCTCGACGCTCTGCTCGCCGCTGCGGTTGAGGGTGCAGAGCAGATGATCATTGTCGATGATCGCGTAGGGCCGCTGGCCCAGTACCCATTGTGGTGCACAGAACTCGGCATCGGTCGTACACAGTGGTTGCACGCCCGCTTCGCTCCACAGGTAGAGATTCCACCAATTGCTGCGATCGGAAGCGAAGATCAGCCTGTTACCGAGCCAGCGGGGCTGGACGACGGATTCACCAGGTCCGCCGGTGACGACACGGCTGTCAGTGATCATGGTTCCGCTCAGAGTCCCGACCATGATCGTCGTCGAGTCCCAGGGCATGTTCGGGTGGTTCCACTGGGTCCACGCCAAGCGACCGCTGGTCGAGAGCTCAGGAGTCGAATAGAAATCGGCGCCACGGCAGAGCACCACTCCGCCATCCAGATTCGGCCCGTCAAGATCAAGAGCCGCGATGGTGTTGGCTGGTTCGCCAGCATCAGAATGATCTTCACGTACCGCGAGCACGAGGCTGCGGTCGGGGTGGACGCGAATGTCACCGAAGCGGAATGCGCTTGCAGGGGTGATCGGGCGTGCCGAGCCCTCCCCGTGGATCGCGTACAGCCGCCCGTCGGTGAACTCGGAGTAGACGACGGTACCGCCCGAGACGTGGTACTCACCGCCGCCATACTCGTGAACCCGATCACGCACATGGGCAGGCGGGGGAGTGACCTCGACCGGCGTACCGCCCGATAGCAGCCGCCGCCAGAGACTGGTCCGGCCCCGTTGGTCGGACCGAGACTCCAGCCAATACACCTGGGGCCCGTCGATCTGCACTGCGGAAAGCCCGACGGAGGAATCGATCAGCTGAGCAACGGAAATGCGAGACTCCCAGGATCCGTACGGCGCAATCCTCACAGGCCCCAACTTAGAGCTGTCTTGTCCGCGAGCCTCGGCATGCACGCGCAGCGACACGACTGAGCCGGCGCGCTCATTACCTATTGGTGCAGATGTGGCCCATGGTGCAAGATAGGGAGCACAACGGATCCGCCGACAAGGCCGGGCTTGAGGATGCAGGGGAAGGCAGCCCTCAGGTTGTCTTTGGTCTCGTCCTGGAGGATCTGGCATGAGCACGACCCGTGGAGTCTTGTACGTCCACTCTGCGCCGTCAGCACTGTGCCCGCACATCGAGTGGGCCGTGGGCGGCGTGTTTGGTATGCCTGTACGCGTTGACTGGATCCCTCAGCCACTCGAGCGGGCCTGCTATCGCACCGAATACTCCTGGACCGGGCCGACCGGCACCGCTGCGCGGCTCGCGAGTGCTCTCAAGGGCTGGCAACGGGTTCGTTTCGAGGTGACCGAGGAGCCCACCTCGAGCACGGAGGGCGAGCGTTACTCCTACACCCCGACGCTCGGCATCTTCCACGGGGTCACCGGGATCAACGGCGACATCATGATTCCGGAAGATCGGATCAAGCACGCGATAGCCGTGTCCGCCCTCAGCGGCAAGGATCTCCTCGATGCTGTGTACGTGCTACTCGGCCGCGCGTGGGACGATGAGCTGGAACCCTTCCGGTACGCGGGCGACGGCGCCCCGGTCCGCTGGCTGCATGAAGTCGTCTGACGCGGGCTATACGCCGTAGAGCTTCTCACCGGCGACGTACCGGTCGTTCACCTCGACCAAGATCTTCTTCAACGTCTCTAGGTTCAGCCGGTCGACTTTGGTGAAACGGATGCAGCTCTTGCCACAGTTGACCGTCCCGAGCTCGCTCGCGTGCCGCTCGGCGAGGTATTCGCCGTCAACCACCGCGCAGACGTAAAGGCTCACATACCGCTTCTGGGCCGCGAGAGCGACCACCGGCCAGACACTGGGCTCCTTCATCGACTTGCTGCGGTAGGGCTGCTCGCCGTAGCCCAGCATCCGAGCGCCCAGCTCGCCGCTCAACGTTGGTGTGAGCGCCGGCGCATGCTCCTGGATAAGAGCGTCCATCAGACGCAACTCGGCCTCTCGCGAGCCCGCCGCCGAGAAATAGTCCTCCCGCGAATCAGCGTCGATCTGCATGAGGCAAACTAACCGGCGCTACAGCGGAATGTTGGTGTGCGCGCCGCGTTCACCGGTGTCGGCGTTGCGGATGGCGGCAGCCAACGCTGAACGTGTGGCGTCAGGAGCCACGATCTCGTCCACCACCCCGATCTCGACCGCCTTATCCACCCCACCCGCGATCCGCTCGTGCTCCGCAGCGAGCTCGGCCTCGACCTGGGGGCGTACGTCGTCGGCAACCTCAGCCAGCTTGCGCCGATGCAAGATCCGCACTGCGGCAATCGGGCCCATCACGGCGACCTCGGCACCCGGCCAGGCAAAGACCCGGGTAGCCCCGAGCGAGCGTGCGTTCATCGCGATGTATGCGCCGCCGTAGGCCTTACGAGTCACCAGCGTGACGCGCGGCACCACCGCCTCGGCGAACGCATGCAGCAGCTTCGCGCCGCGGCGTACCACCCCATCCCATTCTTGCCCGACGCCCGGCAGGTAGCCGGGCACATCGACGACAACGACCAGCGGCACCCCGAACGTGTCGCACATGCGGACGAACCGGGCCGCCTTCTCCGCACTCAGCGCGTCCAGACAGCCACCGAGGCGCAGCGGGTTGTTCGCGATCACGCCGACGGTCCGCCCGCCGAGGCGCCCGAGCGCAATAGTGACGTTCGGGGCCCAGCGAGCGTGCAGCTCGACCGTGGGGCCCTTGTCCAGCAGGCCATTGACCAATGGGTGAACGTCGTAGGCCCGCCGCGGCGACTCGGGCAGCAGCGCAGCAAGATCAACATCGCGGACCGTCAACGCGGTCTGACCCTGGTCGGCCAGCAGCGTGGCGAGTGCCCGGCCCTGCTCGATCGCGTGCCCTTCGTCCTCCGCTACCACGTGGACGACCCCTGAGCGGCGGCCATGGGTGTCCGGCCCTCCGAGCCTCAGCATGTCGACATCCTCACCGGTGACCGAACGCACGACGTCAGGTCCAGTCACGAAGATTCGACCTTCTGGCGCCAAGATCACGACATCGGTCAAGGCCGGCCCGTACGCCGCACCGCCTGCCGCAAAGCCCAGCACGATAGAAATCTGCGGGATCTTGCCGGAGGCCTGGGTCATCGCGTGGAAGATCCGGCCCACCCCGTCCAGGGACAGCACACCCTCGGCGAGCCGGGCACCGCCGGAGTGCCAGATGCCAAGAATGGGCACCTGATCATGCATGGCGCGCTCGTACGCCCGCACCACGACGTCGCAGCCGTCCACGCCCATCGCGCCACCCATCACCGTGGGGTCGGAGCAGAAGGCGACGACCGGGCAGCCGTTGACGGTGCCGGTCGCTGCGAGCATTCCGGAGTCGTCATCCGCAGTGATCAACGCCGCCGAGCCGGCGTCGAGCAATGTCCGGAGCCGGCGGATGGGATTGCGTGGGTCTTGATCACGCGGCAACTTGATCTTCGTAGGCGCGGCCGGTGCAGCAGAGGCTGCGGCCTTTGGGGGCGAGAAAGCCACGTCTCGGGCTGCGCCTCGCACGCTGCCCCCTCGCTCGCTGCTCCCTCGCTCGGTAGTCCCTCGCTCGGTCATTGCGGTCATCTCAAGCCTCCTGTGGAGTAGGCATTGGTGAAGGCAACGGCGACGTTGTGGCCGCCGAAGCCGAACGAGTTGTTGATCGCCGCCAAGTCACCATCTGGCAGATCCCGCACTTTGGTGGCAATGTCGATGCCAAGATCAGGTTCTGGGTTGTCAAGGTTGATCGTGGGCGGCACTTTGCGGTAGCGCAGGGCGAGCAGGGTAGCGAGGGATTCCAATGCGCCGGCACCACCGAGCAAGTGACCGGTCATGGATTTGGTTGCGGTGACAATCGCCTCGGTGCGGTCACCCAGGGACTGCCGAATGGAGCTGGCCTCGGTGACATCTCCCTGCGGCGTGGAGGTGGCGTGTGCGTTGACGTGCACGATGTCGCCGGGAGCAAGATCTGACTCACGGAGCGCCTTCGTCATGGCCAAGGCCTGACTTATACCGCTCGGGTCCGGCTGAACCATGTCGTGGGCATCAGCGGTGATGCCGGCCCCGGCCAGCTCGCCGTAGATGCGAGCGCCGCGCGCCTGCGCATGCTCGAGGGTTTCGATGACGAACATGGCCGCGCCCTCTCCGAGGACGAAGCCGTCACGATCGACATCCCATGGCCGCGATGCGCGCTCCGGCTCGTCGTTGCGGCGGCTCATCGCTTGCATTTGAGCGAAGCTGGCAATCGGGAGTGGGTGGATGACACCCTCCGTTCCTCCTACAACAGCAACATCGGCGCGGCCCAGCCGCAGCATGTCCAGGCCAAGCGAGATCGACTCGTTGCTCGACGCGCAGGCCGATACCGGGGTATGCGCCCCAGCCCGGGCTCCCAGCCGCAAGCTGACATTGGCTGCGGAGGCGTTCGCCATCAGCATCGGAATTGCCAGCGGGCTGACCCGGCGAGCGCCTTTCTCCTTCTGAACATCCCAGTTGGCGAGCAGCGTCATCATTCCGCCGATGCCGGTGGCGATGGCGACGCCCAAGCGCTCACGGTCGACAGGGTTGTCCTCGCGCAGCCCGTAACCGGCGTCTTGCCAGGCCTCCAGCGCGGCGACGACGGCGAATTGCGCGCAGCGGTCGAGCCGACGGGCCTCCACGCGTTCCAAGATCTCGGCCGGGTCGACTGCCGCCTCTGCGGCGATCTTCACCGGAAGATCATCGGCCCAGTCGGCCTCGATCCTCGCTACGCCGGACTTCCCGGCCAACAGGCTGTCCCACGTGGTGGAAACGTCGCCTCCGATCGGGGTGGTGGCTCCGAGGCCGGTGACGACAACGCGGATGCGTGACATTGGGTGACTCCTGCGATGGCGTGTCGAGTTGTTTGGCTGATTTCGGGGGCCATCCGGCTGTTCGATGGCTCTTAGATGATCAGGTTCTTGATCAGGCGGCAGCACGCTCGATGTAGGCGACGGCGTCGCCCACAGTCTTGAGGTTCTTGGCCTCTTCGTCGGGAATGCTGACGCCGAACTTCTCTTCGGCGGCATAGATGATCTCGACCATCGACAGTGAGTCCACATCAAGATCATCGGTGAACGACTTGTCCAACTGGACATCGTCGGTGGGGACGCCGGCAACCTCATTGACGATCTCGGCGAGATCGGCGCGGACTTCCTCGGTGGTGGGCATGAGCAGTGCTCCTTTGGTGGTGGTTGGAACGGATATCTCGAGTCGAGATCTCAGGGCAGGATGATCACCTGACCGGCGTAAACCAGTCCGGCGCCGAAGCCGATGATCAGACAGGTCTGGCCTTTGTGAGCCTCGCCGGACTCCAGCAATGCCTCGACGGCCAGCGGAATCGAGGCGGCTGAGGTATTGCCTTGCCGAGCAATGTCGCGCGCCACGACGACGCCGCTTGGCAGCTTGAGTGCGCGGAACATGGCGTCGGTGATTCGCATGTTCGCCTGATGTGGGGCGAAGACGTCGAGATCCTCGGCGCGTACGCCGGCGGCGTCCAGAGCCTCAGCGGCAGTCTTCGCCATCGTATAAGAGGCCCACTTGAAGACCGGATTGCCTTCCATCGTCAAGGTCGGCCAGTTCGCGTCGCCCTCGGTGGCGCGATAGGCGACGGGGTCCCAGGCCAAGGCGGCATTCCACGGCTGGGTCTGCTGGATGAGCGGGGCCTGGTCGCCATCAGATCCCCAGACCACCGGTCCAATGCCGGGATACTCACTCGGTCCGATCACGGCGGCTCCGGCACCGTCGGCGAAGAGGAAGGCCGTTGACCGGTCGGACCGGTTCGTCATGTCGGTGAGTCGCTCTACGCCGATGATCAACACATACCGTGAAGCGCCGCTGCGAATGAAGGAATCGGCCATCGCAGTCGCGTAGCAGAAGCCGGCGCAGGCGGCCGAGATATCGAACGCCGCAGCGCTCTTGGCTCCTAATTCGCTGGCTATCGTGGTCGCAACCGCCGGCGTTTGGTGGAGGTGCGTAACGGTCGAGACGATCACCGTGTCGACTTGGCCGGCCACGATGCCCGCGCGGTCAAGCGCTTTGCGGGAAGCGGCGACCGACATCATCTTGATGGTCTCATCGGCGGAAGCCCAGCGGCGTTCGATGATCCCGGACCGGGTACGGATCCACTCGTCTGAGGAATCGATCATGGTGCAGATCTCGGCGTTGTCGACCACCCGACGCGGGCGATAGCCGCCTAAACCGAGAATGCTCGAGTACTTCTCTCCGGATGTCACTTTGAGCATCATCGGGTGACCTCGGTCGCGTCTGCGGACTCTACCGTCGGATGTAGCCGAAGCAGCGGCTGACCAGGGGAGACGGGGTCGCCGTCCTCGACCAGCCACTCCACGACGATGCCGCCGTACGGGGCGCTGACCGGCACCTCATCCCGCAGGTTCTTGACCATGCCGACCGTGCTGTGGTTCGGCAGAATGGTGTCGGTCTCGATGTCTTCGGTGCGAACGAACTGGCCCTTCCCGGGGGAGACGACGAGACGCCATGTCGGATTGCCGGCAATCGGTGAGGCGGAGGCGGACCTCCCGTGTCGCTGCACGAATTCCGTAGCCTCCTCCAGCTGGTCTGGGGTGTTGAAGGCGAGCAGCTCCACGCTCTTGAGGTTTCGCTTGGCAATACCGGTCAAGGTGCCCGCTGGCGGCAGTTCCAACAGGCCTGTAACACCCAGATCGCCCATGCTGGCCATGCACAAGTCCCAGCGAACGGGCGCGGCCAGTTGGCGGACGAGTCGTTTGAGGACCTCCCGCCCATCATGGACAACCTGCCCGTCAGCGTTGGAGAGCAGTCGGGTTCGCGGGTCGTGGGTGGAGATCGCTCGGCCAAGCGCGGCGAGGCGGGCAACGGCAGGCTGCATGTGCACGGTATGGAACGCTCCTGCGACGCTGAGCTCGATGAGTCGGGCGCGCTTTGGGGGATCAGCTCCGAATGCCGCCAGCTGCGCGGTGGTGCCGGCAGCGACGATCTGGCCGCTGCCGTTGTTGTTGGCCGGAGTCAAGCCGTGTGCTGCGAGGGCTGCGAGCACATCGTCAGGATCGCCGCCGATGACGGCTGTCATTGACGTGGGGGTGACGGCGCTGGCTTCGGCCATGGCTCGGCCGCGCTCGCGTACGAAGACCATTGCCTGTTCAGCCGATAAGACCCCCACCCCAGCAGCTGCGGTGATTTCGCCTACCGAGTGGCCCGCGGCGACACCCACCAGTCGGTAACCATCTGCTGGATGCGGGAAGAGTTCGAGCGCGGTCAGCAAGCCAGCGGCGACCAGAAGAGGTTGGGCGATCGCGGTGTCCCGGATGGTGTCGGCGTCGGCTTCGGTGCCGTAGTGCCTCAGATCGAGGCCGGATACAGCCGAGAGCCAATTGAGCCGGTCGGCGAAGGTGGGTACGTCAAGCCACGGGCCGAGAAATCCCGGGGTCTGGGCACCCTGACCGGGCGCCACAATCGCAAGCACATCTGTACTATTTCCTGCCGCCAACGAAAAGGGCGTACCGGTACGCCACGAATATTCGGACGTCCTATTGTTACTTTCTTACAGTCCTTTGGTCTTGCCGCTCGCACATCGCGCGCTGATAATCCGACGCCGTCGTCGCTCTTCGCGAACGAAAGCGCGTTCGCTCATCACTCCTTCGGTCGTCGGGCGCACGATTGCCGATGCTCGCGGCATGCGGCCCGGTCTTTACTCGTATCCGCACGCCCCGTGTTTGATTGCCTCCGCTCCGGAGGCTTCATCGGGCAATTTGTGCTGGCTCTTCGGTGCGAGAGCGGGCGAAGAGGCGGCCGAGGGTGACCGCCAGGCGCAGCGCGTACGCGTCACGTGGGTCCGTCGGACTATAGCCAGTGACCTCGTTGATTCGCCGCAGCCGGTAGCGGACGGTATTGGCGTGAACGAACAAGGCCCGCGCCGCCGCCTCCACTGAAAGCCCTTGATCCAGGAACGTGACGAGTGTCTCCAGCAGCCCGCCTCCGGCAGCTTGCAAGGGCTCGTAGATCTCATGAGCCAGTGCACGCCTTGCATGACCGTCACCGGACAGTGCGCGCTCAGGCAACAGATCCTGGGATGCTACGGGCCGCGGCGCTTCGGGCCAGCCGGCGGCGGCACGGTAGCCGGAGACTGCTTCCCGCGTGCTCGTTGCCGCGTCCATCAAATGTTCGACGGGCGGTCCCACGATCACCGCGCCCGGCCCGAACATGGTCACAAACCTGCTCACGATCGCTACGCCGCGGTCAGGCGCGTTGACCGCTGCGCCGCCCAACACCACGATCATCCGGTCCCCCTGCACCGCGCCCAGCATGTCGGTTCCCGCGATGGCTGCGATGTGCCGGATCGCCTCCAGGGCCTGGGCTGGTTCCATGTCCGGCGCCGGGCCGATGACGACCACGACGCTGGCGGTCGAATGCCAGCCCAGAGTCGAGGCACGTGAAAGCACAGTTTCATCGGTCTCCCCGCGCAGCACGGCGTCGACGACCAATGCCTCCAGCCGCTCGTCCCAGGCACCGCGCAGCTCAGCCGCGCGCGCGTAGATCTCGGCGGCCGAAAAGGCAACCTCCCGGCTGTACTGGACGATCGCGGCATGCAGGATCTGTCGGTCGCCCTTCGGCATCAGCTCATCGATCTGGTTTTCGACGACCTCAATGGTTGTCCGCACCAGCTCGACGGTCTGATAGAGGGAGATCTTCCGGGCGAGTTCGCGCGGTGCCGACCCGAAGACGTCCGAGGTACTCGGCATCTCCGGACCCGGAGCAGCAAACCACTTGACGAAACCGTCGATCCCAGCCTGGGCCACCAGGGTGATCCACGATCGGTGCTCGGCGTCCAGCCGGCGAAACCAGAGATGCCGCTCCTCCATCTCCGCGATGGTGGCGGTCGTCATCTTGCTGGTCACCCCGGCAAGCCGCTTCGCGATGGTGGCTCGGGTCTTGGCCGACGGCAGTAGAGACCTGTTGATCCCTCGCGTGCTGGCGGCCATAGGCTGACTGTAATGCCGACTTATCAGTCTCAGCGCGCTATAGCCGGCCGGGCACTATGACGAGCTGTTCGCTCCGACGACTGCAGGAGCTTGCGGCTGCAATGGCGTGATTGGCTCTGGCCCAGAGCGCAAGCGACGAAGGAGTCGGAACGTGCGAACAGCTTGTCAGAGTGCCAATCCAAGGCTGAGCGTCTGACAAGCCGGGAACGAGCGGAGGTCAGTCGGCTAGTGAGTGATCTTGATCTGAGGCCACAGGAGTATGTGTCTGCCGGTCGGCTGGACGGCGGACCTGAGGAGCTGTTGCTGACAGCCCGGCGGGTCTACCTCGGCAAGACGACCGAGGTGGCGCGAGCCCTTCCGGACAAGCAGATTCGGATGATCGGCGCCTGGTGCTTCCTTGATCATTACGGGCCGGAGGACGTGAGCGGCGCGGCTGGTATGCAGGTCTGGGCCCATCCGCATACCGGACTGCAGACCGTGAGCTGGTTGTTCGATGGCGAGGTTGAGCATCGCGACAGCCTCGGCTCGCAAGCGATGGTCCGGCCGGGTGAGCTCAACATCATGACCGCTGGCCACGGCATCGTGCACAGCGAGATCTCCCAGCCGGACAAGCCACCGATGCTGCACGGTGTGCAGCTCTGGGTCGCACTGCCGGACGCGGTACGCAACACCGAACCCGCTTTCCAGAGCTACGCCGACCTGCCGGACCTGATTCGGCCCGGAGTTCACGGCAAGGTGCTGATCGGTGAGATCGACGGCACCACATCGCCAGCGTTGGCGTACTCGCCGTTGTGTGGCGGAGATCTGTTTCTTGCTGCGGGAGCCGATGTGAGACTTTCCGTTGCGGAGAGCTTCGAGTACGGCATCTTCGTGGTTGCCGGTCAGGTCGTTGCAGAATCCACGACGGTCGGCGTCGACCAGCTGCTCTACCTTGGCGACGGCCGCCGGAGCATCCGCCTGCGGAGCCCGGCTGGCGGTCGGGTGATCATGCTCGGCGGACAGCCATTCGTCGAGGATGTCGTGATGTGGTGGAACTTCATCGGTCGTAGCCACCAGGAGATCGTGGGCTTCCGCTCGGCATGGGAAAGGCGCGACGCGCGGTTTCCGCCTGTCCTCAGCCGAACCGAGAAGGTGATGGAGGCGCCGCCGATGCCCACCGTCCAGCTGAAGCCGCGACCGCGAAGGAGCCGGACCGAGTGAACCCAGTGCAGGCCTTGCGCGAGATCGGCTTCCTGCTGGAACGCTCACGCGCCGACACGTATCGGGTACGCGCTTACCGCGGTGCGGCCGATGTTGTTTCCAGGCTCAGCGACGAGGAACGTCGAGAGCATCAGGGGCAGCGCAGCTGGGCCAAAGTGTCAGGCGTCGGGCCTAAGACCGCGACCGTGATCACCCAGGCCATGGATGGCCAGGTGCCTGAATACCTGCAGAAGCTGCGCGAAGAGCGGCAGCCCCTTGTCGAGGGCGGACTGAGCATGCGGGCGGCGATGAAAGGTGATCTTCACTGTCACTCGTCATGGTCCGATGGTGGTAGCCCCCTCGAGGAAATGATGATCACTGCGCGCGCGCTGGGTCATGACTACTGCGCCATTACTGATCACTCGCCGCGGCTGCAGGTCGCGCGTGGCTTGAGCGCCGAGCGGCTGCGTCAGCAGATGGGCGTCGTCACCGATCTGAATAACGTCATGACTCCATTCCGTTGCCTGCAGGGCATCGAAGTCGACATTCTCGAGGACGGCAGCCTTGATCAAATCGATGCGCTGCTGGCTGAGTTGGACGTGGTCGTATCGAGTGTCCACTCCAAGCTGCGCTCGGACTCGGAGACCATGACGCACCGAATGGTCGGTGGCATAGCGAATCCGCGTACCAACATCCTCGGTCACTGCACCGGCCGGCTCATCGAGGGAGAACGCGGCACCCGACCGGAATCGGTCTTCGATGCCGAGGTCGTCTTCGAGGCGTGCCGTACCTTCAACGTTGCCGTTGAAATCAACTCCCGACCCGAGCGCCGCGATCCGCCAACCAGACTGTTGAAGATGGCAATGGACATGGGTTGTGTGTTCTCCATCGATACCGATGCCCACGCGCCCGGACAGCTGGAGTTCCAAATCTATGGCTGCGAGCGAGCGGAGACTCTGGGACTGGATCCAAGTCGAGTGATCAACACCTGGCCGGCTGACGAGCTGCTCGACTGGTGCGCCAAGGCGTGACTGCCTGGGTGGCTTGTGCTGCGGGCTGAGCTTGTCCGAGGGCCGCGGGCGCCCTTCGACAGGCTCAGGACACATCCCGCGGCGTGTGACCAGTCTCACGGCTGGTTGACACGGCCGCCAGTAATACCAGTCGTGCTGCTGGTATAGCGTGAGACGATGTGCTGACCGTCGGAGGTGACGACCAGTGAGTGAAGACGGGGAGCGGTTCGATATGACGGCAGAGCGGCCGCCGATTCCAGTCTTCTTCCTCTCCGACAGCACCGGAATCACGGCAGAGTCGATGGGCAATGCTTTGCTCATCCAGTTTCCGAACCTGCGGTTCGAGCGTCGCCTCATACCGTTCATCTCCAGCGTGGAAGAGGCTCGTCGGGTGGTCGCGATCTTGGACGCGGCCGCGGCTGGCCCGGTGCTGCCTTTGGCGTTCTCCACGACCGCCGTCGAGGAAGTCCGCCAGGAGCTGCTCCGTACGACGTGCCCAGTGATCGACTTCTTCGACCTCCACATGGCACGAGTCGAGTCGATCTTGAACGCCAAGGGGATCCGGGTGGCGGCACGGTTGCACGGCATGGGAGACGTCCAGCGATACAACGCACGAATGGCCGCCATCGAGTATGCGATCGAGCACGATGACGGGCAGAGCATGAGGGCGTTGCACAAGGCGGATGTGATCTTGGTAGCCCCATCGCGCTGCGGCAAGACGCCGACAACGATGTATCTCGCTCTGCAGCACGGCATCTTCGTCGCCAACTACCCGCTGGTCGAAGAGGACTTCGTCACTGCCGAGCTGCCGCGCCCCGTCAAGGACGTGCGGGAGCGCTGTTTCGGGATGACCACCACGCCGGCCCGGCTGAGCCAGGTTCGGAACGAGAGAAGGCCGAACTCCCGCTACGCATCGCTCGAGCAATGCAGCTACGAGCTGCGCAACGCCGAGGCCATGTACCGCAACCATCGCCTTCCCGTGGTCAACTCCTCGACCAAATCAGTGGAGGAGATGTCCACGGTGATCTTGCAGACCCTCAATAACCAGCCCTGAGAAGATCAACAAAGAAGGAACATCATGCCCGCGCCCTCGACCACATCGACCATCGCGTGGTTCTCCGACCTCGGTCTGGCCGACCTCGATCAGGTTGGCGGCAAGAATTCGTCCTTGGGCGAGATGATCCGAGGCCTGGCAGCTGCGGGCGTACGCGTGCCGAACGGATTCGCCACGACCGCCGACGCATACCGCCGTTTCATCGGTGACGGCGCTTTGGCCGAGATGATCAACGCCGACCTCGTCGCACTGGATACCGAGGACGTCGAGCAGCTCACAGCGGTGGGTCGCAGAATCCGCGACGCGATAACCCAGCAGCCGCTCCCCGCCAACCTGGAAGCCGACATCCGCGGGGCCTACGCCCGACTGGCCGACGAGTCAGGCAACGCCTCTGACGACGTGTCATTCGCCGTACGGTCCAGCGCAACGGCGGAGGACCTGCCGGACGCCTCATTCGCGGGTCAGCAGGAGACATTCCTCAATGTCCGCGGCATCGATGCCATTCTCGACGCGATCAAGAAGGTGTTCGCATCCCTCTACAACGACCGCGCGATCGCCTATCGAGTCCATCACGGCTTCGAGCACGACGCCGTCGCACTCTCGGCCGGGGTGCAGCGGATGGTGCGTTCTGACATCGGCGCGTCGGGGGTGATGTTCACCATGGACACCGAGTCGGGCTTCGCCGATGCCGTGTTTCTCACCTCGTCCTATGGGCTGGGTGAGGCGATAGTTCAGGGTGCGGTCAACCCCGACGAGTTCTACGTCTATAAACCGGCATTGCGCGCCGGCCGACCCGCGATTCTCAAGCGCGGCGTCGGGAGCAAGGCGACCAAGATGATCTATGCCGCCCGGACTGGCAGCGACCACACCACCGAGTTCGTGGATGTCGATCATGCCGATCGAGGACGCCTGTCGCTCAGCGACGTGGAGGTGACGGAGCTCGCGCGCCAGGCAGTTGCCATCGAGGACCATTACGGGCGACCCATGGACATCGAATGGGGCAAGGACGGACAGGACGGACAGCTCTACATCCTCCAAGCCCGTCCCGAGACGGTGAAGTCCCGGCAGAGCACAGCGCGTGTGCAGCGGTACCGGATCCGCGAGCGCGGAACGGTCGTCGTCGAAGGACGCGCCATTGGGCAGAGGATCGGAGCCGGCGGGGCACGGGTGCTCCAGTCAATCGCCGAGATGCATCTGTTCAATCCGGGTGAGGTGCTGGTCGCTGACATGACTGATCCGGATTGGGAGCCGATCATGAAGCGAGCTTCGGCGATCGTCACCAATCGTGGGGGCCGCACCTGCCATGCGGCGATCATTGCGCGTGAGCTGGGAATCCCTGCTGTGGTGGGCACGGGCAGTGCGACCACGATCTTGCAAGACGGCCGGCCGCTAACCGTCTCGTGCGCCGAAGGTGACACCGGCTACGTCTATGAGGGCCTACTCGACTTCGACATCGAAGAATCCGAGCAGCAGAGCATGCCGAAGGTCGACGTCAAGATCATGATGAATGTCGGCACCCCGGACCAGGCGTTCGCGTTTTCCCGGCTGCCCAACGCCGGGGTCGGGTTGGCGCGGCTGGAGTTCATCATCAACAACCAGATCGGCATTCATCCCAAGGCGCTGCTGGAATTCGATCAGCTGGACGAACCGTTACGCGGCAAGGTCAGTGAAGCCATTGCGGCGTACCAGACACCACGCGATTTCTTCGTACGCCGGGTGGCAGAGGGTGTCGCGACCATTGCGGCCGCCTTCGCGCCGCATCCCGTCATCGTCCGGACGTCGGACTTCAAGTCCAACGAGTACGCGAGCCTGCTCGGTGGTGACCGGTACGAGCCGCACGAAGAGAACCCGATGATCGGCTACCGCGGGGCGGCACGATATCTCTCTGCAGACTTCGCCGATTGCTTCGCGATGGAATGCGAGGCGCTGCGATACGTCCGCGACTCCATGGGCCTGACGAACGTGAAGGTCATGATTCCCTTCGTGCGCACCCTCGCCGAGGCCGACGGCGTGATACGGCTGCTTGGCGATCACGGATTGCGGCGCGGCGAGAACGGTCTGGAGGTGATCATGATGTGTGAGTTACCGTCCAACGCCGTGCTCGCCGATGCATTTCTTGATCATTTCGACGGCTTCTCGATCGGCTCGAACGACCTGACGCAGCTCACCCTCGGGCTGGACCGCGACTCCAGTCTGGTCGCCGCGTCATTCGATGAACGCGACCCGGCCGTGAAGTCAATGATCGGCGTAGCAATCCAGGCATGCAAGGCTCGGGGAAAGTACGTGGGGATATGCGGACAGGGGCCTAGTGATCATCCCGATTTTGCCGAGTGGTTGCTGGAGCAGGGTATCGACAGCATCTCGCTCAATCCCGACACGGTCGTCGACACCTGGATCAGGCTCGGCAGCATGCAGGCAGGTTCTCGGTCCAAGGGCTGACGCGGAGTCGAGACAGCGCGATGGCGTTCGTCACTCTGCGCGTTAGGGTCGGCGGGTGGATGACATAAGCCTGGCCGCCGAGCTGGTGCGTGAGGCGGGAACCTTGGCCAGCGAGATGCTTCGGCAGGGTCTCGAAGTTCGCTACAAGACCTCGCTTTCAGACGTGGTGTCGGCAGCGGATCACGCGAGCGAGGAACAGATCAGCGCCCGGCTCGCCGAAAGCCGGCCCGATGACGGACTGGTGGGGGAGGAAGGCGCGCGCAAGACAGGTCAGGGTCGCACCTGGTACGTCGACCCGGTCGATGGCACGTACAACTTCCTCTCCGGCATCCCGTATTGGTGTTCGGCGGTGGGTCTGGTCGACGCCGCCGGGCCCGTGCTCGGGGCGGTCTATTATCCCGACGTCGACCAGCTATGGGTGGGTGGGCGGGACACCCCCACCACCATCAACGGAGAACCGGTGACCCGACTGGTCAGCCAAGGTCTTTCCAAGATTTCGATCGCCACCTACTACCACCCGCGACACCTTCCGGACCGGCAACGGCTGACCGCATGGCAGTCGGTGGTCGCCTCGGCCGCCACACTGCGGATACTCGGATCCGCCTCGATCGACTTGGCCGGGGTTGCCAGCAGCCGGCTCGGGGTCTTCCTTCAGGCCAATCTGAACGGATGGGACTGGTACCCAGGTGCGGCGTTGGTGATCGGTGCTGGCGGGCTCGCCGACGAACTCGTTGTCGGTGGAAACCTCTGGCAGATCGCCGGCAACCAACAAGCTGTCGAGGATGTGAAGAACGCCCTACAGGGCGCCATCTGAGCAGGACGTCGTCTGAAGAGGACACCGCCTGAACTGGACACCGCCTGAACTGGACACCGCCTGAACTGGACACCGCCTGCAACCGCTCCGCGCTACGCGCCGGCGCCCTCCTGTGCCACTCCGGCGACCGCGGTGGGGTCGCCGAGACGGTAACCATCGAAGGCTTCGGCTGCAGCGCTTGCGTCAAACTGCCCGTCCCTGGCCAGCGATTCCAGCGTGGCAACCACGATCGACTCGGCATCGACCTGGAAATAACGCCGCGCCGCCGCCCGGGTATCAGCGAAGCCGAAGCCGTCAGTTCCCAGCGAACACCAGGTATGGCGCACCCACGGAGCGATCTGATCTTGGACACCGCGCATGTAGTCACTCGCTGCGACCACCGGGCCCGGCGCGCCGTCCAGGGCACTGGTGACATACGGCTGGCGTCGTTCCTCGCCCGGATGTGTGAGGTTCCATTTCTCGGTATCGACTGCATCGCGGCGCAGCTCGTTCCACGAGGTCACCGACCAGACGTCGGCTGCAACGTCCCACTCGTCAGCCAGCATCCGCTGCGCTTTGAGCGCTGCCGTCATCGTGACACCCGAGACGAGGATCTGAGCCCGCGGATGATCACCCTCCAGCGGAGACGAGGCGTAGTGATAGATCCCCCGCAGCAACGCTTCCACATCCAGGTTCTCTGGAGCTCCTGGTTGGGAAACCGGCTCGTTGTAGACGGTGATGTAGTAGATGAGGTCCTCGCCGTCAGGGTGATCCGGATCCTCGTGCCCATACATCCGGCGGAGGCCGTCCTTGACGATATGCGCGATCTCGTAGGCGAATGCCGGGTCGTAATGGACTACAGCCGGGTTGGTGCTAGCGAGCAACGGCGAGTGGCCGTCGGCGTGTTGCAGTCCTTCACCGGTGAGGGTGGTACGGCCGGCAGTCGCTCCGAGCAGGAAGCCGCGGGCCAACTGGTCGGCCATCGCCCAGATCCAGTCTCCGGTCCGCTGGAATCCGAACATCGAGTAGAAGATGTAGAACGGAATCATCGGTTCGCCGTGCATCGCGTACGCCGACCCGGCAGCAATCACCGAGCCCATCGCGCCGACCTCGGAGATGCCCTCGTGAAGCAGCTGACCCTTCTCAGATTCCTTATAGGACAGCAGAAGCTTGCGGTCGACTGACTCATAGGTCTGGCCGTGCGGGTTGTAGATCTTCGCCGTCGGGAACATCGAATCCATCCCGAATGTCCGGAACTCATCGGGTGCAATCGGCACGATCCGGTGTCCGATCTCCTTGTCTCGCATCAGATCCCGAAGCAGCCGGACGAATGCCTGGGTGGTGGCCACTCTGGTTTTCTCTCCGGCAGGCTCCATCAGCGCTGCGTAGACCTCATCGCCAGGCAGCTTGATGATCGTTGGTCGTACCCGACGCTCGGGGAGGTAGCCCTGCAACGCGCGGCGCCGCTCCTGGAGGTACTGGATTTCATCTGAGTCCTCGCCGGGATGGTAGTACGGCGGGTTGTAGGCGTCCTCCAGGGCGCTGTCGGGAATCTCCAGGTAGAGGCGATCTCGGAATGCCTTGAGGTCCTTGGTGGTCAGCTTCTTCATTTGGTGGGTGGCGTTCTTGCCCTCCAGGGCGTCGATGGTCCAGCCCTTGACCGTCTGGGCCAAGATCACCGTCGGCTGGCCGACGTGCTCGGTGGCGGCCTTGAATGCCGCATACACCTTGCGATAGTCGTGCCCGCCCCGGGAGAGCACCTTGATCTGATCGTCGGTCATGCCGGAAACCATCTTCTGCAGGCGCGGATCGGAGAAGAAGTTGTTGCGAATGTAGGCGCCGTCCTCGACCAGATAGGTCTGGAACTGCCCGTCCGGAGTGGTGTTCATCTTGTTCACCAGCGCGCCATCGGAGTCTGCGGCCAGCAGCGGATCCCAGTCCCGGCCCCACAACACCTTGATCACGTTCCAGCCGGCGCCGAGGAAGATCGACTCGAGCTCCTGAACGATCTTGCCGTTGCCGCGTACCGGCCCATCTAACTGTTGCAGGTTGCAGTTGATCACCCAGGCGAGGTTGTCAAGCTCCTCACGAGCAGCCAGCCCGATGGCGCCCAGGGACTCCGGCTCACCCATCTCGCCATCGCCAAGGAAGCTCCAGATGCGCTGCTGGGAGGTGTCCTTGATGCCGCGGTTGTGCAGGTAGCGGTTGAATCTCGCCTGGTAGATCGAGTTGATGGCACCGATGCCCATGGAAACTGTCGGGAACTCCCAGAAGTGTGGCATCAGCCGCGGATGCGGATAGGAGGAAAGCCCGTTGCCCCGGCCACGCGACACCTCTTGCCGGAAGGCGTCCAGATTGTCGGTGGTCAGCCGCCCTTCCAGGTACGCCCGGGCGTACATGCCTGGTGACGCATGCCCTTGGATGAAGACATGATCACCGCCACCGGGATGATCCTTGCCGCGGAAGAAGTGGTTGAAACCCACTTCGTACAGGCTGGCTGCGCTCTGATAAGTCGCAATGTGGCCGCCGA
>Ga0193696_1000135_pt1 | contig 31609 bp, 26 predicted proteins | sample L3m1metaG_FD_145074 | JGI IMG/M metagenome (GOLD analysis project Ga0193696, IMG submission 145074) | Soil microbial communities from a riparian zone of the East river system, Colorado, United States - L3m1 | ecosystem: Environmental > Terrestrial > Soil > Riparian zone | place: USA: East River... | reverse complement strand
AACTTCGTCATCTCGGTGGCCGTGTACGACAGGTTAACCGCCGTCGTCAGGCCGCGAAAATCCGCGAGACCCGCGGCGCTGGGACGAAAGTCGCGATAGCCAACGGTCAGGCTGCCTTTGATGAGGGCGAACGGATCGAACGTCAGGCTGACGGCCCCGATGTTCGAATCGGAATCCCGCAGCGACGAGAAGTCGAACCGGTCCTGTATCCGCGATGCCGTGACCATCACTGAAGTCAACGGCGTCAGCTGGTGTCTGACGAAGAATCCGGTGTTGGTCGTGACGTGATTCAGCTCCGTGTGAAGGTTGGAGGTGAGAAAGACCGCGTCCTTGTCGAAATTGGTCCGCAGGCGTTCGGCGCGCGCGCCAAAGAACGTCTTGCTCAGCGTGCGAACCTCCACCGATCCGTTGACCGTGGTTTCAATCCGCAGCGACCGCGCGTCGATCTCGAAGCCAGGGCGATCCCGGACGTTCGCGTAGGAGCCGCCGACGTCGAACGCCAACCGATTGAGCGGAAGCTTCCAGCCGATTCGGTACATGCTGTTCGCGGCGCGCTCGGTCGCGTACGTTTGGTACCAGACGAGCTCTTCCTTGACGGAGCCGTCAACCCAGCTCGGGCCCACGCGGATCCAGACGTCGGTGTTCGGCGTGGCTGTGAGCGTGAGATCTTGTTTGGGTGACGCGCTGTCGGGTTCGTTGAACACGTTTTGATCGATCCCGAAGTTCGTGAGCGAGACCGTGGGGTTCATCCACAGTGGGCCGATCCGGACGCGGACTTTCGCCGGATCCGGGCCGCCCTCAGGTGACTGCGCCAAAGCCGGGACAGCCGCGCCGAAGGCCACGGCCATGACCCCCGCGAAGCAGACCGTGCGAGAGAAAGAACAAAGAGGATTCACGAGTACAGCTATCGGCCGTTTCGTGCTGCCGCTCAAGCGTCTCGCGAGTGTCCATTTTGATACAGACCGGGCGTCGCCCGGGAGCTATTGACGGCGGTCGCGATGCACGCGAAGCGAACGCATCTTGCGGTACAAATTCGTGCGCTGGATCCCCAGCGCTCTCGCGGCATCGCTGATGCGGCCGTGATGCTGCTCGAGAATCGCGGCAATGTAGTCACGTTCGAATCGAGCGCGCGCTTCCTTCAGCGTGCCGCCGTTGGCGAAGACGACCGAGCCGGCGTCCAGCTTGACGTGCACCAGCACGTCGTCGAGCCCGATGCCGCGGCCACCCTGCAAGCCGACGACGATGTTCTTGATCAGCGCGCGCATTTCCGGTGCGTTGCCGCGCCAGGGCAGGGCCGAAATCAGCGACAGCGCCGGCCGCGACAGCATCTTCGGCGGCACGCCAAGCGATGCGCAGATCTGGCGCACGAAGCAGTTGACCAGTGCTGGGATGTCTTCCCGCCGGTTCCGCAGGGGCGGCATGTCGAACGCGATGGCCGACACCCGCCGAAACAGGTCCTCGCGAACACGTCCGTCCTGCACTGACGCTTCGAACCCCGGCTCAACGCCGGCCATCGGACGCACGTCGAAGCCGATCGTTTCTCCGGTTTCGACGAGCCTCGCTTCGCGATCGCGCAGAACCCGGGCGAGTCGCGCCTGAACGCGGGTGGGGGCGTCGGCGAGATTCTGGAGGTAGAGGGTACCGCCCTGGGCCTCGTGCAAGCGACTCTGACGGCTGACGCGCTCGAGACCTCCAGGACCATCTTTGCCGTTGTGCGCCCGGGCGGCGGCACCGCCAAACAGTTCCACGTCGAGCTGCTCGGTCTCGAAGGCCGCACAGTTGACCGCAACGAAGGCGCCGTGCGCTCCATTCTGCGCGGTGTGGATCGCGCGCGCGGCGAGCTGGCGTCCGGTTCCGTCTTCGCCTCGAATCAGCACGCCCGCGCGCATCGTCGATGCGCGTTCGATGACAGCGGAGACGGCACGCATGGCCTCCGAGTGGGCGTAGAGATCGTCGCCACTGGCCTGAGCGTTCACTCCGCGATGGCGTGCGTCGACGCTCAACTCGCGTTCGATCGCGTTGGCGACGCGGCGGCCGCTGAGCGGGCGGGCGAAGACGTCGGCCATTCCGGCCAGCACGGCTTCGATCGTCAGATCCGGCCGGCGTGAGTCGACCACGGCAAACAGCAGCGCGGAGGCGCGTTGCGATCGGATGTCGCGCACGCTCTGCAGCGCGGCTGCGCCGCGCGAGAGGTCGAGCAGTACCGGGACGTCGCGGCGCTGCAGTTCAGCGAGCGCGAGTTGAACCGAATCGGCCCACACCACCGACACGTCCGCGGCACCGAGCGCTTTTTCCGTCTCGAGCCGCTCCTGCGGCGGACAACCGAGAAACACAATCGGTTTCATCTGCTATTTCGGCGGCGCCGCGGCCGCGCCGCTCGCCAGGACGAAGTGACCATTGCCCTTGACGTCCACTTCGACTCGAGCATTGCCGTCGGGCGCGTAGACCAGCCGCCGATCGGGGACGCCGCGGTGCTGGGTGTCGAATGCGACGGACGACAGGCGCTCGCCGTCGTAGGTTTCCCACTTGTCGATCTTTCCATCGCTGTCGGCGTCTTCCTCCGCGGCCACGAGCTTCGTCTGCTGATAGTGCTCGATGCGCGTGACTTTGCCGTCGCGCTGGGTCGAGATCTCGAGGCGCGTCACCGTACCCGCGGCATCCGCGTATGACCAGGCGTCTTCCTTCCCGTCGCCGGAGCGGGAGATGCCGACCTTCTCGAGCTTCTGGTCGGCGCCGTAGTACTCCCAGCGATCCACCTTGCCGTCCTCGTCCTTGTCGATCTCGATTCTCACGATCCGGGAACCGTCCATGTAGCTGACCGTGTCGACCTTGCCGTTGCCGTCCGAGTCGTATTTCAGGAGGCGGAGCTTACCGGTCTGGGCGTCGTATTCTGGCGTCATTCGCTTTTCACCCGCCGGTGGCCGCGAGCAGGCCGGCAGAACTAGGGCTATCACCAGAATTGTGGCTGCCGCTCTAGGGCATTCAACGAAGAGACAAGCAGGAGATGCCGGGCTGCGCACTCTAAATCACATAAGCGTGACGAGAAGATGGGTTCGATTCTACACACGGCGGGCGGCGTGTCAACGGCAAGACACATGAGTCCGGAAAGATACAGGGCTAGAGTGAGGCTGGCTGGTCGGCGAAGAAAAACGCCCCGATCGTGTCGCGCAGCGAGGGCAGCGAATCGGTCGTGTTGACGGCGGTCCGGAAGTGCGATCCGTTGTCGAGGCCCTTCGTATACCACGACGCCAAGGCGCGCATCTTGTTGATCACCCAGCGGTCGTGAGTAAGGGCGCGGGTTTCGTCGACGCGCTCATGCAGCAGCAGATCGATGTAGTCGAGGAGGAACCGCCCGCGATCTTCGAGCGTGACCAGCCGAGCCGGGCGGCCGGCGATGAGATCCGCCGCCTGCGCAAGAATCCAGGGGTTGCGCAGGACGCCTCGACCGACGAGCACCCCACCAACGCCCGACCGCAAGCGGTCGACAATCTGCTGCGGCTCGATGCAGTCGCCGCTGCCGAACACCGGGATGGCCATCTCCGAAGCAATCTTCGCCACCAGATCCCAGTCGGCCGATCCGCTGTAGCTTTGCGCCGCCGTTCTGCCATGGACCGCGATCGCCGCGGCGCCGGCATCCTGAACCATTCTGGCCAGCGTCGGCGCGTTCCGATCGTCGTCATTCCAGCCCGCGCGCATCTTGACCGTCACGGGAATCTTCACGGCCTTCGCCATCGCGCCAATGACCGAAGCGGCATGTGCGGGCTCGCGCATCAGACTGCAGCCGGCGTTGTGTTTCGCGATCTTCGGCACCGGGCAGCCCATGTTCACGTCGACGATGTCGGCGCCCATGCCTTCGACGATCTGCGCCGCCGCCGCCATCTTGTCGGGATCGCCGCCGAAAATCTGAATCGAGATGGGCCGTTCTTCCTCGGTGTACTCGGCGTATTCGAGGGTGCGATCGATCCCGCGCACCAGACCTTCGGCGCTGACCATCTCGGTGACGACAAGGCCGCAGCCGCCGTGACGCTTGACGAGGCGCCGGAACGCCGTGTCGGTCATGCCCGCCATCGGCGCAATGGCCAACGGTGAGGGGATTTCAACAGCACCGATCTTCATCAAGTCTCAAGTATCAAGGCTCAAATCTCAGTGTCAGTGTTAGTGAGAGTTGACACTTGCAACTTGAGAGTTCAGTACGCTTTTACGTCTGCTGCGTCGACTTCGACCGAGACCGCCTGACCGATCAGATTCACGGACAGAACGAGCCGCGCGCGCTGGGCGTCCTTGCGCATCAGCCGTCCGATGACGCCACGCAGCGGCCCATACGCGACTTCGACCATCATCCCCTCGTGAATCATCGGACAGGGATCGAACTGCAGATCGCTCCCGACCAGAACCCGGATGCTGTCGAGCTCGTATTCCGGAATCGGCGCAGGCTTGCCGTCGAACGACACGATGTTCACGACGCCCGTGGTTTTCAAGATCGGCAGCGTGTCAGCGGGATCGAAGCGCACGAAGCAATAGCCGGGAAACAGCGGCCAGTCGACCTTCTTCTTGCGATCCTTCCAGCGGCTCCAGCGCGTGATCGTTGGCAGGAACGCGTCGAAATGCTTCCGCTCCAGCTGATCGCGGACCACCTGCTCGTGCCGCGATCGGGTCCAGACGGCGAACCACTGCGGGGTGAGGGGATCAGTGCCAGGGTCCCGCGACGTCGGATGCGCTGTTTCCATGGTCCTGCGTTGCGGGGCGTGCCCATCAGGGCGATGGGACTGTCGCCTGCGCCTTGAGACCGACTTCGAAGGCCTTCTTCACGTCGGGATTCTTCCACTCGATGATCGCCTGGGCGCGAAGCTTTTCGAGATACTTCTGGTACTCGGCCTTGCGCTTGTCGGTGAACACGCGATCGCCGATCTGTTCCCGCGCCTGCTCGAACGGCATGGTCTGCGCCGTCGTGAGCGCTTCGAGTTTGTACAGCTGATAACCTCGCGCCATCCGCGTCGCGGGCGTAACATCGCCCGGCTTCAGGGCTTCGACCATCTTCCGGAGGTCCGCCGCGAGATCGTTCAGGCTGATCGGACCGATCAGGCCGGCATTGGCTTTCGACGGCGCGTCCGACACGTCCGCCGCGAGCTTCTCGAAGTTCTCGCCGCCTGTCGTCACGCGTTCGCGGATGGCCTCGGCCTTCGTCTTGGCGGCTTCGTCGGCGGCGACATTCAACCCTTTGTTGTCAGCCGGCACCGCGACGAGAATCTCGCGCAGCGTGACTGACTGCTGCGTCGTGAACTCGTTGAGGTGTGACTCGTAGTACTTGCGCGCCTCGTCTTCCGAGACGCCAATCTTGCCCATCACCTCGTTCTGCTGGACACGCTGCACGAGCATCGAGCGTTCGAGGTTCCGGCGCAGATCGACCATCGTGATGCCCTCGGCTTTGAGGGCCGCTTGGAACTGCTCTTCGCTCTCGAGTTTGTTTTCCTTCTTGATGTTGTCGAGGACGCCCTTGAACTGCTCGTCGCTCAGCTTGTAGCCGAGCTCTTTGCCGCGCTGCACCAGCAGCATTTCGTCCACCGCGTCGACCATGATTTGCGGCGTAATCTCGTCGAGCGCCTTGCGGAGCTGCTGGTTGGCGGCATCGGTCTTCAGGTCAATCTGCTGACCCTTCTGACGCAACGCGGAAACCTGGCGCTGCTCGAGATCGGATTTGGTGAAGATCTCGCCATTCACCTTGACGAGAATCTGCTCGATAATTTCGGCGCGGAGGCCGGCCGCCGAGGCGAGGCCGACGACCGCGAGGACGATAGCGACGGCAGCGCGTATGTTGGTCATGGCTAAATTCTTGTAAACACGTATTTTACCTTTGATCGAGCAAGTCGCTCAAGAGGCCGCCCACCTGCTCGAAGAGGCCGCCCGGCGCGCGCGGATCCTCCTTGACGGCCTTCGTCATCGCCGCCTTGTTGAAGCCGGGCTTCACTTCGGCGTCCTTGGCTCTGGCGACCCACCAGGAGGGCGCGGCGCCCGAACGGGATCCACCCCGAGCTGGACCGCGAACCGGCGACTTGGGGCCGGGAATGGCTGCTTTTTGCGTGCGGTCGCCGGCGGCGTCGAGATTCAGCTTGAGAGCCGCAGGCGGGACGAGCGTCAGCTCGGGCCTCTGCCGCACCAGAGCTACGAGCCGCACGGGATCGACCCTCGCCTGCGGTCTGAATTTTAAGACGACGAGACGCGCCTCACGGTCGATGGCTTCGACGCCCAGCCGATCGGCCATCACGCGGATGCGTCCGTAATCGGCCAGGTTGAGCACCGAGTCTGGAAGGGGACCATACCGGTCGATCGCCTCCTCGAGCACACGATCGATCTCGTCTTCATGCCGCGCCGCCGCCACCTTGCGGTAGAGCATCAGCCGCTGATTCATATCAGGGACATACGAATCGTCGATCCGCAGGTCGACGCGCAGATTGACCGTCGCGCGCGTGTCGTCCTCGAGCTCCTCGCCCTTGAGCTCTTTGACCGTCTGCTCGAGGAGCTTCATGTACATCTCGAATCCGACCGTGTCGATCTGCCCGCTCTGCTCGCCGCCCAGCAGGTTGCCGGCACCTCGAATCTCGAGATCGAGCGCCGCAACCCGGAAGCCGCTGCCGAGATCGCTGAACTCCTTGATCGCGGCGAGGCGTTTTTTCGCGACCGGCGACAGGTTGTCCTCGGGCGGAATCAACAGATACGCGTAGGCCGGTCGGTCGGAGCGGCCGACGCGGCCGCGCAGCTGATACAGCTGCGACAAGCCGTACCGATCCGCACGGTTGATGATGATGGTGTTGGCGTTCGGGATGTCGAGGCCGTTCTCCACGATCGTGGTCGCGAGCAGGACGTCGAACTTTCTGGCGACGAAATCGAGCATCGCGCGCTCGAGCGCCTCCTCGTCCATCTGTCCGTGCCCCACCACCACGCGCGCCTCCGGCACCAGCCGCTGCACCAGCTGACCGATCGAAAAAATCGACTCCACGCGGTTGTGCACGAAGTACACCTGGCCGCCGCGCTCCAGCTCGCTGCGGATGGCCCGCGCGATCACCTGCTGATCGAACTTGACGACGTTGGTCTGAATCGACAGACGGTCCTTCGGCGGCGTCTCGATGATCGACATGTCGCGGATGCCGATGAGCGACATGTTGAGGGTGCGCGGGATCGGCGTCGCGCTCATCGTCAGCACGTCCACTTTCTTCTTCAGCTGCTTGATCTTTTCCTTGTGCGCGACGCCGAAGCGCTGTTCCTCGTCGACGACCAGCAGCCCGAGATCGCGAAAGATCACGTCCTTCGACAGCAGCCGGTGGGTGCCGACGATGATGTCGACCTTGCCGGCCTCCAGATCGGCGATCGCTTCCTTCTGTTCGGCCTTGCTCCTGAACCGGCTGACCATCTCGGTCCGCACCGGAAATCCGGCGAAGCGCTCGCGCAAGGTCTTCTGATGCTGAAACGCCAGCACCGTCGTCGGCGCCAGCACGGCCACCTGCTTGCCGTCCATCACGGCCTTGAACGCGGCGCGCATCGCGACTTCCGTCTTGCCGTAGCCAACGTCGCCGCACAACAGGCGGTCCATCGGCGTCGGCGATTCCATGTCGTGCTTGATGTCGGCGACCGCGGTTTTCTGATCGGGCGTCAGCTCGTACTCGAACGCGTCCTCGAACTCCCGCTGCCAGTGCGAATCGGAGCTGAAGGGGTGCCCCGGCACTGCCTTGCGCGCGGCATAGAGCTTGAGGAGCTCCTCCGCCATGTCGCGCATCGCCTTCTTGACTTTGGTCTTCGCGCGCTCCCAGGAGGTGCCGCCCAGGCGATCGATCGGCGGCTTGGTCGCGCCGGTGTACTTCTGCACGAGATCGAGCCGCTCGACGGGAACGAAGAGCTTGTCTTCTCCCGCGTAGCGGAGCTCGAGGAATTCCTGCGACGCGTCAGCGACGCCAAGCTGCCGCAGGCCGACGAACAGCCCGATGCCGTGATCGATGTGGACGACGAAGTCGCCGACCTTGAGGTCGCGCAGATCGGAGAGGAACGCTTTCGACGCGGACCGGCGCCGCTCTGGCGCGCGGCGCTCTTCTTCGAAGACATCCGCTTCCGCGTAGATCTGCAGACCCGCGTCGGGCAGCCGAAAGCCCCGCGACAGGCTGCCGATTGCGACGAGCACCGCGGCGTAGCGAGCGTCTTCCGCGCGCTCGACCGGGATCGCAAAGACGTCGTATTCCTTGAGCAGCTCGATCGTCCGCTCGGCGCGGCCGTGCGTCGCCGCGACGAACAACGTGGTTTCGCCCTCGTCACGGCGCCGCTGAATCTCGGCCACCCAGTCGGCCACGCGGCCTTTCAGTTCCACCGCCGGCTGACTCCTGATTGCCTGCTGTTCCGCGTCACCGGCGCGCGGCGCGGGAGCGTCGAGGCCAAGCATCGCCAGCTGTGTGGCGCTGGCCAGCCGCGATTCGATCAGATCCAGGCTCGCGAACAACTCGGAGGGCGGCGCCACCGACACCGCCGGCGCGGTAGCGCCGGCGACGATCGTGTCGTAGCTCTGCTGCAGCTGCTCGAGGCGCTTGACCACGTGCGCTTCGATCTCGTCCGACTCGGATATGACGACGGAGGACTCTTTTCCCCGCGACAGGTAATCGAACAGCGTCGCGCGTCGATCGTCTTCGAGGACGTCGCGCAACGGCACAATCGCCACCTGATCGACCGGCAGAATCGATCGTTGTGTCGACGGGTCGTAGGTGCGCATCGTCTCGATGGTGTCGCCGATGAACTCCAGGCGGACCGGATGCGCTTCGCCGGCCGGAAAGATATCGACGATGCCGCCGCGAACCGCGAATTCGCCCTGCTCGTCTGCCGGATCCTCGCGGGTGAAACCGGCGTCGACGAGGAGCTCCGCGAGGTCGGTTGGCGCGATGTCGTGTCCCGGTTTGAGCTCCAGCGACGCCGCCAGCAGTCGCTCGGGCGCGGTCACGCGCGGCAGGAGCACGCGCCCTGACGCAATGACGATGCGGGCGGTCCCTCGGGCGATGGCGTGCAGGGCGCGTGCTCGCGCCGATGTCACGCCGATGTGTGGTGACAGTCCTCGGTAGGGATCGACCTCGTGCGACGGAAAGGACAGCACCGCGTGTTCCAGAGCGGTCTGCGGAAGGCCCTCGAGCGCCGCGAGGAAAAACGACACGTCCGCGCACGTTTCCTCGAGGTCGGCATCGGTCGGCACGACGTAGAGGACGACACCCTGCGGGCGCACCTGCGCCATGCCGGCCACATACAGGGCCTTCGCCGACGGCGTCAGCCCCGAGACGGCGCGCGCGGACACAGCCATCCCGCTCCGCGCAATCGCAGTCTTGAGCACCGCCCGCAGGTTCAACGACGTCGACGTCGTCACAACAGACCCCGCTCTAATCTTAGCTGCGAGGCGTGAACCGGATGTGCGGCGAAAAGCTCCACTGGTGACGTGGCCGATAGATGCCGACGTCGTGAGTGCGTGATTTCACTCTGAAGGTGTAGAGCAGACGGTGGTAGTCGTAGGGGTAGCCGTCGCGCTTGTGTACCGCAACGTCGAGCTTGTACGTTCCTTCGATCAAATCCAGGCTGTCGATGGAAAATGTCGCTTCGGCATCGCCCGCCAGCTGTTCCGGATCCATCTCCTCGAGATAGGTGTTCGTTCCGTAGCAACAGACGCCGTCGGCGTTGAACAGGCCAATCCCGAACACGAAGTCGTCGATCGGGTGCGCGGCCCGGACTTTCAGCCGGATGGACACCCGGTCGCCACTGTGGAACACGAACGACTGTTGCCCCGAAGCGTCCAGCAGCGCGACGTCCGTGATCTCCACCTCACGTGAGCCCCAGCGTCCTTCGACCGCTTGATACATGTTGGACGTGGGATCGGCAGGGCGTTCCTGCTCGTCCAGCCTGTCCTGCCCCTCGCGCCGGTCCTGTCCATCCCGTCCATCGGGACCGTCCTGCCCGCCCGGTCCGTCGCGTCCCGCTTCATCGACGGCCTTCGCCGTCGTCTCCGCGAGAAGCTGCCCCTCCCCCTCTTCGACCTTGGTGAGGTAGGCGCCAACGACGCGCTTCGGATCGCCGTGCGAGAGGGCACGCCCCTCCTCCAGCCAGAGCGCTTCGTCGCAAAAGCGCTCGACCAGGTTGAGCGAATGCGTGACGAGGAGGATGGTCCTGCCGCGGCGGCGGAATTCCGCGAACTTGTCGAGACACTTATGGGTGAAGCCCTCGTCGCCGACCGCGAGGACCTCGTCGACCAGCAGGACATCGGGGTTCACGTGAATCGCGACCGCGAAGCCCAGGCGCATGTACATGCCGGACGAGTATGTCTTGACCGGGGCATCGATGAATTCCCGCAGCTCGGCGAAATCGACGATGTCGTCGAAGCGTTCCTGGATCTCGCGCTTGGTGAGGCCGAGCATGATGCCGTTGATGAAGACGTTTTCACGTCCTGAGATCTCTGGATGAAAACCGGCGCCGAGCTCGATCAGCGCCGAGATGCGACCGACGACGCGGACCGTTCCGCTCGTCGGCTTGGTGATGCCGGCCACGAGCTTCAGCGCTGTGCTCTTGCCGGACCCATTTTTCCCGATGACACCGTAGGTCGATCCCTTGGGAACGCTGAAGGTGACGTCGGTGAGCGCCGGGAAGGTCTCGCTCGGCCGCAGGTCGCGCAGGATGCTGCGCTGCAGCAGCGCGCTCTTCAGCGTCGAAAACTGCCGGCCGCCGTACCGCCGGTAGACTTTTGAGACGTTGACGAGCTCGATTGCCGGCGTCATACAACCTCGGCGAACGAGTCACGCAGCCGGTCGAACAGCCAGTAGGCGGCCAGGAATTGCACGATCGAGTAGGCGCCGAGCGCGACGAGCCAGCGCCAGTGCCCGATCGGCCCATTGAAGAACAGGATCTCCTGGTACGACACGGCCAGGTGGGTGAACAGGTTCACGTTGAAGAGCGTCCTGAATTTCTGGACGTTTGGCTGGAACCACGGATAAATGATCGGCGTGGCGAAGAACCACAGCGTCAGCACGTTGGCGAGGATGTCGCGAATGTCCCTGAAGTGCGCGGCGAGCGCCGCCAGCGCCAGGGCCAGTCCCGCCGTGAATACCAGTTGGACGAGGACAGCGATGGGAAACCACACCAGGTCCCACCAGTCCGGTGGGTGCCGATAGATCACAAGGAAGAGGATGAGAATCGGCAGGCCCAGGAAGAAATGGACCATGTTCGTGAAGACGCTGACCAGCGGCAGCACCTCGGCCGGGAAGAGCACTTTCTTGATGAGATTGCCGCCGCCGATGAGCGAGCCGGCCGCGTCGGTCAACGAGGTCGCGAACCAGTTCCAGGGAAGGATCCCGCAGAACATGAAGAGGGCGTACGGCTGCACGCCCTCGACGTTGTTCGGCATGACCGTCGTGAACACGAAGGAATAGATCAGCAGGAGCAGCAGCGGGTTGACGAACGACCAGACGAATCCCAGCACCGAACCGCGATAGCGCGCCTTGAGCTCGCGCGCGACCAGGCTCTGAATCAGGCCGCGGTAGCGGACCAGGCTGGCGAGATTGGCAAGCAATTACGAGCGAATTCTAGCGCGAGTGGCGACCTGCAGGCGGATCAGCGCCTTCAGCATCGCGATGCGGGCGCGCTCGAAGTCCATGTCGGTCGTCGGTTTCGCCAGACGCTCTTCGGCGCGCTTCTTCGCCGCCTCGGCGCGGGCGAGGTCGATCTCGTCGGCCTTCTCCGCGATCTGCGCGAGGATTGTGACGCGATCGGGCTGGACTTCCGCGAAGCCAAACGCGATCAGGAGGTAGTGCTTCTCCTGGCCCTGGCGGTACCACAGCGTGCCCACCTGCAGCGTGGTGAGCAGAGGGGTGTGACCCGGCAGGACGCCGAGATAGCCGTCCGCGCCGGGAATCTCCACCTCGTCGACCTGCTCCCGCACGAGCAACCGGTCGGCCGACACGATCTCGCGCTGCAAGTGCGCCGGAATCGGAGGGATTGCCATCTGTGTCCTGCGCCTTTAGCCCTTTGCCTTGCGCTGCCGGGCCTTTTCGACCACTTCTTCGATCGGTCCGACCATGTAAAAGTCCTGTTCGCTGATGTCGTCGTGCTTGCCCTCGACGATTTCCTTGAAGCCGCGAATGGTCTCGGCGATCGGTACGTACTTGCCCTCGAGTCCGGTGAACTGCTGGGCGACGAAGAAGGGCTGCGACAGAAAGTTCTGGAGTTTGCGCGCGCGCGACACGGCGAGCTTGTCGTCTTCCGAAAGCTCGTCGATGCCGAGAATCGCGATGATGTCCTGGAGATCCTTGTAGCGCTGCAGCGTCTGCTTCACCTGCTTCGCGACGTTGTAGTGCTCGTCGCCCAGAATGCGCGGATCCAGGATGCGCGACGTCGACGCCAGAGGGTCTACGGCCGGGTAGATGCCGAGCTCCGAAATGGTGCGCGACAGGTTTGTCGTCGCGTCCAGATGCGCGAAGGTCGTGGCCGGCGCCGGGTCCGTGTAGTCGTCGGCCGGCACGTAAATCGCCTGCACGGACGTAATCGAGCCCTTCTTGGTGGACGTGATGCGTTCCTGCATCTGTCCCATCTCGCTGAGCAGCGTCGGCTGATAGCCGACCGCCGACGGCATGCGGCCGAGCAGCGCCGATACTTCCGAGCCAGCCTGCGTGAAACGGAAGATGTTATCGATGAACAGCAGGACGTCCTTGCCTTCGGCGTCGCGGAAGTACTCAGCGACGGTCAGCGCGGAGAGCGCGACGCGCAGGCGGGCGCCCGGCGGCTCGGTCATCTGTCCGTACACGAGCGCCGCGCGCGACTTGGTGAAGTCGTGCGGATCGATGACCTTGCTTTCCTGGAACTCGTGCCAGAGGTCGTTGCCCTCGCGAGTCCGTTCGCCCACGCCGCCGAACACCGACACGCCGCCGTGTTTCAGCGCGATGTTGTGAATCAGCTCCATGATGACGACGGTCTTGCCGACGCCGGCGCCGCCGAACAGGCCAATCTTGCCACCCTGCAGGTAGGGCTCGAGCAGGTCAACGACCTTGATGCCGGTCTCGAACATCTTCAGGTCGGTCGACTGGTCTCCCAGCGTGGGCGGTGGACGGTGAATCGGCCAGCGCTCTTTCGACTCGACCGGACGATCGGGAAAGTCCACCGGCTCGCCGAGCACGTTCAGCACGCGGCCGAGCGTCTGTGGCCCCACCGGCATGGTGATCGGCCCGCCGAGATCGACGGCTTTCATTCCACGCTGCAGCCCGTCGGTCGGCTTCATCGCGACCGCGCGCACGCGGTTCTCGCCGAGGTGCTGCTCGACTTCGGCGACGATGTCGATGGTGTCGGACTTGATGGAAAGCGCGTTGTAGATTTCCGGTAAGTGGCCGGCCTCGAACTCGACGTCGATGACCGGTCCGATGATCTGCACGATCTTGCCGACGGCCTGTGCGGTTGCGGTAGCGGTAGCCATACTGTTTTCTCTCGGGGCTAGGGGCTGGGGACTCGCTAGAGCGCCTCAGCCCCGGACACAACTTCGATGATTTCCCTGGTGATCGCCGCCTGGCGGACCTTGTTCATATAGAGCGTCAGGTTCGCGATCATGTCGCCGGAGTTCTTGGTGGCGGTGTCCATGGCGGTCATCTGAGCGGCGAAGAAGGCCGCGTTCGACTCGAGCAGCGCGCGGTAGACCTGCACCTCGATAAAGCGGGGGAGCAGCTGGTCGAAAATCTCCTGCGGCGACGGTTCGTACAAATAATCAATCTGGTTCTGCGCCGGCGCCGGGGCGCCGTCGACTTCCTCGCGACCGATGGGCAACAGCTGGTCCACGATCACGCGCTGCGACATGACCGATCGGAACTCGTTGTAGATGAGCACCACGCGATCGACATCGCCAGCGACGAAGGCATCGATGGCGGTCTGGGCGATGACTCGCGCGTCCTCGTAGCGGAGCTTCTGAAAGATTCCGATTTGCTCGAACAGAACGGCGAAGCCGCGCCGCGCAAAGAAGTCGCGGCCCTTGCGTCCCACCAGCCCAAGCGTGCACTTTTTCGGATTCTCGAGGATGTAGGCGGCGCCCGCCTTGATGACGTTGGTGTTGAAGCTGCCGCACAGTCCCTTGTCGCCGGTCACGACAATGACCAGCGTCTTGCTGTCGGGCCGCGGCTCGCGCACCGTCAGCAGTGGGTGGATCGAGGGATCGACACGCGTCGCGACGCTGGACAGCACGCGCTGCATCTGCGTCGCATATGGACGCGCGTTGATGATCCGCTCCTGCGCGCGGCGCAGCTTCGACGCCGCGACCATCTTCATCGCCTTGGTGATCTGCTGCGTGTTCTTGACCGCGCGGATCCGGCGCCGGAGATCGATGAGTGACGGCATGATTCAAAGCCACCGCGGAGAGCGCTGAGACCGCGAGAGTGTTAGTCTCTGCGGCCTTTGCGGGCTCTGCGGTTATGCGGCGCTGGCCTTTCTCGACGCGAAGTCGCCCGCGAACTCCTTCACCGCCGCGTCGAGCGCGGCTTTCAACTGATCGTCGAGCTGCTTCTTCTCGACGATCCCGCGGAACACCTGCGGGTGCCGGGTTTCGATGAACTTGTAGAGCTCGATCTCGAACGCGCGAACGTCGGCGACGGGCACCTTGTCCAGGTAGCCGTTGGTCCCCGCATAGATAATCGCGACCTGGCGCTCGACCGCGAGCGGCTCGTATTGCGGCTGCTTCAGAATCTCCACGAGCCGCGCGCCGCGATTGAGCTGTTCCTGCGTCGCCTTGTCGAGATCGCTGCCGAACTGCGCGAAGGCGGCCAGGGCGCGGTATTGCGCGAGCGTCAGGCGCAGCGTGCCGGCCACCTGGCGCATCGCTTTGATCTGCGCCGAGCCGCCGACGCGCGACACCGAGTTGCCGACGTTGATCGCCGGGCGGACGCCCTGGTGGAACAGGTCCGACTCGAGAAAGATTTGACCGTCGGTGATCGAGATGACGTTGGTCGGAATGTAGGCCGACAGGTCGCCGGCCTGCGTCTCGATGATCGGCAGCGCCGTCAGCGATCCGCCGCCCAGTTCGTTGTTCAACTTTGCGGCCCGCTCGAGCAGCCGGGAGTGCAGGTAGAAGACGTCGCCGGGGTAGGCCTCGCGGCCCGGCGGGCGCCGCAGCAGCAGCGATATCTCGCGGTAGGCCTGCGCGTGCTTCGAGAGATCGTCGTAGATCACCAGCGCATGACGCGCGCTGTCGCGGAAGAACTCGCCGAACGTGCAGGCCGAATAGGGCGCGATGTAGAGCAGCGGTGCCGGGTCGGATGCGGTGGCGGCCACCACAATCGTGTACCGCATCGCATCGGCTTCCTCGAGCGTCCGAACGACTTGTGCAACGGTCGACTGCTTCTGGCCGATCGCGTTGTAGATGCAGACAACGCCGGTCTCTCTCTGATTGATGATTGCGTCGATCGCGACGGCGGTCTTGCCGGTCTGGCGGTCGCCAATGATCAGCTCACGCTGGCCGCGGCCAATCGGCACCATCGCGTCAATCGCCTTCAGACCGGTTTGAATCGGCTCTTTGACGGACTGTCGAGCCACGACGCCGGGCGCGAGCCTCTCAATCGGAGACGTCTGCTTGGTGACAATCGGACCCTTCCCGTCGATCGGCTGACCGAGCGCGTTGACGACGCGGCCCAGTAGCTCGTCGCCGACGGGCACGGAGATGATGCGGCCCGTCCGCTTGACCGGATCCCCTTCCTTGATCTCCTTGAACTCGCCGAGCAGCACGGCGCCAACGCTCTCTTCTTCGAGGTTGAGCGCGATGCCGAACACGCCGTGCGGGAACTCCAGCATCTCGCCGGCCATGGCATTCTCCACGCCATGCACCCGCGCGATGCCGTCGCCAATCGAAATGATGCTCCCGACTTCGGCGACATCGACGTCGACAGCGAAGCTGCCGATCTGCTCGCGGATGATCTTGGAAATCTCGTCTGCTTTGATGTCCATCTTCTGTGATCCTGTCGGGGCTGGAGGCTAGGGGCTAGCCGCTCTAACCCGCTTCCACTAATCGTTTCTTCATCCGCTCGAGCTGTGTCGTGACGCTGCCGTCGTAGATCGTGTCGCCGATGCGGGCCACCACGCCGCCGATGAGCGATGGATCCGTTCGCACGCCAAGGCGCACGGTGCGGCCGGTCACCTTCGCCAGCCCGCGCTCGATCGCCTGCGCTCGATCCGGTCCAATCGGCGAGGCCGTCGTCACCTCCGCGCGCACGATCTGCTGGTGATCGAGAACGCGCTCGCGATACGCGGAGAGGAGGTCCGGCAGGAGCACGAGTCGGTCGCGCTCGGCGAGCAGCACCAGCAGCTTCGCCAGAATCGGCGACAGCCCTGCCCGTTCGAGCAGGGCGACCATCACGGCGCGCTTGCGCTGAACCGGCACGGCCGGATGCAGCATGACCTTCTCGAGCGAAGGATTCTGTTTGAAGAGGTCCACGAATGCGGCCAACTCGTCGCCGATCGCGTCGAGCGGCGCGCGTTCCTTGATGGCGACGTCGAGCAGCGCGCGAGCGTAGCGGAGGGCGGCCGTCTTGTTCGTCATCTATCGTTTCGCCGTGCCCAACTGGTCCACGTAGCGGTCGACGAGGCGCTGACGATCCTCGTCATTGATGGTTTGCTTGATCCGCTCGGTCGCTACGCCAACGGCGAGATCGGCGGCGTGGCTCACGAGCGCACGCTCGGCGACTTTGACCTGCAGATCGATCTCGCGGCGCGCCTGCTCGAGCAGGCGATCGCTTTCGGCGGCCGCCGCCGCTTGAATCCGTGCTTCTTCCGCCGCGATCTCCTGGACGCCCTGCGCGCGCAGCGCTTCCAGCTCTCCCGGCAGCGCCTTCATCTTCCGATCGATTTCCGCGATTTGCGCGGCGGCCGCCTGCTTCATCTCGGCCGCGTTGACGAGGTCGCCACGGATCTGCGTGCCGCGGCTGGATAGATAGCCCGCGAGCGGTGAGCGCAGCAGGTACACCAGCGCTCCCACCATGATCGCGAAGTTCACGAGCCGCGCGACGGTCTTGACGATGCTTTCTTCGTGCGGGGCTTCCGTGTGCGGTGCGCTCGCGGCGGCTGGTTCGTGGCCCGGTTCCGGTTGGGCGGCGATGGCGGCCGGCACGCCGGCGATCCACAGCGCCAGCGCGAGAACGGCGAGCCATCCGAGGCGCTTGCGCGGAGTTTCACAAGCGGCGGCGTGCAGAGAGCGCAGACGAAGCCGTCTCACGGGTTCTTAAGAAGCTTTCCTGCCGAGCACGCGCTCGACAATGGGGGCGGCCAGTGCGTCGGCGTCCCGTTCGATCTGCTGGCGGGCGGCCGCGGTCTGCGAGCGAAGCCGGTCGGACGCCTCGTGCACCGTCTGCTCGATCTCGCGCCGCGTCGCGGCGACCAGTTCGGCGCGGCGCTCGAGCGCGGCCCGGCGCTTTTCGTCCATCTGGTGGTAGACCTCGGCGCGCGCGGCCCGCGTGCGCGCGTCGAATTCATCGGCGGCGGCCTGTGCCTTGGTGCGCGACGCTTCGGCAAGCTCGCGGGCCGAACGAATTGAGCCTTCGCGTTCGCCCATGACGCGCGTCAGCGGCCGGAGGAGCAACCGGTCGAGCAGGATCGACAAGGTCAGCACCAGGGCGATGACCCAGGCGACCGAGAGATCAGGAATCAAAACAAAGATTTATATCATTTGGAGACAAACCTCGACAAGCTGGCCTAGGGCTTGACGCGCACCGCGATCCCGGGTTTAGCGGCCTCGCACGTGCCAATCGCGCGCGCAGGCACACCCGCGCGTGACAAGCAGGCCGCTACCTCGTCCGCCGAGGCCGCATCCGCCGCAATCAGCAGACCTCCCGAGGTTTGCGGGTCGTACAGGACGATCTCGTGGATGCGGTCGACGCCCGGTTCAACATGCGTGGACGGCGCGAAATGCTCCTGATTCGAACCCATCCCGCCCGAACGGTTCTGTTCCGCAATTTCCAGCACCCCGGGGAACAGTGGCACGACACCGGCGCCGATGGCGATCGTGACGCCACTCGCCCGCGCCATCTCCGTCGCGTGTCCGATCAGACCGAAGCCGGTCACATCCGTGCACGCGTGGACGGCGCCGGCGTGCAGTGTCTGGAGAGCCTCGGCGGCGGCGCGATTCAAGGTCTGCATCGACCGGACGGCTTCGGCGGCGAGCGTGGCGTCGACGCGATCGAACTTGATGGCGGTGCCGACAATTCCGGTGCCCACCGGTTTGGTCAGGAACAGGACGTCGCCGGGTCGTGCCCCGGCGTTCGACAGGACGCGCGACGGATCGATTGCGCCGGTCACGGCATAGCCGAACTTGATCTCGCGATCCTGGACGGTGTGGCCGCCGAGGAGCGAGACGCCCGCCTCGCGCAGCTTCTCGAAGCCGCCGCGAAAGATGGCGCGGATCGCTTCCGGGTCGAGATCGTCTTTCGGAAAGGCGGCGATAGCCAGCGCGGTCAGCGGCTTCCCACCCATCGCGTAGATGTCGGACGTCGCATTAGCGGCTGCGATCTGGCCGTACACGAACGGGTCGTCGACGATCGGCGTGAAGAAATCGACAGTCTGCACCAGCGCCGGCCCGCCCTCCCACCGGTACACACCCGCATCGTCCGCGGTCCTGAAGTCGATGAGGACGCGGTCGTCGGTGGACGCGGGGATGTCACTCAGCACCTGAGCGAGCTCGCCTGCGGCGAGTTTGCTCGCTCAACCGGCGCAGGAGACCATTTGCGTCAGACGCTTGGCCACTTCTCTCCTTTCGCTCTCGAATTCCGTCATCGCTCAGTCAACTGCTCGTAGATCCGAATCAGCTCTTCTTCGGATCCGAAATCGATTTCGATGCGGCCGCGCGTGCCGCGGCGGACGATGCGCACGCGTGTGCCGAGCAGGAACTTCAATTTGTCTTCGGCCGCGCGAGTGTGAACGTCGACGGGCGGCGCCGCCGTGGGCGTCCGATCCGCGCTGCCGCCTTCGACGGCGTTCTTGACGAGCGATTCGGTTTCGCGAACCGACAGGCTTCGCGCGATGATGTCGCGCGCGACGCTGCGCTGCTTTCCTTCGTCGGTCAGGGCGAGTAATGCGCGCGCGTGCCCCATCGACAAGCGGCCGGTGGCGACCTCGGTGCGGATTTCTTCAGGCAGCTTCAGGAGGCGGAGGAAGTTCGCGACCGACGCGCGATCCTTGCCGACGGCGCTCGCGATGTCCTCCTGCTTCAGGTGAAACTCATCGGCGAGCCGCCGGTAGGCGAGGGCCTCTTCAATCGGGTTGAGGTTCTCGCGCTGGATGTTCTCGATGAGCGCCATCTGCAGGAGCGATCGTTCCTGTCCCGGCGCGACGTCGCGAACGGCGATGGGCACGTGCAGCAGGCCGGCGAGCTTTGCGGCGCGCCAGCGTCGTTCGCCGGCGATGATCTGGAACCGATCGCCGATCCGCCGCACCACGATGGGCTGGATGACGCCGTTGGTCTTGATCGACTGCGCGAGCTCCTGGAGCCGCGCCTCGTCGACGTGCCCGCGGGGCTGGAATTCATTCGGCGAGAGGCGGTCGATGTCCGTCTCGACAGTGGCGGTCGGCCGTGGTGGCGGCAGATCCGGAATCAGCGCGCTGAGGCCTTTACCAAGTGCGGGACGTTTTTCCATGGTGATCACGTCGGTGTCAGCTGACTGCAGCCGCGGATCGCTCGAGGACTTCGCGCGCGAGCGCGCGATAGGCTTCGGCGCCGCGAGACTTGGCGTCGTAGAGGATGACCGGCATGCCGTGGCTCGGCGCCTCGCCGAGCCGGACGTTGCGTGGGATGACGGTGCGGAAGACTTTCTCTTTGAAGAAATTCCTGACGTCGCTCGCGACCTGCTGACCCAGGTTCGTGCGCTCGTCGAACATCGTGAGCAGCACGCCGTCGATGTCGAGCGCGGGGTTGAGGGCCGCGCGAACGCGGCGCATCGTGCCGACGAGATCGGCGAGACCCTCGAGCGCGAAGTACTCGCAGTGCAGCGGAATCAGCACCGCGTCCGCGGCGACGAGCGCGTTGAGCGTGAGCAAACCGAGCGACGGCGGACAGTCGATGAAGATGTAGTCGTAGCGGTCGCGCAACGGATCGACCAGCGCGCGAAGCCGTTCCTCTCGCCCACTCAGCGTGACCATCTCGATTTCGGCCCCGGTCAGGTTGCGCTCGGCGGGGATGAGGTGGAGGCGGTCGATGGCCGTGCTGATGATGAATGGGGCCGCGTCAGTTGTCGGCTCGAGGGAGGTGAGCGCGTTGTAGACGGTGCCGGCTTCCGACGCGCGCCCTTTCTGGCCGACGCCGCTGGTCAGGTTGCCTTGGGGGTCGACGTCCACCAGAAGGACGTTTCGATCGGCTAACGCCAGGGACGCCGCCAGATTGATGGTGGTCGTCGTTTTTCCGACGCCGCCTTTTTGATTGGCAACGGCAACAATACGGGCCACGGTTATTGGGCTGACGCCCTATCTCGTAGATCCGCGTCAGGAATCTCTGCGAGGATACGCAGCCGTGCGCAAGGGGTCAATCATTTTGTTCCACGTGGAACACTCGCACGAAGCTCTTCACGAGCTGCGCGGCTGAGGTGGTGCGCTCGAGCTGTTCTGGCCTGAACGCCTTGTGAGTGAGCACGCCGGGCGTGCCGAAAAACAGCAGGTGCCCACCAACCCGAAGGAGACGTGCCGACTCGTCGAGCAGGGTTCGATCAAGGCGGACGGCCCGCACGGTCACCAGATCCGCCGCCGGCGTTGGCGTCGGCAGTTCCTGGAAGCGCATGTTCGCCACTTCGGTTCCCGCCAGTTTCAGCTCCCGGACGACTTCGCGAAGGAATGCCGCCTTTCGAGTCTTCGACTCGACGAGCGTCAACGACAGCGACGGACGAACCATCTTCAGCGGAAGGGCCGGAGACCCGCCACCCGAACCCAGATCGAACCACGTTCCTGGAACATCGGGGATGAGTTCGGCAGCCAGCAGCGGCTCGATGAACAGCCGGTCGAACGTCGCGTCCGTCGGAACCTGTAAGAGCAGGGCAGTGAGGTTGATCTTGACGTTCCACTTCGCCAGCAGGCGATAGTACGCCTCGAGGGGGGCGAGCGCCTGCTCGGGGACGACGACGCGAGCCTTGCGAGCGCGTCGCGACAGGCGCTCCCGGAATTCGCGAGACGTCACGCGGCGAGCTTACAACCTATCCGACGACAAGCGTCCAACGTACGCGCCCAACACCGCGACAGCGGCGGGTGTCATGCCGGGAATCCGCAGCGCCTGTCCGAGGGTGTCTGGCCGGATCTGTGTCAGTCGCTGAACCGCTTCTGTCGACAGGCCAGGCACGCGGTGAAACGGGAAGCCCGAGGGGATCCGGCGCTCTTCATCCCGGAGTGATCGGGCGACATCGCTCTCCTGTCTTTTGAGATAACCTCTATATTTTACAATAGTTTCCACGGATTCTACATCGAGCGCTCCTGTCCGCAGGTCGGTTTCGAAGCGCGGCAGGCAGCCGCCGGCAATGAGGTCGTGCAAACGCACGGCGGGTTGCTTCAGGAGTTGCGCCGCGGTCACGCGATCGCCTGACGGGGCGCGCACGGTCGTTTCGTCGAGCGTGACGAGATTGCGCTCGAACCGGCCTTTGCGTTCAGCGAAGCCCTCCCAGCGCTCGTCATCGACGAGCCCCGCGGTGCGTCCCTTTGGCGTGAGCCGCAGGTCCGCGTTATCGATGCGCAGCAGCAGTCGATGTTCCGCGCGCGACGTGAACATCCGGTACGGCTCGAGACAGCCTTTCGTGATCAAGTCGTCAACGAGAATGCCGATGTAGGCCTCGTCGCGCCGCAGCTCCAGACCCTCACGGCCCAAGGCGCACTGCGCCGCATTGATGCCAGCGACAAGTCCCTGGGCCGCGGCTTCCTCGTAGCCCGATGTGCCGTTGATCTGGCCGGCGAAGAAGAGGCGTTTGATCCGCTTCGTCTCGAGCTGACGCGTGAGCTCCGTCGGCTGCACGAAGTCGTACTCCACCGCATAGCCAGGGCGCAGCACGACGGCCTCCTCGAGGCCGGGCAGCGCGTGGACCAGTTCGGTTTGCACGTCGCGCGGCAGCGACATCGAGAACCCGTTGACGTAGATTTCGCGCGCGTCGACTCCCTCGGGCTCGAGAAAAATCTGATGCCGTTCCTTGTCGGGGAAGCGGACGATCTTGTCCTCGAGCGACGGACAGTATCGCGGTCCGATGCCGCGAATCTGCCCGTTGAACAGCGGCGAGCGATCGATGTTGGCGCGCACCAGGTCGCGGACGCGATCGTTGGTGTGGAGCAGGTGGCAGTCAATCTGCGGCCGAACGATGGGCGCTGACAGAAACGAAAACGGAACCGGCGGCGTGTCGCCGGGCTCGCGAATGAATCGGCCCTCGGCAACGTGGCGTTCGAAGTCGATGCTGCCCCGGTCCAGGCGCGGAGGCGTACCGGTTTTCAGACGACCCCATTCGAAGTCGCAGGACTTGATCGACTCCGCGAGCGCGCACGACGGCGGCTCGTCCGCCCGGCCTGCCGCGTGCTGTTCCGGACCGATGTGAATCAGTCCGTTGAGAAACGTGCCGGTGGTGATGACCAGCGCCCGGCACCCGTACGCATCGCCATCCTCCATGGCCAGACCAACCAGCTGTCCGTGCTCGACGAGTAGTCGTCCGGCCCTGCCGATCAACCATTCGATGTTGGGCTCGGCGTCGAGCGCGGCCTTCACCCAGCGGCCGTACACCTTCTTGTCGGCCTGCGCGCGCGGCGACCAGACCGCCGGCCCGCGGCTGCGGTTGAGCAGCTTGAACTGGATGGCCGTCGCGTCAATCGCGCGTCCCATCAGCCCGCCGAGCGCATCGATCTCGCGCACGAGATGGCCCTTTGCGGTGCCGCCGATCGCCGGATTGCACGGCATGTGCGCGACCGTGTCGGTCGACAGCGTGCATAGACCAACGTGCGCGCCGAGGCGCGCCGCCGCGTACGCGGCCTCGCAGCCCGCATGCCCGGCACCGATCACAATCACATCAAACTGTTTTTTCACAATCACGTTTGACCGGGGAGAACGCAGAGGACGCAGAGCAAAATCTCATTCTGCGATCTCTGCGTGCTCTGCGGTTTGCATCTACTTACCTACACAGAAGCGCGCGAAGATATGCGCGAGCAACTCCTCCGACGTGCGACGTCCGGTGATCTCTTCGAACGCCGCCCGTGCGTCCTGGAGGTCCGCCAGCACGAACTCCTCCGGCATCGCGCCCGTCTCGCTCATCGAGGCCGTGCGCGCTCGTTGGAGCGCCGTGTGCGCGCGCTCGACGAGCGCGACGTGACGCACGTTCGTGATGTCCGCTCGCTCGCGCTTTGCATCCGCATCGAGCACATGTCCCAGACGCTCGCGTAACTGCGATAAACCTTCCCCGGTTCGGGCGGAAACCGCGATCACGCCGGCGACCGCGCCCACGTGTGACGCCGGCGACAGGTCGATCTTGTTTCTCACGATCAACCTGTTGGCGCCACCCGGCTCGGGCACGTTGTCGTCGTCGATCACGTGGACGATGGCATCCGCCACGGCAACAGCCTGACGGGATCGTTCGACGCCTTCGATCTCCGCCGGATCGGTTGCTTCGCGCAACCCCGCGGTGTCGACGAGCGTCAATCGAAGGCCATCGAGATCCAGCATCTCCGTGACGAGGTCGCGCGTCGTCCCCGGCCGATCCGTCACGATCGCGCGGTTGGCGCCAAGCAGCGCGTTGAAGAGACTCGATTTCCCGACGTTCGGGTTGCCGATGATGGCGACCTGTAGTCCTTCGCGAATGAGCCGCCCGCGACGAGCGCCGGCGAGCAGCGCGCCGGTCTGCGCGAGGAGGTCGTCGAGCGCGCGCGCAACCGCACCTGCCTCGACGAAGTGATATCCCTCCTCGGGAAAATCGACCGACGCTTCGAGGCGTGCGACGAGATCGAACAGCCCCGCATCGATGCCGGCAATCGCGCGCGTGAGCGTGCCTTCCAGCTGATCGAACGCCGCTCTCGCCTGCAGCGGAGTGGCCGCATCGATCAGATCGGCGACCGCCTCGGCCTGCATCAGATCAATGCGACCGTTGAGAAACGCCCGCAGCGTGAATTCGCCTGGCTCGGCCGCGCGCGCCCCGCGATCGATGGCCGCCGCAACGATCGCGCGCAGGACGACCGGGCTCCCATGCGCGCTCAGCTCGACCACGTCGTCTCCCGTGTAGGACGCCGGAGCGGGGAAGTACGTGACGATCACGTGATCGCGAACGTCGTCCGACGTCCGGCTAAAGCCGGACACTACTTCGGTCGTTGCGGGCGTCCTGGAATCAGCTGTAGACGTTTTCGAGGCCGGCACCTCGTCCGACGTTTCCGGCGCTGGCATTTCGTACGTAGGGTCCGGCTTTAGCTGGACCGTGGTCAGCGTCGCGTGACGAGGTTCCAGGTCAGCGGTGTGGGTGATGAGCGCGCGCGCGATCGGGTGCGCGTCGGGCCCGCTGACGCGAACGACACCAATGCCACCGCGTCCCGGCGGCGTCGCGATGGCGACGATGGTGTCTCGGGTGTCAAAAGACATGTAGGGGCTAGGGGCTAGCCGCCAGCTCCTAGCGCCTCCGCGCCTACTTCCGTAAGGAGATCAGAACCGTCTTTGAAAACGCGTCGCCGACGCTTTCGGTTGTGACGCCCGGTACCTCGGCGACGGCCAGGTGCACGAGGCGCCGCTCGTACGGATTCAGTGGACCAAGCTGCTGATCCATCCCGGACTGCTTCGCCTTCTCGGCGAGAAACTTCGCGGTCTTCCGCAGCTCGATGTCCTTGCCCTTGCGGTACTCGAGCGCGTCGACGAAGATGCGTTTTTGATCGTCGAGCGTACGGCCGAACGCCATGTCGACGACGTGTTGCAGCGCCTTGAGCGGCTCCCCCCGATGACGAACGAGCAGCTCGGCCTCTTCGCCCGTGAGGTTCAGCCGCGGGCCGTCAGGCGTGTCCTCGACATTGACGGTGGCCGCGATCCCGAGCGCACTCGTGAACCGCTCGAGAAACTCGACAATCGTGCGGGTCGGATCGTTCGTCGTCATAAGCGTCATGGCTGTTACGGCTCGCGCGCGGCCGCCTCGTCAGTCTTCCCTCCACCCACGCGCTTCACGCGGCGTTCCGCGGGAGGCCGATGCTGCCGCGTGCGGGTGGGTCCCAACCAATAGTTCGTGAAGTACTGCTGCGCGATGTTCAGCAGGTTCGTCGTGCCGTAGTAGATGGCCAGTCCCGCCGGCGCCCACAGGAACATGAACGTGAACATCACGGGCATGAACATCAGCATTTTCTGCTGGGCGGGATCGGCGCCCGCCGACGGCGTCAGCTTCTGCTGCCACATCTGGCTCGCGCCCATGAGGATCGGCGTCACGTAGAACGGATCGTGCGCCGAGAGATCGTGGATCCAGCCGAAGAAAGGCGCGCCGCGCAGCTCGATCGCCGTGGAGAGCAGCGCCCACATCGCCAGCAGCACCGGCATCGGCAACAGCATCGGCACGCAGCCGCTCGCGGGGTTGACGCCGCGCTCTTTGTAGAGCGCCATCAACTCCTGGTTCATCTTCTGCTTCGCGGGATCGGTCGCCTTCAGCTTGGAGTAGCGATCCTGGATGGCCTTCACCTCCGGCTGAATCTCCTGCATCTTGCGCATCGACACCACGCCCTTGTGCTTCAGGGGAAGCATGATGACGTTGATGATGATGGTCAGGAGAATGATCGACCAGCCCCAGTTCCCCGCGAATCCGTTGACCCACTTCAGCGACCGCAGCAGCGGGACCACGATCACCTTGAACATCCCGAAGTTGATCGCCAGCGCGAGTTCCGGATCGATCGCGCTGAGCACGTCGAAATCTTTCGGTCCGACGAAGAAGCGAATCGGCGCGTCGGGCTCAGCGGGCTCGATGGCGTACGACACCAGTTCGCGCGGCGGCTCCTTCGAGCCCTCAGCTGGCGGGATCGACACCGGCTGAAAGATCACCTTGATCGGACCGCCGCCGAGGGCGACGGTCATGAAGTAGTTGTCCTCGACCCCGGCGTACTTGAAGTCGCCGTCGTGCTCCGGCTGCTTCGCGATATCGGCCGGCGCCAGCCGGACGACCTTACCGTTTTGGTCGAGCAGTCCGCCGGCCTTCGCGACATAGCGGCTGACCTCGCCAACGTCGCCAATTGCGGGACCCCACAAAACCGCCGGCTTCAGCTGCCGGTCGCCTTCTGTCACCGTCGCGCGGAACCCGACGAGATAGGACGACGGTTGGAGCTGGAACTCTTTCACCGCGTGGAGGCCCGCGCTGTCGCGATACTCGAACCGGAGATCGACCGGGGCCGAGGTCGCAGGCGTCGACGGCTCACCGCTGACCGTGTAGAGCGCGCCATTCAGCGTCGCGGTCAGGGCATCGTTCGGGGTCCGGAGCGTGAACGGCAGCGGCTGCGTCGGAAGATTCTGCTCGACGAGCTCCTGCGGCTGCTTGTTTGAATCGAGAAAATGTTTCAGGCGCCAGCTCTTGAGCCGCGCGCCGCGGTTTGTGAACACCGCCACGACGTCGCGCGTTTCCACGCGCACGTCGCGCTCCGCGGTGTCGCTGACGACAGGCGCCGCCGCCGAGGTCGTCGCCGCAGGCGGCGCGGTGGCGGCCACGGCCGACGAGGCATTCGATGGCGTGGACGGAGCCGGCGTCGGCGTCGCGCCGCCGCCGCTCGCCGCAGACGATGCCGCGCCCGGCGCCTTTGGCGCCGCCTTCGGCACCGGTTTGACGAACAGCGCCTGCCACGTGTACAGAACGATGAAGGCGAGGAAAATCGCGAGGAGAACTCGTCGTTCCATCTAGGACGGCACCGGATCGTGCCCAGCCGCGCAGAGCGGGTGACACCGGACGAGTCGACGGAGGGCAAGCCACGAGCCTTTGACGACACCGTGTCGGCTGACTGCCTGCGCGGCATAGTCCGAACAGGTCGGCAGAAAGCGGCATCCGGCCGGCAATTGCGGCGAAATGAACAATTTGTAGCCGCGAATCAATTCAAGGACCGCTCGGGCGGGCCACGCGGCGGGCAAGGAGTCTTCGGTAATCGGCTTCAAGGGTACTCAGGCTGGCGTCGAGGAGATCGCGCTTGGGGACGACGACAACGTCAAATCCATCCGCGATCTTGTTCCGACGAAAAACCTCTCGAATCAGTCGTTTCGCTCGATTTCGCTCGACGGCGCCACCGAGCTTCTTCGTGGCGGCGATTCCCAGCCGGCCGACGCCGCCGTTCGACAGCAGGAACACCGTGCAATACCGGCTGTGAACTCGAAACCCACGGTTGTAGACCTGCTGGAACTCCGCGCGGCGGCGAATGTGTTCGGCTGGCCGGAATCTCAGAATTACTCGCTGCTAACAGTTAGACGCTTGCGGCCCTTCGCGCGACGCCTCTTCAGCACCAGGCGCCCGTTTTTGGTGCTCATCCGCACCAGAAACCCATGCGTGCGCTTGCGGTGGCGCGTGTTGGGTTGAAACGTCCGCACTCCCTTAGCCATGACATCCCTTCGGAATAAGTCGAACCGTCAATGTTAGCGAACGCGTTCTGAGAGTGTCAATCGAACGGCAGGTGTGTTACAGTCGGCGTCCTTTCCCGGAGCATTTCCGCCGCAGCAAATCCATGCACGTTTGGTCTCTTCCCAGAGTTTTCCACACCTGTGGAAAAAACTGTGGAAAATCGCGGGGTTGCGCGCGATGTGACGGATTCAGGCCCGAAATATCGCGATTTTTGGCCGTCGCCGGCCAGGAAAGCCTGAAAAATCGCGATTTCCTGGCGGGCGAAAGGTCAGTGAAGTGAGCGTCTGGGACGACATCCTTGCCCGCATCGAGACGAAAGTAAACCGCCACAGCTTCTACACCTGGTTCCGGCCCACCAGCTTCGTCGCGGAGGACCGGTTGTCCGTCACCGTACGGGTGCCGAATCCGCTCTTCAAGGACTGGCTCACCAAACACTACGCAGGGGTGATCGCCGAGGCGATGACCGAGGTGCAGCGGCCGAATCTCGCGCTCAACTTCGTGGCGGATCCCCAGTCCGACATCGCGATGATTCCGCTCAGCCCCGAAGAAGCCGCCGCCCTCGAAAGCGGGACGCCCGCGCCTGCACCCGCCCCCGCCCCGCTGCCTGGCCCGGCCGGTCTCAATCCTCGCTACACCTTCGACACGTTCATCGTCGGGTCGTCGAATCAGTTTGCACATGCGGCGTGTCGGGCGGTCGCGGAGGCGCCGTCGCGGTCTTATAACCCGCTGTTCATCTACGGCGGCGTGGGCCTGGGGAAGACTCACCTCATGCATGCCGTTGGTCAGTACGTGCTGCAGCACGATCGAAATCTGAAACTGACCTACATCTCGTCGGAGCGGTTCATGAACGAGATGATCAACGCGGTCCGGTACGATCGCGTGCTCGATTTTCGCGAGCGCTACCGATCCGTCGATGTGTTGCTGGTCGACGACATCCAGTTCCTCGCCGGCAAGGAAGGAACGCAGACGGAGTTTTTCCACACGTTCAACGCGCTCTACGATTCGCAGAAGCAGATCGTGCTCAGCAGCGACTGCCCGCCGCACGAGATACCGGCTCTCGAGGAGCGCCTTCGATCGCGGTTCGAATGGGGACTGACGGCGGACATCCAGTCGCCGGATCTTGAAACCCGCGTGGCCATCCTCAAGAAGAAAGCGGAAACCGAAGCGGTCCCGCTGGCGGACAACGTCGCGATGTACATCGCGGGAAAGATCAAGTCGAACATCCGCGAGCTCGAGGGGTCGCTCATCCGGCTGATCGCGTTTGCGTCGCTGACGGGCCAGGAAATCTCCTTGCCGCTCGCGCAGGACGTGCTCAAGAACATCCTCGACCACGAGGAGAAGGCCGTCACGATCGAGGCGATTCAGAAGTTCGTCGCCGACTACTACAACCTGAAGATGCTGGACCTCAAGTCGCGCAACAACTCCAAGTCGGTCGCCATGCCTCGCCAGATCGCGATGTACTTGTGCAAATCACTGACGCACGCATCGCTCCCGGAAATCGGGCGCAGCTTCGGCGGCAAGCATCATTCGACGGTGATCCACTCAATCCGGAAAGTCGAAGACCTCCGCAAGAAGGACGGAGATTTCAACATCCTGATCGGTAATTTTCTGGAGGGTTTCCGGTAGAGCTGAGGGTTTTCCACACCTGTCAAAAGTGCCAGCTGCGGATCTCTGTGGACCGATTTCAGCCATCCTGACCGACGGGTTTTGCGAACCATTCAAAGCACGTTTTTTCCACAACGTAAGTTACTGATTGTCAAGCACTAACGAGGAGGGTTCACTTTTCAACACGCCCTCTCTTCCTATATAATTTCATATTCTCGAATCTCTCCTCTCCTTAGGGGATCGCGGGCGCCCGAACCCCCGCCCATTTCGAGGTCAGCACAGCCATGGAACTTGTCGTCCGCAAAAATGATCTTCTGCGAGAACTGCAACTTTTTCAGGGGATCGTTGAGCGCAAAAACACGATTCCGATCCTGGCCAATGTGTTGATGGAAGCGAAGGGCGACGAGGTGCGCTTTCTTGCGACGGACCTCGAAGTGGCGCTGCGCAGTAAGTGCCAGGCGACGATTGCAAAGGGCGGTTCACTCACGCTGCCGGCGAAAAAATTTTACGAGATCGTGCGGTCGCTACCCGAAACCGACATCCGTATTGCCGAGGACAAGGGCGGCGTCAAGGTGGCCGCGGATCGGTTCGATTCCCGCATGCAGACGTTGCCGCGCGAAGACTTTCCGACTCTTCCGGAATCCGGCGGCACTCCGAGCGCAACGCTGCCACGCACGTCGGTCAAGGAGATGGTTTCCAAGACCCAGTTTGCGATCACGGGAGAGGACACGCGTTTTTTCCTCAACGGCGCGCTCTTCGTGTTGAAGCCCAGCGAGATGAGCCTGGTGGCGACCGACGGCCATCGTCTCGCCATCGTGACGGTGGCACGCGAAGGTCAGAACAAGAAAGACGCGGACGAGGTGCGGGCGATCCTGCCGAAGAAGACGCTCGGCGAACTGGCCAGGCTGCTCAACGAAGGCGACGGCGACATCGCTTACGAACGTGGCGAAAACCACTTGTTCTTCGATGTCGGCGGCCGGCTGCTGATTTCCCGGATGATCGACGGTCAGTTCCCCGCCTACGAGCGCGTCATCCCGAAGGGTAACGACAAGCACATCGAGTTCGAGCGCGATCGCCTCACCAACGCGGTCAAGCGAGTGGCGTTGCTTTCGAACGAGCGATCGCGAGCGGTGAAGATTCAGATCGACAAGGGCAAGGTGGACGTCTCGTCCAGCAGCCCGGATCTCGGGGAAGCGAAGGAGACGCTGCCGGTCGACTACGACGGCGGGGCCATGCAGATCTGCTTCAACGCCCAGTACGTCCTCGACTTCCTGGCGGCGGTTTCCACTGACGTCGTGTCGCTCGATCTCAAGGACGAGGTGAGTCAGGCGGTGATGAAGCCCGTCGGCGCCGAGGGCTACGACTACACCTACGTGATCATGCCGATGCGCGTCTGACAGGGGCGGACACCCTGTCGCCCCTACAAGGTGTAGAGGCCACCGCGGTGCCGGCCCACAAAACATGGAACACACAGGCCGATCTGAAGACAAGAACATCCCGCCGTTGACGCCGGAGGTCCCGGCGGGCAACAACGGACACGGGAACGCCGACGACTATTCCGCCGACAGCATCAAGGTGCTCGAGGGCCTCGAAGCGGTGCGGATGCGCCCGGCCATGTACATCGGGTCGACCGGGCCGACCGGACTGCATCACCTCGTCTACGAAGTCGTCGACAACTCGATCGACGAGGCGCTGGCTGGCTTCTGCGACCAGATCAACGTCACGATTCACATCGACGGCTCGGTCACCGTGATCGACAACGGCCGCGGCATTCCCGTGGATCGCCACACCAGCGGCAAGTCCGCGGCGGAAGTCGTGCTGACCGTTCTGCACGCCGGCGGCAAGTTCGACAACGACAGCTACAAGGTGTCGGGCGGCCTCCACGGCGTCGGCGTTTCGGTGGTCAACGCGTTGTCCGAGGCGCTCGATCTCGAGATCTGGCGCAACGGTCAGGTCTACACGCAATCGTACGAGCGCGGGATTCCGGCGGCCGGGCTCGAGGTCACTGGCACGACGAAGCGGCGCGGCACGAAGGTCACGTTCCGCCCGGACACGCAGATCTTCGAGACCACGGTCTTCAGCTTCGACACGCTCGCACAGCGTTTGCGCGAGCTCGCCTTCCTCAATGGCGGCATCGTCATCACGCTCGATGACGAGCGGGACGGCAAGAGTCACAAGTTCCACTACGACGGCGGCATCGTCTCGTTCGTCACGCATCTCAACAAGAACAAGTCGGCCGTCAACGAAAAGCCGATCTACATGCGCGGCGAGAAGGACGGTATCGAGGCGGAGATCGCGCTGCAGTGGAACGACGGCTACGCGGAGATGGTCTATTCCTTCGCGAACAACATCAACACGCACGAGGGCGGCACGCACCTCTCCGGGTTCCGGTCGGCGCTGACGCGCACGATTAACTCGTACGCGACGAAGAACAATCTCGC
>Ga0193696_1000134_pt1 | contig 31655 bp, 25 predicted proteins | sample L3m1metaG_FD_145074 | JGI IMG/M metagenome (GOLD analysis project Ga0193696, IMG submission 145074) | Soil microbial communities from a riparian zone of the East river system, Colorado, United States - L3m1 | ecosystem: Environmental > Terrestrial > Soil > Riparian zone | place: USA: East River... | reverse complement strand
GCCAGTCATAAATGATCTTCAGAAACACGTAATAGAAAATGTCCCAGATCCCAAACGCAATCGCCGCGTACCCCAGTCGTGTGGTACGGGTTCTTCCTGCGATCCCACCGACGGCCAACAGCATGACGAGAGTGGCCGCTTCGCGCACGAGCTCCACCGGACCCAGAACTCCATGCATCGGTAACGGATTGGCCTGATACGGTTCCAGACGATCGACCATGGCGCGAAGGTAATAGACGCAGGCGGCCTCGACCCATGCCATGCTCGCGGCAAACACGACCACGAGCAGCCAGTTCCTCAAGGCTTGTGTACGTATCATGGGTGGCTCGCCGCGGAGTGAAACGGAGTGCTTGGTTCGGCGACGAGCGCCCGAATCCGCCGCTCGACACGATCGATCACGTCGTCCGGAGTCGATGTGCCCGCGGTGACGCCCACCGTACCTGCGCCCGCGACCCATTCCGATCGAATATCCGACTCCGTCTGGATGTGGTGGACGTGCGAACAGTGATGGCGGCACGTGTTCACGAGCTCACGGGTGTTGTTGCTGTGCTCTCCGCCCACGACGATGACGACGTCGCTTTGACGCGCCAGGTCGACGGCCGCGCTTTGGCGCTGCTTCGTCGGGTGACACACGGTATCGATGAAGCGAACGTCGGATTGAGGGAATCGCTGTCGCATCAGCGCCACAAGGTGACGCACCTTGTCGATCGGCTGTGTGGTCTGGGCGGCAACGCCGAGACGCGGGTGTTCCTCGAGCTGCAGCACATCACGCTCGTGCAGCACGACGTCGAACGTCTCGAGGTCTTCGGTTAAGCCCCGCACCTCCACGTGGTCGCGCTGGCCAACGATGACGGGATGATAGCCGTCGCCGACCAGCGTTCTGATGGCCTGGTGCGCCACATCGACGAGCGGGCAGGTCGCTTCAATGCTCTCCAGACCCAGCGCGCGCACCTTGGCCAGCGTTCGCTCTGATGCCCCATGAGCGGTCACCATCACCCGGTGGGTCTTCACTTCAGACGGATGGCGGGCAACGGCAATCCCCGTGGCCTGCAGGCTGGCCAGCACGGCTTCGTTATGAACGAGATCGCCGAGGATCGTGAGCGGCGCGGATGCGCCGTGCGTCAACGCCAATGCGATGGCGTCGCGGACGCCGAAGCACATCCCGAGATGTTCCGCCCGGAGAACTCGCATCCTCGATCCTCTCTACCAAGAACTTTATAACTCAAAGCTAGATCTGTCAATGGTCTGGCCTCCGAGGGGCCCGAGTGCCGGTGGCGCCGGGGTCAGGAAGGTAGAAGCGTCACGACGCACCCGCCCAGCGCAGCACGCGAAGCGCTCGAAGGGTGCTCCAGCGGCTCGGCTCGCCGGCGCGGCCTTCCATCTCGAAGTGCACCGGACCGGGGTGCGGGTTCTCGAGCGGCCAGCGCCCGTCTTCGTCGCGCTTCAGCCGCACCAGATCGATCGCCTCGGACGTGCGCTCGTCGGGTGCCACGCCGGCGCGCCGCAAGTAGTCGAGTCCCCACAGGATGTCGTAATGCCACCGCGTGGGGAACGATATGTCGGTCCACGCCGGCTTCTTCCCGGTCTTCTTGTCCCGCGCGATCGGCTGGCCGGTCGTTCGCGATCGGAACAGATGCCGCTCGAGGAGGTACTCCTGTCCGCGGACGCGAGCGGCGGTGACGTCGGGCCTCGGACCCTTGGCCGTCTCGTATCCCAGTAATCCTTCGAGTACACAAATCGTCGTGTGGAACGACGATCGCTGGCTGGGTGGAGCGTCGCAGTTCCAACCGCCGTCGCTCAACTGCTCCTGAAGCAAACGGCCGGCGAGACGATCGCTGGCCTCGCCGAAATAGGCGCCGCTCGCCAGCACCCGTCCGTTGATACAGGGCTCGACTTCGCCTTCGAAGAACGGCGAGTCGTCGAACTCCGCCCCCCACGTGCAGCGGTTGCGCACCTGGTCGATGGCCCTTCGTAGCCGATCGTTCGCCGGATCCACGCCCAGATCTCGCAACAACTGGAGTGTGTCCTGGGTGGAGATCCAGGCACGCGGGACGAACGCGGCGCCGCCCCAATGGCCATCCGATCCCTGAAGATCCAGCAGGCGAGCTCCCCAACCCTCCGCGGCTACACGCGATCGCTCACGCGCAACGATCGCGTCCGGCTCGGCGAGCAGGTCGCGCATGACCTGCCACCGAATCGACGGATCCGAGTCGAGCAGCCAGTCGATGACACTCATCTGCATGACAACGTGATTCTAGTGTGCCATGCGCTTGGTGTTCGTTCTTCACACGCGGCGATCAGCAAATCGAACGCGCGTTCGATGTCGCCGAGCAGCAACCGCAAGTACGCGACCTCGTAGGCGTTGCGCCGCCGCGGATTCCTTTCCATCTCACGGCGGGGCTTGGATCCGTTGGTAGCGGGGTATGATCCGCGACAAATATCGCGGTAACGATCAGCGGTTCAATCCGTAAATCATGTAGTTCACGCCCAGCTTGTACGCTTCGTTTGACGCGTCGGTCGGAAAGTGGCCCTGGCCCGACCGCTCCCAGTACTCCGGCACGTCGTTGTCATAGTTGGCGACGACCATGAGCCGCTTTGACGGATCGTTGCCCTCGAAGATGCCGTAGTAGCTCGGCCGGATGTGCGACATCGGGTGGACGATGGCGTCGATGTCCTTGATGCTGAAAAACACGTTGAAGATCTGGTCCGCGTTGTCGAGACGTCTGAGCTGGCCCTGGGGAAGCACCCGCCGGATCTGCGTCTCGAAGTTGGCCCACTCCGCGGCGCCGTCGAAGTCCTCGAAGATGGCGAAGCCGCCCTTCAGCAGGTAGGCGCGAAACGACTCGGCTTCGCGGTCGGTCAGGGTCCAGAAACCGGGCTCCCACATGAGCGCGAGCGGATACTTGAACAGATCCGGATCGTCGAGCGTCAGGATCTCATTGCCGTCGTCGTGGACGTCGAGATACGTCAGCTTGCGGATGATCGCCGAGAGGTTCTGCTCCGCGCGCGGATAGTCGTGACTCCACGCGTCTTGAACACTGCGGCGTTCGGGCGAAGAGTCGGCGGCCCAGCGCAGCCGGACAAGGGTGAACCGGCCGTCGTAGCGGAGGGGGGCTGAATAGTGCCCGCGTGCCGGAGCATCGCTCGGCGGCCGGTCCGTCGAGGAGCCGGAGAGCAACGCGGCCAGGACGACGAGCAGCGAGCGCCGCACGGCGTTATTATGCCAACACTGCCGCCGGGAGAGCGCCGCGTGGTTTCTCGCTACGGCACTCGCTCATCCTTATTCGCCAAGTAGTAGCTAACCGGCATGCACGACGCTGTAGCCGTACTCCTGGGCTCGCGTCAGGCCGATGACGCCAATTACCACCAGCCGACTGTTCGGGATCATGCTCGCAACCATCTCCTTGTAGGTTGCGTCGGCATCTCCACTCGAGCCTGCGATCCGGCGCGCGACGCCATGGCTGGCCTGGTCGCAGACCGCGAACTGCACGCCGCGCTTGGCCATCTCGTCGAATGTTTCGATCCGGGTCGCGTTGAACGGGTTGGCCTTCGGCGGCTCGCTGCTCTTCGGATCGGTGTAACTGGTGGCCGCCGCCAGGGCCTTGCCGTACTTCGCCCAGATGGCGTCGGAGTAGCCGAACGCCGTCGCGGAGTGTCTGAGCACTATGAGCACAGCGAGGTCGCCTTGCTCCAGGCCATACATGCTCTTGTTCCCCGAGTAGATGTTGTTCGCAAAATGAAGCGCCTCGGGGACGCCGCGGGAAGAGACCACGTCGAACACGACGCGGTGCTTGCCTGGAATCTTGTCCAACCACTCATCCTGCGGATGGCGGGCCGGTTGGAAAGGAGCGGCTGCGGCCTGCGCGCTCGCCGGGCGGGCGCCAAGCGCAAAGGCGGCTGCGACAGTGCTCATTCCCGACATCAATGACCGGCGTGCCCACATCTTGTTCGTCATAGGTCTCCTTTGTGCCGCGAAGGATTCTAATCGAGGCCGGAAGCAGAAGTCGTTCGCGCTAGAATCGGGCCTGTTTGCCACGCCTGACTTCGGGCACGCGCCTGGGCCCCTACGAGATTCTGTCCGCCGTCGGCGCGGGAGCCATGGGCGAAGTCTACGTCGCCCACGACCCGCGTCTCGATCGTCGAGTCGCCATCAAGCTGCTGCCGGCCGAAACCGCAGCTGATCCGCGTTCGCGCGAGCGCCTGCGGCGGGAGGCGATGGCGGTGGCCGCGCTCGATCATCCCTACATCTGCAAGATCTTTGAAATCAGCGAGCACGGCGATGCGCTCTTCCTCGTGATGGAATACATCGCCGGCGAAACGCTGGACCGCCGGCTGCAGAACGGCCGGCTGCCGCTCTCTGATGCCCTGCACATCGCCGGGGAGATCGCCGAGGCGCTTCAGGAAGCCCACGCCGGCCGGTTTCTGCACCGCGATCTGAAACCCGCGAACATCATGCTGAGCCAGCAGGGGCACGTGAAGGTGATGGACTTCGGCCTCGCCAAGCGAGTCGAGGATCTGCCGTCGCCCGATCAGGCCACACGCGAAATGGGAACGGCCCAACTGACTGTCCACGGGACGATCGTCGGCACACCCGACTACATGTCGCCCGAGCAGGTGAAAGGCGTCGCCCTCGATAGCCGCTCCGATTTGTTTTCCCTCGGTGTGATTCTGGCCGAGATGACCGGCGGACGGCATCCGTTCCGGCAACCATCGATGGGTGAGACGCTCGCTGCGGTGCTCCGCGAACCGCCCGATCTCAGCGGTGACATCCCCCACGGCCTGGCGGCCTTGATCAGGCGTCTGCTGGCCAAGAACCCCGAGGATCGCCAGGCGTCGGCCGCAGAGGTACGCGCCGATCTGGCGGGTTTGGCCGCGGCACCGCAGACAGTCGCGCATCAGAAAGCCCGTGCGGGGACCGACCGGTGGAGACGGCCGGCAGCGGGTGTACTCGCGATGGTCATCATCGGAGTGGCCGCATGGCTACTCGCGCGTGACGGATTCCTGCGGCCGGGTTCTCGCGTGCCGGCCGTGGCGGTTGCACCTGGTCTGATTCGATCGATTGCCGTGCTGCCGCTCGACAACTACTCGGGCGATTCGAACCAGGACTACTTCGCCGAAGGGATGACCGATGAATTGACCGCCGATTTGGCGACCATCAGCCAACTCCGCGTCATCTCGCGCGGCTCGGTGATGCAGTTCAGGGGCAAGGATCGGCCGCCGACGCCGGACATCGCCATGAAGCTCAACGTGGACGCGGTCGTGGAAGGTTCGGTATCTCGCTCCGGCGACAAGGTGCGGATCACGGCCCAGTTGATCGACGCGCGAGCCGACAAGCACCTCTGGGCCAAGAGCTTCGAGGGCAGCTCGCGCGACGTACTGGCGCTGCAGGCCGAACTGGCGTCGGCGATCGCCCGGGAGATCAACGTGCGACTCACGCCGAGCCAGCAATCACGACTGACCACCGCGCCAAGCGTCAATCCAGAAGCGCACGATGCGTACCTCAAGGGTCGATATTTCTTCAATCGCCCAAGCGACGACAACTTGCAGAAGGCAATCGCGCAATTCGAGGAAGCCGTCAGGTTGAGTCCAACCTTTGCGCCGGCGTTCTCTGGACTGTCAGACGCGTACCTCTGGGCGGGATACAACGAAGGCTTCCTGACCGCCACCGAGGCGAGGCCCAAGGCCAAGGCGGCAGCTCGAAAGGCCGTCGAACTGGACGACAATTCCGCCGAAGCGCACACCTCCCTCGCCGTGTTCAGGCTCTTCTACGAATACGACTGGCCAGGGTGCGAGCGCGAATTCCGGCGGGCGTTCACACTCAACCCCAATTACGGGTTCGCGCACGATCAGTTCGGCATGGCGCTCACTTTCCAGGGACGGTTCGACGAAGCGATCGCTGAGGGTACGCGCGCGATCGAACTGGATCCGCTATCGCCGCAGGTCCTCCTCGACGCCACCGTCCCGTTCCTGTTCCAACGAAACTCCGGGGCGGCCAAGAAACTCACACGGAGGGCAGCGGAGCTCGATCCGACGTATTTTTTCCCCGTCATGATCGACGGGTGGACCGATCTTGAAGTGGGGAAGTTCCGCGACGCGATCCCAGCCTTGAAGAAGGCCAAGACGATGCAGGCGCCGCCGTTCGTGACCGCGTATCTCGCGTTCGCCTACGGCGCCGCCGGGGATCGGGCCAGCGCGACGGCGGAACTCGCGGAGCTGAAGAAGATGTCGAAGGATGGCACCGTGTTGCCATTCAACCTGGCGCTGGTGTACCTCGGTCTTGGCGACCGTCCCCGCGCGCTCGACAACCTCGAGCGGGCCCTCGCGGCCGATTCGCAGATGATGGCGTGGATCGGCCGGGATACGATCTTCGACTCTCTCCGCTCCGAGCCGCGCTTCGTGGCGCTCTTGAAGAAGATGGGCTTCAAGTAAAGTTATCCTAGAGCCAAGGAGATTCATGAAAACGCTTCTGAAAGCAGCGCTGCTGCTCACGCTGATGTCGCCCCCCGCGCAGGCCCAGACCAACGCGGGCGAGTTGAAGCCGGAACCGAGCCTGCCATTCACGATGACCAAGGTGGCGGAGTTCAAACTCGGGTGGCGCATCGCGTTCCTGCCCGACGGACGCATGGTCGTCACCGAGAAGGTGGGCCCGGTCTGGCTCGTGACGCAGCAAGGGGAGAAGACGCCGATCGACAATGTCCCGGCTGCCCTGTGGCAGGGGCAAGGCGGCATGCTGGGGGTGTTCCTGTCGCCGAAATACGCGACCGACCACAGCATCTACCTCACCTATGCCGAGCCGGGCGACGATACGGGGACGTCGGGCCTGGCTCTCGCGCGTGCGCGGCTGGCCATCGGAGACGGCAAAGCGAGCCTCGAGGGACTACAAGTGTTGTGGCGCGACCTGCCGAAGGGCCGTGGTGGACAGTTCGGCGCCGCGATCGCGTTCTCGCCCAACGGTCAGTACCTGTTCCTCACGGTCGGCGATCGGCAGCGGATGACGCCGGCGCAGGATCCGAATACGGAGGTGGGCAAGATCCTGCGACTGACGCTCGACGGCAAGCCCGCGCCGGGCAATCCGATGGCAGGCAAGACGGGGGGCCGAGTCGTCCGTTGATCAATCCGCCGCGCGACACGGAACTGGCGAAGACCGCGCCGGTGCTCAGCACGTACACGGTCGAAGGGCCGAACCTCGCGCCGTCGGAAACGTGGGTCAGCGGCGTTCGCACGCCGTACGGTCTGGCGTTCGCGCCCGACGGCCGGCTGTGGGAAGTCGAGCACGGCCCGAGAGGCGGCGACGAACTGAACCTGATCGAGCCCGGCAAGAACTACGGCTGGCCGCTCGTCTCCTACGCCGTCAACTACAACGGCGTACCGATCCCGAGTCCTGATACACGGCCGGATCTGACCAAGCCGGTGATTTACTGGACGCCCATCATCGCGCCGGGCAATCTCACCTTCTACAACGGCGCGATGTTCCCGCAATGGAAGGGCTCCGCGCTGATTGGCGGTATGCAGTCGCAGACACTCAACCGCATCACCTTCGACGGCCACGGCGGGGCCAAGGCTGCCGAGCGCTGGGATGTCGGCCACCGCATACGCGACGTGGAGGTTGGTCCGGACGGCGCGTTGTGGATGCTCGAGGACCGCAATCCCGGCGGGCTGTTCCGCGTGACGCCGAAGTAGACCGCTCCGCGATTACGCGGTTGGCGATTACGCGGAATCCGTGAGAGCCTCGTCCGAGACGATCTTGAATCGCGCCGACACGCCGAGAAACGCTTCCACGACCGCCGGATCGAAATGCGTGCCGCGGCCTTTCACGATCAGCCCGACGGTGTCTTCGTGTGACAGACAGCGCTGATACAGCGAGCGGGCGCGGACCGCGTCGTAGACATCGACCAGCGCCATCACCCTGCCGGCAACCGGAATGTCGGCGCCGCGCAGTCCCTGCGGATACCCGGTGCCGTCCCATCGCTCATGATGCGTGTAGACGATGTCCTTCGCCATCGCCAGCGTCGCATCGTCCCGCACGCCGACCCGCGCCTCGGCCTTCAGGATCACCTCGCGACCGAGCTCCGGATGCCTGCGCATCTCCACCATCTCGCCAGCGGTCAGGGGCCCGGGCTTGTTGAGGACCTGATCCGGCACGCCTACCTTGCCGATATCGTGAAGCGGCGCGAGGCTCGAGAGCAGATCGATGCGTTCGGGTGTGAGCTGCGCGCGGAATTCGGGCTGCGTGGACAGCTGCTCCGCGAGCAGCCGCGCGTACTGTTGCGTCCGCCGCGAATGGCGGCCCGTCTCCGCGTCTCGAACTTCGGTCAGCGACAGCAGTGCCTGGACCATCAGACGTTGCGTTGACACCTTTTCCCGGGTGGCGGTGTTGGCGCGGCCGCGTTCGACGGTGAACGTCGCCAGCGTCATGACGGCCAGCGATCCCAGCACGCCCATCGTCGGTGCCAGCGGCGAGACGAACAGGCCGCGCGCCGACAGCAGCCACGCTTCGCCCCACCAGAGCGCGGCGACTCCGGCTCCAGCGCCGGCGATGCCTGCAACGATCCCCGCCTGCGCGACGAGCAACACGATCGCGATGCCCAGGACCAGGACGGTGACGCTCTCGAGCGTCGCGCCGATCGCCGGCCGTCGTATGAAGTCGCGCTGCAACAGGTTGTCGGCGACGGTCGCCTGCACTTCGACGCCAGCGAACAGCGTATCAACCGGGGTCGCCACCACCTCGCGGGTGCCGAGCGCTGTGGTCCCGACGAACACGATCTTGCCCTTCAGCCGGTCGCCCATTGCGCCGCCGGACAACACGTCGGCCGCAGACACGTAGGGGAATGTGTGTTTCTTCCCGCGGTAGCGCAGCAACAGGTCGCCCTTGCCGTCGAGGGGCGTTTGTTGATTGCCGATTTCCAACGTCGCGGCGTTGACGTTCACGACGCGCAACGCGATGTCGCTCGGCTCGGTGGTGGCCACCACCGCAGCGAGCGCCAGACTGGGATAGAGACGTCCGTCGAACCCGGCGACCAGCGGCACACGCCGCAGAATGCCATCGGAGTCGGGCGCCGCGTTCAGGAACCCTGACGCCGGCGCCGCCCGCCCGAGGATCGGCAGACTGCAGACGACGCCGGTGGCCCGGAAAAACGGCTCGTGGCCCGCATCGGCCGGCGGACGGATGATGGCGGCGCCGAGCGGGTGCAGCACGCAGGGGCGCGCGCCGAGCGGCGCCGAGTCGAACGTCAACCCGTAGCCGAGCACGACGCGCCCTTGCCGCAGCGTGGCGGCGAGCATGCCGTCAGGCGTCATGTCCGATCCGGCATCCCGGGCGGCCCCGGCGCCCTGCTCGTACCGATCGGATTCCGCGAAGATGACGTCGAGGGCGATGACCGCCGCGCCCGCATCCCTCAACCGGGAAATCAGCCGACCGACGACGTCGCGGCGCCACGGCCACTGACCGACCGAGGTCAGGCTGCGTTCGTCGATGTCGACGATGACGACGCGGGCGGCCGGAGGCGTTGCCGGTGCCGACCGCAGGAGCAGGTCGTAGGTCGAGTCATCCAAACGTCCGACGAGCGACGGCCGGTACAGCACGAGCACCGACGCGAGGACGACGGGCAGCGCACCGGTGAGGACGATGAGACGCCGACGCGAGGAACCACGAGGCCTCGACACGGTGCGGCTACCTCACCGAAATTTCGACGCGGCGATTACGCGGCTCGGCCTTGTTGTCTCGCGTCTTGATCAGGAGGTCGGCTTCGCCATGAGAGGCCACCGCGATCAGTGTCGGCGCGATGCCTGCGTCAACCAGAACGCTCTTCACGGTCATCGCGCGCTTCAACCCGAGCGCGACGTTGGCCCCGGGTTCCCCGAGCGTATCGGTGTGCCCGACGACAACAACCTCCGGGACCGTCAGCCGCTTCACGGCAGCCAGGATGTCGGGAACCTTCCGGCCCGACTCGTCGGTCAGCGCGTCGGATTCGAACTTGAAGTACAGCGTGAAGTGTTTCGGCTCGGGGGGCAGCGCGGCGAGCGCCGCGCCGAACAGGCGCGCGACCTCATCTTCGCTGACCGCGTTGACGGCGCCGGGAGGGCCGTCGGATTTCACCTGTGTCGCCGCGCGCGGCATGACCAGATTCGCCGAGCCAAACTCATTGGTCACGCGGGCGTGTCCGGTCACGCCGCTTTCAGGGTCCGGAAGGAGAGCGATCAGTGTCGTCGCCGGCGGAGTCGTGGGAACGTTCGGTGCGATGCGCTTCTTGGGGCCGCAGCCGGCCCCAAGAAGCACGGCGACCGTCAACGCGTAAATCGAAATCCGCGGGTGCCAGAAGCCTGGCATGGGCGCTACTACGAGCCGACCCGGATGGCGACGGTCGTGCCACGGACGCCGACGATCGCGGCCGGCGTTTCCAGTCGGATGGAGTCGGGCGCCAGCTTCGCCATGCGGCCGGAGACATAGGCCGCGACACCGCGGACGAAGTTCAGGACCATGCCCAGGCCGCCTTCGGCCGGTGCGAACACGTAGCGCTCCAGTCGCACCTCGCTGGCCGGACCGAGCGAGATCCGCGTGTCGTCCATCATCGTCACGCCAATCGTGCCGTCGGCTTCGGTCCGCAATGTGTCGATCGCAAACACCGGATCGCCGGGTTTGGCGGCTATCGAGGTGTTCTGGCGGACGATGAACGAGTGGCCCGTCACAACCTTGACGTGACCCGCGGGAGCCGGTTGCTGGGCAAATGCGGGCGCGCTGACCAGCACTGTCGCGACGAGAAAGGCGCCGGACGTTCGCGTTCCAAACATGAAATCCTCCCCGAGATCCGCGGACCCGGAAAACGACGATCTGCACGAATGACAGATTTCGACGCCGACTTACAGGAATGTGACGACGGGAGACACGATCGCCGACGATTTCGCCGAAAACGTCCCTTAAGTCATCGAGAGTGCACCGGTCGTACCGTGGCCGTCTGCTTTTGATTCGTCGAGATACGATGGCGCCCATGCCATTGGAACCGCCGAGCCCCGTTGATACCCGCGCGTTCTTCCGTCCCGTCTCGACCGGCCTTGTCGACTTGCTGCGTGGATTGTCACGCGAGGATTGGGTGCGCCCGACGGTTGCCAGACAGTGGGTTGTCCGCGATGTCGTCGCACACATTCTGGACACGACACTTCGGCGACTCTCGTTCCATCGTGACGGGATGAAACTGCCGCCACCGGCTGAGGCCATCGAGTCGGAACGCGACTTCGTCGACTTCATCAACGCGCTCAACGCGCAGTGGATCAGTGCCTCGAAGCGCTTGAGTCCGCGTGTCTTGACAGACTTGTACGAGCGGGCCAGTCGAGATGTCGCCGATTGGTTCGAATCGCTGCCTCTCGACGCGCCGGCGCTGTTTCCGGTGTCGTGGGCCGGCGAGCAGGCGTCGGCAGGCTGGTTCGACATCGGGCGCGAGTTCACGGAGCTCTGGCATCACCAGCAACAGATCCGGATGGCGGTGGGAGCTGACGTGCGGTCCGATCCGAGATATCTGGGCGCCGTGATCGATGTGGCCGTGCGAGGGTTGCCGCACGCGTTTCGCGACGTGTCGGCGGGGCCCGAGCAAACGGTGGTGATAGACATCAGCGGCCCCGCCGGCGGCCAGTGGACGCTGGTGCGCGAGACCGAGCGGTGGACGCTGTCGCGCGGAGAGCCGACCGTGGTAACGGCGCGCATTCGCCTGGACGACGATGCGGCATGGAAGCTGCTGTTCAACGCGCTGCCAGGGGACGACGCCGCGCGCACCGTCCGCGTCGAAGGACCGCCGCACCTTGCCACAGCTCTTCTGCGCGCCCGATCGGTGATCGTGTAGACGAAGACGATCGCGACCGATCAGGTTGGCGATCTGCGCAGCGACACGATATCCTCGACCTCGACGAGGGGGCAGACGCATGAGCAGATGGGAAGACGAGGCCAATCAGCACACGGCAGAACTCGTCAAGCTCACGATGACCGCCGCCAATCAGGGTCCCGAGCCCGCATCCGAAGACGAGTTGGCCAGACTCGGAAGACTGATTGCGACCGAACGGCAGCTGCTCATCGATTCGATGAGCCAACTCCTTCACCATGACGACGCGGAAGCGGCGGCCAGCCCTGGTGTCGCGGAGTTCGATGCGGGCTTCCTGTACGGACTGGCGTTCGCTCGCGCGCTCGACGAGGCGAGGATCGCGATGGATCGCGCGCAGCGCGGCCGGGTTCTGAAGCTCGCCAAGGGAAATTCCAGCCACGGTTCGTGAAAGAACAGAGAGTTCCGCAGGCCGCGATCTGCTGCTGAGCTCAGCTGGTTCCAACAGATTCTGTGCAAAAGCGTGTCTCCCCCAGATTCCTCACGACTATGCTGGACACCGGATCGGACATCTTTACCGATTCGGTTTGGATTCAAACGTGCGGTTCAATTTTTTCTCGAAGTCCAGGAATTCATACATCGCCCCGACTGGCATCGCGCCGGGCCTGCACTCCACGGCCGCGACACAGCGTCCACTCGACACGCCCGAATCGGGAGCGGTAGCCACCGAACTCGACACGCTGTCGGTCTTTTTTCCGGAAGACACCCCTTCGATGTCGGCACGCGCGCGGGCCCGCGTCACGGAAAACCTTCAAGCCGCATCGCGATACGCCTCCGTCGTAGACGTTCAGGACATCAGCGCCGCGTTGCAGATCGACGCCAAGCGCCTGGATGAATTCCGCAAGCTGTTTCGGCAGACCCAGGTGGCCGTCGAACAGTTGAAAGGCGAGGCGAGTGCGATTCGCGGCGACTTGAGCGAGCTGCGCAGTCTCGGCGATCACCTCGGTCAGGGCTACACGAGATTAGGCGACATTTGCCGTCTGACCGAGAAACGCAGCGAGTTGACCGTCGATGTGCTCGACTCCATCGAGAAGCGGATCGAGCCGCTCGAGGTCGTGCGTGACCTGAGCGCCACCACCGAAGATAGTTTCGCTTCGCTGAAGCAGCTCGCTGAAGAAGTGATGCAGTGCGGGGCTCGTTTCGAGGCTCAAAAGGAAGCCATCGATCGAGCTCGCGAAGAAGCCTCGCGAGTGGCCCGATTGCTGGACGAGCTGCAAGCGCGTGTCGCGCTCTTGACCAAAAAATGCGACTGGCTGGGAGAGGCCGAGGCCACGGTCGGCCGGCTGGAACATCAGGCCGTCGAGACGACGGCGGAGCTCAAACGACGGGCCACGACCACGATGGCCGATCTCGAACGGCGCCTCGACGGCTTCGATCGAAGGAAGTGGGCGATCGAGGGGGCGCTGGTTGCTGCGTGCACCCAGAGCGACGAAACGTTGGGACAAGCTGGGGAAACGGTTGGGCGGCTGGCACAAGAGGCCGCCGAAACGACCGCACAATTCGAACGGCACGTCAGCCACTTCGATGCACAGAGGCACGCGATCGAGCAGGCGTTGGGCTCCGCGCTGAGCGAGGGCGACCAGAGGTTGGCGCAAGCGCAGGAAGCGGTCCGCCGCCTGGAACACCAGGGCGTCGAAGCCGCGGCGCAGCTCGAACGTCGCGTCAGCGACTTCGATGCGCGGAAGCAGACAATTGAGCAGGCCCTCGCCGCGGCGGTGACCGTGGGCGACCAGCGGCTGGAGCATGCCGGGGCGACCGTCGGCCGGCTGGAACAACGAGCCGCCGAAACCACCGCGCAGCTCGAACGGCGCGTCCGTCACTTCGATGCGGAGAAGCAGACGATCGAGCAGGCGCTGGCCGCAGTGGTTACCGGGAGTAAGAACGAGTTACGGCACGCCGAGGAAAGCGTCGGCCGGCTGGAACAACGGGCTGCCGCGTCGATGGGCCAGCTCGAACGCTGCGTCGACAACTTCGATTCGCAGCGGAGTACGATCGAACGGGCGGTTGCCGAGGCGACGCGGGTCACGACCGTTCTGACCGAGCTCGAAGGGCGAGTCGCCGCGCTGGCCCGGAGCGATCGCGTGCTCGGACAAGCCGAGACAGCGGTCAGCCAGCTCGAACGGCGGACCACCGAAGCCAGTGGCCGGGTCGAACGCGTGGTCAGGAGCAAGAGCGACATCGAACGCGAGCTCGAACGCGTCGGCAAGCAACTGCAGACGCTGACCCAAACAGCTCGAAACTCTGTCGACGTGCTGCGTACGGCCGCCCCTTCGCGGTCTTCTGCATGGAAGATCAGGCGCCGCCCACATCTGCGCTGGGCGGCGGTTCTCGGAGTGCTGGTCGTCGTGAATGTGCTCGGTATCGTCATGTTGCTCGTGCCCGTTCAGCCGAGCCAGATCGCCCGCCGTGCGTCGGCGGCCCTTCAACAATCGCCTGCACCTGTCTCGCTGCTGCCAAGCACAGCGTCCCGTTTCGCGATGTTCGACATGCCTGCCGCGCGCGCATCTGCGACGACGGGCACGATTGCCGCCAGCAAAGTATCTCCGGCGGACCGGCGAGATCGGCCGCGGGCGGCACCAACCGCGCCAGCGGCCGCCGCGTCCCAGGCTGGCGGCTCGAAGAGGTCCGTTCAGTACGTTGGAGCGCTGACGGTCGACTCCGCGCCGGCGGGCAGCGCGGTGTTCGTCGATCGGCAGCACGTCGGAGAGACGCCGCTCGCGCTGACAGGACTCCACGCGGGCTCCCATGTCGTTCGCATCGAGCGTAACGGATACGATCGCTGGACGACGGCCGTGCTGGTCGCGGCTGACAAGCACACGCGCGTCAGCGCCAAGCTGCAAGCTGTACGCGGCCGCTGAGCGCCCTGACGAATCCCCGCCATCGGCGGCAACAACCAGTCGAGCGGTCCGTGAGGCGTGAACTCAGCGTCGCGGTCGTTCCGCTCGCAGGATGATCGTCACCGGTTCCCGGCCAGCGGGATGATCCTGATCGACCGTCGCGTAGCCCCGCTTCTCGGCGTGCAGTCTCACAACCTGACCGGCGGCTGCGTTGGTTTTCAAGAGAAAGCTCCCGGTCGCCGACGTCTCGCCAGACTCCCCTCCCACGACGCTGACGGTCGCGCCCGCGACCGCCTTTCCTGAATCGTCCTGGACCAGGCCGGCAACGGTCGCATCGCGGGTTGCCTTCAGATTGACCGTGATCGAGGGATTGAGATCCGTACCGAGCTGCACGTCGGTGCGGCCATGCAGGAATGCAGATTCCAGATCCGCGAATACCGTGACCTTGCCATCGGCGGGCACGAGCGCCTTCGGAATAGTGACGACAGACGTGTCCTGCGACGTCGCGGTGGTTTCGTTCGACACGGTCGTGCGCAACGTCGCCCCCTCAGCCGGGTTGCCCTGCGGATCGAGGACGATGACGCGGACGCGATAGAACTCGCCGCCCCGGATTTTCAGCGACTCGAGATAGGTGTTCGCCAGAATCGGAATCGCGCCGAGAAAGCAGATGGCGCCGACGATTGGCCAGACGAACGAGTTCGAGAGGATGGCGGGAGCCCGCTTGCCGCGGCGCTTCTGCGCATCCGATGACGCAAGCGTTCGGTTGAGGACGCCGAGGATCGCCGCGATCGCGAACGCAGCAATCGACCAGGCGCTGTTGACGTGGGCAATCGCGCCCACGAGGTCCTTCAGGTCCATTGGTCGTTGGCTCCGGCCGGCAGGGCGTGTCCGTTACTTTGCGAGGGCGGCCAGTTTCTTCTGGATCGCCGCCGCCACGATATCGGTGTCGCCGAAGGTCCGTTGACGGATCGCCGCCGCGCGGCGGTACGCGTTCTGCGCCTTCGCCGTGTCGCCCAGGAGAACGGCCGCGTCGCCGAGTCCGACAAGCGGCTCGACGATCGCCGGATGGTCCGCGCCGATCAGCGATTGCCGGCTCTCGATCGCGCGTTCGAAGTGGTCGGCCGCCGCGGCGGCGTCCCTGGCGGCCAATTCGACCTGCGCCAGCACCTGCAACGCGAGCGCGGTGCCGGGATGACGCGGCCCGTACGCCTGCATCTGGTCGCGCAGCACGTCCAGCGCTGTTGCCTTCGCCTCGTCGAGACGCCCGCGATGCCGGGACAAGATCGCCTGATTGAGCCGTACCGACTCGAGGCCGGGCGCGCCGAGCGCTCCGCTGGCGACGACGGCCGTCTGCTGCTGCGGCTGGGACGGCTGCGCCACCGTGTCTGGGCTTCGTGGTGCGCGAGTGAACGCGTCATGAGCTGCCGCCAGCAGCGGCTCCGCGGCGGCGTCCTCGTTCTTGGCCAGCAGCACCGATGCGACATTCGTCATGCTATTCGCCGTACGGACATCACCGGTGCCGAGCGCGGCCTGCCGAATCGTCAGGCCGCGTCGAAACGCGTTCTCTGCGGCCACGAGGTCGCCTTTTGCGAACAGGACCGCCCCGACGTTGTTCAACGCAAACACCACTTCCGGATCGTTGGGCCCGCTCGCCGCTTCGATGGTCGCGACGGCCAGCTGCAGCAGCGGCGCGGCGCCGACGTAGTCGCCGGTCTGGAGCAGCGCCAGCGCGAGATTGTTCGTCGTGGCGGGATCCCCAGGCCGGTATCCGAGTGCCTTCCGGTACATGGCCACCGCCTGCGCGTACTGATTCTGTCGATAGAGCGCCTGCGCCAGAAAGAACGCCGCATCTGCCGCATCACGTTTGCCGGCCTCGAGCCGCTCTTCACGCTGTTTGAGAGCCGCGGTCAGGCGCTCCGTCGCGTTCGCCATGTCGCCGGCGTAGAGTGCGACCATCCCTTTGTCGTACGGATCGGTGGCGCGAGGTCCATACGCCCGAATCGCGGTATCGAGCTGAGACGGCTGGACGCCGAGGGCCGCGGCGGTCTGGCTCAGCGCATCGGCGCGACGCTCCGCCGGCTGATTGCTCGCGTCTTTCGGCGCTGTCAAGAGGTTCAGTTTTGACACCACTGACACGACGACCTTGCCGTTCTCGAGGAGCGCCCGGTCCGTTCGATCCGCCAGCACGACGCTCGCGAAATTCTGGGATTCGTTCTCGAATGGCGGAATCCGAACCTGGTTGTCCCACGGCGAGATGAACACGAGATCCTTGGGTGCGCTGACGATGGTGAGTGCCACGATCGTTTGTGGCCTGGTCTGCGCCGCCAGGCTGATGCGCGTGCGGCCGGCCGCGTCAGTCGGCGGTCCGATGCTGCCGTCGCCTTTGGTCGCCAGCTGGACGCGTGGAATCGGCGCGCCCTTCAGGTCCGACACCTGCACGACGAGGATGCCTTGCGCGGCGCGGGCGGGCGCCGCCGGGCCAACCAGCAGCACGGCGATCGCAGTCGCTCCAAGGACCGAGCGCACCATGACCACGAGTTAAGAACAACTCCTGCACTCGCGCAAGCGGTTTTCGAACGGCGACGCACGCTGCACGCAATTGCACACGCGGGGTGCCGCCCGGTCCGCAGCGCCGCGTCAATGCATCATCGAACCGGAACGATCTGCGTGCCGCCCATGCCGGCGCGTTGGAGACTCTGCTGAGCGTTGTCCGCCTCCTGGCGCGACTTGAACGGACCGACGATGACTTGCTGCCAGGTGTCTGACACGCGTCGACGGACGGGGAGACCGAGCGCGGCAATCTCCGTTGAGACAGCGGCGGCGCGCGCGTCGGTCCGAAACGACGCCACCACGATGTCGAATCGTTCGGCGCCTGGCGTCGCGGGCGGGTTCGCCGGTGTGGTGGTCGTCGGCGCTGACGCCGGGCCTGACGGTGCGCCGGCCGGCGGAGTGGCCGACCGGGCGGGCGGCGTGGCCGCTGGTTGCGGCGCCGGAGCGCTGGCCGCACCAGACGGTGACGCAACCGGCGGGTTCGGGGCGCTGTTCACGGGCGGAGCCGGCGTCGTCGTCGAAGGAGCGGCTTCCGGCGTCTGCGGAGTCGCGGCACGAAGGCCGTACCAGACGGCCACGAACGCCACCAGCGCCAGCGATGCGGCGAGCAGCACGTACTTCGGTCCCTGTCGCGACGCCGCTGGGACGTCGGCAGAGGCGGCCTCGTCAGCGGCGAAGGTCTCGAGCGATTCAACCGTTGCGGGTGCAGGTCGTGATTCCGAAGGCGCGGCTACCCAGAAGGAGTGTTCTGGTCTTGGTTGCTTCCCGGGCGCCGGCGACTCTTCACTCGATACCCGGGGCGCCCCCAGCGATCCAAGCCCCAGGGCGTCGGCGGCCTTATTGATTCCGAACGCGTCGACGACCCGAAGATTGGAAGCGCACGCCGCCTCCAGTGACCGATCGCACAGCAGGTTGATGACCCGGGGGAAGCCGCGGGAGATCTCGAACACTGCCTGAACGGCCTCGTCGGTGAACTGCGCGTCCCGTTTCATGCTCGACCACGCCGCCAGTTCATGCGCCAACTCGGCCGCGCCAGGCGCTCGCGAGGCGCCATTGCGGGCCAGCGCAAGCCGGTGATCGATATACTCGCGCACTTCCTCCCGGTTGAGCGGCTCCAGGTGAAACCGCCGCGTCACGCGCTGCTGCAGCTGACGCAACTCCGGCTGCGAGAGCAGCGATTCCAGCTCCGGTTGCCCGACGAGGATGATCTGAAGGAGTGTCCCCCGCTCGTCATTCATGTTCGAGAGCAGGCGGATCTGTTCGAGAACGTCTGGCCGCAGGTGCTGCGCCTCGTCGATGGCGACGACGGCGTGCGCCTGAATCGCGCTGAGGGACCGGAGAAATGCCTGTAACGCCTCGACCAGCTCGTGACGCGTCGTCTCCGTCAACCTCGTTCGATCCTTCGCGATCACGCCGAAGTCCTCGAGCATCTGCTTGAGAAGGTCGTCCCGCTCGAGCAACGGGTCGTCGATGACCGAGAGGAATGTCTCGCGCGGAATCCGCTTCAGGACCGCCCGGCACAGGAGTGTCTTCCCGGTGCCGATCTCGCCGGTGACGACGATCAGCGGTTCGCGTCGCCCGAGCGCGTAGGCGAGTTGCTCGAGAGCCGCTGAAATTGAAGCGCTCGCGTACAGGAATCGAGGATCGGGGGCGAGGCTGAAGGGCGCCTCGGTCAATCCGAAAAAGGGTTCGTACTTCTCCACAGGCATGATTAGGGCCGCCAGAAGGGGTTCACGAACGCGCCGTTTCCTGCGACGTCCCACACCGCGACGCGGGCCCAGGTCCAGCCGCTCGCCTTGGTTCGCCACTCGAACTGCCGATTGCCAAATTCGCGCGTGTCAGCCAACTCGATGACCTCGCGATGCGTCGTCTGACCGTCGCCCCAGACGATTTCAGCAAAGCGCAGCGGCAACGTCCACTGCGCGCGCACCCGCGCCACGATCTCGCCGGCGGACGACGACGCGAAATTCACGTCGGGCAGGAGCACCTCGCCGGTGGTCGTGAAGAAGTCACCGTTGGCCACCGGAACCAGCGCGTCGCCCCATCGATCGAACGTCGGGAGGCGATCGATCTTGATGTAGTTGATGTTCATGTGAGCGTACAGCTCGTGCGTGTGGTCGAACTGAAACACGTCCACCTCGCCGAGCAGCCGCTTGTGCAGCTGCTGGTTGTTCAATTCGTCGAGCAGATCGAACGCGCGATCGCCGAGGCGCGGCGACGAGAGATCGGAGGGGAGCGCCTTCCATCCGGCACCGATGTAGCTCGCGTCGCGGAAGAAGTCGGTCGCGAGAATCTTGTCCGGAAACCCGGTCGATCCCTTCGTGCGCGGATGCGTTTGATACATGTATCCGCCCTCGCGTTTCACGAGGTCGAACATCTCCTTCGCGTCGGCCACGCTGTACACGGTGCCGTACTTGGGATGCGTCGAGACGAGGGCGCCGTTCTTGGGACGGCCCATGAACCAGTACACCGGCTTTGGAAACACGAGCGTCCAGTGGCCGCCGAGATGCACGTTGGCTTCTTCCGCGGGAATCAGCAGGAAATCCGCATCCGACTGGTGGCGCAGCGTCGCAAAGTAGGCGTGGAGCTCGTCGAGGCGCAAGTCGGTGAGATCGTCGGGATGTCCGTCGCCGTGAAAATCCATGATCATCGACGCATCGACGCCCATCGCCTTCAGCACCGGCTTGAACGGCGGCGTCCAGCCGGTTCCGTGCGCCATCGCTTGCACGGTGTCGGCCAGGTGCCAGTGCGTGCTGAGCGTCTTGTAGCCGTCGAGCGCTGTGAAGCGGTCGCTGTTCGTGTAGCGCAGCACGGTCGCCAGTGTTGCATCGGGCGCGCCGGCGGCGACCAGGAAAAACACGCTCATCCGCTGCGGCCGCCCGGGCGGTGCGTTCATCCACGGGTAGTACTGCCAGTTCTCGTCGCGCAGTTGCCTGATGCCGAGCGCCGCGCGGCCGCGCCAGGCGCGATACCAGACGAACCCGAGGTTCGACGTGAAGTCGCGCGGAAAAAAGTACTGGTGAGGCGACGGGAACACCGCGACGCTGCCGGCGGCGGTCTTCAGTGCCAGCGTCCGGTATCGCGCCTGGACCGGCACGCGTTCGGCCTGCAGACCGTTGAGCGTCACGTGCCTGAGCGTGCCTTCGGTGTCGTAGAAGGCGACGTCGGAGTGCATGTTGTTGCCCGGCTGGCGATCGGCCGGCGCGGCCATGTCGAGGCCGGCGTCGTAGTAGTACGCGACATCGGCGTCGTAGGTTGTCAGAACCGCTTCCTGCTGAATGAGGCGGCTGCCGGGATAGAAGGTGTAGGCGAGCCCGCCATCGAAGCTGCCCATGCGCAGGCCGTCGAACACGATCTCCACGCGCTCGCCCACGCTGCGCGCGGACGCGCCGCGCAGCTGCAGCGTGCCCTGCACATGGCGGGTGCCGTCCGGGTGGGTCGTCGGGTCGTCGAAGAAGGCGTACCAGCCACCGCGCCGCTTGCCCGTTTCACCCTGGTAGAAGGGACGCGCGCCGCGCACGACGGCGTCCGCGCCGGCGCCGATGAAGGTGACGAGCGGCTGCGTGGGATCCAGCGAGAACGTGGCACGCCATCCGCGCCCCGTTTCGTCGGGCCAGGCGACGGTCACCGAGTCGTCGGCGCGGGTCACGGCGACCGGGCCGGGCCGGACCCGCGTGAGGTCCAGGGGTACAGACGCCGCCGCGGCCGGCCGCGGCAGGACGATTAGTACCGCCAGGAGAGCGCTACGCATAGTACTGAGACCTCTTCTGCTTCAGAAACGCGATCGATCGCTGCAGCTCTTCGAGGCCATTCATCCCGTCCTCCACGGAAATCCAGCCGGAAAATTGCGCGCCCGCGAGGATTCCAAAAATCGCATCGTAGTCGATGAGGCCCTGGCCGGTTTCGCCATGCCGCAGCTTGTCCGAGTAGCCGATCGTGCCGTCACTGTGCCGCAGCTCGTCGATGGTCGCACCCGGCGTCAGATATCGATCGGAGGCGTGCATCGTGACGACGCGCGGAAGCACCTTCTCCAGAAACCGTATCGGATCGTAGCCGCCGACGAGCGCGTTCGACGGATCGTACTGCACACCGAGCCGTGGGGAATCGACGCGATCGAGAATCTCGAGAAATATCTCCTCGGGCTGCGCGAACTCGGGATACTGCCAGGTTCCGTCCTTGTAGTGGTTCTCCAGACACAACACGACGTCGCGCCGCTCCGCGTACTCAACGGCGCGGGAGAGTCCCTCGACCGTCCTGGCTATTCCGTCGCGTCGCGACAGCCCCTGGTGGCGCTGCCCACTGAGCGTCCGGCAGAATCTGGTGCCGAGCGTGACCGCCAGATCGATGGCCGCGTGCTGGCGCTCGATCTGCCGCGTTCGCTCCGCCGGGTCCGGATGGGTGAAATCCGGCGAAAAGCAGAGCATCGAGCTCGTCTGTCCGGTGTCCGTCATCAGCGAGACGACATCGGCGGTACGGCCGCGAATGAAGCCATCGTAGTGCTCGAGCCCTTCCGCGCCAAGCGTCGCCGCCGATCTGATCCACGAGGCGTACTCCATCTCGCCGCGGCACAGTTGATCGAAATAGCACTTGGGAAAGACGCTGATACGTGGGTGTGCGCGGCCCATCCCGACGGCACGTTATCGGCAGCGCGGGCTCCGGTCAACTATGTTAGGCTGCCGCGGCGAGGTGGGTGTGGCTGTAATGTTCCCGAAATACGCTGCCCCGTACATCGCCGCGGCCGTCGGCGTCGTCCTCCATGCGGAAAGTTTCGGCGCGATGCAGCTCTCAGACGATGATCGGCGACCGACCGTCCCCCTGCAGCCGCTTGCGCAGCAGGCGCGTCGGCTCGAGACGACCCTCAGCTATCTCGGACAGCCGCTGGCGGCCGCCGATCATCGTCTGATCGACGAAGCGCTCGGGGCAGCCGACGAGGAAGACGGCGTTCAGCAGATCCAGACCGCCCTCGACAAGTACGTGCTGGCCGTGGTGCGCATCAACCCTGAAAGCCGCGTCAGCGTCGATCAGGGTCCGGCCCGGCCTGAACTGGTCGAAAGTGGCACCAGGCTGTTTCTCGTCAAAGTGCTCAACGAGGCCAATGTCACGGCGCCGCTGCAGGTCGCGAGCCCGAATCACGGCGACGTGTTCATCCGGTCTGACGGGTCACCCGAACCACACGCCTCGTTGACGGCGCGCGAAGTCAGGGAACGATGGGCCGGCATTTCCATCTACGACAAGCCGCCGATGAGGCGCCGGTTGTCGGGTCTGGCGGTCGAGTACATCATCCTGGAGGTGTTCAGCCGCGACAGCGGTCAGCGGTCGGCACAGATCGCGTTCAACGTGGGGCCCGGTACGCAGGACGTCGGAAACCGCAACGACGTGTCGATTCTGTTTACCGCGCTCCCGGCGCGATCGGTGCTGATTCGAGTGCGCGACGAGCATGGGAAGCCGGCGGTCGCGTCGCTGTTGATTCGCGATTCGCTTGGCCGAATCTTCCCGAACCCATCGAAGCGCCTCGCGCCCGACTTTCCCTTCCAGCCGCAGGTGTATCGCGCCGATGGGGAGAGTCTTCGGTTGCCGCTGGGCAGCTACACGGTCACCACGAGCGGCGGGCCCGAGTACCTGGCACGCACGACGGAATTCCGCGTCGACGCCTCAGGGACCGGCGAGATCGCCGTCGCGCTCGAACGATGGATCGACCCGCCGAGCTTGGGCTGGTTTTCCGGCGATCACCACATCCACGCCGCCGGCTGCTCGCACTATCAGAACCCGACGGAAGGCGTGCTGCCCGAAGACATGATGCGGCAAATCCTGGGCGAGTCGCTCAACGTCGGCTCGGTGCTGACCTGGGGACCCTGCTACTACTATCAAAAGCAATTCTTCACCGGGCAGGACAATCCGCTGTCGAAGCCCGATCGCCGGATGCACTACGACCTGGAGGTTTCCGGTTTTCCATCCAGTCACTCCGGACACCTCGTGCTGCTCGGTCTGAAGGATCAAGACTACCCCAAGACGCATCGCATCGAGGACTGGCCATCCTGGAACCTGCCGATTCTCAAATGGGCGAAGTCACAGGGCGCCGTCGTCGGGTTCGCCCACTCGGGATGGGGCCTTCAGGTACAGGACCGCGCCGTTCCCAGCTTCGAGATGCCGGCGTTCGATGGCATCGGCGCCAACGAATACATCGTCGACGTGACACACCCGAACGCCGTCGATTTCATCTCGACGGTCGATACGCCGACCGTGGCGGAATTGAGCATCTGGTATCACACGCTGAACGTTGGTTTCCGCACGCGGATCAGCGGCGAGACAGATTTCCCCTGCATCTATGACGGTCGCGTCGGCATCGGTCGGACGTACGCACAGGTCGACGGCGCTCTGTCGTTCCCGGCCTGGTTGAACGGCCTGCTGGATGGACGCAGCTATGTCTCCGACGGAAGGAGTCATCTGATCGACTTCACGGTGGACAGCGTTGGCGTCGGCCGTGGCGGCAGCGAGCTCAAGATGCCGGCACCGCGACCGGTCAAAGTGCGCGTGCGCGTGGCGGCCTACCTCGATCCAGTTCCGAACGAAGCCATCCGTATCCGTCCGCTCGATCAGCAGCCGTTCTGGGACGTCGAGCGGGCGCGGATCGGCACCACGCGCGAGGTGCCGGTGGAGCTCGTCGTCAATGGTCGCGTTGTGGCGACGAGAAACGTGGCCGCCGATGGGCAGCTCCGCGATGTCGAGTTCGACGTGCCGGTCGGCGCCAGCAGCTGGATTGCCGCGCGCGTGCTGTCGTCCGCGCACACCAACCCGGTGTTTGCGATCGTCGGCGACAAGCCGATACGCGCCTCACGGCGCAGCGCGGAGTGGTGCTTGACGGCGGTGGATCAGTGCTGGTCGCAGAAGGCGCCGGCGATCAGGGCTTCCGAGCGGGCGGAGGCACGGGCGGCGTACGACCACGCGCGCGCTGTCTACAAACGCCTGATCGCGGAGTCGGCACCGGCACAATGAGGAATTAGGAATTAGGAATTAGGAATTCAAGCGACATTCTTAATTCCTAATTCCTAATTTCGCAACGCTTTAGGAGTTCGGCAGGGCGCCGGGGGGGTATTGCTCGAGATCGAGGACGCTGCCGGTGACACACTCGCTCGCGTTCGTGGCGAAGTACTCCGCGGCGCGGGCGATGTCGAGCGGGACCAGCATGCGGCCGAACGGCCGCGTCGCGATCGCCTCCTCGACCCAGTCGTCGCTTTTCCCTTCCTGCTCGCGCTTCACCCGACGCTCGCCCTCGGTGAGCGTCCACCCGACGTTGATCTGATTGACGCGAATCCGGTCGCGGTTCAGCAGCGATGCCGCATTTTTCGTCAGCGTCATCAGACCGCCCTTCGACACCGAATACGCGCCAAGCTTCGGCTCGCCGACGTAGGCCAGGATCGAGCCGATGTTGATCACCGATCCGCCGCCGCGCGCCCGCATCGGCGCGATCGCTTCCTGCAGCAGGATGAAGGGCGCCCGCAGGTTCACGGCCATGATGGTGTCCCAGCGGGCCACAGCGATGTGCTCGAGGTCGCCGCGGCCGGTGTCGGCCGCATTGTTCACGAGGACGTCGACGCCGCCGAATCGTTCCACGGCGAAGCGGATCAGCGAGCGGCAGATCGCTTCGCTCGTCAGGTCGCCGTCGAAGTAGTCCGCATCGCGTCCGGCCGCCTGCACGCGTCGTACGGTCTCGAGGCCGTCGGCGCGATCGCGGCCGTGCACGACAACGTTCGACCCGAGACCCGCGAAATGCTCCGCGATGCCGCGGCCGATGCCGGAGGTCGAGCCGGTGATCACCGACACTTTGCCCGCGAGCGCGCTCACGGAATCAGGACCGATTTGATGACGCGTCCCTCGTGCATGGCGTCGAACGCCTCGCGCCAGCCGTCGAGCGCGGCCGTCAGGCCGATGATCTTCTTCGGGTGCGTCACGCCGCGGGCGAGCAGGTGGATCACGCGCTCCCAGACCGGATAGTTGTGGCTGAACGAGCCCTGGAGACGGATGTTCTTCTGGACGAGGGGGTTGACGTTCACGGGCAGGAGGTCCGGCGACCAGCCGACCTTGGTCACCTGTCCGTCCGGCCGCGCCAGCGCGAGTGCCACGTCGAGCGGCCGGCTGGCCCCGGAAGCGTCGCACACGAGATCGGCGCCGAGCGGACTGAGGCCTCGAACCACCTCCTCGAGCGGCTCACGCGTCGCGTCAACGACGCGCGTCGCGCCAAGTTGCCGGGCGGTCTCGAGGCGGGGCACGTCGCTGGACAGGCCGGCGACGATCAGCGGGTCGGCTCCGGCGAGCGCCGCCATCCGTGTACACAGCAATCCAATCGGGCCCGGCCCGAGCACCACCACGGCATCGCCCGGGCGAATCTGCGAGTTGACCAGCATCGCGTTGTAGGCGACGGCATGCGGTTCTGCCAGACAGGCCAGCTCGAACGGCAACGCGTCGGGGATGTGGTGCAGGCAGCGCGCGGGGACCTTCACGTACGACGCCATCGCGCCGTTGATGCCGTAGCCGAAGCCTTTCCGGTGCGGGCACAGATTGTACCGGCCGGTCCGGCACAGCAGACAGTCGCCACACACTTCGGCGGCCGTTTCCGACACGACACGGTCACCTTCGCGGAACCCCTTCACCGAGCGTCCGGCCTCTGCGACGGTTCCCGCGAACTCGTGGCCGAGGACGACAGGGACGTTGACCGTCCACGAATGCGTGTTGTACGCCTGGTGCACGTCGGATCCGCAGACCGACACCGCGCCGACGCGCAGCAGGACGTCGCTGTCGCCGATGTCGGGGATGGCGATGTCCCGAAGTTCGACGGCCAGGGGCTCCAGGGCGTAGTGGACGACCGCAGACTGCATCTGGTGATTTGGTGATTTGGTGATTTAGTGAATTGGTGATTGTTGTTTGATGTCGCGGCAGATTTCGGTCAGCGCGTCGCGCAGCCGCGCGCCTGTCACCGGCCGGAACCCATCCGCGTCGATGACGAGCGGGGCGCCCAGAACCACCAGCGGCGCACCGTGCGAAGGACATTCAATCGCCTGGCGGATCGAAAGGCCGCCCACCGCCTGCACCGGAATCGAGACGGCGCGCACGACGGCGTCGAGCTCGTCCATCGGGCTCACCCCGGTGATCATGCGCCGCTCATCGTAGCCGATGTGATGGACGATGAAGTCGACGCCGAGTCCTTCCATCCAGCGCGCGCAGGCCACGCGATCGTCGGCGGCGAGGTTGTCGCCCATCACCTTCACGCCGAAGTCGCGTCCGGCGTCGACGACGCGCCGGATCGTGGCTTCGTGCGCACGGCCCATCACCACGACGAGATTGGCGCCGGCCTTCGCCATCATCTCGGTCTCGAGATACCCGCCATCCATCGTTTTCAGATCGGCGACGATCGGATGATCGGGAAACCGGCGGCGAAGCTGTTCGACGGCGCGCAGGCCCTCAGCCAGCAGCAGCGGGGTACCGGCCTCCAGCCAGTCCACCCCCGCCTCCACCGCGATCGCGGCCGTCTCGAGTGCCTCGTCGAGCGATGTGAGGTCGAGCGAAATCTGAACGATGGGGTACGTGAGGCGATCCAGGTTCATGCCACAGCTTTCGGGCCGATGCGCTCGACACGGTAGCCGCCCCGCACCCGGTCGCTCAGATACAGAGCCATGAAGATCAGCGCCAGCACGGCTGGCAAGATCGCCCAGATCGAGAGCACGTGATCCGCGCCATAGCGATCGTTGATCCATCCCATGACCGGTCCGGCGATCGCCGTCGAAAACGAGCCGGTCGCTCCGATGATCGCCAGCGCCAGCGCACCGCCGCGTGGAAATCGCTCCGACGTGATCCCGAGCATCGTCGGCCACCAGAAGGCGGTTCCGGCGGCGAACAGCGCCGCGGCGGCGAACGCGGTAAAGGGAGTCGCGGCCATGCCGAACAGGAAAAGCCCGGCGGCGGCGGCGACGGCGGTGGACGCGATGAGCGCGATGGGCGAGACGCGATGCGCGGCGCCGCCGAGGAACTGCCGCATCAGGTACATGATGCCGTTCACCCACACCAGAACGAGGATGCCGGCCTGCGCCGAGCTCTTCATCACGTCGTTGAAGATGTTGCTCACCCACTGGCCGGGACCGAGCTCGGTCGCGGCGGTCAGCCACATGCACAACCAGATGACGATGAACAACGGCCGAAGGATTTCCTTGAACATGTCGCCGAAGGGCACACCGGCGGCGGCGCGCTCCGTCGACGGAAACGTCTGGCCCGCGAACAGGAACCCGTACCAGACCGACGGCACGAGCATCAACAGCATCTTCGCCTGCCAGCCGGTGTAAGGCGCGAGCGCGGGCATCTGATGTCCTGCCTGCGTGAACAGAAAGCTGAGCACGCCGCCGATCACGATGCCGCCCGGAAACCACGCATGGAGCGCGACGAGGCGACGAGTCTTGTCCTCGGCATAAAGCGTCGCGACGAGCGGGTTGATGGCGGCCTCGACCAGCCCGTTGGCGATGCCGATCACGAGTGTGGCCGCAAAGAGCACGGTGAAGTCGGGCGCGAGGATGGTCGCGATCGCGCCGCCGATGTGGCCGATCGCGGCTATCCGCAGCAGGACACCCATTCCGAGGAGGTCGCACAACGGCCCGCCCAGCAGGATGGAGAAGCCGAAGCCCCAGAAGGCTGCACCGGCGATCCAGCCGACGTCGGTCTTGGTCAGCGAGAACAGCCGCTCGAAGTCGCCCATGATGTCGCCGCGGATGGCGAACGACATTGCGGTCGCGATCAGGGCGATGCAGCCCGCGGTGAACAGGCGGCGGGCGGCGATCGGGTCGGTGCGCGGGGCGAGGGTGGATGTGGTCATGGGGATGCAGCAGCTTGCACCCAAAGGCCACCAGACTCAAGGCTTTCAGCTGATAGCTGCTAGTCCGAAGGGCTGAGGCGAATCCCCACGACCTTCCGGTATCGCACGGGCAGGCCGTCTTTCGTCGCCGGCCTGAACTTCCACTCGCGGGCGGCCTTGAGGAGGACCGGGTTGTACTCGGGCTGCAGGCTGGTGAGGAGGGCGACCGATTCGACATTCCCGCTCTCGTCGATCACCAGCGCCACGGCTCCCTGGTAGTCGCGCCGTGTGGCGGCCAGCTTCGACGGGCGCCATGGAGGCAGCTGTTGGGATATGACCACCGGAGGTGTCACGTCGGCGTCGTTCGGACCGTACGTGCGTGGCGGACCCGGCGCGTCCGCAGGTTTGCCACTTGGACGAATGCTCGGCGGCGGCGGCGCCGCCGCCTTCGGAGGCGGGGGTGGGGGAGCCACCCTGCTGAGATCCCTGAAGCCAGACGCCAGCATTCGGAGGTCGGTCGTGCCCGATGACGCCGGGAGGTCCGGGTCGTTGAGTAGAAGGAGCACGCGGTCGAAGCCAATGGCGGCCGCTTCCAACTCCTTCCGATCGAAAGCGACTTTGGCTTCCGCGTACGATTGCTGGACGATTCGCGGCAGCAGCTGCTTTCTGACGTCGCGGAACACCGTCACGAGCCGTGGCGACATCTGGGTTTCGGCCGGTTGGAACAGCGGGTCGGCCTCGACGATACCCGCGATGGCCTTTCGTCCTTCGCCGCTTCGCCCCAACGCCAGCAGGCAGAAGGCCCGGTACTGTCCGGCCTCCACGACATCGGGCGACGACGAATCGAGCTTCAGCTGATCGAGCACGGCCAGCGCATCGTCATAGGCGGCCGAGGCGTAGAGATCCTTCGCGCGCGTGAGGGCGTCCTGGTCCGCGACGTCTGAGGCGGCGACGAGAAACGCTGAGGCGAGAGCCACGGCAAAACGACGCGCGACGCGATTGACGATCATCGGCGCACCCCGCGGGCTTGGCGTTTTCAGGCGTGTGTACGGCACATCCTAGCGCGAAAACGTCGAGCGGCCTGCGCATTTTTGTGCAACAATCGCGCGCGCAGGGTGGCAGATGCATCAGCAGGGCCCAGACCTCGAACAACGTCTCTCCAAACTCGAAGCGCAACTGGATCGATTCAGCCTGACGATCCAACAGTGGCAGCAGACGCAGAAACATCTTCAGCCGGTTGAATCGCGCCTCTCGCATCTCATCGAGCAGAGCAACGACATCCTGGATCGCTGGACCACCTCCGAGCAGCAGCACGCCCACTCGATGCAGCACGAGCTGAGCGCGCTGCGAGAACTGCACGAGGAACCAGTCAGGGAGCTGCGCGAACGAGCCGCGAGCCTGGGCGAGATTTGCGTCGCGGCAACCAGCTCGATCAGCGGACTCGAGCGAACTGAGTCGCGTTTTGCGGCGCTCGAAGGCGATCTGCACCTTCGCCTCAACGAGCTGGCGCACGGACTGCAGGCGGCGGTCGCGGAATTGCGGACGGTTGCCGCGCAGCGGACCGCGCCGTCACCGGACGCCGCACCAGCATGGCCGCTCGAAGACGTCGTGCGCCTGCACGGCGACCTCCGCCGCTCCGCGCACGGCGGCGACACGCTGCCGGCTGCGGATCGGGATGCGGTCAACCAGGAACCGGACGCGGCGCCGAGGACGCGGCGGGAGTTGCCGGAGGCGGCCGCCGCACTCGCCGAGCGTGTCGAGTCGCTCGAACATGCGGTCGACGTCGGTCGAGAGGAAGTCGCCGCGGTGTCCGGTCGAAGCGAGCGCCAGCGGCTGATGTGGTCCGTCGCCTTCGCGATCCTCGCGCTTGCGGTGGCAGGTGCCAGCGTTCTGGCGATCGGGCTGCAGCGCCGCGTCGACGCCAGGCTGACGGAAGCCGCCGCCAAGGTCACCGCGGCGCAACAGCAGGCGGAAGCGGCGGCGCAGGTGGCCAATCAGAAGGTTGCCGCCACGCGCGAGAACGCGGACCGGAAGATCGCCGAGGCCGAGCAGACCGCGCGGAACGCGCAAACCGTCAGCGACGTCCTCGCCGCTCCCGACCTGGTGCGCTTCAACGTCACGAGCGGCGCGACGACGCCCCGGGCATACGCGCAGATGCTGTGGAGCCGCTCGCGCGGTCTCGTCTTCAGTGGATCGCGGGTCCCAGCGGCGCCGGCGGGAACGACCTATCAGGCCTGGCTGTTGACGGCGACCGAGCCGGTCAGCGCCGGTCTGTTCGTGCCGGACCAGGCCGGACGCGTCATGATGGTCATCCAGGATCCGCCGCGCGTGCCGCGCCCTGTCATTGGGGTGGCGGTCACGCTGGAACCAACGGGCGGGCGGCCGGCGCCGTCGGGTCCGACGCTCCTCGCGCGGGCGCCGTAGAGTGCGGCGAAATTAGGAATTGTGAATTAGGAATTAGGAATTATCGCCGGAAGTTCGCGCTGACGAGGGTCAGCCGATCCGATCGAACAATCGCCTTCTCCCGCCGTTCCCCGAAGTTCGGGTGACGGAGCAGAATCTCGTGCTCGCCGATCGGTACGGAAACCTTTCCCAGGGGAGTCTGTCCGAGCGCCGTGCCATCGAGCCAGACCTCGGCCCACGGCAGCGCGTTGATGCTGATCTCGCCGTTGGGCCGCGGCACGGCCAGCGACACGGTCTCTCCGGCCTTGATCTCCACCACGCGGCGCGAGCGAAAGCCCAGCGCGGCGTTGACCAGCTCGAATTCATGACGGCCAGCCGCGAGGGCGACTGGTCCCCGGGCGCTCGACCCCAGGACCTGGTCGTCTTCGATCACCTGAAGCTCGAACGGTGAAGAGACCCGCAGCGCGCCGAAGCGCTGAGGCTGTGCGGCCGGCGGCGGAGCCACCGGCCTCGCAGGAACAACGGTCGGTCGCGCAGCCGCAAGATCCGGATCCTCGCTGGCAACGGCTGGCGCAGCCGCCGCTGCTGGTTCTGCTTCCTGGCTGACGACGCGAATCGATCGTGTCTGCGGGCCAATCTTCAGCGCCAGCGGCGTGACGCCTGCCGGTTGGCCATCCACAACGACATCAGCGCCGGGGCGAACGAATTCGACCAGCACGGAAGTTTCCGCGGGCGGCGGCGTTTGCCCTTTCGTGAAAACGAGCCGGCCGATGATGCCGGCCTCGGCGATGGCGATCAAAACCGCGGCCGCCGCGACCCAGCGAGCGCCACCTCTGTTTGCGTGCAGATTCTCAATCGGCGACGGAGGCTCTGCCACCGGGGACGGCGGTCGTTCGATCGCGGACGGAGCTCGCGCCGCCGGCGTGGGCGACGTTTCCGGGCTGAACTGCTCGATCGGATTACTCGCGTCATCCGCTGGGCCGGTCTCCTCATCCCGCAGCGACGGACGCTGCCGCGAGGGGGCGGCGCGCCACGTGAGCGAGTCTTCCGTCTCGTCGCCGTCCTCCCCCAGGTCGCTCAACGCCGCCCGGGCGTCTTCGGCGCACTCGAACACGCGTCCATTCAGCTGAAGGGCCCGCTCCAGCCAGAACCTGAGAGGCGAAAACA